>VYLT01000327.1_pt1 | contig 11179 bp, 9 predicted proteins | sample 5114261 | NCBI WGS metagenome assembly VYLT01 (sample SAMN12291815, study PRJNA351875) | freshwater metagenome | isolation source: freshwater lake | place: USA: Michigan, Little Long Lake | collected 2011-07-12 | reverse complement strand
TTACCAGTGGAAGCACGAACCGTGTCTTTACGGTTGGAAAGAAGGTGCCGGACACACTTGGCTTTCGGATCGCAGTCAAACAACAGTGTTAGAGTTTGATCGACCGAGCCGAAGTGAAGAACACCCGACCATGAAACCCGTTCCCCTGTTCCGATACCTGATTCAGAACTCTTGCCGAGTTGGTGGACTGGTGTTGGACTTGTTCGGGGGTTCAGGAAGCACGCTGATTGCTGCTGCGCAGTTGGGCCGACGAGCCTATGTGATGGAACTCGACCCGAAGTATTGCGATGTGATCGTCAAACGCTGGGAAGAGTTCACGGGCAAGTCTGCCGTGCATAATCCCTGCAAGGAGGAAGTATCGTGAGCGAACGCAAACAAGGGCACACAGGCAGCAAGGCTTCGGTTCCCAAACCGAAGCTCACACAAAACACTGCAACGCCCACCCCGCCAACACCGGCCCCACAAGGCCCTACCCCACCCGACACCGCAACACAACCAAAGCTCAACCCCAATGCGATGAGCGTGATCGACCTTGCGAAGTTACTCAGCCGTGTGGGAGGAACCGATATCGCACCCGAGGTGATCGAGCAAGACATCGAAGAAGGGATGCCCACCAACCCTGACGGCACGGTATCGGTGGTTCATTATGCAGCATGGCTTGTTCAGGAGATGACCCAACATGAACGACCCTCGTAAACTCAAACCCCTCTCCCTCTGTCGGTTGTTGAACTCAACACCGCTCGGAGAGGTTATCACCGAGAAGGTTCTCAAAGGACATCGCAACCGTGCAGGGCTTCGTATCGGCGACGACCAACACCTTGATCTGTTCCGCTACCTTGCGTGGCTCGTCGAAGAACGGCAGGGGTATTTGGAGCAAGAATCAACCCGCAATCAAACACCTGAAATATCGGGTGCTGTGCATGACGCTTTAGCGGAATTGGCGAAAGGGGTCGCTGAAACCGTCCCAATTCGTCCCAATTCGTCGCATTTTGGGGCCGAACTGCCCCCAATGCAACAGAAACTCATTGCTGCGATGTTGGTGGAATCTTCTTACGAACAAGCTGCTCAGAAAGCCGGAGTGAGTAAGAGCACCCTCTATCGCTGGCTTTCGCAACCGGAGTTTCAAGAAGCCTACAAACAAGCCCGACGTAACTTGGTGGGCTTTGCTGTGGGTCGTTTGCAGACCGCAACGGGGCTCGCGGTTGACACCCTTGTGGGTATGCTCGCACCCCACCAGAAATCCCACGACCGGATAAGGGCTGCCACTTCGCTTCTCGAATATGCCTTCCGTGGCTTGCAGGAGGCCGACCTCTTCGAGGGCAAGGGCTCGCCCAAACAAACCAAGTTCAGTGGCACCGATTTGATTGGAGTTTTGTCCGAACGATTACAACGGGTGCAGAACTCGGAAATGCCCAACAACGAGAAAAGCAAACTCACCGTGTCTTTGGCGATGGTCTTGATGCGATCCATTGAGATGGCCGAGTTGGAAAAAGAGATCGAGGCTCTCGATGCCTTGTTGAATGAACGAGAAAAAGAAAGGGAGGATGACTAATGAACTGGAACTCAATCCGCGAGAAATACTACCTGCTCAACGCCGAGGAACGCTTCCGGTTGTTGCTCGCTGCCGAAAGCCGTGATGACAAAAGTGAAGTGATTGCCCTCGAAGAGAGTGCAGGTAACACTCGCTACGTCGTCCCGTCGCATGTGCCCTACCTCGAAGCGTTCGAGGGCATTGCCTTGGCTTTATTCGTCGAACTGATCGAAGATGCTGCCCTCTTCCACGATTGCTGGGAGTTCTATTCCGAACGCTGCGAGATGGACTCGTGGGAACAAGAACGCCAAGCCCAGCAAGACCAAGACTTCGACTTTGATCTGGGCTTCGGCGACATGGACAACGAGGATGAAACCGAGGACGAAGTTGGAAGCGACGACGAGATTGAAGACGAGGACACGGCAACCGAAGACGATGCGAGCATCAATTCCGAAGGTTACTTGGGGCTCACACGCGAGGAAGTCATCGCGAAAGCATCGGCCTATTTGTTCATTGCCAAGTACCGAGGTTGGGCTGCCTTCTGCGAGAAACTTGGCATTCCACCCCACCATCCTTGGCGGGACTATCCCGGCTGCAAACGATTGATCCAGAGTATCGAGATCGGCGAACGCTGGGCCTTCACCGAAGAAGAAATGCTCGGTTGGTTGCAGCATCACGGCTCCGAAAACGCAAAGGTCGGATTGCGAGCCGAACAGGTGACCAAGACCCTCATCAACGCACTAAAGAAAGGCACCGAACACTGCCCCAAGTAAGGGGCCACACTTGGCCCGTGTCGCGTTGTTCTGGTCAGGTTGGTGGCAGGTTCCAACTGACAATACCGCTTAATTCTGGCAAATCGTTGCAAGTTTTTCAATAAGGGGTATACTGGTCGGAAAGGTGAGGACTTTGAACAAATAGACGGCTTAGGTTTTTGCTTCGTGTGGCCCTAACTGTTGAGGAAATGACGATGACTCACAAACCCAAACCCAAATATCAGACCCGGCCCAATCGAGCCAAACACGTAAAAGCGTTCTACAAGGGAGATCATCCGGAGACAGCGGATACTCAAAGAATGAACGCTCAAACAAAAGTACCTGTTGTTCTTACATCAACAGGCGATGTCCAATCGCTAACCCCCTCGTACTGCGAATCGTACACAAATCCAAACGCTTCTTGTCCGAAGTGTGGTGTTTCGGTTTTTTTCTACCAAAGGCAAGGTGAAGGACGTGTTTTTTTTGATGAACTTGGCCCACCTTGGCGTGAACACCCATGCTTGGCTAACTGTGACCAATACTACCATTTATGGCAACCCGAGCCCAGTCCGCGAGTAAAGTATCAGTGGCAACAACAAGGTTGGAGACCATTATTTGAATTTCGGTTTTCGCAGGAATCTGCTACGATCTACAAGTTAACTGAATGTGGGGTAAGAACATTGACGACGTACCTCAAAATCGAAAGTCCGCGATTCCCCAAATCTGCTCCGATTTTTGTTTTATCAAAGAAGGTGCATCCCTAATGGTCAGTCTTTATTGGTTAGGGAATGGGGGTGGAGAGTTTGTCGGATATAAATCAGTGGAATCGGCTCTCAAAGGTGAATACTAACACAGTTCAATAGCTTGAGTTCTTACCAAGGTTTACTTGGCGAGTGCGAACTTGCCCCGTTCGGCTTTGCGGAATCGGGAGGCTTCGCCTTTCTTTTTGATCTCGGTGGAAAGAGCAGCGTGCAAGGTGTTCTGGGGTGTTTTACCCGTCGGGCTGCTCCACAACCCTTGCTCTTTCATCTTGGCGATAATCTCACCGGTGCTCAAGGGTTGCCCTGCCCCTTGCAAGCCCAAGACCGCAGCATCTAAGGCACTCGTCCTCTTTTCCTTTGGCTCGGCTGGGGCCTTCGTTACGGGCGTGTCAGGCGTTGCAGGCTTCTTCGGGTTCGCCTTCGGCTTCCCCTTCGCTTGGGGCTTGTCGGCCCCTTTACTGGCCTTGCTGGTCTTGGTGGCGGGTTTGGTTTTCTTCGTTGCGGTCATCTTCGTATTCTCCTTTTGAGTGGAAAGGCTGCCCTCGTCAGGTATCGGCAACCAGCCGATACGACCCCTCTCAGGGTTTCGGCTTCTTCCTAATGGCCAAACACTCGTTGGGCTAACCCTTCCTTCAAGAGTTCGACCGCTTCTCGGGTGGTTTCGTCTTGGGGTTCAAGGTCGGCTCCTCGGTCGAAGTTGAAGACCGCCTTTTGGTCAGCCATCTGCTGAACCCAGAGTTTGCTGATCCGGCTTTCACCCAACTCGAACTCGGGGTTCGTTGCATGTTCGGCAAACACTAAAGCGTCGAACCGGTAAATCCAACCCCGTTCGTCCCCAATGTTCCCTGCAATCCACACCCCGCCCAATTGCACCGGTTGGCGTCGCACAATCGTAAACACTTGCTGGCTCATCCTTTCCCCTTATTCTGAAATATCTAAATGCGTTGATTCGTTCGTGTGAACACATTTACATGCAAACAAGCATAAGGGAAGCTCAGAAAGGTGAGTTTTTCAGGGATTCGGGGAGATTCTTTGGGGCAGAAAATGATGTTGAATCCCCGTATGTTCGCGCCAACCCCGAGAGTGCGATCAACCGGCATCGTTTTTGCATTTCTCCTGAAGTAAAATCAAGCAGATTGAATTCCGGTATCGGATACTTAAGGATAAACATAGTTTGATTAGATCAATAATCACAGTGGAGGTAAACGTGGCTAACTCAGAACGTCGGCGGCAGAAAAAACTCGAAGACAAAGCTCGAAAACGCAAAGAAAAACGAAAAAAGGATTTGATTCGGCCAATGCCGTCTCTCCCGTTCCGAGAGGGTAGGGGTTCCTACGAGAAGGAGTATCAAAGGGTTATCAGAACTGCCTATAAACAGCACCCAAGCCTGTTGAAGATCATCGAATGCAATGATGAAGAGTTCTACGAAATGGGAACCGAGATGCGGTTGAAGCACTTCGACCTTGAAGGTTACACCGAAGTGGCACTCGACACAATCGGCGAGATCGATTTTTCCAAAGATCCAACCACTTCGGAAGAAGGGAAGGTCAACGAGATATGGAAGCGACCAGAGGGGTACTGTGTCGCTGGCTTCACTTCCGTGATTCAATTTAACAAAGAGCGACGAACTATCGTATTTATGCGGAAAGAAACAGGTGGTAATGGTGACACCAATGTCAAGGCAGCAACCAAACTTTCTGCTCTCTTTCATGAGTTGGGGCACGTCGATGATTTTGAGAAGCAGATAAACTACAGCGAACGAACCCTAAATCTCGTTGAGGCTGAGGTATACGCACATCATTTCGCATGCCGAAAACTTGTAGAGGGCGACTACAAAATACTCTTGGGTTACTTCTTGCACAGTCTGAACGAACTGGCGAAAAGTGACAGTGAATACGTTAAGGTGGCAGCGAGTCGAGTGATTGCTTCACCCGAGTTCGTTGGGTATCAAAATGCAGCCATACCATACGACACTCAAACATCTTGATTGTAGAGGATTGTTGCAATCAGCTCACCTCACAACACTACCCCTCGTCTTCGTCGAAAAAGTCGTCGGAGACTTCTTTGATTTCGTAGCTGCGAACCACATTCACGCCGACGTTGTTTTCGATCATCAGTTGGGTGAGGGTGTGACCGTCGATTAACACCACCTTCTTTCCTTCGATGAGTCTGACGAAATCGAGGGCTTCTTTGGTGAAGTGAGAAGTTGTGAGGATAACGCCTTTCTTGGCTCGGATGTAATCCATGCTGCCGACGAAGGCTTGCACGACGGGTCTGCCGACCGAGCCTTCCCATCGTTTGGCTTGGAGGCAGACGATATCGAGACCGAGTTTGTCCTCTTTGATAATCCCGTCGATTCCACCATCACCCGATTGACCTGTCACATTGGCATCCCCCGTGAATCCTCCATATCCCATCGCTTGCAGTAATCGCACAACCACTTGCTCGAAGAAAAAAGGCGAGCATTTCTTCAAACGACTCAGCAGGTCCTCGGTAGTTGCCTTTTGGATGGTTGCAAACGAGGTATCCAGAAGTTCTTGCGGGGTTTGGCTCGATTCAACGATGGTGGGTTCGACGATGTGAGAGGTGGCTCCCTGCGGTTGGCCGATGAACTCAAGGTAGCTCGGAAACTGCTTCAGGAACTTGCAATTAACTGTTAGCGGATTCTCCGCCAAGACCGACTTTCCTCGTGCCGATAGTTTCACGACCCCTCGTTTCGGGTTCTCTAACAACCCTGCGTTCTTGAGGTGCGTTTTGGCCCAAGCGACCCTATTGCTTATCAGGGTTTGAGCATTGCTTGGGAGCATCTCTTGGCGTTCTTCGGGGCTTAATTTGAACTCGGCTGCAAGATGCTCGGTCACATCGCGCATCAACCACTCTTCACCGTCAGAGAGGGTTTTGAGGAAGGGTAGCATTACGGTTTGAAAATCAGGCACAGGCATAACGGGTCTCCTCGGGTTCAACACCTATTCTAAAAACTCGGCATAATAATCGATGTCATTTTGTCCTGATTGTCTTGGCTTTACCGATTGGGTTATTATCATTGAAATTATCTTTTACCAATACGATTGACCTCAAGAAAAGCTCAAGTGGGGCCTGCCCGATGAAGTTCTCATGGTTTCCTGCCCAATCCATTCAGGGCCGAAATCCTCTTTCTAAATCAACTCCTTTACTCGATCAAACCCAACCCAGTCCGTTTGATTTAAGCCAAACGTCTCCACCGACCGAAGGGTTGACGGATCATCTGATTGAATTGGCTTGGAATTCGATCCCTGAATCGGTGTTGAATGCACGAGTGCGATTGATTGGAATTTGTCAGGATGCGCCGCTTTTGTGGCATTTGTACAGGCTAAGGGTTCACGATCTTGATGCGGTGATTTGTCATCCGAATTACGAATCTCTCTTTCGATTGGCAGGTGTTAATCAAGTTATTACCAGTTTCCTTGCAGGCCCCAAAAACCTGCAATCCGTTGTTGAGCCGACGAACAAACGGTCAATTGATATTTTGGTGATCGGCAATCTCAATCCTGCGATTCACACAGACCGAACTCGTTTCTTACTTCCACTCACCCGATTGCGTCCCCGTTGGAATGTTCGGATTGTATCTGGATTACCCGACGAGGCTTCGCAATCTCTCCTCGCAGATACTCGGATTGTGATCCGTATTTCTGAGCCTGCTGCTGCGGATAGCCTTCTTTCCGACGCAACGGCGAATGGAGCATTGGTTCTCCAAAATGCTGAGGGGTATTCGCTTCCCGAGGATCTGCAAGGTCGGTTTGCTGCAATCCCATTCACCGTTGAAACTCTCCCCGCATTGTTGGAAACTTATCTCAACGACGAAGAGACTCGGCAAGAGTTTGTGCGACGATGCCAGCACGATATCTTCACCTATTGGGAAGGGGCCGAGCGAGCCTTAACCGACTTGCAAGTTGTTCTTCCTCGTATCCGATCACGACGGGATTTAGACTCCCCCGCAGCGAAACGAGATCGCCTGTTAGCGAGGGTCTGGCAATCCACAGCTTCGGCTCCTTACACTGATCCGACTATCGTTCGGGATTTGGAACGGATGCAGGCTCAGGAACCAAACTCGGCAGTGTGGGCCAATGCTTTGGGGGTTGCTCTCTCTCGCCCAGAACTTGATGGAGCAGGAGCAAAGTCGGCAGCACGGGTGGCTTTGAGGCATTTTCAACGAGCAGTCGAGCTTGATCCGCAACACTCTTTGGCTCGTTTTAACCTCATCCAAACGCACCAAGTTTTGGGGAACACCGAACAAGCTAAAATCGAGATTGTCCGTCTCCTTTCGATGTTACCAAGCCAAATTGAGGAACCTGTTTCATGGTTGGAAGAACCCCATGTTCGGTTTGAGTTTAGTTGGTTTCGGGTCGAATGGGAGAAGGCAGCTTGGACAAATGTTGTCGATCAAATTGGCGAAACGCGAAGTAAACTTCAACTCTTGCGAGGGTCGCTACAAGCAACCCTCGCCCAACTTACCTCTCGTTTGGCCCATGCCTACGAAAGTTATCTGGCTCGTCCTGATCTTCCTCCCAGCCATGCTTTATTGGGCCAATTCTTAGCCAAAGAAGATCAACCACTCGAAGCTCTTCACTACCTTTCGGTGGCTGTTGAATCTAATCTTTTTGATTCCGAATCAGCACGAATTCTATTTGAGACTCTTTATCGGGTCGGTGAGCGACAAGCCCTCACAATTTTTGCACGAGATCGTTTGAACCTTCGCTGGTCAGCACCCGGCACGCTCCCCAACGAAACGTGGGCCGTTCAAGCTCCTCCCCCACCCGACGAACTTGTAAGCATTGTTATCCTGTGCAGTAACGTCGTGGAAGTCACCAAACTCTGTTTGGAGTCGTTAGCCCAAGCAACCAGAAGCCCTTACGAAGTGGTCATCATCGATAACGGTTCGACTGATTCGACTCCACAAGCATTAGCGGAGTTCCAAGATGTCGAAGGGCCACAGCGGGTAGTTGTGATCCGCAATGAAGAGAATATCGGTTTTCCGAAAGGGTGCAATCAAGCCCTTGCTCACACTCGCGGGCGGTTTATCCTGTTCTTGAATAACGATGTGATTCTGACCACAGGTTGGCTCGAACGGCTCAAAGAACAAATGCTCCTCGATTGGCCGAACACCGCAGCGATTGGCCCTGTCACGAACTATGCTCCCGCTCCGCAGTTAATCAAGCCTGAATATGAACGACTGGAAGACTTAGATCAGTTCGCCCAAAATTGGTACAAGGTTCACACCCGCCGAACTCTGGAAGCATCACGGATTACGGGTTTCTGTTTGCTGACCCGGCGCGAGGTTCTGGATCAAGTTGGGGCCTTTGACGGTCGGTATGAATTGGGTTTCTTTGACGACGATGATTTGTGTTTGCGGATTCGAGAAGCTGGTTGGAAATTGCGAGTAGCAGTCGATGTCTACATCCATCACTGGGGTTCGCAAACCTTCAAAGCCTTGAATATCGATACCCAGAAACAACTCTTCGATAACTTTGCTCGTTTCAAAGAGAAGTGGGGAGAGGATAAAGCGCAAGGGTACAAACTGGTCTCGATCCGTAACGGTGAACAAACCGAAGGGGGAGATATCGATTCTCCCAGCCGAGAAGCATTACCAGCGAGCGAAGTCCCCGAAACGCCTCCTCAAATCATCACAAGGCCGAAAGTCACCTTGAGCATGATCGTGAAGAACGAGGAGAAGCATCTTCCCGATTGCCTTCGCACCACCGCAGATCTTTTTGACGAAGTTGTTATTGCTGATACAGGATCGACAGACAATACGGTCAAGATTGCCGAGTCTTACGGGGCAAGGATTGTTGATTTTCCGTGGATTAAGAGCTTCGGGGCTGCTCGTAATGCTTCTCTGCAAGGTGTGAGAACTCCGTGGGTGATGTGGTTGGATGCCGATGATCGTTTGGATGAGCAGAATCGTGCCAACCTCAAAAAAGTCTTGAGCGAGTTGGGAGACGAAGTCGATGCAAGGGCGATCCAAGTTCGTTCCTTCATGGACCCTGCTCGTTCGGTTTCGAGGCTGTTAGATCAAGTGCGTATCTTCCCGAATCGTCCGGGTGTGGAATGGGACTATCGGATTCACGAACAAATCCTACCTAGCGTCCGAAGGTTGGGTGGAAATGTTCGTTGGACAAATGTGATTGTGGATCATGTTGGCTACCAAGACTCTTCGGCTCGACAAGGCAAGCTCGAACGTAACCTCGACCTCTTAGAGTTGGATTATCAAGAGCGATCCTCGGATGCCTTCACGCTATTCAACTTGGGTTGGACGAAAATGGATTTGGGACGAACTCAAGAAGCCATCGATCACCTGAAAGAGAGCTTAGAGCGATCTACGCCGGACTCTTCAATCACTCGCAAACTCTACGATCTTTTGTGTCATTGCTGTCGGGTGTTGAATCGAAGGGAAGAATCGCAGGAGTGGCTTGATAAGGGGTTGGCAACCTATCCTGACGATCCTGAACTCCTCTTGGTGAAAGCCAACTATCACCGCGAAGAACGAAACTATCAAGGGGCATCGCAAGCGTTAGAGAAGATTCTGTTCCATCGTCAGCCGAAGTATTTTTCGAGTTTGGATGATGGGGTTCGTGGGTATCGCACCCGACACCAACTTGCCGAACTTTATCGAGAACAACAACGGCTCTCAGAAGCCGAGGTTCATTGGCGAGCAGCCGTGCAGGAGAAACCGAGCTTTGTTCCCGCTGTGATTGGTTTGGGGGAACTCCTCCTTTCCCAACAACGTTGGAATGAAATCGACACAGTTGCGGATGTTTTAGCAACCCAACCAAACGAATACATCAATTCGGAAGTGATGCGTTGCCGAGGGCTTCTTTCCCAGAACCTATTTTCTGATGTTCGGGCTCGTACCGAAGAACTGATCCATCAATATCCGCAAGTGATCGGTCCTCGGGTGTTACTCTCCCATGCTTTGCTCCGAGCGGGTAATGACTGGATCGCTGCCGAAAAATGTTTGCAAGATATTTTGAAACTCGACCCCAATCACAACGAAGCTAAACACAACTTGGAATTGCTTCACCAAAATCAACCCGAAGTTTTAGCTCCTCGTCCAGTTGTTGTGAAAGTCGAAATGCTCCTCCTCGTTCAAGATTGGCAAAACCCCTTCTTGACTCCGCTTGTGCAACACTATCTGGACTTGGGAGTAGATCGAATCCATTTGGGAGTGATGCAAACTCAAGGCGAGATCCCCAAATCGCTCACAATCGAGAGTCGCGTGATTCGTCACCGATTAGATCAAGACTCTCAAGGCTCCCCTATCGAACGAGTACAACGTTTACGAGATTCGTTATTGGGAGATGTTCACTTCTTGGTCTTGGTGGAACCCGATGAATTTTTGGTTCCACGCGAGGGGTGGGATTTGAAACAAGCACTCGCTCCTTACGTCAACGAAAATATCTTGGATGCGACCAGCTATGCTGTGCTTCCCCATGCTGACGAAACTCTTTTGGATTTCGGGAAATCCCTCGTCACACAACGGCAGTGGGGTGTTCGACAGTACGAAGACAAACGGCCTGCGATCCTTTCACGACCAACAAACCAGAAGCAATCTCGTCGGCCTTCACCCTTGATACGGCTCAAGTTCCTCACCGCGGATCGCACTGTTTTTGAAACCATGACCAAACCTCAAATGCCAGATCGTTGGGAAAGCGAATGGCAAAATTGGCTCTCCCGAACCGACCTTGTTCGACTTCCCATTCCCCAAAAAGGTTAGCCACCACCTATTAATGACAGGTGAGCGAGCCGTAATTTACCCCTTGTGCCCAGCGTGCAGAGCCAAAAACAAAAAAATTATTTGACAATTCAAATTTCTGTTACTTGTTGAAAGCTACTATAAATCAAGAATTTAGCGTTCTGGGTTTCGTGCAATGACTTGATTTTCAACGCCTCAGATGAAAAAGTTGAAAAACTCACCTTGTCAGTTCTGAGACTTAGCCAATAATTACACCCTATCCCACAAAATTAGCAAAATCGTCAAAGTCCAACATTTGGTACCCTCCCTAATGTTCTCTACCTTATCCAACCTTCTTTTCCCTTCCTTCAAGAAGTCGTCCAAACCGAACAATCAACCTGTTCGACTTGTTTTGGAGCAACTTGAA
>VYLT01000325.1_pt1 | contig 11188 bp, 11 predicted proteins | sample 5114261 | NCBI WGS metagenome assembly VYLT01 (sample SAMN12291815, study PRJNA351875) | freshwater metagenome | isolation source: freshwater lake | place: USA: Michigan, Little Long Lake | collected 2011-07-12 | reverse complement strand
TTATTTTGTTTCTTCTGTAGGAGGTGCAACCCTGGAAGTTCTCAGATGCTCTATTAAAGATCAAGAAAAGCCGTCGTAAAACGACGGGGTTTTAACCCAAATTTTCGATAAAAGTACGCTCGATCGCAGGTACAATTATCCGACAGAGAGCGTGGTGGACAATGCGATCTCGATAGGGGGCCGCCGAAATTAGGCGTGGTTTGGGGTCTGTTATACGGAAACTGCGGTACTGACCAGGATGATAGGTCTGTTCGATTAGCTCATCTTGCAACTTGATTAAATTTTGCTCCCGTTCCGCGTTAAAGGCGAGGACATTAGGGCGATAGCGTTTACCTTGCTGCGCGAGCCTAGCGGCCGCTAGGAGGTTTTCAAATTCGATAATTTTTTCCCATGTATTGCCAATTCTAACGACCATTTTTTGTTCCGGTTAGGTTAACTGGTGGGATTTTCGTTTGGGATTTTAGCCAGCCCCCTAGTTCATTACCGATTTCGACTAAATATCGACTCAGATTTTCGTAACGTTTATCGGACATAATATTAAGGTCAACCATTAACCGTATTTGGTAGTAGAGAACCGACAATTTAGGGTTGAGAGAACGCAAAATTTCCTCTTTCTCTTGACTATACTTGGCTTCTATCAATCCTTCTAGTAATTGATAGAGATTATTGGCTATCCTTTCCCCTAGGGTAAAGCGATAATTGCGGGGAAGACGACTCAATATCGGGTTTAACCAGAGGATGAGGTCATAGGTTTTTTGAATAACTGACAATTCTTTTTCGTTGTGGTTCATGTGTACTGATTAGTCCCCAAAAAATCGCCGGAAAAGGGAAAAAGAGAAAAGAATAAAGGGAAATCAAGTCCTGGGGAAGCGGCAGACAACTCGAAAACCGAAGTTGTTGTTGATGAGGCGGATGCCGGGGAGGTTCCTGCTACGAAGCGCACCGCGACAGTCCCTCGGATAGTGGTTCCAAGAACCGCCGCATAGTACCCTCGTATTTTCATCGCTTAATAACTGCATAGTTATATTTTCATCTAGTAGATTAGTCGGGTTATTGTCGAACGCAAAGCGATCGCTACGCGATATCCCCCTCTCTTCAGCATCCCACAGATCCATACACCATTCCCAGACGTTACCGTGCATATCCTGTAAACCAAAGGCGTTGGGGGGATAGTTACCGACAGGGGTTGTTTGCTTGGGGCTTGCCGTTTTTGCTTCGTCGGCGTAGGTTTGCTGTGAGTCGTAATTGGCTAGTTTTGCAGTTAGGGTCTCGCCGTAGTGGAAAGGGGGATATGATCCCCCCTGACCCCCCTTAACAAGGGGGGCTTCTGTATTGGCGTGACAGGCGTATTCCCATTGGGCTTCAGAGGGTAGGGCGTAGGGGAATTTGGTTAGCTTGGCTAGTCGTCCACAGTATTCGATCGCATCGAACCAACTCACATTTTCTACAGGCCGTAACCAATGACTCGTTTCCCCATAGTCGTCTTTAAATCGTGATGGGGTTAGGTCTAGATTATTTTTTATTTTTAAGTCTTCACGGCTGGCGATCGCCCACCATTGAGCTTGGGTAATGGGGGTCTGTGCCATAAAAAAGGGTTTTATATAGATAGTCTTACCGTCTTTGAGCAGAGTTCCGCCGGGGATGAGGAGCATTCTAATCTCGGTTAGCCCCGCGGGGGGTTGATCCTTCCTTTTGTTAAAGGGAATATCTTCTTCGTAATATTTAGCGGTGACGGGTTGACGTTTAATGATATTTCCTTGTCGATCGACAAATACAGTTTCCCCGTCCCATTGGGGTAAGTCTGTTTGTTCCGCTCGCTTATTATAGATAAAGAGTATCTGAGCTTCTAGCTCTTTAATGCCCGATTCGATCGCTAGTTCGTAGAGGTCGCCGTCTTCTAGGTTCAAGCTGGCGCACTGTTCCCGCAGGGCGATGAACTCGGTTTCGGCTTCACCTTCGAGGATGGTGAGCCTGCCGACTTCGATCGTGGTGGTTTCTGGGGTGAATTGGGTGAGAAAGTCTTCTTCTCTAGCTGTTTGAGTCGCTTTTGGCTGACCTTGCTCTAATTGCTGTGCGATCGCCAGATATTTTCCCCCCAAATTCCTTAAAATACTGGCCGCCACTTCGGCAAAAGGACTAATGATGTCTTTTATATCTTCACCTACTTCTGTTGGAGGCTTTTTCAATTCAGCGAGGAAGTCTCGCAATTCTAGGTTCAATTGTTTGGCAATATATTTGGAGACGCGATCGAATACATCTACTGTAGTAGAGCGAGTAGAACTGCATTGTAAAATTTTTCTTACTTCCGGGTTGATAAAATCGTAGAGTACCAGATCTGGGTCAGTTTCCTTAATCCCTAACGAACGAACGCGAAGAATACCGCCTAAAAATACTTCTGCGATTTGGACTTGACCTGCTTTTGGTAACATTTCCTTACGGATCAATCGAACTACTGGCAGAAAAATTGTCGGTGCCGCCGCTAACAATTCTGCTAATTCTTGAGCTAGAAGCGAAGCATTATTGCGAAATCGTCTAACTATTTCTTCTGGAGTTAAATTTAGCTTACCCTCGGGTTCTAATTCTTCTTTGGTATCGGGAGTCAGTACAAATCCTGCTACTTTGGTGTCGCCGCGCCCCACGACTACACCGCTCCATCGTGCGACACTGAGAGGTTCCAAAGTAAAAACAGGAATCTGTAAACGATTCTGTTCACGAAAGACGTTTTCCCAGAGCAGCACGTCTCTAATTTTTAATCGACTATTAGTTAAACCAGGTTCATCACTAACTAAAGTTACTTTCGCTCCCAATCCTAAGCCAGTTTTCAGCCAAAGCCATTCTGGAAGCATCTGCAATATAGCTAATGGACTCGATTGACTCCACAATTTTAAAAGCGGAAACATCTTGCCATCTTGCCAATAGGATGCCACGCAATCACTAACTACTACAATGAGGCGGCGACCATTAGGATTGAGTAATTCTTTAGGATGATAAACCCTAGAATTAGTCTTGTTTAATCCTTCATGGAGAACTAGATTATTTTCCTTGGAAGCTAATTGCCAGACCCGCACATCACGAAAGATACCATAATGTTGTAGTACGGTTTTTAGATCTGCTAACGTTTGATGCCAAATATCCATCGAGGAACTGCGATCAAATACCAATGCTAGTTCTAACCAAGGTTCTAAGGCTGGTTTAAAAACAGGAACCAAGATTTTTCCGTCAGTCGCGGCAAAACTTTCGACTGTTCGTACTTCATCCAAAATACTCGGGCGATCCCGTGTAGGTACGCGCCGCAATAATGTTTTTAAGGCTTTTGCCAAAGATAAGGAACTGCCGAGATCTGATGGATTATCAACTGGAAAAGTTAAAGAACCACCGCCACCGCCACTGGATGAGTCTTTGCTTTGCTGTCGTGGGAATAACTGTCCCCCAGACTTTTTATTTTGTGGCTGATTGTTATTTTGTGGCTGATTGTTATTTTGTGGCTGATTGTTATTTTGTGGCTGATTGTTATTTTGTGGCTGATTTTTATTTGGCTCCTCTTGGTTAATTTCTGCTTTACTTTCAGTAGATTCTACAATCTGAGGTGAATGAAGTAATAACCAGCACAAATCAGCTAATTCGTAGCTAGTCATTTCTAGCTCTGACTGATTGAGAGTCTTAAGTAACCGTTTGAATCGGTCTGACTTTGCCAGTGCGGAAGCATCGCTCATAATCCCTCGGTATCATTCAAGCTCTTAAACAGTAGCTCTTTCAAAGATTCGGGGTTGAGAGTAGATTCTGCACCACCAGTCAACATATATACAGCGTTGAGGAGTTGATCCGTTGCCAAATCTTTTGCCAAATCTTTTGCCAATTCATTTTTTGGCAGAAAATCTGTAATTAATTGACTAATGCGATCGCTAGACTTATCAAAATATTCATCACCCATGTGAGATTTGACTATGGATTTCAGGTTATTAATGCCCGGATTGGGCATATTGATTCTGATACAACGTCTTTTGAAGGCTGGAGGAAAATCTCTTTCGCCGTTACTGGTCATCACTACGATGGGGAAAGCATGGCATCCCACTATTCCGCTATTTAGCTCGACGGGATGAAGATTTTTATCCCAAGTAAAAACTGAAACTGGTTGACTGGGGTTTTTCTCTGTCCAACGTTTTAATTCGGGAATTTCATATTCGCCTTCTTCAAACAGATTGAGCAAGTCATTGGGTAAATTGATGTCGCTTTTGTCTATCTCGTCTATTAAAAGCACTCTGGGTAAAGCTGAAGGAAGAAATGCCGTACCCAAAGCTCCTAAAGTGATATAAGAGCCAATATCTTGTTTGCCCTCGGACTCTGGTTCTTGTAAGCGGGCGATCGCATCATAACGATACAAACCATCCTGAAGGGTCGTTCGAGCCGTAATCGACCATTTTAAAACCGGACCCAATCTCAGTTGGTATGCTAAGGCATAGGCAAGGGAGGTTTTTCCCGAACCGGGACGACCTGTCACTAACAGGGGACGACGCAAGCATAAGGCCGCATTTACCCCGGCGATGACTAGATCAATTGCTTTCTGAAGTTGAGCATTTTGAGAATTGGTTTCATTGTCAGCGATTTCTGACAAACGGAATTTTTCACCGCGATCGCGATCGGTCTTTTCACTCTCGACAAGTTTCAATAAATCTGACCGACGTTCGGTATCTTTAGGGAGAATAGGTCTATTGAATTTTCTCCAAGGAGGTGGAGGGGGAAGATTGAGAGTTTCAGATGCTGGTAGCTGTTCCCCCCGACCATTAAAAGGATGCCAGTGAACTGATTTAGTTTCTTCTGCCATTTTATCTAGTTTCCTCCTATTGTTTGTAATTTATTTTCTTCCGGCAAGATTTCCGGGTCTTCCAGCAACATACCGAGATAATAACCTGGATACTGTTTACGCTCTGTTTCAGTTCTAGCCCCCCATACAACACTTCTTAGCTCCCAAGTTTTTTCAAGTAAGCCGCGGCATCGGTTAGATAAATTATCCCAATTCAGGCACTCTGTAAATTGCTGTTCAAATTGTACCTCTGAGGGAATACTATCCCAATTCCAAACGGCTATGGGAATACCACTATCAAAAATAGACTCAAAAAACCTCATGCGCTCAAATCTATCGATGGAGAGAGAATCTTTTAATCTAATCCCCCATAGAATTGAGCAATTTTTCATAAAAATCTCTAATTCTTTCCAATTAGAGATTTGAGTATCTCCAAGAATCTCAATTATGTTAGAGGCTGGAGTATTATTTATATCATTAGCTAGAATATTCTTGGATATTTCACGACAATCACCATTCAAAAAAGTATGGATTCTTTCCCATCCTTTTTTGAGTGATCCAATGCGACTATTTTTTCGTATGCGTTCTCTACTTCGTAAAAATAATCGGTAATTTCTTACCAATGATATAGTTGCTTCTTCTTCACAAATCATTGCCCAATTATCTAGACTAGAATGTAAATCGGAAAGTGGAATGAATACTTCTATTCTCAACTGATCAATTGCTTGACCCCGAAATTGAGGATCAGTTTCAAGATAATCAATGTATGATTTTATCGCTGTTGGAATATTTTCAAATTTAGTACAATCAATACCATTTTTATTTTTAGATAATGAGATTTCAGATAGTTTACCCTGAATTTTAAACTGTCCTCGAACATTCCACTTATCTTGATTCGGTCCATCGCCACCTCTCTCAATTATGATTAATAAGATCGGTGGCAAGCAAGAACTATTTTCATTTTCAGTTTTTTCCAATTTATGATTAGCTTTATCTAACCATGATTTTATATGTTCATTATCATCTTTTAGTGACTGAGCTAATTTGATTATTAATAATGTAGGTTCGTATCGATCGAGAAATACTTGTTTTAATAACTCATAATTCTTGGTAAAACACAAGCTTTTAATAAATATTTCGTCATGTTTGATAAAATTTTCAATTTTACAGCAAGCTTTCCAAATATCTTTCCAATCAATTATTGTGCTGAGAATTAAGTATAGTTCTGACCACAAACTTTCAAATGTCTCGTCGCAATCATTATTTTTTAATTCAACATCTTCAAAAAGAGTACTCGTCTTATTAGATTTATTTCTTGCTTCTTGTTGTTGTCTGGCAAGATCTCTAACAACTTGAATTAAAGTCTTAAAATAACCATTATTTTGTTCGTAATAATCAATCGCCCCGATTAACTCATCAAATCGATCTGGATATCCGCTGAATGCTTTGAGAATACTCAATACTGAAGCACGAACAGTATTTCGTTCTTCTACTTGTTTGCCAATATCAGGGAAAAAATCAATTACATCTTTTCTCATTTGAGTATCTCGGATAGAAGGGCAATTCTCTAAGGCTTCGATTAACTCATTAAATCCTAGATCGTTAGGTTTTATCGGAACAGTCAGCAACATTGTTAATTGAACTCCTCTGGCAATATTTGTATTGTAGTTCTTCTTAAATTTTGCATAGCAACAGAATTATTTTCGTAGAGCATATCAATAACGTCTAATAGCTCTGCCAATCCTCCTGAATAACTGCGGGAAGTTCTAATTGCACTTAACACTACAGTATTTGCATTACCTTCCATGATTATGTTATTGGCTATTTCTTTCCTTAGATTCAAAATAATATCTTTTCGACTTTGGGAATCTCGAATTGACTGACATTGTAAAAAAAGATCGCGCAATAGTCCTAATTCTTGGGTAGTCAAATCACGAGGTAGCTGAACACTATCTCGTTCTCTTGCTTTAGTGGCTGGCTCAATTTCGCTAAATCGTTCTTTTCTATTGCCTCCCCAGTCCTGATATAAAAGATATGAAGGAGTTTGCCTGGTTTGTCCATCCTCTCGAAGCTTAATGAACTTTTCCTGCACATTCTGCATAACCTCTTCCATATCTGGTGGCCAAAGCTCTGTATCTTTTGATGAGTTCAATTCATTCAATAGTTCTCGTGAAAATATGCCCATTTGCTCATCACTTTTATTAATCGCATATTCTCCCGGATTAGCCGCAAACATTGCCATTTGTTTTTGACTTGGCAAATGTTTACCAATAGCAGGAAGATCGTCCGGTGGATTTATCTTTAATAGTTGGGAATTGGCACAGGCATCAAAAATTAGTAGCTGTCGAGGCAAATTCTTATATAAATCGGTCTGCATAGCATTAAGCTGGACAGTTAAATTTAGATTCTTGAGATCCTCCATTGTCGCATCGGCATAAATCAATCGGCGATCGCCTTGTGAAGCGATCCAACCGTGTCCCGACCAAAACAAGAAAAACAAAGTTGCTGTTTTCTTTCTCGCTTCTTCACGCAGAGCTTTATTGACTATATCTTTGTTTGCTTCTAAGGGTTTACTATCGATGAGATTGGTAATCTTGTCAACAATTCCGACATTGCGATCGAGTGGCGCGAAAAAAACCGAAATATTTTCAGGAGGCACATTGCGATCTCGTAACCATTGACAGAACTGATAAACATCATTGACCGGGCCATTCAAATCTGGAATGGACCTAGAATCAGCATACTTTTCGATTCCCACTAAAATTGCTTGTGTTGTCGATGGTTCAGCCATTAGCTACCTCCACCATCTTCTGCCAAACTGCATCCCAAACCTTGTCATTGTTCCAATATGCACCATGAGACTCAGGGAAAGGTTGTTTGCTATCGATTTCGACATCTTGTATCTTTCCGGGGAATATTTTCTCCCCTACATAACTGAGAAAATCGTTGCGATCATAAATATTTAACCAGTGGGGAAAAGTTTCTGGTAAGTTGGCATTAGGGTTATATTCCATACCCACTAGAGCATTTAATTCATAGAGAATCGGGGATTGAGAACCGATTGTTACCAACAAAACTACTTGTGGTAATTGTTGCTGTAACAGCAAATCAACGCAGATAATGCCGCCCAAGCTATGAGCGATTAATACAGTCGGTTTTTTTAGAGGTTTAATGGTTACGCAAACAAAGTCTCTAAGCTTTTGTCCCCTTGCTTGATACATCAAAATATCTCCCAAAGTACCGCTGTATTGTTCTGAAAATCCACTTCGCCGTCTTTGGAGATTATTGTTGATAATACGCCTGATTGTGCCAGAAATACTCTGTTTTATGCCAGATAAAATTCCTTTTTCCGTGCCCCCTAGTTCTGCCGCTATTTGCTCGACAATATGATCGCGCAATTCGCCATTGACTGATAGGGCGAATTCGCCATAGTTACCCCTTACCAAAAGGGAACTTTGAGCTACGAGCGCACGAGCGATCGCTATGCGGTATTCTCCTAATGGTTCTGTGGCGGATTCGATCGCTTTTTGATAATCGCTTTCGTTGACGATAATGGATTGGGATTGAGGAAAAAACTCGCCAATGCCAGCTTGATCGAGCATTTCTTGGAGATTAGAGGATGGATTTAAGGCTCGAACCCGATTATCCAAATCCTCGCCTAGCTTTTCCCCAAAAACAGTTCTTTTGTCCTCGGAACTTATGGTTAGGATTTGCAGTTCGATGAGCGGATCTTGATATAGTAACTCCCATAAACCCAGAACATACTCTTCATCAGTTAAATCTGTTTCTGAGGCTTTTTTTTGATCCGACACTGGAATAGATAGTCCTCCCGCATTTAATGTCGTGCCGAGAGCCCCCCCCCAGTAACACTTATGAAAACACAAATTTTCATTGCGCTCTTTCAATTTTTGGCTAATGATGCTAAAAACTTTGCTATAGGCTGGTTCTCGTACCCCTGTACCGTGGATAAAAACTAGATCGCAATCGCATTTCTTCACTGATTCCCCTCCTCGGTGCTTGAATAAGATTCGATCAAAGTCCTCAATTTTTTCATTCGTAGTTCCAGTTCGCTTACCCGTTGGCTCAACGGTACAATCTCGGCACAGCCCAAGTAAGCAGCGATCGCACTGACGATCACATCTGTCTTGGACGTGCCAACCCGCTCGACGTACTGGTTGAGTTCGGCGAGGAGGGGTGGGGGAAGTCGGACGGCGATTTGTGGTTTGCCCATAACAATTACATTTCTTATCCCGCCATGCTACCAAACGTATGGCTAAGTGTCACCCTTCGAGTCATTTTTCGCGGGCGAACGAGGCTCTCTTGGATTTGGTGGGTAAAATGTATTCTAAGATACATTCCTCCTGGCGAGGGGGTGTAACGAACCACAAAGACACGAAGGACACAAAGATTGATCGATCCTATGCAAGCTAAACTTATCACACAGAACTTAGAAGAGCCAAAATTCTCATTAGCTTAAAAGTATTCAGCAACAATTTTGGCTTTAACTTGGGATTTTGACCTAGATTTACCAAAAAAAGAATTATAGTTTGTCATAATCTTCTGGCTCTCTGTCTGAAACTTTAGCTAATACTTGTTGAAACTTATCCCAACTTCCCTGTTGTGCTTTTTCCTCTAGATAATCTTTAGTCATCCAAGAGGATATTTGGGCAGCTAATGCCATTGTTACCAGTTGCTCTACCGGTATGCTTTGTTTATTTGCTAAGATTTCAATTTGCTGATATAAAGCATCTGGAATATTGGTGCTTAGTTTCATGGTTTGATTTCTCCTAGTATTTGTAGGAATTGTTTTGGTGTTACAACGGAAATTCCGAACTTTTCAACAGGGTTTAAGTCTCTTTGATTGTAACTAATTATAAAGCTCGCTTGGCATTTAAGGGCTAAATCTATCAGGAAGTCATCATCTTCATCTTTAGCTAATGGTCGCCACATATAAAAGATTTCGTGATGGTTAGCTAGATGGCAAATTCCATTAATAATATTATCTATGTCTTCATTATTTAAGCTTATTTGTTGTTGTTCTCTTTTTAGTATTTCTTCGTACTCAAAAACTAGGGTGGCAGATACATTGATTTGAAAGCGTCGGTCATTGAGAATGGTTAAGAGTTGATAAGATGCTCCTTTATTAGAGCGCAATCCAGCTAAGATTACGTTAGTATCAATGACTATTTGATAGGGAGTTCCTGTCATAATTAATACCCCCTAATAGTCTTCATTTCCTCAGCAGTCAACCCATACAAATTAGCAACCCTATCATCTATCTCTGCTTCCCACTCCTCTAGGATCAAGAGATTCTGGTTCGGAATCGGTATGGCATAAATCCCCGTATCTTTGCTGGCTATTCAGAGAAAAACGCCGTCACCAACAGCCATTTCCGATTGGCTAAGTCTCAATAGTTCAATCGGTTGATCGTACCACTTACGGGTTCCCTAGTTAACATCTAAAAATTTTCTGTTAATCTGGTTATCTGGCTTTTTGGGTTTCTGTTAATCTGGTTTTCTGGTTATCTAGCTTTTTGGGTTTCTGTTAATCTGGTTTACCGAATCGATCGCTAAGAGCTGCCATGATCACCGCCGTCATCGTCGTTCCCTGCCGTTTGGCCTCCGCCGCCCAGTGTTGCCGAAGGGATTTGGGAACTTTGACACAAAGGTTCACCTCCGGCTCATTCTGGTTTTCTGGTAAACCGGTATTCTGACTTTCTGGTAAACCAGTATTCTGACTTTCCGGTAAATTGGCATTCTGGTTTTCCGGTTCTCTGGCTTTCTTAATTAAATCGCCGTATCTGCCCGTCGTCATAAAGCCTCCAATATGGCTAAGATTTCCTCTCCCAAAGCTTTGTAATCCTTCCATGCCGCTTTTAACCTGGCATCATCGAGATTGCGGATGGGAACACCCGCTAAAGCGGCTTTTTGATAGCCGACGGTTCTGCGAATCATCGACTTGAAAACAGGGATACTGCCCTCGGTTAAATCTTGGCGCAGTATTTCACCTTCCCGATTCGGGGGCGGCGGTACGATCGTGATTAGGGCGCGATAATTAGCGTCTCCTAGGTCCTTGGCCGTTTCCAACATCGGCTGCAGACTGAGAACATCGGGGGCGGTGGGTAAGATCAAGAGTTCGCAACCCTTGGCCAACTCTTTGAGATCGTCGGAATGGGGGCGGGCGGGAGTATCGATGATGACGAAATCCGCCCCGCCGATAATCTTCATCGCCTGTCGCTCGTCGGCGACGGTGAAGGGAAGCTCCCCCCTCTCCGTAGGGCTGTTTCATTCTCCCATCAGAATATCAAAAGTAAAAGCGATCACTGTCTTTGTAAAATGAAAAGTGACCGGCAATTTTTTAAATATATGTTGAGCTTAATAGAAAAAC
>VYLT01000834.1_pt1 | contig 11225 bp, 5 predicted proteins | sample 5114261 | NCBI WGS metagenome assembly VYLT01 (sample SAMN12291815, study PRJNA351875) | freshwater metagenome | isolation source: freshwater lake | place: USA: Michigan, Little Long Lake | collected 2011-07-12 | reverse complement strand
AACGTCGGTGAAGAAGCGCTCCGCAACCTCGACGAAGCCGGCATCGTTGCCGTGGGCGCCGAAGTGAAGGCGGGCGACATCCTGGTCGGCAAGGTCACGCCGAAGGGCGAAAGCCCGATGACGCCGGAGGAAAAACTCCTGCGCGCCATCTTCGGTGAGAAAGCCTCGGACGTGCGCGACACCTCGCTGCGCGTGCCGCCGGGCGATTCCGGTACGGTGGTGGATGTCCGCATCTTCAACCGCCACGGCATCGACAAGGACCAGCGCGCACTCCAGATCGAGCGTGAGCAGATCGAACAGCTGCAGGAAGACAAGGAAGACGAACAGTCGATCCTTGAGCGCAACACCTATGCACGCCTCCACGACCTGCTTTCCGGCAAGGAAGCCGCAGCCGGTCCGAAAGGCTTCAAACCGGGCCGCATCACGGCCGCGGCTCTTGAAGACCTGTCGGAGAAGCAGCTGTGGGATATCGAGCTGAAATCGGAGAAGGCACAAGCCGAGCTTAAAGCCCTGCGCGAACAGTTCGACGCCTCGATCCGCGAACTCGAAGCCCGATTCAACGACAAGGTCGAGAAGGTCCAGCGCGGCGATGACCTGCCTCCCGGCGTCATGAAAGTCGTCAAGGTCTTCCTGGCCGTGAAGCGCAAGCTGCAGCCGGGCGACAAGATGGCCGGCCGTCACGGCAACAAGGGTGTGATCTCGAAGATCAACCCGAGCGAAGACATGCCGTTCCTCGAGGACGGTACCCCGGTCGACATCGTGCTCAACCCGCTCGGCGTGCCGTCGCGGATGAACGTGGGTCAGATCCTTGAGACACACACGGGCTGGGCCTGCCGTGGTCTCGGCCGGATCATCGACAAGGCGCTCGACGAGTTCCACCAGAAGCAGGACATGAAAGGCCTCAAGAAGGCGCTCGTGACGGCCTATGGCAAGGACCAGGAAATGCCGGAGACGGACGAAGAGATCGTCGAACTCGCCGGCAACCTTCGCAATGGCGTGCCGATGGCAACGCCGGTGTTCGACGGCGCGCGTGAAGACGACATCAACGACATGCTGACGCGTGCCGGTCTCGACACGTCGGGCCAGGTGAAGCTGTATGACGGCCGTACCGGTGTGGCGTTTACCCGCCAGGTCACCGTGGGCTACAAGTATCTCCTCAAGCTCCACCACCTTGTGGACGAGAAGATTCACGCCCGTTCGACCGGTCCGTACTCGCTCGTCACGCAGCAACCGCTGGGCGGCAAGGCACAGTTCGGTGGCCAGCGCTTCGGCGAGATGGAAGTCTGGGCCCTCGAAGCTTACGGCGCCGCCTACACGCTGCAGGAAATGCTGACCGTAAAGTCGGACGACACTGCCGGCCGCGCGAAGGTCTACGAAGCGATCGTCCGTGGCGACGACACGTTCGAGGCCGGCATCCCCGAGAGCTTCAACGTGCTCGTCAAGGAAATGCGTTCGCTGGGTCTGAACGTCGAGTTGATCGAAGAAGGCAGCGCCGCGCTCAACGAAGATGCGTCGGTGGCCGCCGAATAAACGCTAAAGCTTAGAGTCAAAGCCCCGCAGGCAGTCCGGATCTGCCGGCGGGGCCAAGCCTGATACCGGAATTTTTCAGGGCAGGGGGCCGAAGCCTCCCAACGCCCACCCGAAGGAGCAGACACCGATGCGCCAGGACGTCGCCAACATGTTCAACCAGAATACGCCCGCCCCGACATTCGAGGCGATCCGTATTTCGATTGCGAGCCCGGAGAAGATCCGCTCGTGGTCGTCTGGTGAGATCAAGAAACCCGAGACCATCAACTACCGTACCTTCAAGCCGGAGCGCGACGGCCTGTTTTGTGCGCGGATCTTCGGACCCACGAAGGACTACGAGTGCCTTTGCGGCAAGTACAAGCGCATCAAGTATCGCGGCATCGTCTGCGAGAAGTGCGGCGTGGAAGTCACGCTGGCGCGCGTGCGCCGCGAGCGCATGGGCCACATCGACCTGGCTGCGCCGGTTGCCCACATCTGGTTCCTGAAATCGCTCCCGTCCCGGATCGCGACGCTCGTCGACATGCCGCTCAAGGATGTCGAGCGCGTGCTCTACTTCGAAAGCTATGTCGTGATCGAGCCGGGCCTGACAGAGCTCGAGCCGAAACAGCTTCTGACTGAAGAAGAGTACATGGATGCGCAGGACCGTCTCGGGGAAGACGCGTTCACGGCGCTGATCGGCGCTGAAGCCATCCGCGAGATCCTGAAGTCGCTCGACCTGCCGACGCTGGCTGACCAGCTGCGCGAGGACCTGAAGGAATCGACCTCGGAACTTAAGACGAAGAAAGCCTCCAAGCGCCTCAAGGTGGTCGAGTCCTTCCTGCAGTCGAAAGCCAAGCCGGAATGGATGATCCTGACGGTCGTCCCGGTGATCCCGCCGGACCTGCGCCCGCTGGTGCCGCTCGATGGCGGCCGCTTCGCGACGTCGGACCTCAACGACCTCTACCGCCGCGTGATCAACCGGAACAACCGCCTGAAGCGCCTGATGGAACTTCGCGCGCCGGACATCATCATCCGCAACGAGAAGCGCATGCTTCAGGAGTCGGTTGACGCCCTGTTCGACAACGGCCGCCGCGGCCGTACGATCACGGGCACCAACAAGCGCCCGCTGAAGTCGATCTCTGACATGCTGAAAGGCAAGCAGGGCCGATTCCGCCAGAACCTTCTCGGCAAGCGTGTCGACTATTCCGGCCGTTCCGTCATCGTGGTCGGCCCGAACCTGAAGCTGCACGAGTGCGGCCTGCCGAAGAAAATGGCGCTCGAGCTGTTCAAGCCGTTCATCTATGCGCGCCTCGACGCGAAAGGCCTCGCCGGCACGGTGAAGGCTGCGAAGAAGCTCGTGGAAAAAGAAAAGCCGGAAGTGTGGGACATCCTCGACGAGGTTATCCGCGAACACCCCGTGCTGCTCAACCGCGCGCCGACGCTGCACCGTCTCGGCATTCAGGCGTTCGAGCCAAAGCTGATCGAAGGCAAGGCCATCCAGCTGCACCCGCTCGTCTGCGCCGCGTTCAACGCGGACTTTGACGGCGACCAGATGGCTGTCCACGTCCCGCTGAGCCTCGAGGCCCAGCTGGAATGCCGCGTGCTGATGATGTCGACCAACAACATCCTCTCGCCCGCCAACGGCAAGCCAATCATCGTTCCGTCGCAGGACATCATTCTCGGCCTCTACTACATCTCGATCGACATGAAGGGCGAGCCGGGGGAGGGCATGAAGTTCTCCGACCTCGCAGAGATGGAGCACGCGCTCGAAGCCGGGCTGATCACGCTGCACTCGAAAATCAAGGCGATGTATGACGGCATCGATGCCGACGGCAAACCGCGCCGTTACGTCATCGACACGACGCCGGGCCGCTTCCTCGTGGCAAACCTCCTGCCGCGCAAGCTCGGCATCGGGCCGGAACTCGTCAACGCTGTTCTCACCAAGAAGGCGATCGGCAAGATCATCGACGAAGTCTACCGCCTGTGCGGTCAGAAGGCGACGGTCATCTTCTGCGACAAGGTCATGGAGCTCGGCTTCAAGGAGGCCTGCAAGGCTGGCATTTCCTTCGGCAAGGATGACATGGTCATCCCGGAAGCGAAGAAGAAACTGGTCGACGCGACCAAGGAACTCGTTTCCGAGTACGAACGTCAGTATGCGGATGGTCTCATCACGCGCGGCGAAAAGTACAACAAGGTCGTTGATGCCTGGTCGACCTGCACTGACAAGGTTGCAGATGCCATGATGGACTCGGCCTCGAAGGCCCAGGCTGCCAAGGGCGACCGCAAGGCCCAGGTCAATTCGATCTTCATGATGGCCGACTCCGGTGCCCGCGGTTCGAAGAACCAGATGAAACAGCTCGCCGGTATGCGCGGCCTTATGGCCAAGCCGTCGGGCGAGATCATCGAGACGCCGATCATCTCGAACTTCAAGGAAGGCCTCACCGTTCTCGAGTACTTCAACTCGACGCACGGCGCCCGCAAGGGTCTCGCCGATACGGCGCTCAAGACTGCCAACTCGGGCTACCTCACGCGCCGTCTCGTCGACGTCGCTCAGGACTGCATCATCAACGAGGATGATTGCGGCACTGAGAAGGGCATCGAGATCTCGGCCGTCATGGAAGGCGCCGATGTCGTTGTCTCGCTCTACGAGCGTATCCTTGGCCGCGTCACGGCAGAGGACATCAAGGGCGCCGATGGCAAGCTGATCATCCCAGCCAACACCTACATCGACGAAGACGTGGCAACCGCCATCGAAGCGGCGGCTGTGGACCGCATCAAGGCTCGTTCGGCCCTGACCTGCGAAGCCAAGAACGGCATCTGCGTGGCCTGCTATGGCCGCGACCTTGCCCGCGGCACGCCGGTCAACCGCGGTGAAGCGGTCGGCGTCATCGCCGCCCAGTCGATCGGCGAGCCCGGCACGCAGCTGACGATGCGCACCTTCCACATCGGCGGCGCGGCCCAGGTGGCCGACCAGTCGTCGCTGGAAGCCAGCTTCGAAGGCACGGTCCGCTTCGTGGACGGCGAGTACGTCACCCGCAAGGACAAGACGATCATTGTGGTCGGCCGCCGCATGCAGGTCGAAATCGTCGACGCCGACGGTCGTACGCGCCAGTCGTTCCGCCCGGCCTATGGTACCCGCCTGATGGTCAAGGACGGCGCCAAGGTTGCGCCGGGCCTGCTGCTTGCCGACTGGGATCCCTTTGCCCAGCCGATCGTTTCGGAAGTCGCCGGTGAAGCCCGCTTCATCGACCTGTCGGATGGCCTCACCGTCCGCGAGGAAACAGACGAAGCCACTGGCATCTCGGCCCGCGTTGTCATCGACCCGCGCTCGACCTCCAAGTCGAACGACCTCAAGCCGTCGATCCAGATCATCGGCAAGGACGGCAAGCCGGTTAAGCTGCCGAACGGTTCGACCGCATCCTACGTGCTCTCCGTCGGCGCGATCCTCTCCGTCTCTGACGGCGACAAGATCGAGCCCGGCGACACGCTGGCCCGTGTCACGACCGGCGGCGCCAAGACCAAGGACATCACCGGCGGTCTGCCGCGCGTGGCTGAACTCTTCGAAGCCCGCCGTCCGAAGGACCACGCGATCATCGCCGATGTCGATGGCCGCGTCGAATACGGCCGCGACTACAAGAACAAGCGCAAGGTCACCATCGTTCCGATGGAAGAAGGCAAGCCGCCGATCGATTATCTGGTTCCGAAGGGCAAGCACCTCGCGGTCCAGGACGGCGACTTCATCAAGCGCGGCGAGTTCCTGATGGACGGCAACCCCGCCCCGCAGGACATCCTCTCCACGCTCGGCGTCGAGGCCCTCGCGAACTACCTCATCGACGAAGTGCAGAAGGTCTATCGCCTGCAGGGCGTGCCGATCAACGACAAGCACATCGAGGTGATCGTTCGCCAGATGCTGCAGAAGGTCGAGATCGTCGATGGCGGGGATACCCCGTTTATCGTCGGCGAGCACATCGATGTGGGCGAGTTCGAGGAAGCCAACGACATCGTCCGCCGGTCGCGCAAGAAGGACCAGGTCGAAGCGACGGCTACGCCGCTACTGCTCGGTATCACGAAGGCCTCGCTGCAGACGAAGAGCTTCATCTCGGCCGCCTCGTTCCAGGAGACGACCCGCGTGCTGACCGAAGCGGCTGTACAGGGCAAGACCGACACGCTCGAAGGCCTGAAAGAGAACGTCATCGTTGGCCGCCTAATCCCGGCCGGCACCGGCGGCGGTATCCGCCAGTTCCGCCGGGTCGCTGCCGAACGCGACGCCAAACTGAAGGCCAAGCGCGCTGCCGCCATGGCCAAGGCCGAGGAAAGCCTCGTGCTGACCGGCCTGCCGGCACCGGACAAGACGGGCGCCTGAACGCCCTCCTGACCGCTTGAAACCAACGGAAAAGCCTGCCAGTTCTGGCAGGCTTTTTCATTTCGGGACACGCGCCGATGAAACTCTCGAAAGCTGCCTCTTCTTTACGGTCTTGCAACGGTTCGGCGCCCTTGACGCGCCGCCCGCGCGAGTCTACACGCCGCCAAATCGTCAGAGAGGTAAACGGGCGCTGCGCCTGCAAACCGCACCGGCCGCAGCGATGCACCGGTCAATCTGGCCCCCAAATTCCCGCCGTCCCGGATGCCACATCAGGCCTTCGGGGCAGTTGTCATTATCGGCCCCCGGGCCACAACGTATGAAGAGACATCAGGCCCGATGCCGACTATCCAGCAGCTGATCCGCAATCCGCGCGAGCCCAAGCGCACCCGTACGAAGACGCCGGCCCTGAAGGCCTGTCCGCAGCGCCGCGGCGTCTGCACGCGCGTCTACACCACCACGCCGAAGAAGCCGAACTCGGCACTTCGCAAAGTGGCCAAGGTGCGGATGACCTCCGGATTTGAATCGCTGTGCTACATCCCTGGCGAAGGCCACAACCTGCAGGAGCACTCGGTCGTGCTCATCCGCGGCGGCCGCGTGAAAGACCTTCCGGGCGTGCGCTACCACATCGTGCGCGGCGCCCTCGATACCCAGCCCGTCAAGAACCGTAAGCAACGCCGCTCGCACTACGGCGCCAAGAAGCCGAAGTAAGAGGTCCAGAGCTCCATGTCCCGTCGTCACCAAGCCGAGAAACGCGAAGTCCTCACCGATCCCAAGTACAAGGATCTCGTGGTTTCGAAATTCATGAACCAGATCATGCGCGACGGCAAAAAGTCGGTCGCCGAACGCATCGTTTACGGCGCGTTCGAACTGGTCGAGACCCGTTCCAAGAAGAACCCGGTCGAAGTGTTCCACAACGCGCTGGAAGCGGTTGCGCCTTCGGTTGAAGTGCGCTCGCGCCGCGTCGGTGGTGCCACCTACCAGGTTCCGGTCGAAGTCCGCACCGAGCGCCGTCAGGCGCTTGCCATCCGCTGGCTGGCCGCTGCGGCTGCTGCCCGCAACGAGAACACGATGCGTGAGCGTCTTGCCGGCGAGCTGATGGATGCTGCGCAAGGCCGCGGCAATGCCGTGAAGAAGCGCGAAGACACGCACCGCATGGCCGACGCCAACAAGGCGTTCGCGCACTATCGCTGGTAACCAGCACTAACTGTCCGGGCGGAAGAGGTTGCTCGCCCGGGCGAGACACCCCTTTCCGCTACCTGGAACACTGAACACGAAGGTTTACACCATGGCCCGCGAATACCCGCTGGAGCGCTACCGGAACTTCGGCATCATCGCACACATCGATGCCGGCAAAACCACGACGACTGAGCGCGTCCTCTACTACACGGGCAAGTCGCACAAGATCGGCGAAGTGCACGATGGCGCCGCCACCATGGACTGGATGGAGCAGGAGCAGGAACGCGGCATCACGATCACGTCGGCTGCCACGACGACGTTCTGGGAACGCACCGAAGACGGCTCGACCGCCCAGTCGCCGAAATTCCGCTTCAACATCATCGACACGCCCGGCCACGTTGACTTCACGATCGAAGTCGAGCGTTCGCTCGCCGTGCTCGATGGCGCCGTCGTTCTTCTGGACGGCAACGCCGGCGTTGAGCCGCAGACCGAAACCGTCTGGCGCCAGGCCGACCGCTACAAGGTTCCGCGCATCGTGTTCGTCAACAAGATGGACAAGACCGGCGCGGATTTCTTCAACTGCGTGACGATGATCAAGGAGCGCACCGGTGCAACCCCGGCGCCGATCCAGCTTCCGATCGGCTCGGAAACCGAGCTTGAAGGCCATATCGACCTCATCACGATGAAGGAATGGGTCTGGGAAGGCGAAGACCTCGGCGCCACCTGGGTGCTGAAGCCGATCCGCGAGAGCCTGAAAGCGAAAGCCGAAGAGATGCGCGCGCATCTGATCGAGCTCGCCGTCGAAATGGACGACGACGCGATGGAAGCGTTCCTTGAAGGCAAGGAGCCGGATATCGCTGCCCTCCGCGCGCTGATCCGTAAGGGCACGCTGGCCCTGAAATTCATGCCTGTCCTGTGCGGCTCGGCGTTCAAGAACAAAGGCGTCCAGCCGATGCTGAACGCCGTGGTCGACTTCCTGCCGAGCCCGCTCGATGTGCCCGCTTACATGGGCTTCAAGCCGGGCGACGAAACCGAAACGCGCGACATTCCGCGTTCGGCCGATGACAGCCAGCCGTTTGCCGGACTTGCGTTCAAGATCATGAACGACCCCTACATGGGCACGCTCACCTTTACCCGGATCTATTCCGGTCAGCTGAAGAAGGGCGACTCCTTCCTCAACGCGACCAAGGGCAAGAAAGAACGCGTCGGCCGCATGGTCATGATGCATGCCAACAAGCAGGACGAAATCGCTGAAGCCTTTGCGGGCGACATCGTGGCGCTGGCGGGCCTCAAGGAAACGACGACCGGTGATACGGTCTGCGATCCGGCCCAGCCCGTCGTTCTCGAAACGATGACGTTCCCGCAGCCGGTCATCGAGATCGCCGTCGAGCCGAAAACCAAGGCTGACCAGGAGAAGATGTCGGTTGGTCTGCAGCGCCTCGCTGCCGAAGACCCGTCCTTCCGCGTCGAAACCGATTTCGAATCCGGCCAGACGATCATGAAAGGCATGGGCGAGCTTCACCTCGACATCCTGATCGACCGCCTCCGCCGCGAGTTCAAGGTTGAAGCCAATATCGGCCAGCCGCAGGTGGCGTATCGTGAGAAACTCGGCCGCGCTGCGATGATCGACTACACGCACAAGAAGCAGTCGGGCGGTACCGGCCAGTTCGCCCGCATCAAGCTCGAGTTCGAGCCGCTTGAGCCGGGTTCGGGCTTCATCTTCGAAAGCGCAATCGTCGGCGGCGCCGTGCCGAAGGAATACATTCCCGGCGTCAGCAAGGGTCTCGACATGGCCAAGGAAAACGGGCTGCTTGCCGGTTATCCTGTGACCGACTTCCGGGCCAGACTGGTTGACGGCGCGTTCCACGATGTCGACTCGAGCGTTCTGGCCTTCGAAATCGCAGCCCGCGGCGCATTCCGCGAGCTGAAAGGCAAGGGCGATCCGCGCCTGATGGAACCCATCATGAAGGTCGAAGTTGTCACCCCGGAAGACTATATGGGTGACGTGATTGGTGACCTTAACTCACGCCGCGGCCAGATCCAGGGTTCAGAGCCCCGGGGCAATGCCACGGCGATCACGGCGATGGTGCCGCTGGTCAACATGTTCGGCTATGTGTCCAACCTTCGGGGCATGTCGCAAGGCCGCGCACAGTTCACCATGCTGTTCGATCACTATGACGAAGTCCCGCGCGCCGAAGCGCAGAAAATCATCCAGGAAGTCTCGGGCTCGTAAGCCCGGTCCTCAAGTTCAGAACAAAGGAGAGGCCCGATGGGCAAGGCAAAGTTTGAGCGTACGAAGCCGCACGTGAACATTGGCACGATTGGCCACGTTGACCACGGCAAGACGACGCTGACGGCAGCGATCACGATCATCCTGGCGAAGTCGGGCGGCGCGACGGCGAAAGCCTATGCCGACATCGACGCGGCTCCGGAAGAGAAGGCACGCGGCATCACGATCAACACGGCACACGTTGAGTACGAGACGGCCAACCGTCACTACGCGCACGTCGACTGCCCCGGCCACGCCGACTATGTGAAGAACATGATCACCGGCGCAGCCCAGATGGACGGCGGCATCCTGGTCTGCTCGGCGGCCGACGGCCCGATGCCGCAGACGCGCGAGCACATCCTTCTGGCCCGCCAGGTGGGCGTGCCGGCACTGGTCGTGTTCCTGAACAAGGTCGACATGGTTGATGACGCCGAGCTGCTTGAGCTCGTCGAGATGGAAGTGCGCGACCTTCTCTCGTCCTACAACTTCCCGGGCGACGAGATCCCGATCGTCAAGGGTTCGGCGCTTGCCGCCGTTGAAGGCCGTGATCCGGAGATCGGCGAGAACGCCATCATCGCGCTGATGAAGGCCGTCGATGAATACATCCCGACCCCGGAGCGTCCGCTGGACAAGCCGTTCCTGATGCCGGTCGAAGACGTGTTCTCGATCTCGGGCCGCGGTACGGTTGTGACCGGCCGCGTCGAGCAGGGCATCGTCAAGGTGGGCGAAGAGATCGAGATCGTCGGCATCCGTCCGACCGTCAAGACGACCTGCACGGGCGTTGAAATGTTCCGCAAGCTGCTCGACCAGGGCCAGGCCGGCGACAACATCGGCGCGCTGCTGCGCGGCGTTGAGCGTGAAGGCGTCGAGCGCGGCCAGGTGCTTTGCAAGCCGGGCTCGATCACGCCGCACACGGTGTTTGAAGCCGAGGCCTACATCCTGACGAAGGAAGAGGGTGGCCGTCACACGCCGTTCTTCACCAACTACCGTCCGCAGTTCTACTTCCGCACCACCGACGTCACCGGCATCGTGAAACTGCCGGCCGACAAGGAAATGGTGCTCCCGGGCGACAACGTGAAGATGGATGTCGAGCTGATCAACCCGATCGCCATGGACAAGGGCCTGCGCTTCGCCATCCGCGAAGGCGGCCGCACCGTCGGCGCCGGCGTCGTGTCGGAAATCAAGAAATAAGCTGGAAACAGCTGAACCAAACAAAGGCCGCTTCCGAAAGGAGGCGGCCTTTTGCGTGGGGGCGTATGCAAAACTTGCCGCCCCGGCCGCCTATTCCATCCCCAGCCGCAACAAGCCTCTTAAAGATTATGCAGGGAAGCTTACGCCACACCGACCAAGCTTGAATCAGATAACAGGCGACCGGCCGGGCGCCTCCGCGTCCGGCCAAAGGTGCCGCGTCAAACTTCGCGCGCCCAGTCCCGAAGGTCGGCCACGAAAACATCGGGCACTTCCATCGCCGCGAAATGCCCGCCCTGTGAGAGCTCCGTCCAGCGTGTGATGTTGTAGGCCCGCTTCGCCCAGCTCTGCGGGGGCGCGAGGATGTATTCCTCGCCCGGATAGCTTGCAAACGCCGTCGGTGTTTCGCAGCGCTCGCCGTCGGGCAACGCATTGCCGCCCTCCTGGAACAGCGCGTTGTAGTACCAGACGCTTGTCGCGATCGCGTCATTGACGAGATAGATCATTACGTTCGTCAGGAGCTGGTCGCGCGTATAGACCTCCAGCAGGCTACGCGTCCTCAGGTCGCTCCAGCCGTTAAACTTTTCGAGAATCCACGCCGCCGTGCCCATCGGCGAGTCCATAAGCGCCATCGCCAGCGTCTGCGGCTTGGTCGCCTGTTGCATCAGGTAAGCGCCTTCCATCTGCATCATCATCTGCGAACGTTGCAGCCAGGCGGTTTCC
>VYLT01000324.1_pt1 | contig 11226 bp, 9 predicted proteins | sample 5114261 | NCBI WGS metagenome assembly VYLT01 (sample SAMN12291815, study PRJNA351875) | freshwater metagenome | isolation source: freshwater lake | place: USA: Michigan, Little Long Lake | collected 2011-07-12 | reverse complement strand
ATGAAGTGCAGGAATGAGCTTCCGAGAGGTCAAGTCCCCCGAAGCACCAAAAATAATAATCGTAGGATTTGGCATACGATCTATTGTAGTGGATAGCGGATAGCGGGTAGTAGGGAGTTATCAGAGCATCAGGGTCAGCGTTACCGATCCAGCGAAAGTTCCTGCAATTTTTTGCCGTCAATCGTTGAGAAGATTTCGACCTTTGTGCCGTGTTGGTTCACGACGACGATTCGTTTGCCATCGTCGAAAAAGGCGAGACTTCGGACGGCTCCAAAATCGCCGAGGTCAAATAATCGCGGTTCGGTCTTACCATCAACGGAGAGAATTTGCACTTTCGAGGTATCGTAACCGATTGCAACAAACGCACCTTTAGTTGAGACATTTAAGCAGGTTACCCCTTTCATATTCTTGCCGAGTGTCTGGATTTTTTTACCCGTTGCAAGGTCCACTCGCACAAGGGCGTCGGCTCGACCTTCGCGACTCTCGAACGACCCGAACGCTACCGCCCATTGTTCTTCGGGGGCTATCGCCATTACGGTTGTCCAACTCTCGTTGCGTGCTTTGATGTACGTCTTGGAATCTTCTACAGTGACCTTTGCGTCGAAGTCCAACGCCTTTTCGGGAAAGGTCTTTGCATCGGGTTCCCAGACGGTCAATTGGTCGCCTGCCGTAAGCACTCGCACCCCATCCGAGGACACAATCAGGTCCACCAAACCGTGACCAAGTTCTAAAAGTTTGCGTTTGAGATCGCCGGTTTTGAGGTCGTAGAAATTTACCGTCCCATAACTCGAAGAGGTCGCACACCATTTCCCTTTCGGGTCGAGGGCAATCGAAGTACTTGGCCCAAGTTGCTTGGCCGACCAAAGCAAGGTGATTTTATCCCCTGCAATCGACCAAGCGTACAGATTGCTATGAATAATCGAAGCGGTCGCACGCGAACCAATCGTCGCAGCAACGAGAATATCGCCCTTCGCCGAGATTGCTACACACGATGCCGGACGATCTATTTCTATCTTGTGCAGCAACGTCCCCTTCTCACTCGACCAAACGCGGACGTTTTTATCCTTGTTGACGGCACAGATAAAACGCCCATCTTGAGAAACGGCAACCCGTCGCGGTGATCGGGAATCGTCATCGTCCTGAGCAAACGAAATTGCACAGGAACCCAAAACAAGCAGAAGGGGAAGGAGTTTTGTCATAGCCAAATTGTGCCAGTTCCTGCAACCGGAAGCAAGTAACCGTTGCGTAAAATGCTTGCATCAAACGCGAGAGGGTGAAGAAGACCTACCTACCCTGTTACCTCGCCGATGAAGTAGGGCGATTGCTTCAACTCGTCGGCTTCACCGGGTCGGACGAGATAGAGCCTTCGGCCGGTGTGGTTTTCGTCTTCAAGGTCTTGGTGACTTTTGGCGACGGCCCATATTGCAGAATTATCGAGTTGATCGCCAAGATAAATCCAATCGTTGAGGGCCAGCAATTCCGGTTCGTGCAACGCTTCGGGTTCGAGGACACGTTGAGCCAATCGGGGGTGATCGCAAATAACGCGAATTCGTGCTTGAGCTTCTTCGTTGGCTGCCGACCACAGGGGAAAATCGTTCAATTCTGGGACTTCGTGTTGGCGTCGAAGCAGATTGAATAGATCGTCGGCATCGGCTCCAAGTCGGGGGTAACGAAACTCGAACACCTGAAGAGGACACGCCCTTGCATTGAGAATCAAGGCTTCAAGTTCCTCATCGAGTTCCATATCGCCAACAAGGTGCAGCGATTCTAAATTCCCCAATTGCGGTTGGGCAAAGAGTTCGCGTACCAGAATGGAAGAGTGCGTAAGCACGACGCGACGTAGAGGGGTTTTTCCAAACAGCTGAATATCTTCGATCAAGAATTTCTCGGCAGGAGCTTGGACCCCTTCGACAAACCCTTTGCGAAAAGTCCAAATTCCACCCACCCCAAAGAGCTTATTCCGTAGCCAGCGTCCGGGTTGGTGCAGTGCTGCCTTCATCGAATCGCGTAGCGGGTGTTCCCAATCGGTGTGGTGTTTCTGGTAAAGCTGACGTTCGGCTTCAAGGAGTTTAGCCCAAACCGGAACGCTCAAATTTGGGCTTTCGAGTTCGACTTGAATTTTGATAAATTCAGCACGGATATTGGCTTCGGGTGTGTTCGCTTCCAATAGGCTCATGGCGTAGTTCAGGCGAGGGCCATCGTCATTCGGACGGGTCAATATCTCCTTGAGCCGTTGTTCTTCGTCCTGCATGGAATCGTCCTAATGGTGCCAGTTCAAATCGGATGTTGAAGTGTAGTTATACTTATAGCACAGTGGAAGGCGATTGTCTGAGAAAAAGACCCTACCGAAGTTGGGCGGGGGCGTCCCAATCGGCACCGGTTGCAAGCCTGCATCGATCCACATAAGAATATTGTAGGGTGAAGATGGAACGGGTTATTCCCAATTCATGGCGAGAATGTTCAGCCGCTACACTGTCGCAATCGATCTGTTGGTAACTCTGTGGAGTAAGTGCTTGATTTTTGCTTTGGTATTTGCAAGAATATCATCTGAGCACTTTGCAAGGATTTATGCACACAAGGAGTAAAGGATGAGTTCCGATCCTAACTCAATCATCGAACCCCCCACCCAAGTTTTCACCGACTCTGTAGACCTGCCAGACGAGGACCCCTCTTCAATTCCTGTTCAGGAGTGGACTCGTTCGGCTTTGCCGTACATAGACGTGGCGACTCTTAGCCCGACACTTTCGCCGGAGACCAACCCGCCAAATGATTTTTGTACCGACCTTGCAGACCATCCACGTTATCGGGTGATTCAGGAGCTTTGTAGCAACCCCGCAGGAGGGGGGATATTCCACGCCGAACATCGATTGATGGGGCGTAGGGTGGTGCTAAAGACGGTCCCCTTGAATCGTGGCTATAGTCCGGCGTTGGTCGATTTATTTATTCGAGAAATTCGAGCCACCGCTTATTTGAAACATCCCCATATTGTGACGGCTTACGATGCGGAAACGACTGCGAATTACATTTTCCTTGCAATGGAGTTGCTCGAAGGCCAAGCCCTGAGCAGTGTAATTCGGCATAACGGACCTTTGAACCCAATTGTTGCTTGCCAGTACATCTACCAAGCAGCTTCTGCACTCGATTACGCACACGACAAAGGGATTTTGCATCGTGATGTGAAGCCCGGAAACCTTGTGTTGGTTTCCGACGGGCCAAAATCGGGGGACTTAGTGAAGTTGATCGATTTCGGGTTAGCCAAACCTATCGAAGCAATCAACACCGCCAGCGAATTTGATACCACCGAGTCTATCGTTGGGACGATCCAATTTATGTCGCCCGAACATGCGATGGACCCACGCTCGGTATCCCCGCTCTCCGATATTTTCAGCTTAGGACGGACGTTTTACTATCTCCTGACGGCGAAACATCCCTACCAGACGGAAGGGGGACTTCAGGCAATACTCCGTTTTGTTGCTGGTGAAAATAACGTGACGCCGATTGCCAAAATACGCAACGATGTCCCCAAGAAGATTATCCAAATCGTTGAAAAGATGACCGCACACAACCCGCAGAAACGCTATCAATCGTGCGAAGAAATTTTGGCCGAACTCCGCGAGATTTTGGACGCCCAAGCCAAACGCACTGCACGCCCACGCTGGTGGCGTTTCTGGTAAGCAGATAAGAGTCAGGGGGTTACTAACGTCTTTCAAAACCTTCTTTTTCTAAGGAAGCCCGTATGTATCGGATTCTATTCGTGTTATTGTTCGTGACAAACTCCATTGCGTTTGCATTACAGGGAACCAGAAGGGAATGGCCTGTCGAACCACCTGTTCCCGCTCGAATTCCACCGAATTTGTCGTTTGAGGGACTGGACCAATACCCGGACTACGATTTCTATCTGAGCTTCTCGAATACAAAAGGAACGTCTTCGTTTCCCGCATGGGTGGAATACAAAAAAATCACCGAATCAACACCGTTCACGACGAACCCTCGATTTATTGTTGAAGAATATCGTGTGTGGGCATATCCAAAAAGTGAGATCGACCGGTTAAAATTACGAGGTGCGTTTTATGGAGCATTTGAAAGTATAAAAGGGGGGGCTTCGGTTCTATTCTCCCCTCCGCCAATCATCCAACTCGTAGAGAAAAAACAAATCCCTGCGGATATTGCGAAAGTTTATCAATATCGGGTAAAACTGGAAGGAAATCAATTGAGTGTTACGCTTGTGGATACTTCCAAACAGAACGCAACCCCGAATGCAAAAATAACGTCTGAACCCCAGCAAGTTCCGCGAGAGCCTTTTCCAATTTGGACCGTTGGCGGAATTGCAATCGGTCTCTTTATTTTTGGCGTTGTGTTGGGACGATTCATTAAATGGAATTAAATCAAAATAATACGTTTATTCTGGAGGGATAGATATGCGATTCTCAATACTGGTGTTTCTGAATTTGCTGATTGGTACGGTAATTTTTGCGGACATCCCCCGACCTCCATTCCGATCTGGAATTCTTCATCGCAACCTTTCTTTTGAAGGGGTTGCACAATACCCAGAATACGAATTCTTTCTGCGGTTTGTTGAAATTCAAACGAATGGCCAACCCAATCGAGCAATAACACAATGGATTCCGAATAATGAACCGTTGGCATTAGAGACGACTAATCAAGTGGAACAACTTGAAATTCTTGCCTTTTCAAAAGAGGAGGGCACACGATTACGAGAAAATCATTTACATATCTATCCAGACCTTTTAAACAAAGCTCTGGTAACTCCGCTAAAATCATATCAACCAACCAAATTTGTTATCGGCAATGCAATTCCGGAAGATGCTGCCAAAGTCTACAAATACTCGCTGAGTATTACCGATGGAAAACTCACAGTTACGCCCGTTGAAACGCCACCAACGGATACGCCCGATTCGCTCAACTCGCCCACGTCGGACTCTATATATTCGCCGATTGTGCCGAGGTGGGTGATTGGTTCTCTCGTTGCAGTGGCGTTGGTTCTCTTCGGGGTGTGGGTTGGTCGAAAGAGTAAATCGTTACCCCAACAAGCCGTAAATCCCTGTAGCCCTGTTGAACCGAAGTAACCCTATCGAATTGGAGTTTCGCCATGTATCGTATTTTTGGGTTGACGTGTTTCGTTGGTGGTTGGGTGGTGTCGTTGACGTTGGCGGATATCGCTCCGCCGTCTCGGAAGCATCTTGCATTTGTTGGAATTGAGAAATATCCCGATTACGAGTTCTACTTATATTTCAAGTATTCTAAATCCCATTTTTTGGAGGGTAAGCGTGAACACACTGAATACGAGTACCTTTCAAAAATTTTCGATGCTGACCCGATGGATATCAATGATTTTCAACGGGCAGGATGGTTCGAGGTTATTGCAATTCCGAAAAAAACGATTCAGGAATTAGGAAAGCCAATTCCTCGCAATAGTCGCCCAGACGTTCAAGGAATGCTCGTTGCCAGTGCCAATGCGAAGAGTAAATATCCAGCTTTTTCAGGGAGTGCAAGCGATAGGGAACGAAATGAAATCTTCCGTTATCATGTAAATATCAGCAATGGCGAATTAACACTCACATCATCCGAAGGGTTTATCAATTCACAGAATCGAACACAATGGATAGTCGGTGTAATCATTCCAATAGCGATTCTGTCACTTTTGGTCTGGAGGGCACGCAGAAATCGAACCAAGAACGCCTCAACACCACCCCCAAGCGTAGCCTAATTCAGGCCATACAAAAATGTTCCACGTGTAACATTGGGGATGGTTGCTTTAGCGTTCGATTTGTGCCGGTTACTTATCGGGTTTGCGTCCCTTGAGTGCGGCAGTGGTTACAATTTCGGCTGCGAGTTGGCGTATGTTGAATTGATTTTTCGTAAACGATTCGCGTAAGGTTTGGCCCGTGTTCGCTCCGTAAGCGCGGATCGATTGCTGCACTAGGTGATGGAACATTTGTTCGGCAAATGCCGTGTGGGTGTCCTCACTTTCAGCAAGGAATTTCCCAAGTTCGATAGCTCCCTTGAATTTCTTCACGTCGCCGGAACGGGTTTGATATGTCCCTTCCGGATTGATTGGTTTTTTATTATCAATCTCACGATAACGGCCAACAGCATCGAAATTCTCAAGCGTGAACCCAAGAGGATTGATAATCGCATGACACGACTGGCAGTTGACCCCTTTGGTTTGCAATTCCACTCGCTCGCGTGTGCTGAGGGTCGGGTGCAAGTCGGCGGTAAGCGGAGTAAATGCCTCGTCGGGTGGTTTCAACCCGGCACCCAAAATTCCACGAGCGACAAAGACCCCTCGGTGAATCGGTGAGGTTTCGTGGGTGTAGGCAAAGGTCGATAGCATAAATGGATGTGTCACGACACCCGTTCGCTTCCCTTTCTCGAAGGCCACTTTTGTAAAGGGAGCATTTTCGGGAAGCTCATGCCCGTAGAACTTCGCTAAACGTCCATTAAGATAGGTTTCCTCGCCGAGTAATAATTGCTTGAAGTCGGATTTCTCACCCCAAACAATCTCATCCAGAAATATATCTAACGAGGTGCGTAAATTAGCGATAATCGCCGCATCGAAGCCGGGAAATTTCTTCGGGTCTTTTTCGGCATCGCGTGCATGATCGGTCTTCAACCAGTGATGCAAGAATCCGCGAAGTTTAGTTCGGGTGCGGGTATCGTTCATCATTTTTTCGGAAACGTATTTTCTAATTTCATCCGCAGTCTTGAGCTTGCCGCTTCCTGCTAATGTTAATAATTCTTCGTTCGGAATGCTGTCCCACATCGAAAAAGAAATACGCGATGCCACATCGTAGGTATCACCATCCACCGCTAATTCACGGAATAAAAATCGTTGTGATTTCAATATCAATAGGGTAGCCTTTTTGATACTCGCTTGCAGGTCGGTCGAACCTTCAATAGGTTTGAGTACATAGAGTTTCTCAAGATCGGGTGTCAAAGGTTTTCGGAACGCCATTTTTGCAAATTGACGGATAAAGGCTTTGGCTTTCTCGTCGATCTTCGGGTCTTTGCCGTTAGTCTTGGCAAGCTCTTCCCAAGTCAAGGCAATGTAATTTGCAGCATCAAGGGCCGATTCTGTGGTTGCGGCATCCCATGCCTTCGAGATTGTCGTTCCACGTTCCCAACCGTAACTGCGATCATCGGGCGGAAATTTCGTGTTATCGATATAGACTTCGGAAGAACCTTGTTGAATCAAGTTGCGATTCGGAATAATTTCAGGGGTTCCATGTGGGGGATGCCACAATAACGAAACAAATGCCGGAACCGGTTTCGGGTTTTTATCTTGCACACCTTGAAGGGCTTTGGAAAACTCTAATCGAATCGGATAAACCCGTCCCCCTAAAAGGGTGAGGGTTCCCTTATATTCGTTATCGTTACCGGAACGAACGTAACCATCTGCAATCGGTGTTTTGTTATTGTTCACCCAAAGGCGAATTGATTGGTTACTTTTCACAATAAAGGTATATTCACCCGTTTCGGGTACAACTAAACTGCCGGTCCAACGGGCCGAAAATTCACTTGGCGAAAAATCCTTCTCGGCAGGGGCTGCGGTTTTGAAATCGAAATCGACTTCAGGGTCAATTCGATCAATGAGCCGTTGACCATAGTTTCGATTCTTAAAGTACTCACCCTTGAGACCTTTTTTAGTGAGGTCTACCGAAGTGTTATTCCCACGAAAACTTCCAATAATATCGGCAATCGCATTTTTGTGCTGCGGAACCGTGAGACGGGCCAATTCTACTCGGACGGGTTTATTCTTCTCGCGTGCTGCAAGGGAATAAAAACCATCGTAAACGTAGGTTGCAATTTTGTTGGCATCTTCTTTTGAAAGGGAACCGGGATCGGCTTGGGGCATGGTCAGACGAATTTGCTCGGCCAGTTGTGCTTGCGACCGATCACCAACCAGGGCTTTGGGATATTTCTTCGACCCCTCTCCCGATTTACCGTGACAAAAAGCACATTGCTTGGAATAAAGTTTCTCGCCCTCGGTATTCTCGGCATGAGCAGACGAACCTGCCCACACACTAACAAGGCAAAGGACAACCCAACGGAAAAAGGTGAAATTTGTCATAAGGGTATTTTAATGCAGCAACGGGCAGAAGCAACATCTTTCGGGATTGGGGAATGACCGACCCCTCACGAATGGAGTGCGGTGGAGGCGAAAACCTGAAGAGGAGCGGGGCTATCCGTTGGAAATCCCCCGCGTAATCTACGTTCGCGAAATTTTTTTCTTGCCCCGAACCTTTCTGGGGTTAATTCTCTCTCAAAATATAGGTTATAATGGTGGAAATGCCCCTACCTTGATACCTATACATACTGTGCGGATCGATGCTTGAAGATCATCCTCCCTCGAAAGCGAGTGCTGCCCGTTGGAGTCTCTACCTTCGTTGCCTTGAAGGGTGGGAACGCGACGGTCTTCGCACGGTCGCCTCTCGCCAGCTTGCAGAAACGCTTGGCCTTCGCGATGCCCAAGTTCGCAAAGACTTGCTGTTGTTGGGAAATTTTGGGCGGTCGGGTGTTGGCTACCGCATTGACGAACTTACCCAAGCGATTCGTCAAGCAATGGGGCTAAACCGAACGTGGTCGGCATTGATGGTCGGTGCGGGAAATCTTTCGCGTGCCCTGTTGCGGTATCGGGGATTCCGAGAACGAGGTTTTCGGGTCGATGCCATTTTTGATATCGATCCGAAATTGGTCGGAAAAGAAATTGAAGGTCTTGCGATCTCCCCGTTGACCTTGATACCAAAACTTGTAAAAGAAAAGGGTATCGAAATCGGCATCCTTGCAGTCCCTGCGGAAGCTGCCCAACTGGTCGCAGATACCCTTGCAAATGTCGGGATAAAAGGTATACTAAACTTTGCCCCAACAGTTCTCCGCTTGCCAAACGGGGTCCGAGTTGTTAATGTAGACCTCACAATCCAGTTAGAACAACTGGCCTTCCAAATCCAAACAGATTTGGATACAGACGATTAACGAAATAACTACCCGGTAGTGTAACGGTAGCACAAGAGGTTTTGGTCCTCTTTGTCTAGGTTCGAATCCTGGCCGGGTAATACAAAATCACTTCTTTATCTCCCTAAAATAAATCCATTCACCACTCAGGTACCCCTAATGTTCACCCCTACAACATTTACTTTTCTCGGTGGTTTTACGGTTCGGCGTATCGGTTACGGGGCGATGCGTCTCACGGGGCAGCCGGGTAACTTTGGCCCCTATGCCGATTGGGAAGCGGGTAAAATGCTCCTTCGGCGGGCGGTCGAATTGGGTGTGCAATTTATTGATACGGCACGAGCTTATGGACCCGGTTGGAATGAAGAGCTTATTGCAGAGGCGTTACACCCCTATCCAGCCACATTGATGATTGCGACCAAAGGGGGAATCGAGAAAACTGGTTCGACCTCTGCCCACATCAAGGCCGATGGTCGGCCCGAAATTTTGCGAATTCACATTGAAGAAAGTTTGAAACGTCTGCGTGTCGATTGCATTCCCCTTTACTATCTACATCGACCCGATCCGAATGTTCCTTTTGCCGAGAGTTTGGGGGAACTGATACGGGCAAAGGAAGCCGGAAAAATTGCTCGGATTGGTCTTTCTAACGTCAGCCTTGAACAACTCCAACTCGCAACAACTTTGACCCCCATCAGTGCCGTTCAGAATCGATACGATCCCGTAAACCGTGGCGATGATGCCGTACTGAACTTCACGACAGCCAATGGTATTGCTTTCGTACCGTGGGGCGGATTAGGGGCTAACCCGATGGTGCAAGGCTCACCCCTTGCAAGCGGAGGAGTGAGCGGCGATGAGTCGCACACGCCGATCCAACGGGCATTGGTCGCGTTGCTGAATCACGCGCCAAATATCTTGCAAATCCCCGGCACAACCTCCATCAAGCACCTCGAAGAAAATTTACTGCGTTAAAAAGGTTAGCGTCCTTGTCGCATTCGCATGAGACGTTCAACGATGAGGGGTAACGCCTCGTTGCTATCGGCACGCAGGACCGCAGCTCCGACCTTTCCAAGTTCGCGTCGCAATCTCGCAAATCGTTGGTGGGTTAGTTCGACCGTTTCTTGATCGATCTCTTCCATCACGGTGCGTAGGCTTGTTTCCATCGCCCGTGCTGCTTTGGGGACACCGATACTTTCATCCACTTCGAGTCGGCTTGGCGGGGAAGGAATCCCTTCTGGCCAGGGGACTAACACAACCACGCGATGATGACGGGCCGAAGCCACCCGTATCGCTTGGATCAATTCCGTTGGTGTCGATTCGACCCGCAGGAGATCAACGAGCATGATAAACAATTCGTTGTCCCGTCCGTGTGCAATCGATTTCGTGAGGGTCTTGGCAATCCGTTGAATGGTTTCGGTATTGCCGAACATCGGTTGCCCTTTGTTCGAGATTGTCTTGACTCGGTAGGGAACCCGATGCTCGGCAAGGAATTTCGCACAACGACGGGTGAGCTTTTCCCGATCCAGAAGATAAGAAATCTCGGTTCCGACTGGTTCTCGGTCGAACTCGGAAAAGATCAACGCCAATTGTTTCTCACGGGTCTTTTCGGAACGTCCAATAAACCCTGTCATTCCGTAGATAAGCCAAACAAGGTAACTGAGCCAGAAGCAACCCACAGCAATCCCTAAAAGTGGCCGAATCCCGACCGTGCGAACGGCTTCCACGACGTTCGTAAAAATGTCCATGAAGAAATTGTTATAGCCTGCACATAAAGCAAATATCCCGAGGATCGGGGCACCTATAATCACAACCGTTGGAACCATCAATAACCGGCGTAACCAACGCCAAGCCGATTCTCGCAAGGGCTTCCAAAACATTCGCGCGGGCGTCGTATTGATTCCTTTATCGATCAACTCAGGGTAGACATCCCAGACCAGTTGGTACGCCTGCAAAATCACTTCGTCAGGGTCGAGGGCTTCGCCTATCGGGACCGAGCGTGCATTCGTTTCTGCCAAGAGCTTGAGAATATCGACCCGTTGGCGACGGGTTCTTGCAGGAGGAAGAATCTTCATTTGCTTTTCGCTACAAACGGTTACGCCAATCCGGTCGCGATCACTTGCCGCCGCTTCGCAAATGACAGCAGCAAGATCAACCAATCGAGATAGGGTCGTCTGCGGGCCGACACCGAAACGGGTTCCTTCGGAAGCATCGAGAAAAAGGGTGGTGCGTAGGGGAACTTCGCCCTCAAATTCTTTCGTG
>VYLT01000323.1_pt1 | contig 11297 bp, 10 predicted proteins | sample 5114261 | NCBI WGS metagenome assembly VYLT01 (sample SAMN12291815, study PRJNA351875) | freshwater metagenome | isolation source: freshwater lake | place: USA: Michigan, Little Long Lake | collected 2011-07-12 | reverse complement strand
ACTTGGAAACTATCTCATCAAATTAGTCCCCCCATAGAACCTCCTTGAGCCATCTTGCACACTTTTCTCTTTTTGTCAAATTTTATGTTAAGAAAGATGTGACTAATGGATAGTACTAAAGCGAGGGCGGCTTCGATATTTAACCAGCGTTGATAGCGAGTTTCATCCGCGAAAATTAATCGCGTTTCCGGGGTGGTAAAACGTTTACCGTAAAATTTGGATTCAGTAATATGAGTCATAGATCGGTGATTTTTGTGATCAGTTACATCGAAAAAATTGTTGTTCTGGTGCGGCAAAGTGCGTCATTTTTTCTGTATTTGTCTCCAGAATAATAAGACCATCACCAACGGTTTTTTTTAACCATAAATTCTCTCGAACTCCTTCATAAATTCTACGAGAGCTTTGACACCTTCTATCGGCATCGCGTTATAGATAGAGGCGCGAATTCCACCGACCGATCGATGTCCTTTCAGAGACAGAAGTCCCCGGTCACGACTTTCTTGTAAAAATCGATCGGTCAAAGAGCGATCGAGAAGATGAAAGGTAACGTTCATGGTCGATCGATCTTCCTGGCGCGCCACTCCCCGATAGAATTCCGTGGAATCCAAATAATCATAAATACATTTCGCCTTGGCATCATTCAAGCGTTCGAGCGCCGCGATTCCCCCCAAACTTTCGATCCAGCGTAAGATCAGTTGCATCATGTAAATCGCGAAAGTATTGGGCGTATTATATAGGGAGCGATGCTTGGCGTAAATACTATAATCCAACAGTAAGGGAGTTTCCGGTAAAGCGTGGCCAAGTAGGTCGTCGCGGATAATCACCAACGCCAGGGCCGAGGGACCGAGATTTTTTTGAAACCCAGCATAAGTGACCCCGAATTGTGAATAGTCCATCCGTCTCGATAAAATCTCTGAAGTGGCATCCACGACCAGCGGAACTTTCACCGAGGGAAAGCGATTCCAACGAGTACCGTAAACAGTATTGTTACTGGTAATGTGCAGATAGGCCGCGTCTTCATCGCATTGAATCGATCGCTCGTCGGGAATTCGATCGAAATCGGTATCCGCGCTACTAGCCACCACCTGGGCGAGGCTATAGCGCTGCGCTTCTTCCCAAGCTTGTCGGGCGAAATTTCCCGTTTCCACGTAGCCGGATTGACCCGCGGGAGAGAGCGAGATCAGATTCAACGGGATTGCGGAAAACTGCATTCGCGCCCCACCGTGAACGAACAAAATTTTATAGTTAGCGGGTAAGTCGGTCAGTTGATAAAAAAGCCGTTCGGTTTCCTCCAAAACTTCCACGAAAATATCGGAGCGATGACCGATTTCAATAATCGAAGCCCCCGTGTTTCGGTAGTTGAGAAAGGTTTCTCGAACTTCCTCCATGACGACTTTCGGAAGCATGGCGGGGCCAGCTGAAAAATTGTAAATATTCATAAAACTTTTTGCATCGATAAGAGTCTCGTAAACGATAAAGATCGACTCTCTGGTTATCAAGAATTTTCGTGATTATCGGCGGGGTTAGACCGCGAAAGGTAAGGAGAAACAACCGCGCCGCCGTCATCCATTTTCCCTTTATAACCTAACGGATTTTCAGTTTTTCGATCAGTCCGTCAATGCCGTCTCGATCGAAACTCTCCACGCTCTCGCGCGCGGGGGAAGCGCGCTCCTGCAATCGTCGAGCCAGTGGTTCGATAAAGGGTAGTAACGCCGGTTCCCGTCGTTCCAAACTACGGGTGGCGATATCGAGTACCTCGCGTCCCCAATCGCCGAGCGATTGATCGTGTAAACTCGTCTCCCATCCTCGCGTTAATACCTCGCCAGACCTAAAACGTACCTCCTCTAATCGCAAATCTCTCGTGAGACGATCGCAGGACTCGATATCTCCCAAACAACCCAAAAATAGGGCGAGCCAACTAAAAGTTTCGGTTCGGGACATGGCGGGCAGATGACGGATCTCGATAAAACTGTTGCACGGATTCTTCAGCACATCTCGCGCGCAACCCGTGGTCATTGCGGTCAGAATTGTTTCTACACTTTGGTTCAAATCGAGTTGTAATTTCATCCGAACGGCCGGCCAATAGAAAATTAATCCTTGCGCGAGGTCGGAGGGTTCACAGAATAGGGTTCGCCGACGATCGTGTAAGTCGATAAATTCCGCCTCTCCGAGATGGGCAAACTCCAAGGTACTGAGATCCGGATTCACGGGATAGTAAATTGTCCGTTCGCGAACCACCTCGAAGATGGGTTGCTCCCAAGCTTGAAGCATATAATCTTCCAAACTGGCGAAGAGCCGTCGCGGAAAATTCAGCCGACCTTGAAAGAAGGGATTCATCTCGGCTAAGGTACGATAGCCCTCGACTCTGAGGGAGGAAATAGACAATACTTTGGAACCAGACACGGAAGAATTCGCGCCCCACGCCCAAATTACGGGAGATAGTTTGATCAGGGAATTACTCGCCAGGACGATCGATTCTGGCGACACATCGAGATTAAATTGTAGGGAGGCGAATCCCGGCCAATTCTCGAAGGAAAAATGGAGCGGGTGTTGATCGACGATTTTATCCCATAACCGATAATGACCTTTCGCCGCCACGTACTTAGCGCGCGGCGTTTCCGTTTTCGGTTGACAGCCGTATCCTAAAATATGCAACTCTTCCTCGGCCAACACCGGCAATAACACACCGTCCATAAACCGATTCCACGCCGCTTGCACGGAGAAGAAACCGTCTTCGGGGGGAAAGGCGACTTCTAGGGTACAGAATCCGTAGTCCGTACCCACATCTATCCACCCCGTTTCCTGTCGTTTTCTAACCCCGATTAATTGGGTAGTGAAGCTATCGAAGTACGGTTCAAAACCGTGGCGCTCCGCCAACTTTTTAAAGAGGTTCCGGACTGACTCGTAGCTGGCCGCGTTGCCCTCGCGATCGACAACGGGCAATTCTATCTCGATACCGATGTTCATATTAGATAGGCTTCCTCGCTTTAAAAATATAACGATTTAAACTGAAAAAATAGCGATTCTCCCGGTCGAGCGCCTGTAATTCCTCGACCCAGGCTCGCACTTCCTCGCTATCGATATCTGATCGGCCTTCCAGAAACGATCGAATAAATCCGATCAACCAGTAACTATAGGTTCCTTCATGACAATCGCGGTTGAGAAAAGGCAGGATTTTCAGCGATGCCTCTTCAAATCCGGTTTCCCGTAGTAAATAAGTCAACCTTTCGGGTAATCTGGGATCGGCCAGATGCTCGTCCCAGAGATCGAGAATCTTCCGGATTCTAGAGCGATCGCCCACGTTCCAAACTAAAGAATCCCAATCGGTATCGAGAATGACGGCGCGCCCCCCCGGTTTTAACACCCGGAATAACTCTTCGAGCGCCCGATCGATATCGGTAACGTACTCGTAAACTTGAACGGCCACCGCCGCGTCAAAAGTATGATCGGCAAAGGGTAATTCTTCGGCCCTTCCCAACTGTAAAGCGATCGTATTTTTCGCCGCGCGACGTTTTTCGGCCAGACCGAGCATGGTTTCACTAATATCGATGCCCCATATCCCACCCGGCAGGCCCACCTCGTCGGCCATTTCGCCGGCTAAAATCCCCGGCCCGCAACCGATATCGAGAACCAGATCGCCCGTCTGCAGGGCTAACAACGCCCGAATTTCCTCGCGTTGCCAGATCATTTCCGGACTTTGGTATTGAATCTCCGCTTGATACGCGTGTTGATCGTCAAATTTCAAAAATGAACTCATAAATCAATTCCTTTCGCCGTAGTCAGGCTAAATTTTTACGGTCATTTCTATTCCGTCCCCGATCGGGAGTAGGGTACTACGCGCATCGGTACAAGCGCGAACTCGATCGAGATACGCCGAGATGACCGCCGCGTTTTTCTGGGGCCGTAAAATATTATCGGCGACGATACAACCCCCCGTTTTAAGCTTCGGCCAACAGACCTCGAAATCCCGAACGTACAATTCCTTCCAGTGATCGAGCAAAACCAGATCGATATCGGTTTCTATCTCCGGAATCACCTCGCTCGCCTCCCGATCGAGCAGTTCCACTACCGACAACAATCCGGCCGCCTCTAGATTCTCTTTTTGCTCCTGTTGTTTGGCGGAATTCACCTCGAAGGAATAAAGCCGGCCACCGTTAGCCCGCACTGCTTCCGCCAACCAGATCGTCGAATATCCTACCGAACCTCCTATCTCGATCACCGCGGTCGCGCCGGTGGATCGAACTAGAAGATTGAGAAAAAGCCCGACTTCCGGACCCACATCCAGCATCAAATTTTCCGCCCGATCCCGGATAGCGCTACCCCCTTGCGATCGGAGGGACTCTAACAGGGAATTCTCCTGTTGCGAGCGGGCTTCTAAACGCTCTAATACCGCTTGAATTCGACTTTCCATACAATTCTTCCTCGTCGATCGATTATTTTTTATTCCTAGTATGGGCGCCAACGGTTCGACCGATTCACGGCCCACCTCGCGCCCCTCCATCGGACAAACGAAATGCCTAGTACGCGACCGGAATTCGCGGAGCGCTCGCGGGAATTCCGTAGAGCCGCGCGCCATTTTCGTAGAGGATCTTTCTCTTCACGCTGTCGGTAATATCGATCCGATCGATCATTAAATCAACGGCACCTGGAAAGGGCGCGTCGAAATGGGGAAAATCGCTGGCGAATAAGAGCGTGTCCTCGAAACCCGCGTCGATCAGGGTCGGCAGAAGCGGATCGTCCGCGTCAACACCAAGGAAACATTGCCGCTTGAAATAGGTGCTGGGTTTTTCCGGTAATAGAGCGTGATCTTTCGCGAAAAATTCCGCGTGACCGTCCATGCGATTAAACCAAAAGGGTGCCCAACTAGCCCCACTTTCCATAAACCCGAAACGAAGACGCGGAAAACGCTCCATCACACCGCCGGTTATTAATAACAGGACCGCCATCATCTGCTCGAAAGGATGACTGATCATGTGTCCCTGCATGGTGTTGTGAATTCGTTCCACGCCGATTCGGGGAATGTTCGCCACGCCGTAGCCTTCATGAAACATGACGGCGATTCCGGCCTCCTGACAGACAGACCACAATCTTTCATAATTGGGATGATCTACATTAAGACCGCCCACCGTATTCGGTCGCAACATCACCGCCGAGAAACCTTTGTTCCGAACTCGTTCGGCCTCTTCAACCGCCAGAATCAAATCCTGTTGGGGAAGGATGGCGATCGGATTGAGACGACCCTCGCTATCGGCACAATAATCCGCTATCCAATTGTTATAAGAACGGGCCACTTCCAGCGCGAAAGCGGAACTTCGGAGCGCCGGTAATAAACCGAGCACTTTGGAGGGAAAAATATAGGTGATATCGATGCCTTCGGAGTCCATCGCTGTTAATCGATCAGCCGGATTTAGTCCCCCTTTTTTGAGCTCTTCCAACACGGTGATCGCGGCTGGGTCATCTTTTTGCCAGCTTCCAGGTGTATAGGTAGCGCCTTGGGTTTTCCCGAACCACGCGGCGGCGGTTGGCTGGCCGTGAAAGGTCGCGGAAGGTTGTTCGATGATCCTACCTTCCGCGTGGAGTTGTGAATTTTCATAACCGGGCATCCAGTCCGCGTACTTTTTCGGCATCGTTTCTCGCCACCAACTATCATCGTTCGGCAAAACGATATGACTGTCCGCGTCTATTACCTGGAAACTCACTCTCCGTTTAACTCTTCGCATATATTCGCTCCAAAAGTTTCTCTAAACTACGGTTGTAACGATTCCGATCGAGGAATTGACACGATACGAGAGATGCTCGTAGTTCGGATCTCCCCCCGGTAAACCGGTCGATCAGAACGAAAAATCGACTTTTCTCTCCAGATTTCGACGGTTAGCACAAAGTACGATCTTTGTCAACTTTCTTAGGTAACGCGATGTGCAGCTAAAAACGACAGAATCAGGGTTCCAGAGGATACTTTATCTCTGCTGATTTCTGAAAGCCTTGTAAATCAAGACTAAAAATATAGTTGCACACGGGGTTAATTTATTTGCACTAACTCATAGTAACCGTTCCTATGTGCTGGGATGATCCAAAAAACGCAAGTTTTTTAAAATTGGTCAAAAAGTTCTGCTTCTCGGTTCTTCCGAACTTACAATGTAGAAAATTCCCCAAGCTCCCTCTCTGTCCAGCAATGCTCTAAAGTTGATAAATATTAATCTAACAAAAACTCAAAGCTTTACTATACAAGCTTTACAAGCATGAGTTGTTAATGGTTTTACATGACAGGTTTGGTAGAGCCTGCTTCTCCTCCATGCCCGGTATCAGAAAGCCCCGAACTGACTAGGATTGTGAGTCAATTCATAGAAGCTAACCGTGCGCCCTGGCAAGGAGAAAAAGACTTTTGACCTGATTTGAGGTTCGTGCTAGAATCAGGGGGATTACTCTGGGTCGTCTCCCGCAAAAGTACGTTCCTCTCCAGAATTTAAGGTGAAATTTGACGGGGAGTTAAACCTGATGTTTCAGCAATTGTCAAGCTTTTTGTGATAATTTGTTACCAAATATTTCTTGGTGAGATGTTGTCTGAGTGAAGGGCGTTGTCAGATCAGAATATGAAAGATGCAATGCAATCCTTGCTATCAAAGTAATTTCAGTTCCAAGCTGATTCGGATCATCTTTCGATTTGACAACGCCCTTTATCTGACAACGCTTGATTTTCTCTCCTTGAGTGTGTGACTGCTCACCTCTTTGTAATAAACCTACACCTGTCAGGATGGGGGTGTAGGGTGTGGGATGTGGGGAAGTGGGGAAGTGAGGAGAAGGGAGAATAAATCAAAATAATCTCCTGTCTCCTGACCCCCGAATAGGGCTATTTTTTCAACTGCTTAACCGCTTGATAGATTTCGGGTAAACGCTTGTAAACGGCTGCTACCTTGAGGAATAGTTTATGAGGCATAGCGGGAGAGCCAGAAACCACTTCTCCTGCCGCGATATCGTTGTGAATGCCAGCTTGGGCAGTTGCGATCGCACCGTCCCCGATCACTGCTTGATTGGCAATGCCCACCTGTCCTGCTAAAATAACGCGATTGCCCAATTTTACGCCTCCTGCCATGCCTACCTGTCCTGCTAGGGCGCAAGCTTGGCCAATTTGGCAATTATGGGCAATATGGACGAGATTATCGATCTTAGTCTGGCTACCGATGCGGGTTTCTCCCACTGCCGGGCGATCAACGGTGCTATTACAGCCAATTTCTACCCCATCTTCTAAGACCACGATACCCGATTGTTCCATCTTAAACCAGCCTTCGGGAACTGGCACAAAACCGAAGCCCTCAGCACCAATAACAGCACCACTGTGGATAACGCAATCATTGCCGATTTGTACCCGTTCATGGATGGTACAGTTAGCGTGGAGAATTGTGCGATCGCCAATATGCACTCCGGGGTAAATAACGGCGTTAGGATGAATGCACACCCCATCACCGAGGGTGACATTTGCTTCTACCACAGCATGGGCCCCGATGGCGACTTTATGGCCGATTTTAGCCGATGGATGCACCACGGCGGTGGCGTGAATGTAGGGTTGGGGCTGAAAGGGTTGATAGAATAATTTGATGGCGTGGGCGAATAAAAGTCGGGGATTGGCACTAGCTAACCAAGGGATGCCGCGTTCGTCGGCCTGTTGTTGTAAATTGGCATCCAGGGGCAGAATTAGGGCAGTAGCGTCAGTTTTGGCGACAAAGGCAGCAAATTTTCCCCCTTCGATATAGCTAATGGTATCGACTAGGGCGGTTTCGATGGGAGTTATGGCTTTAATTTGGGGATTTCTGTCGGGATAGGCGGTCAAACTCTGGGATTGCACTAAAGGGCTTAATTTTTGGGCAATTTCACTAAATTTCATAAATATATACTGCGATCGAGATAGGGCTTATGATAGGATAGTTTAAAACTATACTGATAATCTTGTCGTTATTATAGTCAAAAAAGTTGCTAGTTTTTTAGGGAATAATCCCTGTTTTCCATTTCAACAAAGCCGATGTCGATCTGGAGCAGTTTTGGAGATAAGTTTGCTCTCTCCAAAACCGATTGGTTTTAGTGTTTACTACTCGATCGAGTTAATAAAATTGACCCAAACAGTATTAATATTATCGGAGTTGATGGTTCGGGAACTGTTTGAAAATCTAGGTTGAAAATTCCTGACTCTCCCCAAGAAAGGCTAAGATCTACCAGCTTAAAACTGGCTGAATATTTTCTAGGTTGAGAGCCAACAAACTTCCGTAAAAAGGAGAAGTTATCGAAAAATTGGCTTGAAAACCCCGTAGTTTCACGACGGCTTTTGTTGATCTATTCGGAACCTTGATCGGTTAGGGTAATTGAAGATGCAACAGACCGCTATTTTTTACGCCTTGTCGTTGAGATTAAACTGGAAACCCTTCCCAATAACGGGCAATCAGTAGGGATTAATCTAGGGATTGCCAACGAGTGCCACCCTCTCAACATTTGCTCTGTCGGTCATCACCGCCACGGAGAGCGCAGTGAGTAGGTCAGATTTACAATACCAGATTTTCAAGTGGGGAATCTGGGTTAAAATAGACCAAGAAAGTTAACAAAAAAATTGTCTCGCTCAAGTCGGCGAAAATCAGCTTATGACCCTTGCGGTGGCGATCGAAAAGTTAAAAAAATCCTACGGTCAGACAGCAGCGGTTAAAGATATCTCCTTTACCGTGGCAGCGGCAGAAATCTTCGGTTTACTCGGTCCCAATGGTGCGGGGAAAACCACCACGATTCGCTGTCTTTGTACCCTTGCTAAACCCGATGGCGGCAAAATCGAGGTGGGGGGTGTCGATGCCCTGAATAACCCCAAATCCGCCCGTAAACGCCTGGGTTACGTTGCCCAAGAAGTCGCCCTCGATAAAATGCTCACCGGCCGGGAACTGTTGCAACTACAAGCGGCTCTCTATCACATTCCTGCTCAAAAGTCAAGAGAGCGCATCAAAGAATTAATAAATCTTTTAGGATTAGAGGAATACGCCGACAAAAAAACAGGAACCTATTCCGGCGGCATCAAAAAACGGCTGGATTTAGCGGCGGGATTACTGCATCAGCCAGAAGTTTTGGTGCTGGATGAACCAACTGTGGGACTCGATATCGAAAGTCGTTTGATTGTCTGGGATTTTCTGCGACAATTGCGGGCAGCAGGAACCAGTGTGTTAATTACCAGCCATTATCTCGAAGAAATCGACGCATTGGCCGATAACTTGGCAATTATCGACAATGGTATCGTCATCGCTCGCGGTACACCCTCACAACTGAAGGAGCAACTTGGCGGCGATCGCATTACCCTAAAAGTGCGAGAATTTTCCCCAGAGGAAGAAGCTTTGAAAGCGAAAGAGTTATTATCCCGTCTGCCTTTTGTCGAGGAAGTGATCGTCAATACCGCCCAGGGTAACTCCCTTAATCTTATCGTCACGGCGAATAGCAATCCTTTAAGCAAAATTGAACAAACCCTAGCCGAATCGGGACTACCCGTGTTCAGCATGGCCCAATCCCGTCCTAGTCTCGATGATGTCTATCTGGCGGCCACTGGACGCACCCTGATGGATGCGGAAATTGCCGCCGCCAGCAGTCGCGACCTCAAGGCGGAGAAAAAACAAGCGATGAAGGAATCCTAGTCCGGCGAGAAAGGCTGTAATATTGCCTAATTGCCCGGTTAAATCATCTATAATTGGAGCGATCGATTATATATCAATCAAGATGAAAGATAAACGGGTATTGCTGACCGGCGGTACGGGAGGACTGGGTTTAGGAGTCACTCCGGCGATTTTACACCATGGCGGTCATCTAACCATGACCTATCGGGAGGAAAGGGAGGTGGGTCGTCTGAAATCTCGGCTGAGTGCGGCGGAATTTGAGCGTATTCGCTTTGTCAGGGTGGATTTAACCCAAGAAACTGCCGTGGCTAGATTAATTGATGATCTCGGTCGGGTCGATGTTTTAATTCATCTAGTCGGGGGTTTTACCATGGGGGCGACGGAGGAGTTTAGCTATGAAGATTGGCTAAAAATGTTCGATTTAAACCTCCATAGCACTTTTTTACTGTGTAAACACTGTTTACGCTCGATGAAACTTCATAATTATGGTCGTATCGTCACTATCGGTTCTCGTGGTGCCGTACAACCGGGGGCGAATTTGGCCGCCTATTGTGCCTCGAAAGCGGCGGTAGTGGCTTTAACCCAAGCGATCGCAGAAGAAACCAAACAGACTAATATTACCGCTAACGTGGTTTTGCCCAGTATTATCGATACTCCGGGCAACCGGGAAGCGATGGGAGAGGCAAATGCTAAGGACTGGGTAAGTCCCCAATCTCTAGCCGAGGTGATCTGTTTTCTGGCGGGGGAAGGGGCGAAGGACTTGCGCGGGGCGGCAATTCCCGTCTATGGTTCCCTGTGAGTGGTTTTTTGTCTTCAGGCTGATACACTGATAACGGCGCTCGCTCTCGCTAAAAATTGGGGTTAATTTATGCTTATTCCGATTCTTATCAGTCTTACTGTCTTACTTTTATCCTATCTGCTCGGTTCGATTCCCACGGGTTATTTAATCGGTAAATACAGCAAAGGTATCGATATTCGTGACTATGGTTCTGGTTCCACTGGGGCTACCAATGTGCTAAGAACTCTGGGAAAATCTGCCGGGGCGACGGTGTTATTAATTGATATGTTAAAAGGAATGGCGGCGGTGGCCCTGGTACGAGGGCTATATTTTATGGATGTCAATCCTCTCCCAGAAAGTTGGTATTACTGGTTAATTATTGGGGCGGGATTGGGTGCAGTCATCGGTCATAGTAAATCGATTTTCTTGAATTTTAGTGGTGGTAAATCCGTCGCCACCAGTTTAGGGGTTTTATTAGTGATGAATCCCCTAGTGGCTTGCGGAACTTTGGCGAGTTTTTTGGTTATTCTGGCACTTTTCCGGATTGTTTCTTTAGGTTCGATTATCGGGGCGCTGGTGGTGAATATTTTAATGGTTGTTTTGGGTCAACCTCTCCCCTATATTTTATTTAGTTTGATGGGGGGAATCTATGTGATTGTTCGTCATCAGGGTAATATTAAAAGATTGTTGGCAGGGACGGAACCAAAAATAGGTCAGAAAGTACAGCAATCATCGGAAGTAAGTTAATAACTTTCTCAAGTCAGAATAACCACTGTGAATTGACATCCTCACCGCCGTAAACGGACGGTGATTCCCAAACCTCACGATTTAGGTTTCTGCTTCTTTCCCTTGCGGGGTTCCGCACCTGCCTTAACAGATTTACTCTGTTC
>VYLT01000322.1_pt1 | contig 11303 bp, 7 predicted proteins | sample 5114261 | NCBI WGS metagenome assembly VYLT01 (sample SAMN12291815, study PRJNA351875) | freshwater metagenome | isolation source: freshwater lake | place: USA: Michigan, Little Long Lake | collected 2011-07-12 | reverse complement strand
CTTTTACGAAAATGGTATAGTCACCTTCCGATAAAGAATCAAACAGCAGATTACCTGTATAGGTTGTACCATCAATGGAATATTGATACGTTCCCGCCCCTCCTGTTACATTGGTAATTTGAAGACTGCCGTTTGATGCTCCACAACCCATAAAAGCACTAATTGATGCTTGAATTGGTGGTGTAATGGAAATGTTGATGGTATCGTGACCAACGCAACCGCTCAATGATGTTGCAATAACGGTTAACTGGGTATCAGTTCCACCGATACCCGAACCGCTTTGCGTTGTTTCACCCGTTGACCACACATAAGAAACGGGTTCGGCGATGTTTACGGGCGTTGTTTGAACGCTGAAAGGTAAAGCAGGACAAACAACGGTATCGTTTGAAGTCAAAACCATTTCTTGGGTCAAATCGACCGTTACGGTATCGTAAGACACGCACCCGCTAGCGTTTGCTACAACTTGGTAAATGTAATCACCGACTGCATCCACAAAAAGGGAATTACTACCCGTTGGAGTGCCAAGATCGTCGAGCCAACTTTCTTGTACCTGTCCGCCCGTTTGGGTATGAATCAGCGTTAAAGTATCAACCGAACAATTGATGGATGAAAGCCCCGTGAAAGGTGCTACAAACGGCACATTGAGATCAAAATAAACAATCACTTCGCTTGTGTCGCGACAACCGTTTAAAGCGTTTTCAGTAACAAACTGATAGGTGTTTGTGTTTTGGAACATTCCCAAGCTATCAGCAGTTGAAAGGCTTAAATTAGTGGTGTTATTTTGAACCCAATATGCCGTACCATTTCCCGCGTTAGGGTCGAAGGGATCAACTGCACAATTGATGCTAATTGCTGTTGTTGTGCAGTTAATGGTGTCAGTTACTAATTCGTTGGGGAAATTGCTGTAATTGGATAATATGCCTGTAATTAGTGTATTATCGAATTGTGCATCAAACCCCGTTCTTGCTTTGCACCCGTTAATTGTTGATACTGCATAAGCGTAAAAATTTGAATCTGTCAGACTTGCCGAATTGATCGTTAAAGGATTTGCAAATTGCACCGTTGTATCGCTTGCGGTTGTCCAATAAGTAGAACAACCCGCAACACTTGCACTTAAATTGATTTGAGTAATGGCACACGTAAAACTAGGTGCGGAAATGGTTAAACTATCCTGTGAAATGGTGGGCGGTGTGGTATTTTCCAACACCATAATGCTGTCATTGTTTTGGCAACCTGTTACGGGGTTTGTTACCGTAGCGTAGTAGGTTCCCGTTGGGTAAATGATGGAAGGTTGAACGCCTGTACCAAAAATGGTAAGCGTGTCGTTTGTGCTAACGGGTGTTACTGTGTTCGGGAAAGCCCATTGAAAGTTTACGCCCACTGTACTCGATTCAGCAACAAGGTTCAAGGTGTCAACTATACACGTAAAACTAAGGGTGTCAAACGGCAAGTTGATAGCAGGCAAAGCGTTTACAGTAATCGCTACACTTTGCGGTTTAGCGTACAAATAATCGCTTGCCGTATTACACGTATTGTAAGGTTCAACGGTGAGTGTTCCCGATGTTGAACCAAGCGGAAAACGAAGTTTAATACTCGATGCGTTGGCGGTCGTATTCATGACAGGTACAGTATAAGGAACAAACGCACCGTTGTTGATCGAATATTCAACACCCGTTCCGGAATACGTCCACTTGTAACCCGCCTCATAATTCACGTCTGCAATGGTGTAAGTAATTGTTTCATTCGGACAAACTGATACATCGGGACTAATAAAGGGGCTTGGATTTTGAGGTTCAAGACAAAAAACGGCTAAACCTGTTCGTACCTGACCGCTCGCGTTAGTCATTCCTTTTTCTGACAAAAACAGGTAGTTGTTTACTAGTATCAGGTTGTTGTTGGTGTCGATATGACCACCTGACGAAGTAACCGAAATGGATGAACCGATTTGCGTAAAATTTAAGGTATTTGATACAAGCGCGCTGTTTAGGCTGTGACGTTGCAATGTTGGTGTTGTTCCTTTGTACATGAAGAGATCACCATTGTAACCCGTTTGCCCCCATACATTCGTTGCAAAGCCTGTCAAAAGTGGATTAATGGCATATTGAGCGTTTCCGCTCGGTGCATTGCCAAAAAGTTTGCAAATGATCATGTTTGAAGCCAGTGACCCGCTTCCGTCAATACCGCCATCGGTGGCAAGTAGTAAAGTGTCGTTTAACTGTGCTAATGAATGGAATCCGTGTCGAGTTCCTGCCGATGCTGTAAATGTTCCATTCAATGAAAGATTTGTATTTCTGCGCTGAATGGATGGGTTAACACCACCGTTATTGATCGGGAAATCTTGCGACCCGATAAAGTAATTGTTTGAGGCTTGCATCATTGAAACCACACCAACATCAAAAGAGTTAAATGATTGGGGCGCACTGTTCAGAATCGTGAATTTTGAAGCTGTTACAGGTGTTAAACGAAGTGCCAATAAATTATCTTCAACCACATCACAAACGGTCGGTGAGGCAGAACCTAAATTTAGCCCTTCAAATTGTCCTGCTACCAAAAGCGTGTCACCTGAAATGTTCAGATCAAAAACCCCGTTATCGAAGTTTCCACCACCGCCCTGCATGAAGTAATTCCAACCGAAAAGCGATAAACCCGTGAACACCGATGAACCCGTTGAATACAATAACGCTAGGCTTTCTCTTGGCAGTCCGTTGATGGTGTTGAACTCACCACCCAAGACAATGTAATTGTGCAGCGTTCCGTTGTTGATTGTCGTGTATTCAATTGATCGAATCGCCCCGTCCATTGCTGTAATGGGGTTGGAAGATTGAACGGTGAAAGTTGTAGCATTAATGAATGCCAGGTTTTTACGTGCCGTTCCGTTGATGGTGGTGAACTCACCTACAACCGCATAAGAATTGACGTTCGGTATGTACGCAATATCGTATATACGCCCGTTAGTGCTTAGGTTTAAGTTCGTTGTTTTGAGAACTTGTGCGCTTGAATAGAAACACGCTAAAAGCAGTGAAATCGTGAGGTATAGTCTTGTCATAATGGATTCTTTATTTCAGCGGGATAGTAAAATTAGACGAATACAATACTCGAATTACATTTGTAGTTAAAAATGTGGTTTCCCGCAGTTTTGAATGTGGTTTCCCGCAAAATGTTTGGGCGTGTGAATATGTTGGAGTAGTCCGTAGTGAAATCATGGTTTTCTTAATTTTCAAAAGCCGACAAATGTACGTCAGGCAATCGGTTCTAAAATTGCATTTTTTAATCTATGTTTCGTTAGTGTTGCGATTTGCCGTACAACTTAATCAGTTGGTTTTCATACATTTAATACTAAATCCTTGTAGTACGATTATTTTGTTTTCAATGATAACAATTTACATTCTCGGACATTAAAAAAGGTTGCCGATAAATTATTACTTTTAGCTAAAATTTTCATTCAAAAATGACAGTTCCAATAGGTTATAAAATCCGTAGAGTTAGAGAATTTAAGAATCTCAGCCAGCAGTATGTTGCCGATAATTTATCGGTGAGTCAAAGCACATATTCCGATATGGAGAATGGTAAAATTGCTGTTTCGGAAGAAAAATTAGCCATGATAGCCAATGTTTTAGACGTATCGGTTGATGTTATCAATGAATACAATGATCAGGTAGTTTTCAACTCTTGCACCCAATCGGGATATTTCAACACAAACAACATTAATCCCATTGATAAGATCGAAGAAATCTATAAACAGCTTATAGAGGTTCACGAAAAAAGAATTACTGAATTGTTGGCAGTCATTGAGGCAAAAGACAAATTGATTGCCTCACTTGAAAAGAAAAATTAGTTTGTTTGATTAATCAATTGATTTTCTAACATTGTACTTGATTTTATTGTAGTAAATAAATTACCCCTTTAAAAGGCTCGGAAACTTCCATTTTCGAGCCTTTTTTTTGCAAACTATAAAAATGTATTAGCGTATGTTTAAACTCCTAAAAAAATCAACTTATCTTTCATTGATAGCAAAAAACAATCAACTGAAAGAACAACTTTTGGAATCTAAAAATGAAAAGGAGAAACTTAGTTTTAAACTATATTCATCCGTAAAAAGGAATGAACGTATTGAGTATATAATTAACGATTGTCTTGTCGGAAGCAATGAGTTGAAACAATGCTTTACTAGTAAAGAGGTTCCGGTAATTCTATCGTTTTCCCACTCAAAAACCATCAGAAGAATAAACATTGCGATTTATGACATTGATACTTCAAATTTGTTTAAACAGCACTCACTCATTTTATATGCTCAAATGGTTGATAAGGAAATGATTTTTATCGAAGATATTCTAGGTGGTGAATCAAAGGGACATGGAAAACTTGCAATGCAAAGGTTGTTTGAATTTGCCAAGAAAAATCATTTTAAGATTGTTCGAGGTATAATTAGCCAAGGGGATAAGAATCACCATGACCGTTTAAAGTTCTTTTATGAATCATTGGGTTTTGATTTTGTAGTGGATGACACGAATAATGGTTTCATTCAGAAAATCATATCAGAATAAAAGAACCAAACAACTTTAATCCCATTGATAAGATTGAAGAAATCTAAAAACAGATTATAGAGGTTCACGAAAAACGAATTGCTGAATTGTTGGCGTCATTGAGGCAAAAGACAAATTAATTGCCACACTCGAAAAGAAAGGCTAGTTGATTGTTTTCACAATTAATTTTTTTTATACTTGCCACTGATTTAGGTGGTTAGGTTAGGTTGATTTGAAAGGCTTGAAAACTCCCGTTTTCGAGCCTTTTTACCTTAATTTTATTAGTTGATAATTGGCTAAATCCACATTATTCCAAATCATTACACATTATTACAGATAAATAAAATAAAATAAAGTAAAGTAAAGCTGACTCATCGAAGCCCCGCCTTATCGTTGTTTTTTTAATTGAATTAACTTTGTGACAATGAGATTTATTGGTTGGTTTGATTGTTCTGGAATGATGCTTTGCGTAAACGGTTTGGAAGACGGATTTATTTGCGAAAAATATGCAGGGGGAACTAAAGTTCATAACGCAAATGTTGTCTGCAATTCAAAAGAAGAATTAGAAGCGTTTTTATATTCTTTGCCAAACTCAAAGAAAAAACACATTGAAGATTTAATGACAAAAATTGAATCGTTTAATCTGTAATTGAGCAACCTTATTCAATGTTCGGGAATTACCTGTTTAAGGTGCATTTTTGTTAGTAGTAAATTAAGTATCCGTAGTAACATTACTACTCAATTACTACTAACAAAACTAGCTAAAACGGCACTTTTTCAGCGAAAAAAACAAGTGTGTCTCCGTGGTGTCTCCGTGGTGTCTTCGTGGAGTTGAGTGGTGTCTTTGTGCGAAACAGATGAATTTATTTTTTTCAATGGATCATTTAAAGATGAATTTAGAACAACTAAAAATGGCATCCGCTAAACGAATGCCATTTTTAGTTGTTGACTAAGGCGTTTAATAGGGTTTAACTATTTTGCAATAGACAAAACGCACCCCGAATTACAACCATCACAATAAGCAATTTGACCCGATGCAGCAGTGACAAATTTACACGGTTCACCTTTGCAATTACCAGTACAATTATACTTAATTGGGCTAATGGAATTTGTGTACAAACATCCTGGTTCCAATTCATCAAAAGAGACATTCATGAGTATTTTTTTACCCTTTACAACTACCGCAACAGCAACTAAATTTTTATAGTTCTTTGTTGCCGATTTACTTGAATTGAGTAATCCGGTCAATGCCTCTTGAAATTCTTCCGATTCTACTTCTTCTTTTGTCGGAAAAGGTAAATGCACCCATTCTTCGGGTTCATACATTGGTCGCGTATCGGAAAAAGCTGATTCTTCTGATACAGCGGTTTGCACACCATTCCGAATAAAAAACATACTCAATTCATCATTTTGTTTTAATGTTGATACTTGAGTACAGGTAGAACCGTTTTGCGATAAACTTCCCATCTTTCCACTTGTTGAGAATAATCGGCACTTGTCATTCTCAGAACAAAGGCATTTGATAGAACCACTGTTGTCAGAAATCAACTTGCCGTTTAACGTGACCCCATAAAAGTTATGATTTGTGGGTAGTCTGAAATCAATCTTATCAATATCACCATTTGCATTTTCATGTTCCCTAAAAGAAGTTCCTTCGGGCATTGGAATTATGAAAGTCTGATCACCTGTCGGGATTTCTAAATTTTGAAGATTTGGTGTTTTTTCTTGTTCAATTTCTGTGTCTTTTTCCGATTTAACGGAACACGCAACAAACAAAAAACCAATTGCAAAAATGGCTGTTAAGCCTGTAAAAAATTGTCTTTTCATAGTATGAATTTTGAGATTAGGCGCAAAAGTATTGGGCGTTAATCACCTTCATATCAGTATTTATACGGTAATCGCTTGCGTAAAACCACAATTAATTGGCACTAAACCGATATACCTTCCAAACGAAAATAAAGACAAGGGTAGATAAGGGTAATTAAGGGAAGATAAATGAGATAAAAATAAATCGGTTTGACTTGTGTGTGAGAATTACAAATTGAATTAATCAAACACACTAAAAACACGCTTAAATGCCTTTTAACTACTAGAATTTTAAAAAATGTGTAGCATGGTGTAGTATGGTGTAGCATGGTGTAAAGTTAGAATTGAATGGTGTAGTATGGTGTAAAGTTACATTTTGACTCGTGCTTCGATTTGTAGTAGGATTTGATCATTTAGACAATGATTTTGATGTAGGATTTTTATTAATAAACATCAATGAAAAGGTTTATCGATGGATTTAATTGATTCGTCAAAAGGATTAAAAGAATTAAGCAGATGGAATAGTTGAATTCGTCGAAAAAAACGTAGTAGGAAATAGTAGGATTTGATCAATTAGACATCAATTTCGATGTAGGATTTTTATTAAAAAGTATCACTGAAAAAGTTCGTCGTAGGATTTAATCGATTCAGTAGTAGGATTAATTAAATTGAGTAGAAGGAATAGTACGATTCGTCGAAATTGGCGCGAGTCGGAAATGAGTCGCAATAGAATCATGAAAATTTAGTGGGGTCGGATTGATCGATTCGTCAGGTCGGAAAATGAAATTAGTCAAGTCGGAAAGTCGTATTTGTCGAAATTGGCGCGAGTCGGAAATGAGTCGCAATAAAACTCAAATATTTTAGTCTGGTCGTAATGGACAATTCATCGAAATTAAGTAGAGCCGGAAATGAGTTACCAATTATTCACTTTTCAGTACGTTTTCACATTTTGATTCCAATAATATAAATTGTACAATGGAAAACAAGTAAAAACAGGCTGTTTTCAAAAAAAATGATTTGCGAAAAGTGACATGGAGTGACCTTGCAATTACCTTGCAACTACATGGAGTGACCTAACAACAACATGGAGTTTTCGGGGGTTTCAGCGTTTTTGAAAAAAAAGTTAACCACGTTATTACGATTTGCTATTAAGATGGGGATTCCTACTATTCAGATTCATTTTTTTAATGATCAAAATCAACTTAAATATGAGAGGCGATTTAGTGAGTAATTGTGAGTAAATGTTGGTGTTTGTGAGTGATTTTGAGTGTTTGTGAAAAATGTTTTTTAAAAGAGTTTTAACTTAGAGTCATGCAACGGCATAGCCCCAAAAAGGTAGGGATATAATGACGAATAGCGTGCTTCTGAAATGACAATGATGAAAATTAAGCGTCGCCAAAAGAGCGAGTAAGTTCTGGAAACAGATTAGTGAAAAAAAGAAAAGAGAAAAGTAGAAGTCATGGAAGCACAAGTAGTCATAAGCAGTATTCTAACCATCGGAGGTGCTGTCCTATAAGTAGGAAGCTATCACTATGGAATGTACAAATCTCGATACAAGTTCGAGAATCCTGCCACGGATGCTATAAGCAAAGAAAACCCACTGATTCGGATAACAGTGGGCTATAAGGGAAACATGGATACCGAAATCCGCAGTGCCCTTGGTTAGATAATAATGGCAGTTCCTTATCAGGCGAGTTGTTTTTACATCGCTGAAAACAGGACACTAAAATAGCGGGGTTATCTCTCTTTCTGAAAGAGTAGATTGAAGCCTTTTATGTACCCCTGACGTACTTGGTGCGTTGGGGTACATTGTTTTTATTAAGAAGCAGTTTAGAACAAAAGCAGTATTTTTTTTAGTGCATTGTAAGATTTAATAGTTGAGTTACGTTATTGGAAGTATGGAAGGAAATCTAACACCATCTGAACAGTTTGAGAAAGATAAGGCGCATTTTTACAATGTGCTAAAACAAGCCTTTCTAATGCACGTTGAGAAGGCGAACGATAAGATTTATGCTTCGGATCACTACAAACGCGTCTTGCTGTCAGAAAATGAGCTTATTCCGCGTTTCTCCGTTTATTTCTATCAGCTTACCGTTACGTTTGATCATTTCCGTAAGCTAGGTGAAGAAAACGTTTTAGATGAAACCCTTTCGTTTTTGGATCATATCAAAGACAGCACCCGAACAGCCATCAATAACGCGAATCGTTTTTGCGAAGAAAAGTATGTTGATTATAACTTGCTCCATTGGCTGTATGTTGAAGCATTGGAACAAGAAGAAGCCTCCATTCTATCGTTGATTGACCAGGAAACAAAACTGCTGAAATGCCCGACAAAAAAAATCATTGTGTTGTTGGCGAACTACCGCGCTGTTCAAGAATTACTAATCGAGTTTTCAGATCAGCCAGTTGAAACCTCGGAAACCCGTGAAAGTTTCGATCAGCTAAATGCGAATCAAGGAAACGGAAATCAACATCAAATCACACGGTCGCAACAGGTGTTAATCACTTACTATTTCATTCGGTTATTAGGCAAAAAGCCACACAAAGGTGTGAGCAAATATGCCGATGCGTTGCACACGTTTTTAGGACTTCCGTATTCACAAATCCGAAATTCTGAGTTGTACAAAAAACTGTTGAACCCACTAACATATTCAAGTGCAAAAGCAACGCTTATAAACCTGAGTGTTGTTAGAACCTTCTTTGAGAAACTAGATTTCGCCCAAGCGTTGCACCATATTGATTCGGATATTGAAACGCTTCGGAAATCGCTCGATGAACTCTCTTAATCGCAACCTTTTTAGACCCTAAAGGGCTTTAAATGTTAAAATAAATCAATTCCCAATTTTTAGGAGTACCCCTAGATTTTTTTATTTTTTGATAGCCTCATATTTTTGTTAAAAGGTTGTTTATCATTAATCAAAACTAAAAAATCATGGATGTAGAATTGCTTCAACTTGCGTTGAAATCCTTATCAAGTGAATTGCAAGAAGTAAAGAACGAAAACAAAGCATTGCGTATTGAAATCAATGAGATCAAACGCACGATTGCTCATTCAGCACCGATTGATTCCACCATCAAACCATCGAAAGAACAGGATGAACTTATTTCACTAGCTTCTGCACGTAAAATCTTAAATGTCGGTCGTAATACATTTCTTTCACTTGTTCGAGAAGGAATCATTAAGCCCATCAGAATGAACCTAAGAACGATTCGTTACTCACGTATTGAGATACAACGATACATCGAAAATTCGCGTTCGTTAGTTGGTTAAACAAGAAAGCCCCCGAATCAATCGGGGGCTTTCTTGTTTTCTATCACAAATCCTATACTAACCTAAGTGTAAAATATTTTTTATCAACCTTCTGCAAGCGAATCAACTCACGTACAAATTGAACCGCATTGTCAAGTAACGAAATCTTATTGTAAGCAAAGATTACACTACTTTCCCTTAGTTCGTGTGTGGTAATCTTGCTCAACATTGTAACGGGAATTTGATTGATTAGATTGGTTACAAATGATCGTCTGCCAGTGTGCGAACTTACAAACTGATAGAATTTTTTGGTTTCAAATTTCACCTGCCCGAATTGGTCAGTAAATGAAAGTGTTATTTCGTCTTCGATTCCACTCAATCGAATGAGTTCTTTACAACCAAGGTTAAACGTTACTTCTGCAATCCTGTCCGCTGTTTTACCTCCGTTCGCTTTAATAGCATCCGCAAGCGGTTTTAGGATGGGTACAATGACCTCTTTGTTGTTTTTTTGGGTAACAAATCGTGCGTAGTTAAACGAAACACCATCTTTTGAATGGTGATATTCGGGAATAACCTTAAACACATCTGAATATCGTGTTCCCGTGAACAATAGAGTAAGCATAATGAGTTTAATGTTTTTTAACCGTGCTGTTGTTGGTTCATAGTTGATAATCATTTGGATTTGCTCAAAGTTCAGATACACTTTTTCATTGAGTGTACTACGCACTTTTTGTGAACTTGGAAGTTCAAGCGAAAAATTGAACACTTTAATTTTGTACTTAAACGCTATTCGTTTAAGGGTTGCACTCAATAATTTGTAAGCACTAACAACACTGTTGATTCGTTTTGAACGTACACGAACAACATCAATGAATTGTTTGTACATTTCTTCATTAAATTCATGAGTAAACACGGGTTTTACCAATCGTTCTTCCAAACGGATTAGTTGATTTTTGAGTGTTTCATACCCTTCACGTGTTCCATGTTTTACTTGTGGGTCGAGAAGTATTTCCGATTGGATAAAGTCAACGATACGAATACGCTTTACTGTTTCACTCTCTTTACCCTTTAGTTTTTGATCTAATGCGTTTTTAAAATTGGTAGGGGTAACTTCACCATTAACACTTAACGCGTGGAACACATCATTGATTTGCTTTTCGATTTGTAGCAATTGTGTTTGAAGTGATTTTTTTATCGGAAGTTTTAACACTTCATCCCAATCTGATTTTGTAACTTTAATTCCAGTATAATATTTCAAAGGTTTATACACGTTCTTTTCCTTGTTTACATCGAACTCTTTATATCCGTAGTTCAAAATAGCTAATACAGGAATTTCTCCTGTTAATCCCGTTTTTAGGGTGAAATTGATTCTTAGTTTCATTCTGTTGCGATTTAATGATGGTTCAAATGTATGGGAGTGTTCCCAAAGCTAGGGTGCTAAAAAGGGTGCTAATATTGAGGTTTTACATCCTGATTTGTTTAGATTCTTCTATTTCCTTTCAAGTTACGAAATTCCTTTTAACCCAGCAATATCAGGGGTTGTAGAACTTTAAAGAATTTAGAAGTTTTAACATTCCGTAGCGGTTAGTAACGGATATGTTTTTATATTATAAATAACACATAACCTATCATCTGATTCCGGTGATTTATTACCGAAAATCAACAAAACATTTTAATCCATAGATTTAGACACTCCCGACAGCTAAACCCTTTATTCATGAGGC
>VYLT01000321.1_pt1 | contig 11360 bp, 9 predicted proteins | sample 5114261 | NCBI WGS metagenome assembly VYLT01 (sample SAMN12291815, study PRJNA351875) | freshwater metagenome | isolation source: freshwater lake | place: USA: Michigan, Little Long Lake | collected 2011-07-12 | reverse complement strand
CGGGGTTGGAAGGCCGCAGGTAGCCCAGCATGATGTTCGGGCCGCGGATGTGGAAACGTCCACCTTCCGGCATGCCTTCCACGGGAACCAGCCTGTAGTCCATATCGGCCATCAGGCGCCCGACAGTGCCAGGCTTGTTGTGTTCCCACTGGTTGGCCGCGACCACCGGCGAAGCTTCGGTTGCACCGTAACCTTCGAGGATCTCGATATTGAACTTGCGGCGCACATAGTCACGCGTCTCGTCCTTCACCCGCTCGGCGCCGCAGACGGCGAGGCGGATGGAGTCCATGTCGCCGTCGGCGCCGGTGCGCGCGTATTGCGAAATGAACGTATCGGTGGCCAGGAGGATCGTAGCGCCGGTCTCGCGGATCCGGCGCACGATTTCCTTGGGCTGGAGCGGTGAAGGATGGAAGACGACCTTGATGCCGGCGATGAGGGGCAACAGCGCGCCGACCGTGAGGCCGAAACAGTGGAAAGTCGGCAGCGGATTGAATACAATATCCGTATCCGGACTGAGGCCGATATGGGCGCGCACCTGCTCGATGTTCGCCATCACGTTCTCATGGCTGAGCACGACGCCCTTGGGCTCGCCTTCGGTGCCGGAGGTGAAGAGGATGACGCCGGGTTGTTTGTGGCTCAGCGCGGCGCCCACGAAAGTCGGTAGGACCGGGCCAGCGAGGGCGGAGAGCTTATCGCCGATCGAGAGCTTCTCGCGAACGTCTTCCAAGTACACGATCTCGACGGCTTTGGAGAGTTCGGCGACCAGGTCTTCCAGGCCGCCCAGCTCGACAAACTTATGGGCGGTGATCAGCCGCTTGACCTTTGCCGCGCGCATGGCGGACTTGAGGTTCTTGGAGCCTGCCGTGAAGTTCAGCATCGCCGGGACGCGGCCATAGGCCGTCAGTGCGAAGAAGCCGATCACCGAACCTGCGCCGGTCGGAAGCATGACGCCGACCGCTTCGCCGCGCTTGGTGCCCTTCTTCAGGGCTGAGCCCAGGCCGAAGACAGCCCGGATGATTTCCTTGTAGGTGAGGATGCGCTCATCCCCGTCCACAAGGACTGGCTTGCCCGCGCCGAATTCGCGCGACGCGCGGAGCAGGGCGGTGAACAGGTTAACGCGCGTGCGTTCCGGCTTGTACGCCAGTGGAGCCGGCACAAGCGGCTGGAGGGATTGCTGCATCGGGTTCGCCCTGACTCGTTTCTTCCCGTAGTTTTTGTAACATTCTGTCATCTAGCGTCATGCAAGCAAGCGATATTGCAAGTCTGCATATGCAGCCTTCGCATTGAGCGGCTTGCTGAATCGCGCGGCGGGCGCCATTTTGCCGGGAATGGCAAACCTCATCGACCTGAAAAACAACGCGCCCCGGCCCCGTCACCCCGAGAAACAGGGGCGTCCGGATACACCCTTGATGCGAAAACCCGACTGGATTCGCGTCAAGGCGCCGACCTCGGAGGGCTATGCGGCTACCCGGGCGATTGTCAAATCCAAGGGTCTGGTGACCGTTTGCGAGGAAGCTGGCTGCCCCAACATCGGCGAATGCTGGGACAAGAAGCACGCGACGATGATGATTCTCGGCGACGTATGCACGCGCGCCTGTTCGTTCTGCAACGTAGCGACGGGAAAGCCGAAACCGGGCGTTGATGCAGACGAGCCCCGCCGCGTCGGCGAGGCGGTGGCCGAGATGGGCCTCAGCCACGTGGTCATTACGTCAGTGGACCGCGACGACCTGGAAGACGGCGGCGCGATGCATTTCGTGCACACGATCCGCTCGATCCGCGAGCGTGCGCCTGGCTCGACCATCGAAATCCTGACACCGGACTTCCTGCGCAAGGACGGCTGGGAGACCCATGTCATCGATGCGAAGCCGGACGTGTTCAATCACAATCTCGAAACCGTGCCGCGCCTCTACCTCTCGATCCGACCCGGCGCGCGCTATTTCCATTCCCTGCGTCTGCTTCAGAAGGTGAAGGACCGCGATCCGTCGCAGTTCACGAAGTCCGGCCTGATGGTCGGCCTTGGCGAGACAAAGGAAGAAGTGATGCAGGTGATGGACGACATGCGTTCGGCGGGTGTCGACTTCATCACCATCGGTCAGTATCTGCAGCCAACGCGAAAGCACGCCGCGATTGATCGCTTCGTCACGCCGGACGAGTTCAAGGCGTATGAGGAAATCGCGCGGGCGAAGGGCTTCCTGATGGTGTCCGCCAGCCCGCTGACGCGCTCTAGTCATCACGCCGGCGAAGACTTCGCTAAGCTGCGTGCCGCGCGTGAAGCGCAGCTTGCCGCGCGCGCCTGAGGCATGCCGCGTTTCTCGAAAACCCTCCGTGTGCCCTACGGGCCGGCTGAATGTTTCCAACTGGTATCGGACATTGCGCGGTATCCGGACTTCATCCGCTGGATCACCGCGATGCGCGTGACGGGCGCGCGGGAACTGCAACCGGGTGTGAACGAATGCCAGGGTGAGGCGGTGGTCGGCTTCAAGGGCTTCACGGAGCGGTTCACCACGCAGGTGGTAGCAGATGAACCCGCAAAGCGCGTGACAGCCGCGCTTGTACGCGGGCCGTTCCGCAAGCTGTTTGCCGAGTGGCGCATCTTCGAAACCGTCGGCGGCGCGACGGATATCACGCTCGAGATCGACTATGAGTTTCGCAATCCGGTGATTGGCTTCCTCGCGGCAGCCAACCATGACCTTGCGACGGATCGCATTCTCAATGCGTTTCTGGTTGAAGCGCAGCGGCGGTTCGGGAAGAGTGCCGTTCCATAGGGGCAACCCGGATGATCGGCCAGAATGCTGTCGCGCATATCCAGCCGACCGTGAGCGGCCGGAAGCGCAGCTGGGGCGTCCATCACCGTATCCTGCTCCAGTCCTTCGGCATGACGATCCGGAAGGATGAGGCGACGACGTTCTACTGTATCGGCAGGCGCGCCGGCATCGCAATCAGCGAGATCAGCGACACGGGCCGGGGCGTGGCGTTTGATCAGTGGTGCTTTGCGCTGCACCCTTTCTGCTTCCGGCTTCGCTCGGGACAGGACATCCCAAGCCTTCGCGAGGTGTTGGCCGACATGGGGCCTGATTGTCCGGCCGCCGGAGCCCGGCGGTGGGCTCCAGGCTATCCTTTCGTGCGGCGGGAAGACCCGGCCGGGATCCGCCTGGACGCCGTGTTCATTCCGGGCGGGGGATATCCGGCGGTGATCAGGGACAAGACACTCATCCCGTCCATGACCTAGCGCATCTGCACCTGAATAAGTTTCAGCGCGGTCTCCAGTGCTTCCATGCGGATGGCCGAGCGGCCGATGTCGCCGAGTTGCAGCACTTCGTGGACCACGGCGCGGTTCTCCCGCGCGCAGGCGACGTGGACGAGGCCGACCGGTTTCATCTTGGTGCCGCCGCCGGGGCCCGCGACGCCGGTGATGCCGACCGCTATGTTCGCCCGGCTGTTGGCGAGCGCACCTTCTGCCATCATGCGCGCGACCGGTTCGGACACGGCGCCATAGTCTGCCAGCACATCGCCCGGCACGCCGAGCATCTCTTCCTTCGCTTTGTTGGAATAGGTGACGAAGCCGCGCTCAAACACGCTGGACGAGCCGGGAATGTCGGTAAACAGCGCGGCGACGAGGCCGCCGGTGCAGCTTTCGGCGGTCGCGATCTTCAGGCGCGCCTGTTCGGCGTCGTCGAGGATCAGCATGGCGAGATTTCGGAGGCGGTCTGGAAACATGGCGCGAGCCTACAGGGCGCCTAACGGCCCGTGAAGACCGGATCGCGCTTCTCGATGAAGGCGGCGGCGCTTTCCTTGGCGTCTTCGGTCTGCATCAGCTTGCGTATCTCGGTAATCGCCCACCTGCCGGTTTCACGCCAGTCGGGATCGAGCGTGCGGCGCAGGCCTGCCTTCAGCGCGCGGACAGCCTGGGGCGGATTGGCGGCAATCTTCTCGGCGATGCCGAGCGCAGTCGGCAGCAGTTCCTCCTGCGATACGACACGGCCAACAAGGCCGATCTCCTTGGCTTCCCGCGCGGTGATGATGTCGCCGGTGAAAAGCAGTTCGCTCGCCTTTTCGCGCCCGACGATCTGGGCAAGGCGGCCAAGGCCCGGCGCGTCGCAGCAGAGGCCGCGCTTGACGAAGATCTCCCCCCACTTCGCGGTGTCTGCCATAACGCGGATATCGGCCATGATGGACAGCTCCGCGCCCCAGCCGAGCGCGAAGCCGTTGATGGCGGCGATGACCGGAATGTCCGTATGCAGAAGGGCGTCCGCCGCAGGCGTCAGGCCACCCGTGTCCTTCGCCTTCGCAGCCCGCTCCGGCGTGATCGGCGCGCCTTTGGAGAGGATTTTCTTGACGTCGTCGCCCGAGCAGAAGGCGCGCGTGCCGGAGCCGGTAATGACGATGGCCCGCGCGTCCGAGGTGCGGACCGCGTCTTCCAGCGCATCATAAAGGTCATAGTCCAGCGAGTTCATCGCTTCGGGCCGGTTGAGCGTCAGCAGGGTGACGTGCCCGTGTAGCTCTTTGAGCAGGATGTCAGACATGGCGGTTCTCCCCGATAGTTTGCCGTAGGGTCTCACGAAGCGGGCGCCCTGAAAATGCTGCCGCCGGGTCAGCGCCCAATCAGTACAAGGGCATCAGCACCGCTATCGCTTCAGCGGCGATGCCTTCGCGACGGCCGGTGAAGCCGAGGCCTTCGGTGGTTGTGGCCTTCACGCTGACGGCGTCGAGCGGCAGACCGAGGAGTTCGGCAGTACGTGCCCGCATCGCTTCGCGGTGGGGCTTCACCTTCGGCGCTTCGCAGATCACCGTGATGTCGCAGCTGTCGATCCGGTATCCTTTCGATTCTGCGAGAGTCTGAGAATGTTTGAGAAAGATTCCACTATCGGCGTCCTTCCAGCGAGAGTCAGACGGCGGAAAATGATCGCCAATGTCACCCAATGCGACGGCCCCGAGGATGGCATCGGTCAGCGCATGCCATCCGGCATCGGCGTCAGAATGGCCTTTGAGTTTGGCAACGTGCGGAATGGGCACGCCGCAGAGCGTGACGTGATCGCCCGGCTCAAATTCGTGGACATCAAAGCCCTTGCCGACACGGGGTGCGCCCGTTGGCGCAAGGAGGCGGGCGAGCATATCGAAATCCTCGGGATAGGTGATCTTGGTGAGTTTGGCTGAGCCCGTGATGAACTGGACGCGGGCGCCGGCCGCCTCGACTGCGGCAAGGTCATCGACAAGGTCGCCGCCGCTCCGTGTGAGGGCATCGCGAATGGCGCCGAAGCGAAAGGCCTGCGGGGTCTGCACCCTATAGAGGCCAGCGCGGTCAACGGTCGTCAGCACGCCTTCGTCATCGCGCTTCAGGGCATCGGAGACGGGCAGGGCGGGGGCTGCGGCGTCGGCAATGTCCAGCGCCTCGATAAGAGCGGTGATGAGCGCGCCATCAATACCCGGGCGGGCGGCATCGTGGATCAGCACCTTGGTGTCCTTTGGCACCTCCAGAACGGCGAGGCCGCTGAGGACGGACTGGGTACGAGAGGCGCCCGGCTCCGCGCGCACGAACCGCTGGCCCTTGCCGGGTTTGCCCAGCTCGGCGGAGGCGACCACGACGATGTCGGTGACGGCTGGATGGCGGCTGAACACGTCGATCGACCAGTCGATCACGCGGCGGCCGAGCAGCGGCTGCCATTGCTTGGGCGCATCTGCACCCGCCCGGAGACCTTTGCCCCCAGCGACGATAAGAACGGCTACGCGAGTCATGTGGTGCTTCTAAAGCAGCCGTTCCGGTGTGACTATCCTGCCGCAGGAAACTCGCCTTCTGCACGAAAATTGTGCTGCACATCATTTGGGCGCTTGCTCGAGAAGCGGAATTCGTGAAGATAAAGAAATGATTAAATATAAGGCACCTCGGGTTTGGCTGGCGCCGATGTCGGGCGCGACGGACGCTCCGATGCGGCGTCAGGCCGTGCGTTTCGGCGCGCCGGCGGTCGTGTCCGAGATGGTGGCGGGCGAAACGCTGGCGAAGGCCCGGCCGGATGTGGTGCGGCGCACCTGCCGGCATGAGGGCGCCGGGTTCTGGATCGTCCAGCTCGCCGCGCGCCGTCCGGGCGACATGCTGGCGGGCGCCAAGCTGATGGCGGAAGCCGGAGTCGATGTGATCGACATCAACATGGGTTGCCCCTCCAAGGAGGTGACCGGCGGCCAGTCGGGCTCGGCGCTGATGCGCGACCTGGAGCTTGCCGGCGAGATCATCGATGCGGCCATCGAAGGCGCGGGCGCGCGCCCCGTGACGCTGAAGATGCGGCTCGGCTGGGACGATACGCTCCGGAACGCGCCGGCGCTGGCGCAGATTGCCGAGCGCAAAGGCGTGCAGATGCTCACCGTTCACGGGCGCACGCGCTGCCAGTTCTATGCCGGCGCGGCCGACTGGTCGGCGGTGCGCGAAACGGTCGACGCCGTCGCGCTGCCCGTGATCGTAAACGGCGATATCCGCGATGCTGCCTCCGCGCGGGAAGCGCTGCGGCAGTCCGGCGCACACGGCGTGATGATCGGCCGCGCGGCGATGGGGCGGCCTTGGCTGCCGGGTGAGATTGCTGCTGCGCTCGACGGCCGCCGCTGGCGCATGCCGGACATGGCCGCACAGTGCGACAGTCTCGCCGAGCAGGTTGCGGATTCGCTCGCGCTCTACGGCTCCAGCCTCGGCCTACGGATGGCGCGTAAGCATGTCGCGGCGGCGATCGATCATCTCGCGCTGCCGCTGCCTGCGGCCGAGCGCCGCGCGCTGCGATCCGAACTCTGCCGGATTGAAGATCCGGCCGAACTTACCCGCGCCTTGCGTGCGGTCTATCTGGAAAGAATCCCCGAGGAGCTGGTCTGAAATGCCTACGCTTGACCAAACGCGCCCTGCAAACCTGTCGGAGCTGGCGCCTGTCGCCTTGCTACACATCGATGCGCGGCGGCGGATCTGCAATGTGAATGCGGCGGCAGAAGCGCTGCTGCAACTGTCCCGCCGGGCGCTGGTCGAACGCCCGCTGAGCGAAGTGATCTATCACGACTCTCCCTTGTTCGAGCTGATCGACCGGGCCGCGCGCGAGCCCGCCGAGATCACGGCCCCTTCGACTCCTGTATCGGGACCGTCCGTACCGGTGCGGACGATCTGCGATGTGCGGGTCCGCAGCGTGGACGGTGGTGACTTCATTCTGGTTCTCGGAGAAGCGCCGGCGCGCGATCCGTCCGAAGGTATCGCGGGCGCAGCCGGGTTCGGTCGCATTCTGGGCCATGAAGTAAAGAATCCGCTCGCCGGCATCATCGGTGCTGCCCAATTGCTGGAGCGGCAGGGGCATACCGACCAGGCCGAGTTGCTCGACATCATCAAGGATGAAGCCCGCCGCATTGAACGTTTGGTCAACCGTCTGTCGGCGTTCGAGCTGTTCTCGGCGCCGCGCATGCAGGGCTGCAACGTGCATGCGCTGCTGGACAAGGTGATCGCGTCCGAGCGAGCAGCGATGGGGCCGAAGATCGAGTTCAGGCGGGAGTTCGATCCCTCCCTGCCGGATATCCAGGCGGATCCCGATCATCTTCAGCAGGCTTTTCAGAACATCGTTCGAAACGCCGCCGAGGCGGCCTCTGAAGAGAATGGCCGGGGCGAAGTCACCATCCGCACCGCCTACGCTGCCGGGCTCGCGATGCGCCAGGCCCGGCTAGGCTCCGGCCTGCGCCGCGCGATGCTGATTTCCTTCGAGGATAATGGTCACGGGATACCGCGTGAACGCCAAGCGACCATTTTTGATGTTTTTCAGAGTTCAAAGTCCGGTGGACGTGGACTCGGGCTTTCGGTCGTGAGTGAAGTCGTCACGGCGCATGGCGGTCAGATACGCGTTGACAGCCAGCCGGGCGCAACCCGGTTCACAGTTCTCTTGCCACTCGTGGAGGCCGGCTGACATGGCCGACAAGACCGTTCTGCTCGCCGAAGATGACGCGAGCATTCGCCTGATCGTCAACCAGACACTCGTTTCGGCGGGCTATGAAGTGCGTGCCACCAGTTCGCCCGATGCGCTGCAGCGCTGGGTGCGCAACGGGGAAGGGGATGTCGTCGTCACCGACGTTTATCTCGGCGACACGTCGATCTTCGACCTGCTGCCCTCCATGAAGCTGGCGAGGCCGGACCTGCCCTTCATCGTGATGAGCGGGCAAAACACGATCCTCACCGCCGCCTCGGCCGCCGAACATGGCGCGTTCGACTATTTGCCCAAGCCGTTCGATATCGACGTTCTGTCTAGCCTTGTTCGGCGCGCGCTCAAGTCTTCGCCGAACGTCGAGCGGTTGATCCATCCGGAAGCGCAAAAAGCAGTTCAGGACGCTGGCCTGCCGCTGATCGGGCGCTCTGATGCGATGCAGGAAGTCTACCGCCTGATTGCCAAGGTAATGAACACCGACCTCACAGTATTGATCGAAGGCGAAAGCGGCACCGGCAAGGAACTCGCTGCACGCGCCATCCATCAGCTCGGCCATTCCAAGAATGGCAAGTTCATTGGCCTTGATCTTGCGGCGATGCCCGCTGCGGAGATCAACCGCGAACTGTTCGGCGCAAACGGCACCGACGGCGCTGTGCACATGAAGGGCGGCACGCTGTATCTCGACGAGATCGGCGACCTTCCGGCGGAAGCGCAGGCGCAGCTGGTGAAGCTGCTGCGCGAGCCGGGCGGCGCCCGCCTGATCGCCTCGACGCGGCGCAATCTCGGCAAGCTGGTCGAAGAGGGCAAGTTCCGCGAGGATCTCTATTACCGCCTGAACGTAATGCGGCTCGCCATTCCGCCGCTCCGTCACCGAAAGGAAGACATTCCGGAACTTGCGCGCGCCTTTCTCATCCGCGCACAGCGCCAGGGACTGGCCGCGCGGACCTTCGAGAAATCGGCGCTCGACCTGATGGCAGCGTATGACTGGCCGGGCAACGTGCGCGAACTCGAGAACCTCGTGATCCGTCTTGCGGTGCTCAGTTCAGACACGATCATCACGCTGATGGACGTCGAGCGCGAGATGCGCATGGGGGCTTCCGAACAGGCGGGCGGCCATGCCGGCTTCGAGGCTGAAGTCGAGGCGCTGCTGCACCGGTACGTGATGGGGGATCTCGTGTCAGGCGGCGAGAGCGGCGATTCGATGGTGCACAGCTCGGTGATCGACCGGGTAGAGCGTCCGCTGATCCGGCTCGCCCTATCGGTGACGTCCGGCAACAAGGTTAAGGCCGCCCAATTGCTGGGAATGAACCGGAACACGCTTCGCGCGAAGATTAATGCCCTCGGAATTGCAGAAGACTGATTGACGACCCGCCATTCCGTGTCTTTAGTGCATCAGTGTTGCATTAAGGGCACGTAATGTGTGTCCGGATTGCCACGGGGCCGGGGCCCTAACAGAGCCGGATTGCGTGTCGACAGCTACAAACTCAACGGCCACGAAAGCAAGCTGGGCCCTCTTTGAGGGGCTATTCATCATCGCGGCCCTCGTCGCGGTGTTTGCCACCTTCATTGCCATTTCCGGCGCCGCCCCGAATGACCCGACCGCCGGCGCGACGCCGTGGCTGCTCGGGCTGAACTTCGTCCTGCTCATCGTCCTGGCGGTAATCGTGGTGCGCGAGTACCTCGCCATTCGCGGCGACAGCAATGATGGCGGCGGCAAGCTGGCGCGCCGGTTCGTTTTGCTGTTCGGCTTCTCGGCGCTCATCCCGTCAATGGTCGTGGCGGTGTTCATGGGCGCCTTCATCACGCGCGGGCTGGATCGCTGGATCGGCGAGCGCGTCGACAAGCTGATGGAGCAGAACACCGAAATCTTCCGTACATACGTCGACAGTTTCCAGGCGACGTTCGAGTCCGACATGCGGCTTGCTGCGATGGATGTGGAGAATTTCGCCAAGCAGGTTGATCAGACACTCGCAGAGCCCGGTACGCCGGATGTGGCGGCTTACGCATCTGCGGAGTTTTTTGAGGGACTGCGCTCTGAACTTGCGATCCGCGAGTTCCTCACGATTGCCATTCTCGGCCCCGACGGCGTGGACCTGATCGCCGAAGCGAGCGTGCAGGACGCAATCTTGCTGTCACCTCCGAAGGCAGCCTTCACCGAAGCTGACAGCGGCGCGGTGGCGACCACACTCTACGAAGGCCGAGGAATCGCGACTGCGCTGATCCGGATTTCGGCGCCGGTGGATGGTTACATCTACGCGGTGAAAGTATTTGACCGAAACGCAGCGCGCTCCCTGCGCGAAGCGGAGACGGCGCTCGAGGAGTACAACGCGGCGAAACGCAATAGCGGACGGCTGCAGGCGATTTTCGTGATCGGCTATACGCAAATCGTGGGCCTCGTCCTCCTTCTGGCTGGCCGCCTGGGACTTGAGGCAGCAGGGCGCATCACCGGCCCGATCGGCAGGCTCGCTTCGGCGGCGCACGCCGTGCGCGACGGGGACCTTGGTGTGAGGGTCCCTGTGGCCGGCCCGGTCGATGAAGTGCACGCGCTGAGCAGCTCGTTCAATGCAATGACGGAGCAGCTGTCCGGTCAGCAGTATGCGTTGATCCGTGCCCGCAAGGACGAAGAGGATCGCCGCCGCTTTGTTGAGACGCTGCTCGGCGAAATCGGAGCCGGGGTGATCCGGGTAGATCGTGAAGAACGCATCACGCTGGCCAACCGGTCGGCTTGCGAAATCCTTGGCGTGGATGAAGTTCCTGAAGGCGCCTTGCTGGCCGATGTGGCGCCAAGCTTCAGCAAGATCGTGCGCGATACCTTTGAGCGCAACGCTGCGGTGGATGCGAGCCTCGAGCTGACGCGCAAAGGCGAGCCGCGAAGCGTGCGTCTGAAGTCTGCTCCAGAGGCCTCGGGCGGCTGTGTGCTGACATTTGACGACACGACCAACCTGATCTCGGCGCAGCGCCAGCTCGCCTGGCGCGATGTGGCACGTCGCATCGCCCACGAAATCCGCAACCCTCTGACTCCAATCATGCTGTCGACCGAGCGTCTGCGCCGGCGGTACGCGTCCAAGATCGATGACACGGACGGTGTGTTTGATCGTTGCATCGAAACGATCCTGCGCAAGGTCGAGGACATTGCGCGGATGGTCGAGGAGTTCTCGAGTTTTGCGCGGATGCCGAAGCCGAGCATTGCGCCGTTTGACATGCGCGCGGTGCTTCAGGGTGCAAGTTTTGCGCAGAGCGTTGTCTCGCCAGATATCGAGATCGAGCTTGAAACCGAACTTGCCGAAGCGCCCTTCCTCGGGGATGAGCGCTTGCTGGCGCAGGCTTTCGGGAACCTCCTGAAGAACGCCGCAGAGGCAATTGATGGCCAGCCGATTGAGAATGACGTGTCCGGACATATCCGGATCATCCTGACGCGCGACGGCGCCGGGC
>VYLT01000319.1_pt1 | contig 11401 bp, 11 predicted proteins | sample 5114261 | NCBI WGS metagenome assembly VYLT01 (sample SAMN12291815, study PRJNA351875) | freshwater metagenome | isolation source: freshwater lake | place: USA: Michigan, Little Long Lake | collected 2011-07-12 | reverse complement strand
GTGCCGAAGCCATGGTGCGCTGCGCCCTGGAGTTGCGCCCTGACATGACCATCCTCGCCCGCGCACATGACGGCGACCACATGGTCCGCCTCAGCGCCGCCGGCGCCAGCCATGTCGTGCCCGAAGCCATCGAGTCCGGCCTCCAGATGGTCCGCATCGCCCTCGAAATCTTCGGCTACGACCAGGAAACCGTCCGCACCCGGATCGGCCAGGCCCGCGACGAGGAGTATCGCCGGGCCTGAGCTGGCCCGCCAGAACGGAAGGCTAGAGCTCCGCCGCAATCTCGCGCAACACGCCGCGCAGCCAGATCATCGCCGGGTCCTCGGAATTCTCCCGGCGCCAGTACACCACGCTCCCCAGCATCGGAGAAGGAATCGGCAGGTCCAGCACCACAAGTCCGGACGCCTCCGCCATCGGCCGCGGCGCCACCAGTGCCAGGTGCGAACGGCGCACGGCCTCAATGGCCGGCTGGTGGTTCGGCAGGCGCAGCACGGGCGTGATCCGCCCGCCGGCCGCACGCGCTATTTCCTCCACCAGGCTTCGCCCCTCGCGCCGGCTGGAGACGGCCACGTGGCGCAGAGCGAAGAAACGCTCCGGCGTCAGCTTCTTTTTCGCCACCGGATGATCCGGCGCCAGCATGCAGGCATAGGGTGTCGAGAACAATGCCTCGCGCTCGAGGTTTGCGCCGCGCAGTTCCGGAACATCGATGGCAAGGTCAAGCCGGCCGGAGGCGAGTTCTGTGGAGATCGCGCCCCGGTCGATCTGGCTCCAGGCGAGCCGCAGGCCGGGCGCAACCTGCTCCAGCTTCGCCGCCATCGGCGGCACCAGCATGTAGGCCGAGGCATCGCGCGCCGAAATGTTGAAGACGCGCGTCGAGCGCGCAGCATCGAATTCCGAACGCGGCTCCAGCCCGCCGCGCAACCGGTCCAGCGCGTCACGCACCGCCGGCATCAGCGCTTCTGCCATCGCGGTCGGCTTCACGCCGCGCCCATCGCGCACGAACAGCGGGTCCTCGAAATGCAGGCGAAGGCGCGCCAGCGCATTGCTTACCGCCGGCTGCGTGATGTGCAGGCTCTCACTGGCGCGCGTCAGGCTGCGCTCGGTATGGATCGCTTCCAGCACGGGCAGGAGGTTCAGGTCGAGGCTGCGCAGGTTCATCTATGGTAATTCTCATACATCACGGATGGTGATGATTGAGTTTCATAGAATAAAGTAGCCGAATAGTCGATACTGGGGCATTGCATCGCGCAGAAGTGGAGACCTTGCGCATGCCCGCCGTGCTACAGCCATCCCGCCGACTTCAGCAACATCGCCGCGCCAATCGCGGTGACCAGCCATTTCATCGCCCGCTTGAAGTCGACATCACTCATGCGCTCGAGCAGCTTGCCGCCGAGAGTCGTTCCGAGCATCGAGAGCGGGACCGCCAGCGCAAAAAACCAGACGGGCGGAATGGAAGCCCCGCCAGCGGCGGCAATAACCGGAACGCTCCAGAACACGATCTTCACAAGATGGGCGAGCACCTGCGTTACCGACTTGGTAGCCACGATCGCGCGCCGGTCCATATCAGTCGTGACAAAAAAGATATCGAGCAAGGGCCCGGCAACGCCCCCCAGCGTATTCAGGGCCTGCACGGCAAAACCCGCCAGTTCCGCTTGGCCTCGCTTGAGTATGTCCAGGCGGATCCAGCCCTTCGGCAGCCAGACGAGCATCGCGGTGGCGGCGAGGAACAGGTAGACTGCGCGGGCCTCCGGGCGCCAGGAAATGGCCATGAGAACGAAAAAACCCGCAACTGCGCCAAGGGCGTAGCGGCGGAACACGCGCCAGTCGATGTACTGGCGCCAAAGGAAAGCGCGATAGCCGTTGGAGACCATTTGCACGGCGCCGTGAACGACCATTGCGGTCGCGACGGGCAGCATCGCGGCAAGGACGCCCATCAGGATCAGCCCGCCGGCCATGCCGAATATGCCGGAAATGAAGGCGGTGACCAGCACAGTCACAAGGATCACGAACGCCGAGGCAAAGCTCATAACCAGCGCCTTAGCCGAGTCCCTTCGCCAGCGCGAGAGCCAGAAAGAATTTGCGCGCCCCCCGGCGCGTCAGGTACGCTGGCGTCCAAGAACAGCAGAAAATATGAACCCTCGGAGAGGAAACAGACCCATGCCTGACACCCAACGCACCGGCGCAGAACCCGCCGACCTGAATGACCTTCGCATGTCGGAGGCGGTTCGCCCGCTTTACGACCATGTGGTGAAGTTTATTGCCGAGACCGTGAACCCGATGAGCGTCGAGTTCCACCGCCTCGGGGAAGGCAACAAGAACATCTGGACCTACGCCCCCGGCCAGCTCGAGTGCCTCGAGAAAGCCAAGGACGAAGCCAAGAAGCAGGGTCTCTGGAACTTCTTCCTGCCGGACGCCGAAACCGGCGAAGGCCTGTCGAACCTCGACTATGCTTACATCGCCGCCGAGCTCGGCAAGAACCCGATGGCGTCGGAGACGATGAACTGCTCGGCGCCGGACACCGGCAACATGGAGGTGCTCGAGCGCGTCGGCACCCCCGCCCAGAAGGAAAAGTGGCTGAAGCCGCTGCTCGAAGGCAAGATCCGCTCTGCCTATGTGATGACCGAGCCGCACATGGCCTCATCGGACGCCAAGAACGTCTCGATGAAATGCGAACTCGACGGTGACGAGTATGTGCTGAACGGCGAGAAATACTACGCCTCCGGCGCCGGCGATCCGCGCTGCCGCATCATGATCGTGATGTGCCGCTCCAACAACGGCCCGGACGTGAACCGCCAGCAGTCGCAAGTCCTTGTCCCGCTGCCCCATCCGGGTGTCGAGATCGTTGGCCCGATGCACGTCTTCGGCGAGCCGGACGCCCCTCACGGCCACATGCACCTGCGTTTCACGAACGTGCGTGTGCCGAAGGAAAACATGCTGCTCGGCGAAGGCCGCGGCTTCGAGATCTCGCAGCTGCGCCTCGGCCCGGGCCGTATCCACCACTGCATGCGCTCAATCGGCCAGGCTGAACGCGCGCTTGACCTGATGTGCATCCGCGGCCTCAGCCGCGAAGCCTTCGGTAAGCCGTTGGCCAAGCTCGGCGGCAATACCGAGATCATCTCCCGCGCCCGTATCGAGATCGAAGCCATGCGCATGATGGTGCTGAAAGCGGCCAAGGCGATGGACGTCCTCGGCAACAAGGAAGCCCGCATCTGGATCTCGATGGTGAAAGCCATGGTGCCTGAGCGCGTCTGCCAGATCATCGACCAGGCGATCCAGATCCACGGCGCGACCGGCGTTTCGCAATGGACCCCGCTTGCCCGCATGTATGCCAGCCAGCGCACCCTGCGCCTCGCTGACGGTCCGGACGAAGTCCACCATATGGTCGTCGGCCGCCATGAACTGCGCAAGTATGAAGGCGGCGTCGAAGACCCCTCCCTTGCGGCCATCTGGCGCAAGTAAGTCCGGCTACGGATTGAAGACAAGAAGGCGCGCGGCGGGAAACCACCGCGCGCTTTCTTGTCAGGAGCGCTGCGTCACGGCTTCTGCTCAGTCAGGGCGATCCGGTTGCCTTCGCTGTCTTCGAACTCGGCCACATAGCCGAGATCGCCTATGTCTTTCTTTGGATAGAGTATGCGCGTGCCGGCAGCGGTCGCCCGGGCAAGGACATGGTCAATTGAGGCGACGCGGAAATAGAGGATCGCCCCTGTCTTCGACGGGACATAGACATCGCCCTTAGCCAGCGCGCCGCTCGCGCCGAGACCGTCTTGCGCAGGCGGGAATAAGGCCATGTCGTAACCGTCGATGATTTCACGGGTCAGGGATACGCCGAATACGGAAGCATAGAACTGGACGGCCCTGTCCATGTCGGTGACAGGAATCTCGAAATAGGTCATGGCCGGTGTCATCGGCATTGTTTCCTGTGCCTTTTCCTGTATTTCGGGGCGGGTGTCGCGGGCGGAGGCGCAAGACGCGACTGTCCAGATCGCAGCGGCCAGAAAGACCCGGCCTGCGGCGCGCGGTATCACCTTGATCGTCCGGCTTGGCATGCCTGCTCCTTGATCTGGCGTGTCAGGATGAGGTGGACGCACGCTGAGAAACCTTCGCATACAGATCATCACCCCAGCCTTTCACTTCGCCGGAGAACAGCGTTTCCGGCGGCACGATTTCCGGACCCAGTCCGGGCGCAAGCGGCGGGGAGAAATAGCCGAGCGCATAACTGCCCATCGAATAGCCGATCAGGCGCTGCAGCTCCGGCGACAACCTCGCGGCGATTTCCGGCGGGCAGGAGAGATACTGGTTCTCCTCCTGCCGCAACCAGCCGAGCGAGTAGGTGATATTGATGCCGACGCGATCAGCGTTCGAGACGTTCGCGCCGCCCGAATGGATCACCGAGCCGGTATACAGGATGACTGACCCGGCCTTCATCTCGGCATAAGTGGTCTCATCCTCGTGCGCGCCGCGCCCGTCTTCCCAGAGATGGCTGCCGGGCACGACGCGCGTTGCGCCGTTCTCCCGGGTGAAATCCGTCACGGCCCAGATCATGTTCAGCTGCGGCTCGATGCTGCGTTGCAGGTAGCCGCCCCAGGCGAGGCGGTCGCGGTGCAGCACCTGCGCGCCCTGTCCCGGCTTGATGCGGATCACCTGCGTCAGGTGCAGCTGGTAGCGGTCGCAGAAGGGCGCGAGGAAAGCGCCCGTCGCGGCGTTCACCAGCGGATCCATCACCAGGTCGCGGCATGCCGGCGAGCGCGCGACGAGAGCGCCGGTGCGCGTCGTCAGTCGTCCGGTGAAATCGTCCCGGCCATGGGGCGTTGCCTCCACATAGGGCATGATTTCCGTCCGCACACGGGCAAGAAGGTCGGGCGTCATCAGGCCGTCGATGATCACGGCGGCATCCTCCGCCAGAATCTTCATCACCTCGTCACAGGTGGCAGTTGCGGGAAGGTGTTTCAGGCTGGGCATGGCGGGCCTCCTTCAGGCAGGTTTGGGTTTCAGGCTGGCAAACAGGGGGCCGAGCAAGGCGGCGAGCTGAGCTTTCTGGCGCTCCGGCGGCCAGCTGTCCGGCTCCAGGGTCGCGCGCGTGCCGACGCCGTCGACCGCAGCGATGACTGCGCAGGCCACGACGCGGGGCGTCTTCGAAACCGCCGCGAAGCGCTCGCTCAGCGCCGTCTCAATCTCGAGGTAGTATTGCTGGTGGATCGCCCGCAAACTTTCAGAGAAAGGCGCGCGGCCCCAATAGGCGAGCCAGACGCGCCAGGCGCTCCGCCCCGCATCATCCAGCGGCAGCGCGTCGGCAAAATCCTCGAGCCTGAGGCCCGCGCCGACCGAGTCGATCCGCTCAGCGAGGCGGGCGCAGATTTCCTCCAGCGCGGCTGCCAGCAAGGCGTCCTTGTCCGGAAAATAGTGGGCCAGGGCTCCGGTCGTCACGCCTGCGGCGCGGGCGATGTCCGACAGCTTAACCTCATCCAGCCCGCTCCGGGCAACTGCTTCGGCAGCAGCGCTGGCAAGGGCGCGTCGGCGTTCGTCATGGTCAACAATTTTTGGCATAACCGTGATAATAAATAAAATCTACCCTGCGTCAAGCCTGGAAATTTGTCCGGATACGTCCGGATTGACACCGGCCTGCCACAGGCAGACGCTCGCCGCTTCAAGGAAGGACCCGTGCCATGCGTTTCAAGTCTGCGTTAGTTGCCCTGTCTCTGATAGCTGCGATCCCGGCTGCGCCCGCCCTGGCGCAGGACATGGAGCGGATGATTGTCACCGCCAACCGCGTCGAGGAGAGCGAGCGGCAGAGCGCCCCCGCCGTCTACCGGCAGATACCGGCAGACTTCCTGCTCGTGGCGCTGACTTTCCAGAGCGCCACGCGCGACACCGGCGAGCGCGCCAAGGAACTGGAGACGATGTTCAATCGCCTCAAAGCCAAGGCGGCGAAGACTGACGGCATCAATCTTGTCGGCGGCACGCTTGGCCAGTCCACGGCGGATATCGACACCGTTCTGTTCACGGACGTTTACACGAACGACTATTCCGGCACCGGCCGATTCACGTTGACATTGAGCGTCGACACGAAGGCCGATGAATCGTTCGAGGCGCTGATGAAGCGGGCGCAGGCTTTCGTTGCGTCGATCGAGATGGCCGGCCGCTCCGAAGCCTATCTCGGCGACAACCAGTTCATTGGCGCCCGCGACGTCGCCAAACACCGCGCCGATCTGGTTGCCGATATTGCCGCCGAGGTCGCTGCGCTGAAAACAAGCTTTGCACCGGCAAAGGTCACGCTTACCGGGCTCGAAAGCCGGATCATCACCCAGCCTTCCGGTCCGCTGGAGCTGGAGATTTTCATTCCGTACACGTTGAACCTGGAGAGCGGCGGCGAGTAGCAGTCTTGCCCACGTGCCGGGATTTCGGCATCCGTAGCGCCGTATTCCGAGGGGGCGTGAGTGAACCGGCTGACGCATTTCTTCCGTCGGCTACACAATGTGTTGGGCCTGATCCTTGGCGCGCAATTTGTTCTCTGGGCCGCGTCCGGCCTTTTTTTCCTGCGTCCGATCGAGCAAGTGCGCGGCGAACATCTGCGCAGCAGTGCGCATGCGACCTTCGCGGAGCTGCCCGCCAGCGCCGCGCCCATGGATGGGATCCTCGCCGCGACGGGTGAGCCGGTGATGGCGCTGAAGGTGAAGCCCTGGCTCGGCCGCCCGGTCTGGGAGGCGGAGACCCATTCCGGCAAGGTGATGTTCCACTAGGAGACGGGCCAACCGCTGACGCCGGTTTCGGAAGCCGATGCCCGCCAGGTGGCCGAGGCCGGCTGGGCGGGCGAGGGCGGGCTAACCGGGCTTAGGCTTGTTGATGAAGCACCGCCTGAAGCCTGCCGCGGCGCCGGTCGGCCGATGTGGAGCGCCGAGTTCGAAGGCGCCGACAGGGCGACCTTCTGGATCGATCCGCAGGTCGGCGAGATTGCCGCCGTCCGCACGGACTGGTGGCGCGCATTTGACCTTTTCTGGGGCCTGCACATCATGGACTGGACGAGCCGCGAGACGATTTCGTCCTGGTGGATGAAGCTGTTTTCGTTCGGCGCGCTGGTACTGTCGCTCGCCGGGATCTGGCTGGTCATCGACCGGCTGCTGAAGAGGCGCCTGCTGAATTGGTCAGAACGGCACGTTGGGATCGTCCTCGCCGGCCGCGCCGAGCGCGAGGCCGGCGAAATCGAAGACTTGCGGGTCGTGCAGATGGCTCGGGCGGACATTCGCGAGCGCGCGGGCCATGATCTGGCGCACGCCTGGCTTCTTGCGTTCCCATTCGTCGAGCAGATGTTTCATCGCCACGCGCTGCAGGCCGTCCTGGCTGCCGCAGAGATTGCAGGGGATGATCGGGAAGTTCATCGCCTCGGCGAACTTCGCAAGGTCGGACTCCGCCGAGGTGATCAGAGGACGGAAGACCATCACGTCGCCCTCATCGTTCAGGAGTTTCGGCGGCATCGCGGCAAGGCGGCCGCCATGCACGAAATTCATCATGAAGGTCTCAAGCGCGTCATCCCGGTGATGGCCGAGCACGATCGCCTCGCAGCCTTCTTCGCGCGCGACGCGGTAGAGGATGCCGCGGCGCAGGCGCGAGCACATCGAGCAATAGGTTCGCCCGGCTTCGACCTTTTCGGTGACGATCGAATAGGTGTCTTCGGTGATGATCCGATGCGGCACGCCGACCTTGGCGAGCCAGTCCGGAAGGACGTATTTCGGAAAACCCGGTTGGCCCTGGTCAAGGTTGCAGGCAATCAGGTCCACCGGCAGGGCGCCTTGCCATTGCAGGTCAAGCAGGACCGCAAGGAGGCCGTAGGAGTCCTTGCCGCCGGAGAGGCAGACGAGCCATTTCGGGCGCCGCTTATCGCCGGCCTCGATGGCGCGGCGGTCGACGAGACCGTAGGTGTCGATCACTTCCAGCGCCCCGCGCACGAGGCGCTTGCGCAGCTTCTTGAAGCTCACGGAATCTGGCGCGTCCGCGAACAGGCTGGGCGAGGGGGCGAAGGTATCGGCCATGCCGGGGATTTGCCACGGGCGGGGTTGGTCAGCAAGGGCAGGAGGTTGCACGCAGCCGCTGCTGCTGGCGCAGACTGATGGCTTGCCCTGTTTCTGAGCAAAGCCTGTCATCTTCCATTGCTTCGCAATGGGGTCCTCCTCTCCCACACAGTGGGAGAGGAGGGATGCCTAGTATTACAGGGACCAGCCGAGTTCGATGCCGTAGATGCGAGGCTGGTTGAAGATGCCGGACAGGTTGTTGAAGTCGATTGCCGAAACCGTGCCGACTTCGTCGGTCAGGTTGCGGACGAAGGCTTTCGCCGACCAGGGCCCCTTGCGGTAGCCGAGCGCCGCGCCGCCCTCCCAGCGCCCTTCGGCGGTGAACTCCGTCGATTCGTACAGGAAAATGTTCGAGTCTGAACGGAACGACCAGTCGGTGGAAGCGAAGACCTCGCCGCCGCGCCAGTCGCGCGAATAGTCAAACGCGAAATTGGCGATCCATTCCGGCGCTTGCGGGAACGGGTTGCCGTCGATCAGGGCGCCGCCGGTGACCGGATCTATCGGGTTGAGCACGGTGCAGGGCGAGCCGCAGATGCCGGCCGTGAGACCTGCATCATCGATCTCGGTGTTGTTGTAGGAAAGGCCCGCGCTGAAGGCGAGGCTTTCGGTAAGCAGGGCGCGGATGTCGGCTTCAAAGCCGTAGCCCTTGCCTTCTTCGGCGTTCAGCAGCTGGTTGAAGTTGCCGGCGCCGCCGATGGCGGTGAGCTGCAAGTCTTCAACGGTATAGGTGTAAGCAGCCAAGTTGGTGTCGAGACGGCCATCCAGCAGGGTTGTTTTGACACCTACTTCATAGCTGTCGAGGATTTCGGAATCGGCTGTCGTGATCGCGTCGCCGAAAACGAGGCGGCCCTGGATCGACGGGGCACGGAAACCCCGGGCTATACGGCCATAGACGTTAGTATTGTCGTCCACCGCATAGGTGAGCGAGGCATCCCACGAGAGCTGTTCGTCACCGACGCTGACGGTGGGCGGGTTGATATTCGGCGCGCCGAACGGCGAGAGCGTGCGGCGGGCGGTCAGGTCCTTGCTTTCGTCCGTGTACCGAAGACCGACCTGGCCGGTGAGCCGATCGGTCAGGTCATAGGCGAGGCTACCGAACACGGCGATCGAGTCCGTTTCCTGGGTCTGGAAAGCCGTACCGTTTTCGGCGCCGCCCGCGAGCGTGTTATAGCTGCGCGAACTGATGTCGATCTCTTCATTGAAGGCGTAAAGGCCAGCTGTCCAGCGCAGGGCGGCGTCTTCGCCGTTCGACAGGCGCAGTTCGTGGGTAATCTGCTGGTGATCATCGATCCCGTCGGCCGACTCGGCCGGGAACGGAATTACCCCGGGCGCAGATCCGGTCGGCAGGAAGGCGGCGCCGGCGCCGCCGTCGACATCGCCGCGTGAGAAGGTTTCAACGGTTTCGTAGCCGAAGAGGTAAGTCAGCGTGGCGGCTGAGAGCTCCCAGTCGGCGCGCGACGTGAAGCCGAGGGCATCCGTTTCGAGAGTAGAGTAGATCTGCGCATCGGCAAAGTTCACTTCGCGGTCAAAGCCGGGCCGAGGACCGGACTGGCCGGTCTGGAAGGCGTTGGCCTGGAATGAGACCTGGCCGCCGTCGAGCGTGCGGCCGTGCAGGTTTCCGAGCCAGGTGAGATTGTCGGTGACATCGACCTTCACCTGCGCGCGCCAGGCGAGGTCCTCGTAGCCACCTGCATCGGCGCCGCCTGTAGGAAGGGCCGTTTCGATAAAGTCGTCGCGCGTCTGGAAGACGCCGGCGAGGCGCACTGAGACGCGGTCCGAGATCGGTCCACCGACAGCGCCTTCAATATTGGCTGTGCCGAACGTCCCGTAGGAGGCACGGGCATAGGCATCAAGTTCATCGCCGGGCTTGACGCTTTCAAACTTCAGCGCGCCGGCCGGTGTGTTGCGGCCGAACAGTGTGCCCTGCGGCCCGCGCAGGACTTCGACGCGCGCGGTGTCGAAGACGGGGAAGCCCTTCAGGACAGGGTTTTCATAGACAATCTCGTCATAGATGAACGAGACGGGCTGGGACGCATTGAAATCGAAATCCGTATTGCCGAGGCCGCGGATATAGGGGCGCGGGAAGATGCGGCCATACGAGGTTTCGATGATCAGGCTGGGGACCCGGGCAGTGAGGAACTGAATGTCCTCGCCGGCCTGGCCGAAAGTGGCGAGAGCGGACTCATCGAGCGACGTCAGGGAGACGGGAACGTCCTTGATGTTTTCTTCGCGCTTCGTCGCGGTCACGGTGACCGACTTGAGCTTCAGCGCCGCATCTTCGGTCGATGCCTCCTGAGCGAGTGCGAAGGGGGCGAGGATTGCAATGGCACAGCAGGAGGCCATGGCGGCGCGCCATGTTCGTGTAGGTTTCATGGAACAGTCTCCGGGATGACTAAAAAAGCGCGACAGGCGCCCGGTCACCAAGAATATCCGTGACTGAAAATTCTCAAGGGGATGACAGGTTCTTGAAGGCGATTTTGGCGCCGCTGCGTGTTTCAGGTCACGCTCGCGCGTGGAGCGAATTGATTTGCGTCAGGCGAGCCGGTTGCCGCCGCCGAAGGGGAGGCGGAAGAGGTTTTTCCACCATTGACGCCAGCGCCAGGCGCGGCGGAGCTTGGCGTTCGACGGCATGTCGAGCGCGCCGCGAGGGACGAGCATGTCGTTCATGAGCGGCTGGTAGCGGCGGATCAGGTCTTCCTCAATCCGGGCGCGCTCGGCTGCCGTCCGTACAAGGAGGACGTGGCGCTCGGTGGCGCCGCGTTTCCACCAGGCCTCCCACCAGCGTTCATGGCCGTAAAGGCGCGACCGGAAGCTGGTCGCCTTGCCGATATAGAGGGGCTCCAGGAAGAAGCCGAAGCGGCGGCGCACAAAGATGTAGATGCCGCTGCCTTCGGGAATGCCCTTGCGCGTCAGCGTGATCTTGAACCGGTAGCCCGCGCCGGTTTCACCGCGCCAGACATGCCAGCCGAAAAGGAACCATTGGAAAAGGAACATGAACCCACCACTGCCGCCCGCGAGGATGCGGGACACGCGGTGCAGAATCGGCGATTTGCGGTTAACACTGCATTAACTGCTGACCTCAGGCAGGCATCACATGGACATAAACTTCGTTGAGCGTGATCTTGCCGTCGCGCACGAGGCAGAGATCGAAACCGCGCATTCTCCCGTCCGCGCCACTGGGGCCGATGGCGCAGTACCAGCGGCCACAGAAACCGCCGGGGATCGGCCAGGTTTCGTCCGGCGTGTAGATCATCTTCGGCGTGGAAGCGAAGAGGCCTTCGAGATAGGGCCGCAGCTGGATATGGCCGGTGAGGCCGGCGGCGGTCTGGGCGTCCTTG
>VYLT01000318.1_pt1 | contig 11410 bp, 7 predicted proteins | sample 5114261 | NCBI WGS metagenome assembly VYLT01 (sample SAMN12291815, study PRJNA351875) | freshwater metagenome | isolation source: freshwater lake | place: USA: Michigan, Little Long Lake | collected 2011-07-12 | reverse complement strand
CGAACCAATAAAGAGAAGGGTACGCCGACCTAATTTATCAATAAGCCACAACCCCACAAACGTGAAGATAACATTCGTGACACCAATTCCCGTTGATCGCAATAACGCCGATTGCTCTTTCAGACCCGCTAATTCAAAGATACGAGGAGCAAAATAAAGGATAGCATTGATTCCCGAAAGCTGATTGAAGAACGCCACAAGGAATGCCAATAAAATCGGGATACGCAAACGGGCAAAGTCGAATCGTTCGGATTTCTTCTCGCTCGCAGAGGCTGCTTGAATCTCGCTCACCATCTGGTTAATTTCAGCTTCGGTGGAAGTTGGGTTGATTAACTTCAACACGCGAACACCTTCCGCAAGGTTATTGCGACGGGTGAGCAACCAACGTGGGCTTTCCGGTAGGGTGGTGCATAAAATCGTGTACGCCACCGATGGAATAACCATGATACCGAGCATCCAACGCCACGCATTTTCGCCAATCTCACTGAGCAGATAATTCGAGAGGTATGCCACCAGAATCCCGAAGACGATGTTAAATTGAAACATCCCTGTCAGCAACCCGCGATTCTTGGCCGGTGAAATCTCGGCAATAAATAACGGGGCAGCAACGGTCGAAATACCAATCCCAAGCCCGCCCAGAAAACGGGCAATAATTAAGTGATACACGTTTGGAGCAAAGGCACACCATACCGACGAAAGGATAAATAATCCACCGACCGCTAACAGGGTTTTCTTACGCCCTGCCAGATCGCTGGGAATCCCCCCGATAATGGAACCGAGCAACATTCCCCAGAGCGCTCCACCAATGGCGAACCCGTGAAGGGCATCCGATAAATTCCAAAGTTTCTGAATGGTCTTTTCCGCACCGGAGATAACCACCGTATCGAAACCAAAGAGAAACCCAGCGAGCGCTGATGTCAACGCCCAGAAGAATAACCGCACATTCATTGAAATACCCGAGAGAGGAAGATATTAGTGTTAGTTTTTGACACTGTAGCAAGCAAGGGGAGTAAAAGGTCTGGTTTTGAGTTTTGAAGAAAGATTGCTTCTGTTAGACCGGTGCGCAAGCAACGGTTTTTTGTCTTCCATAGCCCACCCGCGCAAGCGGTGGGGCGACCCCAGTGGAGATAACGGCTATTCAGAAACTCTTTTTTAGGTTTCTTGGTAATCCCCAAAGTCGCTGCCTCCGCCCTACCGCTTGCGCGGGTGGGCTAACTACCGTTGCTTGCGCACCGGTCTAACCTTTGCATCTCCAACTTGCCTTTTCTTTGTTTTTGTGACCTGTTTCCAAAGTACATTCTCTTAACGTAGCATTTGACTTCCCTTCTTTGCTACACTGTTATTTTTTCCAGATTGATTCCAAAGGATACACCTTGATGCTCTTGACCGTTGCGTTTCCACCCGTGCTAATTACCGTGATATTCTCAAGCGATTTTCCACCATCTTTACGAGGGGCTGTTTTATAAATAATCCCCTCGCCGCCAATCGTTTCAAACATCGGTCGATCCACGACAACACGCACGCTAAACGCCTTTTCTTTTAGGGGCAAAGGCATCCCGTCAAGGGTTTGCTCGGCCACTTTGTAGGTAAGGGTATTCGTACCGAATTTGAGCGAAACCTCTTTGGCATCGCCGGGTTCGACCTCAAGCAGAATATCAACAAGCACGCTGGGGGCTTTCATGCTCAAAGGTTTGTCGGGGCTTATCGGTCCGTTGGAAGTATCGGCTTTTTCGCGTAGCTTTTCGAGTTCTGCAATCGGCTCGGCAGTCAGGCGAACCCCTTTGGCTGTTGTCTTCAAACGAAGCTCTATCGGCAGACTAAATGCTTGGTTGAAGGACATTCCGGGAAGGTCGAAGTTGGCCCACCCAATCTGAATGACCCTCCCATCGGGAGCCTTGCTAAAACACTGTGCGGCGTAGAAGTTGCCGTAGTGAAGCTGGTGTTTCCCTTCGTGTTCGGGGGTGAATTTCTTGCCGTCGAATGTGCCGATCTGGTATTTGGCATCGGCGGCCATTAACACCCAGCGTTTCTTTTTGGCATCGCCATCAATGGGTAATTCAAATATCTCGGGGCATTCAAAATAGCCCCCAATATCGCCCGTCTTTTCCCATTTCTTAAGGTCTTTGCTGGAATAAAATTCGACGCTATCCACCTTGTCAATCTTAGTATAAACCGCAATCACCCAATGTTGGCCGGACTCGTACCAAATCAACTTGGGGTCACGTCCTTCCCCTTTGCGTTGCGGGATAATCGGATTCTCTTTGATGTAACTCCATGTTCGGCCTCGGTCTTTGCTGATCGCAAGGCATTCGCCCGAACCCGTATCGGTGAAAGCTGCGACCATCACTTTTTCGTCACCCGTTTGCCAACCGCCGGTGTTCTTCTCGTCAACGTGGGCACTGCCACTAAAGCAATGGTTCTTCGCCATTACTCGCGGGTAGAGGGCGTAGGGGAGTTCTTCCCAGTGGAGTAAATCCTTACTCACGGCGTGGCCCCAATACATGTTTCCCCACTTGTTTCCAAACGGGTTGCTCTGCCAGAATAAGTGATATTCACCGTTGTGATAGACCATTCCGTTTGGATCGTTGTTCCAACCTTGCATTTGACTAAATCGCAATTGTGGTCGGAGTTTCTCTTGATAGATCGGCTGAGAGTGCCGGATACTCTCGGAAGATTCGATTAACTCGACCCCCTTGGAATCGCTTGGCATACGTTTGGTTTGAACGACGGCTTTTTTGCCAATATATTCTGGCACATCGAGCCTTGCCCACCAGATCGGTTTATCGTGAGCCAAGTTAATATCAAAATCGTGAATGAGTTTCCCATCTACGCTAATGGTCATGCGAACGGGTTTTGCCTTATCGTCGATTGGAAATAACAGGTATTTTTTGGTGATGTTAATTTCCCGTTTCTGGTCAACGAATTCTACAATTTTGGCTGCTTGAGTATCGCTTTGAACGATGTGGTCGATGTTAATATGTCCCCATCCGCCCGTGTGGTCATCGACAATTTGAATAACGACTTGTTTCCCTTTGAGGTCTTTCACGTTCCAACTTGCGGGGGCAAGCTCTTCGCTTCCGCCCGATTCGGTGTTGGGACCTGCTGCCGTGCGAACAACCTTTCCTTCGACAAGGAGATTGATACAGGTTTTCCCTTCGTGTCCCCCACCACCGATCAGGAAATTGATAAAGTCGCGTTCGATCTTTATTTTCGGCGAAGTGAGTTTACCTGTGCTGGCATCGCCACCGTTGAAGCTGTTGACCAAACCCTTTCCCTTAAACCCGCTCACGTTCATCTGACCTTTCAGAGTTCCCTTTACGGGCTTATCACCAAAGGCTTTCCCCTCGGTCGTCCACTTCCCGTAATCGTCTCCCTCGAAGTCGGCAACCAAAATATCGTCCGCCGACCAAGCAGGAAAAGCAAACACGCCCAGCAAAAGGTACGGAAGAAATCGATAACGCATAAGAGCCTCGAGAGGAGAGACCAAGAGCAGGCGCGACGTTCAGGGAGTTATCATACAGAGTCCGTAAAAGAGCGTGGTCTATTTTGATGCCCGTGTCAGGAATTCCTGAAAACCTTCAGGTCGAGGTTCAGGTAAATAGATACTGTAGTATTTTCCATCCGAGAGCTGATTTATTGGATAGCCAATAACAACATGATCGATCTTTTTTTGGTTAGGGATGTAAACAGCGAATTCAATTGGATGTTCTTCAACGTACAGTGTCCAATAACAGAAGGAAGAATTCTGCATCCAATTCTCGTCATGTTTAATACGCTCGACATTCACTTTTCGTTGGGAAAGGCACAGAGCAAAGTAATTGAGTGATTCACGCTCAACAAGTTCCATTTTTGCTTTGTAAGGATATTTGGAGGTCGATCCTATTCCCGACATCTTTTCTATCGAGATATAAGCATAATTGTCAAATTGATTTTCAAATCGATCCTCAATCCGTTCGCAGATGATGAGCCTATAAATCCCCAACCCAGAAGTAATAATCAAAAATAACATCACGGCGATTGCAAAACACCATCCTTGATGAGCCTTCATCTTCGGTATTCCTCTGTAATCTGCCGTCCAATCAACCCAGATTGTTGCCTTCGGTGGGAGGTCGATTTGTTACGATTCTACGGAAGGGGTAACGGGTTGGCTTTTCCGGAATCGGGGAAAGCACAGCACAAAGGTTCCAAGCACAACGGCTGCCATTCCCACATGGACTGCGGTGTAACCCCAACTTGGTAAATCGACAAAGATCAGGTTGTGCATTAGCCTGCTAATGAAGGTCTCTCCGCCAACAGCTTCTCCCGCTAACGTGCGGTAATGCTCTTCCCAAACGGTGAGAGGGCAACGCATATCGATGGCTTCTTCAAAGGCCACAAAACCAATGGCAGCAAGGTGAGTACAACGGAACCACGCATTGCGAACCCAACTCCATCCCAACGGCCAACCGACCATTATGGCAACTTGGCCCAATACAACGTAGGCAACATAAGCAACGTGAATTCCAACGATAAGATCGGCTATAAACCCGTACATGATCGCTCTCCTTTTGCGTTTTGACGTGATACTATTGAGATGCAATCACCCCTGATTTATTCCAACCAGAGGGAAGAAAAATTAGACAGGGTGCGATGTGGAACGAGAAAGGGAGAGCCTGCTTCATGGAGTCTGCTTTTTTCGTTGCGTGTGTGAGAAAAATTTACCCGTCTCTACCGAACGCTGATTCCAACCGGTGCTACAAGCCACACTTTATCCTTTTGCATTTTCAGGAGCATTTCGGCTTGCTTGAGGTGGGGTTTCATTTCGGGGGTGAGCTTCAGGGCTTCTTGAATTGCTTGGCTTTGAGCTTTCAGGCCGAGACCACCTCCAAGAAGGTTATCGAGCGGGTTGGTTGGTTCGGGAAGGATCAGGAATTCGATGTCTTGATCTTTGGGAAGTTTTGCGAGTACCTTCGCTTCGAGAATGGCATCTTCGAGGGTTCCGATGGCATCGACCAGTCCGAGGTCTTTGGCTTGTTTACCCGTCCAGATTCGTCCGCCTGCGAGAGGGAGCAGCGTCTTTTTATCCATCTTGACCCCGTTGGCTTGTCGGCCTGCAATGGTCTTATCGAGGAACTGGTCGTAGGTTTCCTGCATGAGTTCCGTGATCGATTCCTTTTCGCTTTGGCTGAACGGGGTGGTCGTCGAGAATGCCCCAGCGTTCTTTCCGCGTGTCAGCGTTTCGGTTTTGATCCCTGCCCATTCCTTCAACCCGCCGATGACAATTTTGCCACCCAACACGCCAATCGAACCTGTCAGCGTACCGGCTTCGGCAAAGACTTTTTTGCTCGAAGTGCTGATGTAATATCCCCCACTGGCCGCCACATCGCCCATGCTTGCAACGACGGGTTTTTCGCATCGTTTCAATTCACGCCACATGAGGTCGCTTGCAAGGGCCGATCCTCCCGGACTATCGATACGCAACACGATTGCTTTTACATTGGGGTCGGTTTCAGCTTCGCGAATGGCTTCGATAATCGTGTCGGAACCCATCGAATTTCCACCCAACAAACTCCCGCCACTCTTACCCGTGTTGATTTCCCCAACAGCATAGATAATGGCGATTTTCGGGTTCTTGCTCTTCTTCGATTTCTTCGGAGGACTCATCATATCCATGAGTAACCCGAAGGTGCTGCGGTCTTTGTCGCCTTTTGGTTTGAGATAATCCTTTTGTAGAGTAAGGTCTTTGATATTCGTTTCTTTGCGAATATATTCTTCGAGTTGGTCGGCATAGAGAATGGCATCGATCAACCCTTTGTCGAGCGATTTCTTGGCACTGAAAGGAGCCGTATCGATCAGTTTTTTCACATCGTCGGCTTTCCATTTTTTAGAAGCCCGACTACTTACGATAGTCTCGACGATTCCACGATCATACAAATCATCAAGAACAAGGTTGTATTGCTTCTTGTTCTCCGGCCCCATCGAATCACGGGTAAAAGGTTCAACGGCCCCTTTGGCTTCACCCATTGTTAGGAAGTCGCCTTTCACTTTGACGAGATCGAGGGCATTTTTGTAGAAGCTCATTTCCATGTGCAAACCCATCAGCCCGAACCCGCCGGACTCGGGGATAATCACACGATCCGCAGCACATGCAATCAGGTAATCGAGACCGCCAAAATCTTCGGCATAGCAGAAGACCTTTTTGCCAGATGCACGGGCATCTTTGATGGCATAGCGTACCTCTTCGATCTTCCCGAAACTGAAGGTGCCAAGCTCAAGCCCATTGAGTTCAACGAGAATGGTTTGGACTTTGGGGTCTTTCTTGGCCTTGCTGATCCGTTCCAAAAGCGAACGTAAATTCTCCCCCGGCGTGCTGCCAAAAAGGGATTCGCCGACGGGGGCTTCGTCAAGCGAACCACTGAGCTTAACGTGTGCAATAATCGGGGGTTCTTTTTTCTCTTTGTCTTTTTCTTTCTCTTGGGCGTGCGTGTGGGACGATGCAAAACCCAACACTCCAACAAGAGCCAGCAACAGGCCAACTCGGAACATCCGCAACATGGTGTCAATCTCCACAAATGGGGCAAACTTCGTCAATCGGGTAGATACGCAGATTGTTTACGTTTGGGCAAATCTGTCAAGAGAGGAAAAGTTGGCCTTTCCGGAAAACGCAAAAGGATGTATAGGCCATGTTGAATTAAGAGAGCCCGGCAAAAGACAGAGGAAGAAGGCAAAAGACAATAACGCAGAGACACAGAGACGCAAAGACGCAGAGGAAACAAAAGAGAGTTTGGGTAACACCAATCCAAAGGCTACAGGATTGATTCGATGCCTTTGGGGCTCGTTCTGTTTTCTTGCTTCGTCTTCTCTGCGTCTTTGCGTCTCTGTGTCTCTGCGTTATTGTCTTTTGCATTTGTTGGTTCCGACTGAGAGGAGATCAGGGATGAGAAAACTCTTCGGTATCGCATTGTTGTGCGTCGGGTTGCTGGTTACCTTTGCGGTGGCTCAGAACCGAGGGGGGCAATGGATTCCACCGGACACGAAGGAACCACCGCTCGCCATCGGTAAGCCCATTACCGACCCTGCTGTGCGACCGGCTGGAGGGGAAGATCGCATCAACCCCAAACCGTTACCCGAGCTTTTGCAATCGCGTCCCGTGCGTAACGAAGACCCGTTTACGCCCGACTCGCCCACCCTCCGCATTCCGAAAGAAGATTCGCCGATTCAGCCTGTGCAATTTGTTCGACCCGTGTCGGACTCGCCTACGCCTATTCCCGTGACACCCTCTGCGGGTTTGACATCGGGTGAGCTTTCGCCGCCGACCGTGAGTTTATTTATCGATGGGCCTTCTCTTTCTCCGAGTCGTCAGGAAATTATCTACAAGCTCTATGTGCGAAATCTTTCGGGATCGAAGGCGCACGGGGTGAACGTGAAGGCAACCCTTCCGAAGAAGACCGCAAAGGTCGGAACCGATCCGCCACCCACCGCAGACGGGGCCGAACTTCGTTGGGATATTGGCACGCTCGAATCGGGTAAATCACGCACGATTCAAATTACCCTGCGACCCGACGAGGGCGTTGAAGAGGTGAAGCTGGTTGCCAAAGTGCAATTCGAGTTCGCACGGGCCGTCACAACGACGATTTCGCAGCCGAACCTTGCGATGCGTGTCGATGGGCCAGAAGAAGCCGTTTCCGGTGAGCCAATTAACTATAAAGTGACTGTGAAAAATAACGGTAAAGTGACGATTAAAAATATTGAAATAAACGGAGATCTACTGGCAGGCTTAGCCTTTGAAAAAGATGATACACGTCGTGTCGATGGCGTGTTAGTGAGCAACACGGATGCAACGGGTAAACGTCGTTCGTGGACGATTCCTTCGCTGTCGCCCGGTCAAAGTACCGTGATCGAATATAAGGCATCATCAAAGGCTAACGGCAAAGTCGGAACCGAAGTCATTGCCCGTGCCGACAACGGGGTCAACGCAAAAGCCAATGCCGAAACGGAAATCAAAAATGCGTCGATGGACCTTCAAGCCGTTGGGCCACCCGGCGGAAAAGGAATCGTTCGGCAGGCAACCCCGTTCAAAGTGAAAGTGACCAATACGGGTTCTGCCGAATTGCGAAACGTCTGCGTGAAAGCCACCATGCCACCCGATATGCGAGCCGTGAAAGCATCGGTCGGCAGTAACCTTTATCAAAGCGTCGTTCAATGGACGATTCCTGCACTAGAGCCGGGCCAATCGCGTGAATTTACTGTAAATACTTCGACCAATTCGCCCGGTGAAAGGTCGGTTGTCTTCTCTGCTCGTGCCGAACGTGGTAACGAACCCAAGCAAGAAGTGCGTGTTGCCTTTGATGGTGCCTGCGCTCTCGATTGGGATGTTCGCGGACCTGCTCAAACGAATATCGGCGAAACGATAGACTACACCGTGACCCTTGAAAATCGCGGGACTGCCACAGCAAAAGGGGTGATCGTGAAAGGAGATTTTCTCGACGGTTTGAATTTTGAAGCTGCCAATCCGAAAGTGCGTGCAGGTAATGCGGGTGAGATCGAATTCTTTCCCGTCGATGTCGAACCGAACAAGAAAGTAACGCTCACTGTGCGAGTGAAAACCACCAAAGGTGGAAAGAGCGGGATTCGATTTGGCGTGTCGGGTGCGGGCATCGAGCCTTCCACAAAGGACGCCCCTACGCAAATCCTCGGCACAAGCGGCCCCGCCCCCGACCCGAAGATTCCAACGCTACCCAAAGACCCACCCAAAGAAAAAGAGAAAGAGAAAGACCCGTTGAAGAAAACGTGACGGGTTTGCCAAACAACCGCCTACACGTTTCCTCTTTTGTTTTGGTCGTTCCTTTCGGGTATTCTTGCACCCTTCAACGCATCTTCAAAACTCGCGTGCTTGTCTAACAATACCAAACAACCCGAGGGTCTCGAATAAACGGGGCGATGCTATAGGATGAGTATTCCCGTAACCTTCAGGCGTTTTTTATACCCATGACCGAGAATCTTTCTCAGTACCGTTGGCTTTTGCTGGCCCATGCAAGTGGGTTGCGTTTCTTGGTATTGGGGGCGTTGTCGGCTTATTTGTTGGGAGCTTATTCGGGGAGTACCGGCTTCGATCTGCGACTCGAAACGCTTCTTCCGTGGCTGACGATTCTGATTACCCCTGCACTTGGGATGGGGCCGTTTGCCGCAGCGATTGCCAATTCGCGTGCCCGCAGTCAGGTGCTATTTATTGCGACCCTTGTGGGTTTGTTGGCCCTTGCCCTTTTTGCGATGTTGCAACCTTCGGCGTGGTTTCGTTGCTTTGGCCTACTGATATGCGAGACAGGCGTTTTTATCATCGCTCGCAATGCCTCTTTCGCAAGCGACCAGCCCCGACTTTATTGGAGTATCAAACTCAGTCACGTGTTGTCGGTCGGTGGGGCGGTGTTGGGTGTGTGGTTGGTGTGGGCCGAAGTTACCGGAGAATCGACGCCGAAGAGTTGGTCGTTTGCACCCTATGCCGTGTTGTGTTACGCCATTGCGTTAGGGTTGGCGTATTTCGGAAAGCCGACGCCAACGGGTGAACCCTTCCTGAAAGAATCGCCGATGGTGTCGTTCGTTGCAGGAACCCGCGAGAGTTTTGGCGCTCGATATTACTTGCGTTTGTTCTTGAGTGCGATTCTCTTCTGGGCGATTGTGGGGATACTCTTTATCGTTGTGCCTCGGATCGAATCGTATTCGGCACCGGAACACTTGCGGGCGTTTTATGGGCAACGTATCCCGATCAATCTTGGCCTCGGTATGCTTCTGGGGACTGCGATTATTCTCTTGCAGCAACACGAATATCGAGCAGGTTTTGGGATACCCGTTAGCTTTTTCTTGATTGGTATTGCAGGCTTGTTGCGGAGTATCTACGGGGTGAGTGCAGGTGTTTACGTTCTGGCTGGTGTGGGAATGGGTGTCGGTTGGGTGTCGTTCTCGTTGTGGAGTAGTATTTGGGGGTCACGTCGATTTGCTGGAACAACGGCAGCTTTGGGCCTTCTAAGCTACGCCCTCGGGGGGATTCTTGCAGGGGCTGTGACCTTCTGGGCGATCCAAAATCCCAAGAGTGCTTCGGATACCTTTACGAATATCTGGTTATGGGTCGGGTTGCCTTTGGGCGTATTGATGATAGTGATTTGGTTCCGGACGTTCTTTGAATTTATGGTCTCGGTGTGCTGTTGGCCGTTGTATCGAATCACCGCTATCGGACCGGGGACAAACCAAATGCCGTTACGCGGACCCTATCTTGTCTTTGCGAATCATGCAGCGTGGCTCGACCCGTTATTCGTGGACAAGATCGTACCGGCTCCGACCATCCCTTTAATGACTAGCAAGTTCTACGATCTGCCTGTGATTTCGTTTCTGATGCGTCGCGTGATCGGGACAATTCGTGTCGAAGATACGACCCTCAAACGTGAAACGCCAGAAATACCCCAAGCAATTGAAGCCTTGAATAAAGGGGAATGTGTGATTATTTTCCCAGAGGGTTGGTTACGCCGGAAAGAGTCGCAACCGCTGAAACGGTTTGGGCGTGGCATTTGGCAAATCCTCGTTGCGAAACCCGATACCTTAATCGTCCCCATGTGGATCGAAGGGAATTGGGGGTCGTATACCTCTTTCAAAGACGGGAAACCGCCGATGAAAGGGAAGAAACCCGACTTCTGGAAGACAATCAAAATCGGCGTTGGTGAGCCTTTGCGAATCGACCCGGAGATACTCAAAGACCACATGCAGACCCGTACCTATTTGCAGAATCAGGTTTTGAAAGCCCGTGAATTATTGGGGTTACCAGCACTCAACACACAAGCCGAGAGTAGTTCGGAAGAAGGGAAGGAATGATTCGCGTATCGATTGCAAACCCGCAAGAGTTGGTCGAGATACCGTTTGCACGCTTCAAAGAAATCGCACGCGGGGTTCTCGAAGGGGAGAAGATCAAGGAAGCGAAAATAAGCCTAGCGATGGTCGATGACACAACCAGCGCCCGTATCAACATGCAGTTCCTTCAACACGAAGGCCCAACCGATGTGATTACATTTCCCCTCAGCAAGGCAAAGGCCAAGACTTTGGAAGGCGAACTTGTGTTAGGGGTCCAAGTCGCGTTACGAGAATCGCAAGAACGTGGGCATAGCTTTGAAGATGAAATGTCGCTGTACATCATTCACGGGCTGCTGCACCTCTGCGGGTTCGACGATCACGAAGACGACGAAATCGCCGAGATGCGAAAAAAGGAAAAGGAATACCTCAGCAAATTCGGCATCGCAGATATCGCAGGGGAATGAAATTTGGAGACGGATGGAATCCGGCGAACCTGCGATTGAATTTTGAAAATGCTCTAAAATGGGTGTTGGATTCCGAACCAAAATTGCGTGGGGGTGTTTCTTCCTATCGTTTGGGCGACGTCGAATCGCAT
>VYLT01000310.1_pt1 | contig 11713 bp, 12 predicted proteins | sample 5114261 | NCBI WGS metagenome assembly VYLT01 (sample SAMN12291815, study PRJNA351875) | freshwater metagenome | isolation source: freshwater lake | place: USA: Michigan, Little Long Lake | collected 2011-07-12 | reverse complement strand
GCACCCTCCCCCGCCTTCGCCTAAACACCGGCTTCGGCGAGGCACCCATAGCTCAGCTGGATAGAGTGTTGCCCTCCGAAGGCAAAGGTCAGAGGTTCGAATCCTCTTGGGTGCGCCATAAAAATCAGGGACTTACGAGAAGTGCCCGCTTTTCCAGAAAGTACGTGGAAGCACGGTGGAAGCACGGACTTGAAAGCCAATCTTCTGCGTCTCCTACTGCTTTGCCGGACAGCCGTTGCAGAATTTCCTCCCCTTTCCAGCGAACGGGCAAGCCTGCGGATTTTCCAAGCAAAATTGTCAACTTCAATGCCTCTCTCGAAGAGCACCGTCAGACCCATCTTTACTCAATCGCCGCCCGCTGAACGACTGCGATGTGGCCGAGTGCGGTCAGAGCGGTTGTCTGCTGCAATGCAGTTCATCGCTGACTGCCGCTATCGGTTTCGCACCACACCGGGTCTGCGATAGGCGCAAATCAAGACATAGCGCACTGATGGTCTCGGCGACCTAGATTGGCCCGTTCGCGGTAGCAGGTCTTCATTGTGGATCATCTATTCAGCGTCCGAATTCGGCCACACCCGGCTGACACCGCATTTCAGTCTCGGGACATTAAAAGCCGCAAACCTTGTTGCCCAAAACCGCCTGTGCAGACATTCAGGTGAGCTGGAATGTGTGCCGACCGGCGGATCGCGAATTCCAGTTCCTCGCCCTTGAGCAGCGCTAGAGTAGTAAGCTGATCTTCGATCGCTTCTGCACACTGCCGCTCTTTCGCCATCCGCTGTGCGAAGCAGAGCTTTCCGGGATTGTTAAACCCGGGCACCAAGAGTTTTGAGCAGGCCTCGAAGAGTAAGCGCGATGGCCTCGTCAACGTGGACGGTGCGAGCTAGCGTGCGATTCTCGTCTTCGCTGAGTCCGTTGTTGAGATTCCTATACGTGAACGCGGCGAACGCGGCCCGATTAGCCCAAGGCTCAGCCGAGGGGCGCTTAGCTTGCAGACCCAAGTCTTGGGCAATGTCACCTGCGCAACCACCAAATCCGCCTAAAATATAGACCGGCTGCTGAGCCTTGATTGCGCAAAGGGTTTCTTCAGCAACCCCAGGCATTGATCCCTTGAAGCCAACGGTTCTCCCGCCAAGAACGATGCGAGCTTGCGTTGCCGCGGTCAGCACGCTTCGCATCGCGGTCAAACTCTCAGCCCACTCATCGTCGCTCGCCGCTGGCAATGGCACTTGAGGTAGCTCATCCAAAGGGACTGTGCTGCCGCGTCGATCGAGACAATGAAGTTCAGCAACTCCTTCGATGTCTTTCGCCAGCTTGAGCCACTCTTCTGCGGGCCGTGCAGAGACAATAGGCCATGGCAAAAAGCTCTGTACGCCTGGTCTATCGTCGCCGACGTCTGCATCGCGCCGGTATCTCGCCACGAGCTCGAACAGAAGCTGAGTAAAACCATCAGCGCGCAAATCCCCGCCGTAAACGAGACGCGCACCCATTGCCAGCAAATGACGCGCGACTTCTGCCATTGCGTCGCGAAGATGCTCTTCAGCAAGCCCTAGGCGAGGAAGGTCGCCGCTGTCCGATATAGAGATTGCTACCGCTTGTTGGCTCAATCGCTCAGAATAGCTCATATTGCTACCTCCGCCTCAGCGAGCCATTCTGTCAAGCTTCGCAAAAGGACCTTGGGCGCGATGACCTCAAAGAGGCGCTGCTCCTCAGCGCCTACGGGCGGATCGGGATAGACAATTGTAACATCCCAACTGTCTCTGCCTTCCAGGGTTGCGAGGGAAATGAGTTCGGGAGGCCGTGGCAGAAAAACGACATTGTCATGCTTGAGCGTCTTCGCTAGCTCAACGCGGCAGCGCCACAAAAAGTCTTTGAACGCTTCGTCCAGGAGCCGCGCAACGATGCGGTCGATACGATCCGCCGCAGAGGGGTCCATGCGTACGACCGGCACGTTGCCCATGTACGGAAATCCGCGTTCATCAGTATCAGCGATACAATTGGCGACGACGAGAGGAACCTGCCAGCGTTTGGCTTCGATGATCTCGCGCCGACACCATTCGCGCGATGAGTAGCTATCAGTGTAAATAGCCACGACGGCGCTCACGCGAACCTGATGCAGGATAGCGCTGTCGAAGCGAATGCCGGTCGGAATGTCGTGCACGTCGAAAAAACTTGAAAGGCCGTCGCCTTCAAACAATACCTTTCGAACGAGCTTGGCGATCCGCTCCCCGTCGGGATCGTGCTTGGAATGGCTCAAGAACACCTGCACCTTGCCCAGATATCTATCGAGCGCAGCTTCCTCTTCCTCGGGTCTGCGAAGGCGCTCGAGATAGGAACGCAACACTCGGGCAAATTGATAAGTAAGGTCTGAAGTCAACCGCACAAGCCGGTCGCCTTCATCCATGTCTTGCCATTGGTCCCAGCGCGCGGCCTGTTCCGCGAAGCCAGTGCGCACAAACGCGCCATCAATCGCCACCGGGAACACGCGGGCGCGAAGCCCCGCCCGGTCAGTCTGCACAGTGAGTTCTCGAGCCCAAGCGACGTACGCCTCGTCGGCGGCGAAGTTTTCGTCGAACAATAGAAGGACGGCGGTAGTCTCGGCGTCGTCGATATCGATGTTTAGAAGTGTGTTTGTCTCCGGATCAATTTCCGAGCGATAGACCACGCTTAGTCCTGCACCACCTGCTACATTTTCGAAAAGCTCACGCCGGTAATGTTCGTAGAGCCGCTTCGCAATCGCGCGCCCATCTTCGAAGCTCGGATGCCACACGACATAGACGACCAACAACGGGCGGGTAGGACGTGCCATTTTTGGAGCCCCTATGCGTTTCGCGAGCGCAAGCCGCGGGAGTTGACAATGAACTTTGTATCGCGCTGACACGCTTGCTGAACGTAAGTCACGCAAGCGTGTGGGCTGGCAGTGATCGCAGCCCAGGTGACCCAAAGCGCAAATTTGGAACGAATGTTGTCGTTCAACCGGTCCGGCACCGAAACCGTGCCGCTTGATCCAGGTAACAACGTGGGGAGTTGGACGCCGATCAGCCCATGCTGTTTGTCTAATGTCGACTTGATCTCCCAGTCGACATACTTGCGCCCCCAAGTCTCGGCACCAACGAGAACGATCGTGCAAGATGAACCGGTGATGTAGTTTTCGCGGATGCGACGCATGACATAGTCGACGTCGTCACTGTCGACTTTTCGATCCAACGAATTGTCTGTGATGATGTCGTAGGTATCGCAGAACGTTTTGGAAAAGGCGTCATAATAGTTTTGATCGCCGCCGTGGTGATAACTCACGAAAACGCGAGGTTTGCCGGCAGCCATCTTTCTTCAATCCCCTTTTTCAACCTTAGACTTGCGCGCAGGTCTGACTGTGTCAATGCTACCGCGATTCGAGACCAACGTCCCGCGAACGACCCCTGACCGACGTTCTGATCAAAGCGAAAGCGAAATGAAGTTTACGCACTATCCCTTAAACTACCAGGAGCGCGGTGCTGTTGTAGAAATTACGCTTTCTGGGAGCGCTGCCAACGTGCGGCTGATGGATAGTACGAACTTCAATTCCTACAAAAACGGTCGCAGGCACACCTACCATGGCGGCTTGATCCAGCGCTCGCCAGCTCGCCTTGTAGTGCCCGGCAGCGGCACCTGGCACGTGACCGTCGACATGCAAGGTTTACGTGGACAGACTAGGTCGTCTATCCGCGTCATTCCGTCAGCGGCAGTGCGGCCTTTGCCTGCGTTCAATGAGGCACCACTCAGAAGTGTGCGAAGCCTTGTTCGCGATGCCGACGACAATGCTTCTCTCGGAACAGACATCGAGCCGGATGGCCGCAGCTTCGACGTCTTCATTTCGCACGCGTCCGAAGACAAAGATGAGATAGTGCGTCCACTTGCGCTAGCGCTGCGGCAAGGCGGTCTCAGCGTGTGGTACGATGAGTTCGAGCTCAAGATTGGTGGCAGCTTACGCCGCAAGATCGACAAAGGTTTGGCGGCGAGCCGTTTTGGCGTTGTCGTACTATCGCAAGCCTTCTTCGGTCGTGGATGGCCGGAGTACGAGCTCGACGGTCTAGTCACGCGCGCGGTCTCAGGTGAGCAAATCCTTCTGCCGATCTGGCACGGCGTCACAAAAAAAGAGGTGATGGGCTACTCTGCTTCACTTGCGGACCGGCTGGCGCGGAGCACTGCGACGCATACGATTGAAGAGATCGCCGCTGAGATTGTCGATGTCATCTGCAATCCAAACAGGGACTAGAGACGGAGTAATCAACTTGGGGTGCGTCAGCGCCAGCAGCGGCGCGTCAGTTGATGGCCTTCCCCGAACTAGTGAAGAAAGGGGCTGGACCACCTTCGCTGTCCGAAAGGTGCCTAGCTTGTTTCTCTAGTGCGGCAGGCAACATTGTGGCCGCCACATTTCTCATTGTTCAACCTTTGATAAGGTGTACATTCCACTCGATTTTAACAATCGCGAATCGAGACGAATACTGTGGCAGACCAGATCAAGAATGTGTTCATTAGTCATATTCACGAGGATGACGACGGCCTCAAACGCATCAAGGACCTGGTTGGCAAGGCGGGCATGGAAATTCGCGACGGGTCAATCAACTCCGACAAACCCAACAAGGCCAACAGTCCCGACTATATTAAGAGCGAAATTTTGGCGCCAAGGATCAAATGGGCCGGCACGTTCATATGCTACGTAACCCCGGACACGAAGAATAGCGAATATGTGGCTTGGGAAATTGAATATGCAAAGAAACTGGGAAAACGTATCGTAGGCATCTGGGGCTATGGGCACCAGGGTTGCGAACTCCCCGAAGCGCTTGCCGACTACGCTGATGCGATTGTCGGGTGGAATTCCGATAGCATCATTGATGCGATCGAAGGCCGGTTCAACGGATCCGTCGATCCAGACGGCAAGCCTGTCGAACGCAAAGACATCAAGCGCTACTCCTGCGGCTAGCTAGGAGGTGTTCCGGCGATGAAGGTCTACTCCTATGTCGTTGCTAGGGATTTTGGATTTGCGCCAAATCCCTTTTTTGGTGTCTGCACCCTTGCAACCTGCAAACCGATTATTCGCCGCACCGCGAATGTCGGCGACTGGATCGTCGGGACTGGAAGTGGCTCGCGCGGGCGGAAGGAAAGGCTTGTCTTCTCGATGGAGGTGAGCCGCACGATGACGTTCACTGAATACTGGAACGATCCAGCATTTAAGATGAAGCGACCTAATTTGAATGGAAGTCAGAAACTCGCATTCGGAGACAATATCTACCATAAGGTTGGCGGGACTTTCACGCAGGCGGATTCTCACCATAGCTATGCCGATGGGTCGCCAAATCCGCATAACATTCGCAATGATACGCAAACCGACAGAGTGCTGATCGCGGATAAATTCGTTTACTGGGGAGGGGACGGACCGTTAATTCCGCAGCGTTTCCGGAATACCCCCGATATCTGTGCCGTGCGAGGTCACAAATGCCATTTTCCGGATGGTTTTGCTGCGGGGTTTATTCAATGGATCGAAGCAAAGGATGAGTGGGGCTGCCCCGGTCGGCCGCTCGATTGGGATACGACATGACGAATACAGACACCCAGGCTAATGCGGCGAACTACACTATCCGCCAGTACGCCGAATTCGTCGACCGTACGGACATGTTCAAGGACCTGCCGGACCATGTGCGGCGGCGTGTGGCCGTCTACGGACTTTCAAGCGAGGTTGGCTCAATCGTCTCGGCAGTGAAGAAGCAACGGCTGAAGAGCGGGGATGCACTGAATTCAAGACTCGCCCGAGATGAGTTGCGTGATGAAATTGGGGACGTCATATGGTATTGCTTCGTCCTTGCTCGAATCGAAGGTGTCACGAACAGCAGTGATATCCTGGTCCAGCAGATCGGCAGTCTCGTTGAGGAGCTAGAGGCCGATGATGAGCGTGGCAGCCTGTTCCGCCAGCGGATCGGACAAGAAAAACTGAAGGCGTTTCTCGAAGGCGCAACCGAATATGGCCGGCAGAGCGGTCGGAACTTCGACGGATTTCAGACCCTCGCCTTCAATACCGCCCGGACAGAGGGCGAAACCCTTCTCGATGTATGCTTGGCGGTCCTGACCCAGCTTGCCGCCCAGATGATGCGCATCTTTCTGACCAAGGAAGAACTGAAGCTAAACGACCAAGTTAAGGACCGGAGCATCCTTGTCATATTGGGAGAAGTGGCTTGGCACCTTGCTGCATTGGCAACGCTATTCAATCTGAAGCTAAGCGACATCGTCCGGCGCAATCGGGAGAAGCTGGAAAATCGCCAGCCCGGAAAAGAGCCGACGCCTCTACACGATGCTGGTGCCAAGGAAAAGGAACAGCTCCCGCGCCAGTTCGAAATACAGTTCGTGACTGTCGGAAAGGGTCGCTCCCGCATGTACTGGAATGGCCGTCAGCTCGGCGATGATCTGTCCGACAATGCCGAGCCCGATGGCTATCGATTCCACGATGTCCTTCACCTTGCGCATATTGCCCATCTGGGATGGTCGCCAGTCGTGCGTGCCTTCATGAAGCGCACACGCAAGAGCGATGAAGCTATCGACGAAATCCAGGATGGCGGCAGAGCAAAAGTTGTCGAGGAAACCATTATAAAGATGGTGCACTCCGAAGGCTTGCGGATCGCCGGAATCCTAAACCCAGGCGTGCCGCGTGAGACCTTGAGGCTCTTTGAGCAAAAAAGTGATGTATCCCACGATCTGCTCAGCCAGATCGAAATGTTTACTGATGGGCTGGAGCCCAATTCCAACCGGCACTGGGAGTGGACAAAGGCCATCATGGAGGGGTTCGAGGTCTACTGGCATCTTGTCAGAACCGGACAGGGGACGGTGTCTGTCGATATGGACAAGCGAACCCTTTCATTCAGCCCGCATGTTCATCTGAATGTTCCCGGAGCCGTTGCCGGTTTCGGTCAGGCGATCGAAGTGGTCACCGACAAGGGCGCTGACACCCAGCCTGATGATCAGTGGTCGGAGCAGGAAACCCATGAAACGCGAATCTCAGCGGAAGCGCCATGGATTGCCGCGGTTAAGTCTGCGATTCTGAGCGCGGCCGGTTTCAATCCAGCCAGCAGCGAGCGCCAACTGGAACTTGAGCTCCATTTACTGGATAGCGGCCAGTACAGTGTGCGTGCGCAAGGTGACGTTCAGAAGCGTTTCTGGGAACTGGGGGTCATATCGGTTAGGACGGCCGGCACTCGCAGTCAGAACAGCGTATACTGCTCAGCACTGCTAATCGCGGATGGCCGCTCGGAATAGTCGAGGCTCGCCGCGATCCGTTCATTGATTCCCCATTTCGGCGGGTACCAAGGCATAGCAGGCCTCCCCGCAGGTGAAAATTTCTGCTTGATCCTTGTTCGCCCAGCCCGTCCCGCAACCTCGGGAAAGGCAACACGTGAGTACTTCGAAATTTCGCAAAACAGGTTCTGGCAATCGATGAGCTGGAGCTTTCGTCCCCACAAGTCGGGAAACGCAAGTCCCAGTTGCCCAAAGTAATGGTCCTGATTCTCTGCAAAGTGCTTGATGATGTCTTCTGCACTGACGCCTTTGATATCCACAAAGCACTTGCTGATCCCGTCGAGCGCCCCTGGACCGGCTCGCACGAACTCCATTTCACTAAAATCGAGTATATCCGAATAATTGAGGTCGGTCGCGAACTGGTAAGCGAGAAATGGCCCCAACGACGGCAGGCTTTTCAACAGGTCGAACGCACCAGACATGCTACCTGCTTTGCGTAGTGCATCTGGAAGGCCGCCTTCCAGTGAGTGAGCCAGGAGTCTGAGATGGTTGCTGTGCTTGTAGCGCTGCCCGAACACCTGCCCGGCAGATGGCATGATATACGCTGCCGAGTAGAGGCGGGATCCTGATTCGAAGCGTCGGGTCAGAAAAGCGTCGATCGCATCGACATCAAAGTTGTTTACACCAACTTCCCCAAAGTTCCTTTCGATGGCTGTCCAGGTTTCGATCTTGTTGAACAACTTGAACAGCAACACTCGAAGGAAGATGGACTCGAAATCGCTCTGCGCACGTGGTGAATGTATGACGCAGCGAATGAGGAACTGGCTAACTCGATCGGACGCTCTATAGGCGTTGGTGAACCGGTACGTTTGGAGAACTTTGTCTTTCGTGCGTTCAGGGTCATTGCCACCAGTGATCCTGCCGAAAAATATCCTTTGGCGCTCGCACGCAAAATACCAATATGCATCGAATACGGCTGTCGGTTCCAGCTTGGAACCACCGATCTCGATGGCGCCCAATTGGCTTCCGCGGCGAGCAGACATTTCATGCCCAGACAACAAACTAAGATTCGTGTCATAAGCCATGGAAGCCTCTCCTTCGTTTTCAGCCTAAGGGGGTTCGCCTTCTGCAGCAAGCAACCTTTAACTGAGCTCTGACTGCGAGGGGGGATGCTCATGGCGTCCGGACTCAGGGGACAATTTCTGCTTTCGCGATCAAGAAGTCGTTCCAGCTACAGTGGATGGAAGCCTGTTCAGCTCTACTTGCGGCGCCGATGGTTAGCTTACGATACTGGCGGGGTAAACTATCTCCGATCGCTCAGGCGTCAGGTCGCATCCCGCGAGATCTGGTAGAAATCAGTCACTCTCTCCAATTCGATAGCGAAGCTGAGCTCTGGAATCCCAGTGATCTGTAGGCGGAATACTTCAGTGCAGGTCCAGGAACAACAGCCTCCGGGAAAGTGGAATCAGACTTCCGCTTCAGAGATCCCGTCAGCTTCCGTGCAGCGCGCGGTAGTCGCGGAGGATACTGGCGATAAGGAGATGAGCCTCTTCGTTCTCATGGGGACAGACCTCGATCAACGCCACCGCAAGCTTTCCACAGATGCCGCGCGACGAAGTTGCGAACGTCGTCGGTAGGGACGCAAGGACCGCTCGATTCCTGTCACCAAGCATATCGATACGTTCGTCGAGACTATCCATCTCATGCTTTTCGGCGAACTGATTGCGCTCGTCGCCCAAAAGCTTTGGCCAATTGTGCAATTTGAAGAGCCGGGTTTCGAGTTGCTGCCACCGCCTGATCAGGCGTTCGCGTTCAGAATAGTCGGCGAGCCAGGCCTCACATGCATGTGCAACCTGCTCTGCACTCAGGTTGACGAACAGCGGCGCTGCAGTCGCTCCAAGAACCAGCCTTCGCGTTGGCCCTTCCTTGCGCGCACCTTCGTTCGCCGCTCCATCAGAACGTCGAGACATTTTCCGCACCTTTGAGTATGCTGAGAGTCAGAATGTATCACATGCGCCATGAGCGTGCAACAATAAATCGCATATGAGTTATAATGGCGCTTACATCAGGCCAAATCAGAGCGGCGCGGGCATTGCTGGACTGGAGCCAGCTGAAGCTTGCAGACGAAAGCGGCGTTTCACTCGCCACAATCAGGCGAATAGAAAGTGATCGTGGTCCGGATCGCAGCACCGGCCCTAACCTTGAAGCGATCCAGAGAGCACTTGAGGTTGGGGGCGTTACTTTCACGCCAAAGGACAACACGGGCGGCGAAGGCGTGAGAATGAAGCGCTAAGTGCAATTTGCATACGGCGACCTGCTCAAGCGCTGGTGATCCAGGCGAAACACTTTCCCTCTCTGATGGCACGCTTCCTGCTTTGCCTTGTCCAATTGGCAAAGGGAGCACGTCATGGCCGAGCCCGGTTCGCTTATCGATCCAAGCTGCATCCGCTTTGACCCAGCCCCCGGAATTCCGACCATGATTTTGCAGACTCTCTCGATTAGTGAAACGCTCCCCAACTTTGGACCGCCCTGATCTGGAAAATCCGATCTTCTCTGGTCATGCCGGGCCGGTTGGCGTGACCAGATTTTGCAACATAGCCGGCACTTTATTGCCGATGGCGCTGTGCGGGCGATGCTCGTTATAGTCTCTGCGCCAGTCCTCGCATTTTGTCGAGGCGTCGGCGAGCGTCATGAACCAGTGTGCGTTGAGGCACTCCGCCCTGAATTTCCCGTTGAACGACTCGATGAAGGCGTTGTCAGTCGGTTTCCCTGGTCTCGAGAAGTCGAGGACAACGCTATGATAGTACGCCCACTGATCGAGTTCGCGGGAGATGAATTCGCTACCCTGATCGACGCGGATCGTCTTCGGATAGCCGAGTGATTTGCATACCCGTTCCAGTTCGGTGACAACGTCGCCGGCCTTGAAACTGAACTTGGGAACAACCGCTGGTGAGTACCGGCTGAAGATGTCCACGATGGTGAGGATGCGCAGCTTGTTGCCGGTGGCGAGTTGGTCATGGACGAAATCCATCGCCCAGGTTTCGTTCGCCTGTGTCGCTTCTTTCCGGTCATCTCTCAGTTTTGCCTTGACCCGCCTCTTGGGCGTTTTGTTGCGTAATTGCAGGCCCAGTTCATTGTACAGGCGATGCACGCGCTTCACGTTTACATCCCAGCCTTCGCGCTGCAGCAGCACGTGGACACGCCGGTAGCCGTAGCGCACCCGCGTTTCGCAAATCTCCTTGATGCACTGTTTGAGAGCCGCCTGATCAGGCCGGCGCCGCTTGTAGTGGTAGGTCGAGCGTTCGGCGCGCAGCGTCTGGCAGGCTCTTCGTATCGAGCACTGCCAGACGCTGCGCAGACGATCGACCAGACCGCGCCGCTGATCAGGCGTCAGATTTTTTTTGAGAGCACATCCTGAAGCATCGCCTTGTCGAGCGACAGGTCGGCGACGATGCGTTTCAGCTTCGCGTTCTCTTCTTCAAGCTGGCGCAGCCGCTTCATCTCCGACGGCATCAGCCCAGCGTACTTCTTCTTCCAGACGTAAAACGTCGCCTCGCTGATACCCGCCTTGCGGCAAACCTCCGCGACCGCAGTGCCATCCTCCGCCTGGCGCAAAACAAAGGCAATTTGCGCTTCACTGAACTTCGACTTCTTCATGTTCCGTTCTCCGTCGGCCCAATGAGCCTAAATCGGATTTTTCCAGTTTTAAACGGTCCAGTTTTCCGGGAGCAGGTCACGATGAGAAACTGTTGCCCACTTTCACCTTCACCGGTTCGCCATCCCCCGTGCTGATCTGCGGAAACGTCGCGCTGCCGCCAGGGGTGTTGCGGCCGTTTCCGGTCTCGGGCCGGTAGACTTTCCCGAAACAAAAAATAGGGTGCCTGGAGATTGAGTCTGCGCCGGGACGCCGTGCGAGCGGGAAAGAAAACCGAATGAAGCACCTGCTTGTCGCCGTGTCGCTCCTGCTTGGCGTGCAGGCCTGCGCCCCTACCCGTTCGATCGTCATTACCGAGCGACCGGACGCGCCCGCCAGACTGGCGATTGTTCCGCTCAAGGGAGACCTCGGCCCGGAAGCCATGGATCTTATCGCCGAACAATTTGCGGCGCGCGGCATCGCGGCGCGGGAAGGCCCGTCCGTCATCAGCATCATCGGCTATGAGGCAAACATCACAGACGGTTCGCCCGCATCGGCCGGTCCGCTGCGAAAGTATGGCGATGACCTGGATGTGGATTTCGTCCTCGCCGGAACGGCCGAAACGGTTGCGGGTCCGCTCTTCACGTTCGACCGGGTAAAGATGACCCTACGGCTCATCGATGTCCGGACCGGCGAAACGCGGTGGATCGGCACCTACGGCGACACGGTCTGGGCCGCCGCCCTAAACACGAAGACCGACCTTCCGCGCGCGGCTGAACATATCGTCAAGGCCTTTGATGACGGGGGCGCAGACGATCT
>VYLT01000309.1_pt1 | contig 11714 bp, 8 predicted proteins | sample 5114261 | NCBI WGS metagenome assembly VYLT01 (sample SAMN12291815, study PRJNA351875) | freshwater metagenome | isolation source: freshwater lake | place: USA: Michigan, Little Long Lake | collected 2011-07-12 | reverse complement strand
GGAAAAAGTCCCTGAATTTTCCCCCTGATCACTCCCATGCCTGGTACTTTTTGATTGACAAAAAGTCTAAAAGTCTTACCCAACAAGGTTTTTAGATTTATTCAGCAGACCCTATATAGGAAAACAATAATGTTTATTTATGGTAAAGGAGAGATGGGGAGGTGGGGGATTTAGCTGGAAATTTCCCTATCACCCTAAATCCCTATTGCCTCTTGCATAGTGCGATCGATATTCATCAATAAAAGTTATCCATACAGGCAAACAATAATGTTTATTTATGGTAAAGGGGAAGTGGGGAAGTGGGGGATTTAGCTGAAATTTCCCTATTACGCTAAATACCTATTGCCGCGTTGAACCTAGAACTATCAATGGGTAACAGTTTGATTTTGACTCCATAATTAAATTAGTCAACGATCGACCCAATCTCAAGACGAGAAAAAATTAATCTATTAGGAGTTTAGCTGATGACGGCTTTTACGGAAAATGACCTAAAAAGGTTAGAAGATTTGATTATCAGTGGACAAAAAGCGATCGAAACTCGTTTAACCTCTTTGGAGAGTGGACAAAAAGCGATCGAAACTCGTTTAACCTCTCTGGAGAATGGACAAAAAGCGATCGAAACTCGTTTAACCTCTCTGGAGAATGGACAAAAAGCGATCGAGAATAGTGTCGGAGAGATCAAAAGAGAAATTCAGGTCTTAGAGATAGGACAGACGGAAATTAAGGGAGAAATCAGGACTTTAGACGCAAAAATCACGGGTTTAAATGAAAGAGTGAAACTCATCGAGGTATCCGTGGGAAAAATTCCCGATTTAGCTGAAAAAATTGGCGAGGTAAAAAACTGGAAACAGATCGGTATATCGATTGTGACTGCTTTTCTGGGTGGGGTAATTGGTTGGTTAATTCGGGGAAAATAAAACTAGGCAATGTAACATAGTATTAAGCATTTGTATATTTTTATTAATTTTTATGGAACAGACAGCTTTAAATCTGATCGCGATTACCGTTTTTTCGATCACTCTTTCCGTGTTTGTCACCCCTTTGCTGTCTATTTCGCCTTTTGTTCCCGCTTTGGCTACTCTTAGCCTCTTGGGATTAGTTACCGTTGATACTCTCACCTTTAATAACCGGGGCGTGACTTTGCTACTGGATGCTCTTTCTCCTAGTAAACACCGTCAAAGAGTTATTCACCACGAAGCCGGACATTTTCTCACCGCTTATATTTTAGGCATTCCGATCGCTGGTTATAGTTTGACCGCTTGGGAAGCCTTTCGTCAAGGCCAGGAGGGAGTCGGCGGTGTTCAATTTGACCTAGCAGATTTAGAGCAAAAAGTCAAGAATTTTAGCGATTTTCCTGCTTTTTTAGAGCGAATTTCTACGGTGTGGATGGCGGGAATTGCTGCCGAAACCTTAGTTTATGGTAAAGCGGAAGGGGGAGAAAGCGATCGATTTTATCTGCAATCGGCCTTAAAATTAGCGGGGGTTTCCGAGAATAATTATGCCCAAAAAGAGCGCTGGAGTTTATTACAGGCAAAAACTCTTTTAGAAAAACAACAGACTGCCTATCAAGCTTTAGTGATAGCTATGGAAAAAAGGGCCAGTGTGGAAGAATGCTGTCGGGTGATTAGTGAAAGTTTAGTATAACGGGAAAAGTAATCAGGGATGAATTTGATGATTTCCCCGTTAAATTTTTATGAATAATCAGATCAATCAATCCGATCAGCGATTAGCTTTAATTGTGCGCGGAGCAGTACAAGGGGTCGGTTTTCGTCCTTTTGTTTATCGATTAGCAACGGAATTAAACTTAGCCGGTTGGGTGAATAACACAGCAGCGGGAGTTTTTATTGAAGTCGAGGGCAATCGAGACAAACTAGAAACTTTTTTGACTCGATTATCTTTAGAAAAACCACCTCGATCGCTAATTGAAAATATTGAGACTCAATGGTTAAATCCCGTCGGTTATCAAAACTTTAGCATACGTCCTAGCAGCGGCGGTGAAAAAAATACAATTGTTCTGCCCGATTTAGCCACTTGTCCCGATTGTTTAGCCGATATTTTTGACCCGAATAATCGTCGTTATCGCTATCCTTTTACTAACTGCACTAACTGCGGTCCTCGCTACAGTATTATCGAGAGTTTACCCTATGATCGCAGTGCCACAACTATGAGGGGTTTTAATCAGTGTCCCGAATGTCAAAGGGAATACGAAAACCCTCTGGATCGCCGTTTTCATGCCCAACCGAATGCCTGTCCTCGCTGCGGACCCCAAATTAGTCTTTTAGATAGTCAAGGATGTGTATTAGCGAAAAAAGATCAAGCTTTAATCGCTACTGCTAGAGCAATTAAACAGGGAAAAATTATAGCGATCAAAGGGTTAGGAGGATTTCACCTAGTTGTCGATGCGAGAAATACGGAAGCAGTGCAAAAATTGCGACAACGCAAACAGCGACCGGATAAGCCTTTTGCCGTGATGTATCCTAATCTTGAGTTAGTGAAAAAGCATGGTTATGTATCTTCTTTAGAATCGCAATTATTGCAGTCTCCTGCAGCGGCAATTGTCCTGATTAAACAAAGAAAAAATTATCTTTCTCCTTCGGTTTCTCCGGGTAATCCCTATCTAGGAGTCATGTTACCCTATACTCCCCTACATCATCTTTTATTAGCAGAATTAGGCTTTCCTATTGTAGCAACCAGTGGTAATCTAGCCGATGAACCTATCTGTATTGAGGAAAAAGAAGCTTTAGAAAAATTGGGAACTATCGCCGATTTATTTCTAGTTCATAATCGTCCCATCCTTCGACCGGTGGATGACTCTATTATCAGGGAAATGGCGGGAAAAGCGATGATTTTGCGGCGGGCGCGGGGATATGCTCCCTTTCCCGTTAAAGTTAATGATGGAGATTTTCCTCCGATTCTGGCCGTGGGAAGTTATTTTAAAAATACCGTGGCTATCTATCAAAAAAATCAAGTTTTTATCAGTCAACATATCGGCGATTTAGATACGGTTAATGCTGTCAATCACTTTGAAAATATTCTCGATAGTTTAAAAAAATTATACGAGTTTGTACCGGAAATTATCGCCTGTGATGCCCATCCTGAATATCTAGCGACCAAGTACGCTTATAGTTTAAATTTACCCGTTATTCCCATTCAACACCATTACGCTCACGTTTTATCCTGCATGGCAGAACATCAGCTACAACCTCCGGTTTTAGGGGTTGCTTGGGATGGAACGGGATACGGTTTAGACGGCACAATTTGGGGGGGAGAATTTATCCATATCACTGCCGATTCTTGGCAGCGAGTCGCCCATTTTAAACCCTGGCTATTACCGGGAGGAGAAAAAGCGGTTAAAGAACCCAGACGAGTGGCTTTAGGATTACTAGAAGTGATGGAAAATACTGATAGGATAAAATCAGCTTTTAGTGAACAGGAATGGTCTATTTTTAGGCAAATGTTAACCAAAAAAATTAATTGTCCTTTAACTTCTAGTGTCGGGCGTTTGTTTGATGGTGTGGCGGCGATTCTAGGTTTATGTTATCAATTAAGTTTTGAGGGACAAGCAGCAATGCAATTAGAATTTGCCCTTGAGGACATTAAAACGGAGGAATATTACAATTTTTCTTTGTCCGCCGACTCACCCATAGTTATTGATTGGAATCAGATAATTTTAGGAGTTGTTGAGGATTTAGAAAAACAAGGACAAATCGGCATAATTGCCGCTAAATTTCATAATAGTTTAAGTGAGATTATTGTAGAAATTGCTCACAAAATAGGCAGAGAAAAAATTCTCTTGACGGGAGGCTGCTTTCAAAATCGTTATCTGACGGAAAGAACAATTAATCGCTTACAAGCTTCGGGATTTCAACCCTACTGGCAGCAAACTGTTCCCACTAATGATGGTGGTATTAGCCTTGGTCAAATTATCGGGGCTTTTTCTAGACTTAAACGGTTCTAGATAGGACAAAATTAACTTCTTGGTTAGGATAGGCAAGAGGCAAGAGGCAAGAGGCAAGAGGTAGTTAGATATGCGTAATTAATTGTCTCTAGCCACTTATGTCAGCAGCGTTAAAGATAAACCACAGAGACAGAAAGAACAGAGAGAGCCGATTTTTTTCTAGACTGTTGGGATTGTCGAAAATTGAAATCTTAGCTTAAACGATGCCACTCAACGATTTTATTGCCTACTTTCAAAATAATTGCTTGACCTAAACTCAGTTCTTGTGTCACATTAACTAGATGGGCGAAATTTTGACGGGTGATTGCTAGTCCCTGCAAACAGGCTAGAAAATCGAGACAGAGAACCGTAGAAAATTCCCAAGTTTGTCGGTAAACACGGCAATTATCTGGTAAAAAAGCCACAAGAGCGCGAAAATGAGTCAAAGCGGCTTTCTCAAAATTGGCGCTAGTGCAGTCAAAAGACGAGTGCTGATAGCTCATAAAAACTTTGCCTGATAGGGAGAGAGCAGGGTTTTCCTCAGACTAGCACCTCGCTTCTGGGGATCACCTTCCCTTTAGAATTTCTCAATAGACTGGCAAATCCCCCCAGAGAAGTATCGTTACCCGCGAGCAAATTGCTAGAAGCTAGGTTTCTTCCCAGAGATAGTGTACTTTAGATATTGATGTCCTTCCGGCTGGCAAGATAACCTATAAATTTCCCCACTCGTCCCTAGCGATAAAAGGCTGTATTTAGTCAAAAATCAAGTGTTGACTTTGATGCCAAACTTGCCAAGTAAAAAATGATGACAGCCTCAAGTTGCCGCTTAACTACTTGACTACTTAACTGATAACTGGTAACTAAAATTATGAATAATGCAATTGTCAAACCGAGAGATGTACAAGTAGCACCGATCGCCGCCGATACTTTTGTCTTTCGTTCCCGCACTTGGGACCGGTTAAAATTCGAGATCGAATACGGATTACAAAAGGGAACCACTGCCAATAGTTATTTGATTAAAAGTGAAAAAGTCGCTCTTTTTGATCCACCGGGGGAATCATTCTCGGCTATATTTTTAGAGGCTTTAACTAAAAGAATCGATCCGAAAACCATTGATTATATTATTCTCGGTCACGTTAACCCCAATCGTGCCGTTACCCTCAAGGCACTTTTAGAAATCGCTCCTCAAGTCACTTTTGTTTGTTCTAATCCGGGGGCAATTTCCCTGAAAAAAATTCTCGAAACCGAAGCATTAAATCTGTTCGTTGTCAAGGGGGAAGAAATATTAAATTTAGGAGCAAACCATCAATTAGAATTTATCCCCACTCCTAACCCCAGATTTCCCGATCAACTCTGTACCTACGACAGCAAAACTGATATTCTCTACACCGATAAATTATTCGGGGCGCACGTTTGTGGCGACCAAATTTTTGATGAGGGTTGGACAGTTTATAACGAAGATCGGCGTTATTATTTCGATTGTCTGATGGCTCCCTATGCCAGCCAAATTAGCAACGCTTTGGAGAAATTAGCCGCTAAATCGCCCTTATTTTATGCCGTTGGTCACGGTCCTCTGGTACGTTACGGGATGCACGAATTGACCCTTTCCTATCAACAATGGTTAGCAGTACAAAAGTCCCAAGAGTTGACAATCGCCCTGATTTATGCTAGTGCCTACGGCAACACCGCCACCCTCGCTCAAGCGATCGCCATGGGGATCACGAAAGCGGGAGTAGCAGTCACGGCGATTAATGCCGAGTCCGCCGAACCAGACGAGATCAAAACGGCGATCGAAAAAAGTGTCGGTTTTATCTTTGGCTCCCCCACTTTGGGAGGACACGCACCGACTCCCATCCAAACCGCCTTGGGGATTACCCTGGCAAATGGCGATAAAAGCAAGCTGGTGGGGGTTTTTGGCTCCTACGGTTGGAGTGGTGAAGCGATCGATCTTTTGGAAAGTAAATTCCGGGATGGCGGTTATCGCTTCGGTTTTGAGCCAATTCGGGTTAAATTTAAGCCGACGGAGGCAATTTTAAAGACCTGTGAGGAAGCGGGAACCGATTTCGCTCAAGCAGTCAAAAAAGCTCGCAAAAGCAGACAACCAAAAACTAATGTTAACCAATCCCAAAGCGATCGGCGATCGCAAGCTCTGGGACGTTTGGTGGGTTCTCTCTGTATCGTCACCTGCGAATTGGGAGAATTGCGCGGCGCCATGTTAGCCTCTTGGGTGTCGCAAGCGACGTTCACCCCCCCCGGATTGACTATTGCCGTGGCGAAAGAACGAGCGATCGAGTCTCTGCTTTATAGCGGTACGCCTTTTGTCCTTAATATCCTCCAAGAAGGTCAACATTTGGCTTTAATGAAGCATTTTCTTAAACCTTTTGCCCCCGGAGAAGATCGTTTTGCTAATATCGAAACCACTAAAGCTGAGAACGGTGGTCCGATTTTGGCCGAAGCGCTCGCTTATCTGGAATGTCGGGTAGAACAACGAATGGAGTGCGGTGATCATTGGCTGCTTTATGCGATCGCAGAAAAAGGCAAGGTTTTACACCAGGGTTTAACCGCCATCCATCATCGCAAATCCGGCAGTTATTATTAGTTTGTCGTTATGATTATTTCAGGGGGTGTTTTCAAGCAGGATAACGCACCCTGATTGGTCTAATACTAAATCCGTTGAGTATAGGCTACATATCAGGAGAGGCACTCATGCAAGTCCAGTGACTCTTAAATTATTACAGATGTATCAGCAGCCGTCTGTAAGCATCCCACCGAAAAACTAATGCGCTCCGGGGTTTGGGGGGTTCTACCCCCCAAAGGCTTGGATTGAGTGATAAAATCGCAAGTAATACTAAATCCGTTGAGTATAGGCTACATATCAGGAGAGGCACTCATGCAAAAGGGGGAATAAATAATCAGTTTTTAATAACCAGATTTAGTATAAAAATATATTCTTATGAAAAGCATTGTTTTAATTGTTGGCTTTGAAACCTTTAACAGTAATTTGTATCGGCAATCGGGCCTGTTGGCTAGTTCTAAATGTCCCGATTTAGAGGTAAAAGTATTTAGCGATAAATCCTTAACTAGCGAACCGGAAATAGTCGAGCAAGCTTTAGCCACTGCCGACGTTTTTTTTGCTAGTTTGATCTTCGATTACGATCAAGTTACTTGGCTGCGGCAACGAGCAGCACAGATTCCGATTCGCTTAGTTTTTGAGTCTGCTTTAGAGTTAATGAGTTTAACCCGTTTGGGAGAATTTGCCATCGGGGATAAACCAAAAGGAATGCCAAAACCAATTCAATTTATCTTGAGTAAATTTTCCAGTGGCAAGGAAGAAGATAAGTTAGCCGGTTATCTCAGTTTCCTCAAAACCGGTCCGAAACTACTGAAATTTATTCCCGCTAAAAAAGTTCAAGATTTGCGTAATTGGTTAATTATTTACGGTTATTGGAATGCGGGAGGAACGGAAAATGTTGCCGCTATGTGTTGGGTAATTGCCCAAAAATATCTAGGATTAAAAGTACGGGAAATACCCGAAGTTATCGAAACTCCCAATAAGGGACTATTACACCCCGATTATAACGGTTATTTTCTCACTCCCCAAGAATATTTGGCTTGGTATGAAAAAAATAAATCTCTTGATAAACCAGTGGTTGCCCTGCTGCTTTATCGGAAGCACGTTATCAGTAAATTGCCCTATATTAATCAATTAATCCGCCATTTTGAAACGGCTAATTTAATTCCCCTACCCGTGTTTATTAACGGAGTGGAAGGCCATACAATTGTTCGGGATTGGTTAACCACAGACTACGAAATTCAGCAAAGAAAAAAAGGAATCATTGAAACTCCTTCTTTAAGTAAAGATGCGGTGACAGTAGATGCAATTGTTTCGACGATTGGCTTTCCTTTGGTGGGGGGTCCTGCGGGTTCTATGGAAGCAGGAAGACAGGTAGAAGTGGCTAAACGAATTCTGTCCGCTAAAAATATTCCTTATCTTATCGCTGCCCCTTTATTAATTCAAGATATTTATTCTTGGACAAGACAGGGAATCGGTGGTTTACAGAGTGTGGTTCTATACGCTTTACCTGAATTAGATGGAGCAATTGATACGATTCCTCTGGGGGGATTAGTGGGGGAAACTATCTATTTAATTCCCGAAAGATTACAGCGTTTAACTGGACGTTTGCATAGTTGGATTAAGTTACATAAAACCCCTCCGCAAGAACGCAAAATAGCCATCATTCTCTATGGATTTCCCCCGGGTTATGGGGCAGTTGGTACGGCAGCTTTATTAAATGTTCCCCGGAGTTTAGTTAAGTTTTTACAAGCTTTACAAGCGCAGGGTTATAATGTGGGAACGATTCCCGAAGACGGGGAAGAAATTATTCAAAAAGTTAAATTTGCCGATGATGAAAATCTCTCTAAACAAAATCGTTTATCGATAGAAACTTTAGAAAATTGGCTAGGTTATCTGTTAACCTCCCGCATCGAAAAACACTGGAAATCTCTGAAAGATGCGGGGATAAAAACTGTTGGCAACCAGTATCATTTAGGGGGGATTGAGTTAGGTAATATCTGGATTGGAGTGCAACCACCTTTAGGAATTGCTGGGGATCCGATGCGGTTAATGTTTGAAAAAGATTTAACTCCTCACCCTCAGTATGCAGCCTTTTATCAGTGGTTACAAAAAGATTTTAAGACCGATGCGATCATTCATTTTGGTATGCACGGAACTGTTGAATGGTTGCCCGGTTCACCCCTAGGAAATACCGGTTATTCTTGGTCAGATATTTTATTAGGAGATTTACCGAATTTATATATTTATGCCGCTAATAATCCCTCGGAATCTATCCTAGCTAAACGTCGCGGTTATGGGGTGTTAATTTCCCATAATGTGCCACCCTACGGACGAGCGGGATTGTATAAAGAATTGATGATTCTGCGAGATTTGATTGCAGAATTTCGAGAAAATCCTGAGAAAAATTACGCTTTAAGAGATAGTATCCTCCAAAAAATTATTGATACAGGTATCTCTAAAGACTGTCCTTTTCTGGAAGCAGAAAAACAGGGAATAGAATTCACTTTAGAAAATGCCAAATTATTTAGTCGCTATGCACTAACCGATTATTTTGTCAAGGTGTATAATTACCTACAAATCGTCGAACAAAGACTATTTTCTTCAGGTTTACACACCCTAGGAACTGCTCCCAATCAGGAAGAATTAAAAGGTTATCTTGATGCTTATTTTACCGATTTATCTGAGCGAGAATTTCAGCAAATTATCGCTGAAGAAGCAACCAATGAAAAGGTTAAAGAAGGCATTGCTATTAAAAATTTATTAGGACAAAATAGCGAGGAATTAACTAATCTTTTGCGGGGATTAAATGGGGAATATGTACCCCCAGCACCGGGGGGTGATTTACTCCGAGATGGTGCGGGAGTTTTGCCCACAGGACGCAATATACACGCTTTAGATCCCTACCGGATGCCTTCCCCCGCAGCCTACACCCGCGGACGAGAAATCGCCAAAAAACTGCTAGAACAAAACTTAACCGAAAAAGGAAAATATCCCGAAACTGTAGCGGTTTTACTCTGGGGATTAGATGTGATTAAAACTAAGGGTGAATCCTTAGGTATTCTCTTAGAATTAGTCGGTGCGGAACCCGTCAAAGAGGGGACGGGAAGAATTGTCAGGTATGAATTAAAACCCCTAGAAGAAATTGGACACCCGCGCATCGATATTCTGGCTAATTTATCGGGAATTTTTCGGGATACTTTTATCAATATTATCGAGTTATTAGATGATTTAATGCAGCGGGCAGCTGAGATAGAAGAATCGGAAAATGATAATTATATCCGTAAGCACTATTTAGCCTTAAAAAGTCAAGGAATTGACAATGCCAGCGCTCGTTTATTTTCCAATCCTGCTGGAGATTTTGGCTCTTTAGTTAATGACCAAGTAGTGGAGGGAAATTGGGACAATGACAACGAATTAGCGAAAACTTGGGAAAAGCGTAATGTTTTTAGTTATGGTCGTCAAGATAAGGGACAAGCGCGGCCAGAAGTGCTACAACAGTTATTAAAAACCAGTGAAAGTATTATCCAAGAAATTGACTCGGTAGAATACGGTTTAACCGATATTCAGGAATACTACGGCAACACGGGAGGATTAAAATTAGCCGCAGAAAAACAAAGCGGTAAACGGGTAATGACAAGTTTTGTCGAGAGTTTTTCCAATGATACAACTCCCCGCAAATTAGAGGAGGTTTTGCGCTTAGAATACCGCAGTAAATTACTCAATCCTAAATGGGCCAAGGCCATGGTTAATCAAGGTTCCGGTGGGGCCTACGAAATCTCCCAAAGAATGACCGCTTTAATTGGTTGGGGCGGTACGGCTAATTTTAGTGACGATTGGGTGTATGATCAGGCAGCCGATACCTACGCTTTTGATGCAGAAATGGCGGAAAAATTGCGTCAAGCTAATCCCGAAGCTTTCCGTAATATTGTCGGTAGAATGTTAGAAGCACAGGGTCGCGGTTTTTGGCCAGCAGACCCCGACAAATTAGAGAAATTACAGGAATTATATCAATTGACCGATGAAAAACTAGAAGGGGTTACTTAGGGTCTGCTGAATAAATCTAAAAACCTTGTTGGATAATATCTTTAGGCTTTTTTGAAATCAAAAAGTGCCAGCGATTGGGGTGATTGGGAGGAAAATTAGGTAATTGACTCCCTGAAAATTGGTAAAACCCCACACCCCACACCCCACACCCCACACTCATGGCAACAGGGGATTGTTGTGATAATCTGATTTCCCTCCTGTTTTACTCAGCAGATGGATATTTTCAATCAGGATTGATTTTTCTAACGCTTTAGCCATATCGTACAAAGTCAAGGCTGCCACAGATACTGCCGTTAAAGCTTCCATTTCTACACCGGTTTCCGATTTTGTCACCACTTCTGCCCGAATTTCGTAACCGGGTAACTCTGCTTTCGGGATAATCTGAACATTGATTTTTTGCAGGGGTAAGGGATGGCAAAGGGGAATTAAGCAGGAAGTTTGTTTGGCAGCCATAATTCCCGCTAATCTTGCCGTCCCTAAAACGTCACCTTTAGGCGCATTTCCCTGTTCTATGGCTTCAAAAGTCGTTTTTAGCATTCTCACTTGTCCTAGCGCGATAGCAGTGCGTTTAGTGGGCATTTTCTCCGATACATCCACCATCTGGGCTTCGCCTTGGCTGTCGAGATGAGATAATTTTTCTTTACCCTCTTGCGTCATTGAATGAACCTGTGCTATAGTAGTTTACTGTTGAGAAAAACAAGGGCTTGTAGCTTAGTGGATTAGAGCGTGTGGCTACGGACCACAAGGTCGGGAGTTCGAGTCTCTCCAAGCCCGTTAGATACAATGGCATATACTACAGGAATTAGGGACCTATGGTTCCTAATTCCTTTGGTTTTTTGCCCCATCTCCCCATCTTCCCACTTTCCTATACTTTTTAAACAGGATTTAGTATCATCAGCCAGTTTTGCTGGATTATTTTTTACCCTCAAACAGTGAAAGAAACTAAACTTTTAGGATTGTATAATATGAGTTCTCCTGCACCTGTGCCGACACCCTTTCAAGTTGCTTTAGAGCGTTACCAGAATGCTCTAAATTATTTAGATAGGGCTTGCTGAAAAAGTCGCTCAAAGAATTATGCTATTAAGTGCCAATAATTTGTCGTTCAACTGATAAGTTTTACTTGAGTAAAATCACTTTTAACATAATTTTTATTAAAGC
>VYLT01000308.1_pt1 | contig 11725 bp, 6 predicted proteins | sample 5114261 | NCBI WGS metagenome assembly VYLT01 (sample SAMN12291815, study PRJNA351875) | freshwater metagenome | isolation source: freshwater lake | place: USA: Michigan, Little Long Lake | collected 2011-07-12 | reverse complement strand
GGGTGAGACCCTTCACATAGAAAGGGCCGTGCGGGAATAATGGGCGTGCGGTGCGACCTGCCATAATCACGATACGCCCACGCATTCTCATAAGCTCAACGGTTTTATCGTAGTTCGGTTCTCGCAGCGTTTCGTACCAAAGGTGCAAGCCCTGATTGCCCGTAAATTCGCGGATTTTCTCGCCGACATCTTCGCTCTTATAGAGAATGGTGAAATCGGCCCCGAGTGATTTCGCCAATTTCGCTTTCTCGTCGCTGCCGACCGTGCAAGCAATTTTAGCTCCAACCGCCTTAGCCATCTGCACAACGAGCGACCCGACGCCACCCGTTCCGCCATTTACAAAAGCCAACTCGCCTGCTTGCAGCTTCCCGCAAGTGAATAAGCCGAGGTATGCCGTTATCCCCGTGAGGGCACTGGCACAGGCTTGTTCCTCAATCACATCGTCGGGAAGGGGATAGACCAAATCGGCCGAGGGGCAAACGTATTCTGCAAAGGTTCCTTGTCGGCCAAGTAGCCCTTGATTCGATCCCCAGACCCGTTGCCCGACCACAAAGCCCGTTACTCCGTCGCCCAGCGTCTCGACCACGCCTGCAAAGTCGCTTCCGGTAATAAAGGGTTTCGGCGTTGGCATTGCCACCGCACCAGATCGGATGTAGGTGTCTATCGGATTCAAACCCGCATAGGTCACCCGCACAAGTATCTCGCCCGCTTTCGGAGACGGGGTCGGAAGCTCCCCCACTTGAATAACGCTGGAAGGACCGGTCTCTTGGAAGTATGCTGCTTTCATGGTGGAGATTTTAGGACATTTGGTGATTCAGATCAAATAGAGGTTTTTCGTTTAATGGGGCAGATACGGGCGATAGTCTTCTTGGCGGATTGGGTCGAAAAAAGGCCGATCTATTGGGATTTCCCCTGTGATAGCACCAAACAGAAAATCAACGAATCCAAATTCCGGCAGTTCAAAATACTCACCAGTACGCGAGCGGTAAATCATGAACCACGATTCAGGATTTTCGTCCGTGTACCAACCCAGCAAATCTGATCCGAAGGTCGCGCAGGCTAGAAGTCCGGGAACTGTTGGATAGTGGGGGTAGGAAACCAGTCCCCCAATCTCATCCAACATTTTGAAAAGTGCGGTACCTTTGTGGTAACGCTCTTGAATTGATCCCCACACACGAGCGGCGCAGAAAGGACTATCAATTTCCATTATTCCGCAAAACGTCCCTGTCCCATAAATACCGATGAAACGTTTGTAGTCTTCTGGAAACTTGAGATTTGTTTCCGCTTCGATTTGTGCCCAATCGCCCTTATTGTCGTTCGGGTGCCGAGGAGGTGGAACGAGATGAATCAACCTGTCGAGTTTATCTTGCATTTCTCTCTTCCGATGCACTCACTTGAGAGTCGATTCAAAAGGATTGTGCTGGTAAGCAATCCCAAAAAGTTACAGTAGCAACAGTGGAGATTTTAGGACGTTTCGAGTAAAGTAGAAATAGGAGTTACGTTTCTGATGAATCCACATGCCGAGACGATTCGTTCCACACTCAGCCGAGCAAGTCGGCGTTGGACAAATCGTATTCGGCTTAAGCGTTTGGGTTACGGGTTATGGGCGTTTGCTCTGGCTCTTTTGACAGTATACGTTCTCTGTTCGCTGGCGTTTGTACCGCATGAGATTTTGCGGATCGGGATTCTCTTTGGGATCATAGGTTTCGTTGCGGTGGCGTTCTGGATTAGCATTGCACCGCGAAGCTCGCTCGTCAAAATGGCCCTGCGTTACGAAAGGCATTTTCCACGTTTCAAGGGTCGGTTGAACCTTTCGGCGGAGATTATTGCGAACTCGAAACCAGAAGACGATTGGCCCGAATTCGCAACCCATGCCCTCAACAGGTCGGCTCATCATCTCACCCGTTATTCTGTCGAGCAAGTGTTGCCCCTGCAAAAGACTGTGCGTTTACTTTTATCGGGTGTGGGATTGCTTATCGCGATTGTGGGGCTTTATACCCTCGGCCCAAACCCGAAGCCCGCACAGCAACTGGCATCGGCATGGGAAACGCGGGGCGGTCGGGGTTATAAGTTCGTCCTATCGCAACCGCAAGTTTCTGTCGTGCGGGGACGGCCTTTCACGCTGACGGCGTACCTTGTGCCAGTCAGTCCTCGTTATCAAACTCCTGAAAATGTGAATCTCGTTTTGCGAACACCTTCGGGAATCGAACGTCACCCGATGACCTTGAACGACGATGTCTGGACTATCGAACTTGCAACCCTAGAAGATTCGTGCGACTATTGGGTGGAAGGAAATCGGGTGCGTTCTCCCTATGGGCAAATCACCCTTGTAGAACCTTTAGAGCTTCTGGAAACCGAGATCAAAATCGTTGCCCCTTCCTACTTGGATAAACCCGTTCAAAAATACTCCGAGTTTTCTTCGCTGGTCCTGATCGAAGGGGGAGAGCTTCAAGTGCAATTCGTTTGGAACGAAACGCCCCGTTCTGCCGAGCTTTATTTCCAACCCGACAACGCCGATGAACCGATCAGCCTTCCTTTGGTGCTCAATCGCAAAGGGATCGGACAAGGAAGCTATCGACCGACGAAAAGCGGAACGTATCGTTTGAAGGCAATCTCGCAAGCGGGCGTGCCGTTCGACTGGACTGCCCATGTCTTAACGATCACTCCAGACTCGCCTCCGTTCTGGGAAAACTTACGGGGATTCCCCACAAAAAACCGGCGTGCGAGACCTTCTGATCAACTTTGGATTCGCGGAATTGCCAAAGACGATTCTTCCCTACACGATGTTTACTTAGAATGGCGTCTGAACGACGGCCCACCCAAAAAGGTTCCCCTTGCAGAGCTTGAAGTAGGTTTGAATCAAGCCAAGATCGACTACGTTTTCTCGCTCGAAAATCGCGGACTTAACGGCGATAGACTCTATTTTCGGTTAGTGCTTTCGGACGGAAGACCGTTGATCCGCTCGGAGCAACATCGGACCCGTTACCCGCATCGAGGTTGGATTGAGATTCTTTTAGATGAATCCAGTTCGCCGTTGAATGAACAGGATGCCCTTGCCAGCGAGATCGAACTGCACGCCAACCTCCGGGATATTCAAAAACTGGTCACGGCCAATGCTCAACAAAACGAACAACTGATTCAGGCGATTAAACGCAATCCCCTTTACCTTGTCGAACACCCCGAACGGGCGCGAGCCATCAACGAGGGGATCGACGATACCTTGACCTTGATCGACAATTTGCAACACGTTGTCGAACCGATATTTGGTTACGCCAAGCTACGCGATTCTTTGAAGCAGGCACGCGATACCCTCAGCAAACTTCAAGTCGGGTTGCAACCGCTGTTGCGTGAACTGGATCGCACGGATAGTCTCGATTTCCTGAACGAGGTCACCCAAACCTTTGCCCAAAGTGGGAAGACCCTCGAAACGATGGTTGCCGAAAATCAAACGATTTCGCGTCTGCGTTTGCTGTCGGCAAAGCTCGAAAATTTTGGCTTGGCCTCGGCGAAATTAGCCAACGAAACAAAGGTAAACCCGACACCAACTCCCGACCTTGAGGGGGTTCAAAATTTGTGGAACCTGATTTGGAACGATGGCGAATTAAAGGGGCCGATTCAGCTTGCACGCGCCCAACAACTACACACCCTTGCCCAGACCCTACGCGATTACCAACAGCAATTTTTGCAAGCCCATCAAGATTTAGGAATCGCCCTTGCAAACCAACGGCAGCATTTTTTTAACGATGCCAAGACCCGTTTTGAAAACGATTTGCAGCAAGTCCAACAAAGATACGATGCCCTTGAGTTTCTCGCCCGTGTGCTACGCCAACCGACACCCGATATTGCCCCCCTCAAGGAAGCCCAAAAGCATTTTCAAGAAGGAGAGATTGGCTTAAGTCTCCAGAAACTCGAACGGGTTATCCTCACCTTGCACGAGTTTGCCCAAGTGCTACGGGTAACTCTAAATACCATTGATGAACCACGCGAACGAGGGCAACTCCTGTTGCGATTCCAACAGGAGATTCTTTCCGAACTCGATAACCAGACGAAGCAAAAGGCATGGAACGAACTGCCCATAACAACTCAAGAACGATTACTTGAGTATCAAGCAACAGTGACCCATGTGCAAAAGGGGTTGAAACTGAAGGTCGAAAAAACCTCATCGGCTTTCGAGATACTCAAAAAGGGGGATGTCCCGCAAACCCGTAAAATGATCGAAGAAAATATCGTTTATCTCAAGAACGCAATCCCCGCCCTTGCGACCAACGAACAACGTACCCTGAAAGTGCAACAAGAAATGGCAGCCCTTCGTAAGGAAGTCGAAACCTACGCGAAAATGTTGGAGGTTCTCAAACGAGACTGCACCAAAGGGAACCCAGACGATGTTCTCGAACGGGTTCGCCAACGTCAGCTTCTTAACGGGCTTGCACAACGGGTCGCAACACAACACGAACGCTTGCAGAACCTTTCGGTACCTGTGAAGTTTTTATCCCGTTTCGAGAAAGTGTTATTGACATTGCACACCCTCGGTAACGACTTGACCGATGGGCTTTACCTCGATGCCATGAAGAGTGTCCCACTGATCCGAAAGGAACTCGATGCGTGGGACGCTGAGCAGGACGGGCGCAAGGCGTTCGACACCGAGATAACCGAGCTTGCCAATAAACTTGCCGAGTTAGCCGAGAAACAGAAAGCGACCCCTCTTGAAAACATCCTCGAATTACTTGGAGATTATCAACGTGTTTCGCAAGGGTGGAACCTTCCCGAAAGGGGAACAAGCATTTGGTATTTTCAGGAAATGCTCGCACGAGCCGAAAAAGAACTGACCACCAACCCCAAAGATACAACCAGTTTGAACGAGGCGGCCAAAACCTTGCGTGTGTTAGCCGACCTTTCGCAAAATCGTTTACCCACATCGGGATACCTAGACCATCTTCTGAAAATCCTTGCTTTCACCAACGACACAAACGCCAAGAAGGTCGTCCCGAAATTTCTTGACGAATGGAAAGCGTTACGGGTCGGCGTAGATCGTTTCGGAATCGCCAAGAAGGTCACTGATAACCTCGAAGGATGGTTACGCAGTGGTGAAAAGTGGAACCCTGCCCTTGTTGGCGATCCGAAGAAACTCCGTGAGACCTTTGAAAAATACGAAGACACCCAACTCGAACCCGATGAGGCTCTTGGTTTGTTCGCAGAGTATCTGCAAAACACCACACCCAAAGAAGGCAAAGTGTTCATCACTTTAAGCGAAAGCCTCCCGTTGTCTGAACCGGATCGCCAAGCATTGCGGGAAGCCTGTCGCAAATTAGCCGAAGCCGAGAAGAACCCCGACCCCGCCGCAGCGAAAATTGCCCTTGCGAAGATCGCCCCGCTTTACGAACGTGCCTGCCAAAATTGGGAAAAGATCGTCGAGAATGCACAACCGCGAAAGGGTTTCCCAACCGAATCGGAGTTAGCGTTACTGGACGAGATTGCCCAAAGCATGCGACTTTTGAAACTCACGATTAATGGTGCCCAAGAAAGCTGGCAACGCGACCGAGCCTGTCGAAAATTAGATGACGGCCCCAGCGATACGCAACGCCCTATTCTGACCATTCTCAAGAATTTGCAATCGTTGGCAGATCGAATCGAACCGATCTCGCAGACGCTACGCGAACTCGATTCTGATCTTGCGGAGGGTACCAAACGCCTTGTCCTCGAAATTCAAAAGGCCCAAGTTGCTAACCTGAATTTGCAAGACCTCGAAGCCGAACGCCTTCGCGTTGCGATTCTCAAAGATTGGCAAGGGTTACTGGTCAAATTCCCCGAGAAACGTGACCCCGTCTCCTCACCCGTTGGGGAAAATCTGTGGGCTATTCAGACGAAATTCTTGGGCTGTAAGAGGTGTCATACCGAGAAGAAATGGAGCGAAGCCAGCAAGCTCTGGAGCGAGATTGAGAAGTTGGCGTATCGGTCGTCGGGATTGATTTTGGGGGGAGAGTGATACTGGAAGGCAATTTTATCTCGACGTTTTCCAAACTCTCGCTGCTGACTCGTCCGATTTCCAAGACTTTGGGCTATTCTTGCCCTATCATAGAAGGTAGAATCCTTCCTTTGGCGAAAAAGCGTTATTCGAGACCCTCGGTTATGTTAGTGTCCTCTTTGGCTTCCCCTGAAAACCTGCTTTACATCGAACAAATGCGGGCGATGTATCTGAAAGACCCCGAGTCTGTTGATGAGCGCTGGCGTGCGTTCTTCGACGGGTTTGCATTGGGACAAGCCGGCGGAGGCGAAGATACTTCGCACACTGCCGTTGTGCGGATGGCCTTTTTGTACCGCACCAACGGTCACCTTCAGGCTCATATCAATCCTTTGGACCAAAAGCCCGGCGATCACCCGCAGCTTGCGATCAGCGAGCTTGGGTTGACGAACGAACACCTCGACCGGGTTTACGATTGCTCGGCCTTTCACGGTATGGGGCAAGCTACCCTGCGTGAGTTAATCAACGCCCTCAAAGAAACCTACTGTGGAACGGTCGGCGTTGAGTTCTTGCACATCAATGACAATAATGCCCGTCACTGGTTGAAAGATCGGGTCGAACAACGCCGGATGCGACCGAACCTCACACGCGATCAAAAAATCAATACCCTCAAAACCCTCTTGCAAGCTCAATACTTTGAAGAGTTCTTGCACATTCGCTTCAAAGGGTCCAAGCGATTTAGCCTAGAAGGGGGCGAAACGCTGATGACCATTTTGGATAAGCTCGTCCATCAAGGAACAGAGGTCGGCGTTAAAGAATATGTGATTGGTATGGCCCACCGAGGGCGATTAAACGTCCTTGCGAACATTTTGAAAAAGCCCTTCCAAACCATCTTCGCTGAGTTTGAAGATCACTTCCAACCCGATACTGCCGATGGTGATGGCGACGTGAAATATCACTTGGGTTTTTCGGCCGATGTCGAAACCGCGAACGGGAAGAAACTGCACGTTTCGCTCACCCCTAACCCCAGCCACCTCGAAGCGGTGAACCCCGTTGTCGAAGGGCGTGTGCGTGCCAAGCAGCAAGCCTTCAACGATCACGAACGCAAGATGGGCGTACCCGTTTTGATTCACGGCGATGCTGCGGTTGCCGGTCAAGGTGTCGTTGTCGAGACGCTGAACCTTGCCCACCTCGAAGGGTACGCGACGGGTGGAACCATTCACGTTATTGTGAATAACCAGATCGGGTTTACGACGAACCCCGAAGATGGACGTAGTACAACCTATTGCACCGACGTTTTCAAAACGTTGCAAGCTCCGATCTTCCATATCAACGGGGACGATCCCGAAGCTGCGGTGTTTGTGACGGAATTGGCTCTCGAATATCGGCAGAAGTTTGGCAAAGACGTTGTTATCGATATGTACTGCTATCGCAAGTACGGACACAACGAGTCGGACGAACCTTCGTTCACACAACCGCTCATGTATCAGAAGATCGAAGCTCACAAATCGCCGATGGAAGTCTACGCCCAACACTTGATCGACTCGGGTGAACTGACCGCCGACGAGTTGGCAGCGATCAAGACGGAATTTCAAACGAACCTCGACAAAGCCCAAGAGGAAATGAAAAATAGTACGCCCGGCAAACGCGGAATGAAATCGTTTTCTGGGGTGTGGGAACGCCTTCACCGCAGTTACGACTTTAAGCCGGTCGATACAGGGGTTGACCGCGAGAAACTCCTTGAGGTCGGACGCCATTTCACAAGCGTTCCGGAAGGATTCACCCCTCATCGCAAGATTCTTGAGTTAATGGAACGCCGTCGAAATGCCATCGAATCGGGCAAGGGACTCGATTGGGGTATTGGCGAAGCGTTGGCGTATGGAACCCTTGTGAACGAAGGGACACCCGTGCGATTATCGGGTCAGGATTGCCGTCGCGGAACATTCTCACATCGGCATGCTGCAATCGTCGATTCGATCAACGGGCGACGCCACGTTATTTTCTCCGGACTCGAAAAGAAAGGTTCTTACTTCCACGTTTACGACAGCCCCTTAAGCGAAGAAGCCGTGATGGGTTTTGATTACGGGTATTCGTTGGATGCTCCGCATGCCTTGACCCTTTGGGAAGCCCAGTTCGGCGATTTCGTCAACGGCGCCCAAAACATTATCGATCAATTCCTTGTCTCAAGCGAATCGAAGTGGCAACGCTCTAGCGGGTTGGTGTTACTCCTTCCGCACGGTTACGAGGGTAACGGCCCCGAACACTCGAGCGCGAGATTGGAACGCTTCCTGCAAAGTTGTGCCGAAGATAATATCCAAGTCGCAAACATAACGACCCCAGCCCAATTCTTCCACGCCCTACGCAGACAGGTCAAACGGACTTTCCGTAAGCCCCTCATCGTGATGACCCCCAAGAGCCTGCTCCGATTACCGGCTGCCCAAAGCACATTGGAGGAGTTTACGACGGGTTCTTTCGCGGAGGTGTTGGACGATACGACTGTGAATCCTCAGAGCGTGCGACGGGTGGTTCTGTGTAGCGGGAAGGTTTACTACGACTTGCTTGCGAAGCGAAAACCCGACGTGGCCTTATTGCGAATGGAGCAATTCTACCCGTTCCCCGATAAGCTCTTAACAAGCATTTTGGAACGCTACGGCAAGACCAAAGAATTCGTCTGGGTGCAAGAAGAATCGCAAAACATGGGTGGCTGGACCTTCGTCGATTCGCGTTTGCGGGCGTTGGGTTACAACTTCCACTACATCGGACGCGACGCGAGCGCCAGCCCTGCGGTCGGGTCGCACAAGGTCCACGAAAAAGAGCAAAAGGAACTCATCGAACACGCTCTCAACGGCGGCCCCGTCCCGTATCTGGTACGTTCGTTCCCACTTCGACCGGGCGAAACGAGTTCGGTAGCGTAGGGGGTTACGCGATTTCGGAATCTTCTAAATCTGCGGTTCCAAAGAGAAGGTTTTGCTCACCTTGCCCAACATTTTTTGAGTGCAGATGCCGGATATCAACAACCGCTCCAAATTGTAAAAATTGGTTCTCAAAATCTTCGTAGCGTGGTCCCCAATAAACCATCGCACACGACATGGGGGCTCCTTTTCCACCATCCTCACCGTTGACCAGAAAACGTAAACGTGTGTCGTAAAGAAATGCCACTGCGGTCGCAGTACCAAACACATAAAATTTCCAGTGTCGTGTGTTTGTGGCAACGGGAACAAGAGCCAATATCTCGGACTGATATTTCCGATGAGACTCCTCACATTTTCGCAGCCAATCTCGGATTGTGGTTCCTCGATCTCGGTCCGCTCCATAGGGTGGATTAACATAAATTGTGGGGTAGTTCCAATCTTCTAACAAACCATCTTGATGAGGTAACGAGAACTCCGTTTCTGCATCAATAATTGACCACTGATTAGAACAAGGATCAAGGTCAATTTTGCCTGAAAAAAAACGACGAACAGCATTAGAGTACTTTGGCGGGGTACACCAATGTTGACTTAATTGTTCTGCATTTGTACGACCAGCAGTCATGATTATTGTGTCTCCAATCGGTTTCGTTGGGCCATTTTATGAAGATCGGTTTTTAACCCTTCAATCGTTCCGTTATTTGGTGAAATTACATTAAACCAAGATTCAACCTCCGTTTGATGTTCGGCAAAATAGCGTCGTAACGCAAGGTCAGCAGAGAGTTGAATCTGAACTTTAGTAAAACGATTGTCTTTTTTGTCTTTGGTGTAACTGGCACGGAATGCTTCCGATGCTGCTAAGTATTCGGATACAGGCTCATACAGTAACTCACGAATAAATTTCGACAAACCTTGATCGGTTAGAAACAATAACCAGTCGTAAGATTGAGCGAGTACCCTCATTTCCTTGTTCGGATTGTCAGAAGTAAACCAATTCCCGTGATTACTCGCTACTCCGACCGTGAGGATCACACCTGTTGGATCAACCATAGCAGAACCATCAATCACATTTCGGAGCAGTTCGCTGTACGGTCCTTGAACGGTTTCGCCGTTTGGTTGTTCTAAGAATCCTTGAAACTCGCTATTTCGCATACGGATTTTCTGGAGCGCCGAGACAGACCGAGCAACGTATGCACCTTGCTTGGCTTTTTCGATTGCTTGAGGACCCTTTTTCATCCCCTCTTCGACGCCAACCCGTTTGCATTCAAAAATAGCAAAGGGTTCTTGTGCGAGTTCAGAAATCGAGACAGTGGCTTCCTCTTGGTGGTAACCGTCGAGGTAGGCAAGGACAATATCGTCACCGCTTTCTGACAATAAGCAAGCATTTCGTTTGACCAAATTCGCGTCAAGCAGTTGGTCAGATCGACGGGCTCGCTGTTCTAAAAAAGGAAAATGTTTCTGGAGTTTACTTGCAGTCAAAGGGAGTTTTGGAGCTTGGATGGTTACCGAAGCATGTACCCGGCGGATTGGGTGTAATGAAAATTCAACCTTGTGCGAGATCGCTGGATTCGCAAATTCTGGTACGGACCGTTCAATCGCAAGGTGTTTGCCTAATTGAAAGGTCTGGAGTGTGTAGAAAGTGATAAGCTCCACAAGCGTACCGAGTGCCCTTCCCGCAGCTTTCTTCTTATCTTTGGTATGTTCAAAGATTGTATCTGCAAGGGTCTTCTGGAGTTGGTCGATTGATTCAAAGCTCAAAGGATAACCTCTGCTGATTTTAACAATGTCGCCGGATTTTCAACGAAGGTTCTTTGCATCGATTGGTTCCTTGCCTTTCATACGCTTACTATAACCCTTCGTAAAAACGGGGTCAAGCGCTGATCTCTTTTCGAGGAACGGCTTTGTCAAAAATTCTCTCCACTCTCGTCAATATACCCTTTGTCCGAACGAATACCCCCTCAAGGTTACGTTATCGAGAGCTTTTATGAGCGATGCACATTTGGCCAAATCACCTTTCCGATGGGTTGTGAATATCGGTTTGGTATTGCTGCTCATCGTCGGAGGGGGATTGGGTTGGGTGTTGATCTCGAACCCGAAACACTCGTTGGATCGTTCGCATTACCGGCAACTGCAATTGGGGATGTCTGAAGGCGAAGTGCATTCGATTCTTGGCGGGCCACCCAGCAACGCCACAACGGGTATCGTCTTGATGGAGCTTATCTCCGATGAGTTGGGGAATCCCGATGATTCGAGGGCTTGTAAATCGCAGGTGTGGGCAACCGATCAAGGGCAAATTACGGTGATGATCGATCCAAAAGGGGTGTTACATTCCAAAAGATATTTTGTGCCAAACGACAATTGGACAGCAAAAATCAACGGTTGGCTTGACCGGTGATTGATGTTATGTTTTCGGTCTTTTTCCGGTTGTTGCATTCGTATCGATCCTGACGTTAAATTGCGATTTCGGTTTGAAAGGTCAACAGAACAGCTTCGGTATTCCTCTTCGCAAAAACGTCTGAATCGGCTATCCTATCAGAAGTTACCCGTTGCCCTCACAGGAGATCGATCATGGCAGCCACTACACCGACAGGTTCTTACTCGCCCGGTCTCGAAGGGGTTATTGCAGGCGAAACCGCTATTTGCACAGTGGACGAAGGCTTGAAATATCGCGGGTATTCTGTCGGCGATCTGGCAGAGCATTGCGAATTTGAAGAGGTTGCCTATCTCTTGATTTATGGCGAACTCCCCACCGCTAAACAGCTTCACGATTTTAAGGAACGAACAGCCGCTGCCCGTCGGCTTCCCCCTCCCCTTCGGCAGTTACTGCAATCGCTTCCGAAGTGGACAGCCCCTCTCG
>VYLT01000306.1_pt1 | contig 11762 bp, 15 predicted proteins | sample 5114261 | NCBI WGS metagenome assembly VYLT01 (sample SAMN12291815, study PRJNA351875) | freshwater metagenome | isolation source: freshwater lake | place: USA: Michigan, Little Long Lake | collected 2011-07-12 | reverse complement strand
GATCTGCCGAGGTCAGCGCCTGGGGCTCTTTGCTGGCTCCGGCATCGGCAAGTCGACGTTCCTTGGCTCACTCGCCACCGGTCTTGAGGCGGACCGGGTGGTGATCGCCCTGATCGGGGAGCGGGGGCGGGAAGTGAACGAGTTCGTCCAGCACACACTGACACCCGAGATGCGCAAGCGGACCGTAGTTGTGACCGCGACGGCCAGCGAATCACCCGGCGCCAAGAAACGCGCTGCCAACTGCGCCATCGCGACGGCCGAACACTTCCGGGACCAGGGGCACAACGTGCTGTTCCTGTTCGACTCGATCACCCGCCTTGCCGAGGCGCACCGGGAAACAGCTCTGCTGGCCGGCGAAGTGCCCGCTCTCAATGCCTTCCCGCCCTCGACGGTCCGCGTGATCGCCGAACTGGCCGAGCGCGCAGGCCCGGGCACGGAGGGCAAAGGCGACATCACGGCAGTCTTCTCGGTACTGGTCGCAGGCTCCGATCTCGAGGAACCTGTTGCCGACATGATCCGCGGCATGCTGGACGGCCACATCATCCTTGCCCGGCCGATTGCTGAGCGCGGAAGGTTCCCGGCGATTGATGTCCTGCGCAGCGTCTCACGCTGCCTGCCACACGCGGCAACCGCTGAGGAGAACGACTTGCTCAAGGAATACAGGCGGATGATCGCACTGTACGAGGAGGTCGCTCCGATGTTGAGGGCGAACCTCTATGAGTTCGGAAAGGATCTGAACTCCGACCGGGCGATCGCCCTTTTCCAGGCCCTGGACACGTTTGTCGCGACGCGCTGCGCCGACGGCATCGAGGTCTCGTTCAACACGTTGAGGGAGGTATTGGGCGTCGGTGAGCCGCCCGCCGCTCAGCCTGCAGGGGCCGCGGCCGCGAAACGCTGATCAGAGACCACTGAAAAGCAGGTTGATCCCGCCCTGCCCGCCGAGGCCCATACCGCCATTGAGCAGTGTCAGAGCGTTGGCCGCCGGAGAATAGTTTGCAGCACCAGACTTTATCGATTCCATAGTGTGGTAGCGGCTTATGATCTTGTCGATCACTTCGGGCTCCTTCAGGTCCCTCAAGTCGCTGATACCGAATCTTTGCTGGAGGCTATCTTTCAGAAGTGCGGCCTGCTTCTCGATATCCAGCTTACGGATTTCCGTTGGCAGATTGGCTGCTGTCTCCAGCAATGTCCGTACAGGGACATTGCCCAGCATGCGGTAGAGAATCGCAGAGTCGCTGGACCCATTGCCGACAAGACCCGCAATCTCGGACTTGAAGTTCAGGGCGATGCGCATCGAATCGTCCACCTGTCCCACTGCGGACTCGAAGGACGCCGTATCGAACTCGGCCGCGATCTTGTCGATGGCTTCCGGAGCAACGGTGATCGTGCCGTTTACCGGCTTGAAGGCCTGCGCAAAAGCCGTGTACTTCGGGTTGTTGAGGCGCGCGAGGAACGTACTTCCAGGGGTCGCCGCTTCCTTCAGAACCTTGTCGATAAAGCCGCGCTTCCACTCCTCGCCGCCAAGATCAAATGCGGTAAGCGCAACGCGCAACAGCCGCTTGTCGTTGAGAAAGCTTTCGGCCGACATCGGCTCCGACAGCTTTTCCGTCAGGTAAGCGCGATCCGCCTTGATCTGCGGAGAATTCGCATGAGTGCTCAACTGCCGGTCATATGTCGACTGCAGGAATTTCCACCCGCTGTTCCCGCTGAGGGGGATGACGGGCTGGAACGACATTTAGGCGACCCGCGCTTCCGAAGGCGTGCTGTTGGCTGCCGGCAGGCGGCGCGCCAGAAGCTGGGCTTCGATGACCAGGATCTGCCTCAGGTGGCAGAGCGCCGAGTAGTGGTTGCCGCGGCTGATCATCGACCGGAGCGTCGGGATCATTTCGGGATCGATCGGACGGAAAACATCCAGAAGCGCAGCGCAGTCAGCATCAATCGCGGGCGTTACGTCTTTGGGCTCAAGGTCACCCGTGATCATGAGCTGGATGGCAAAGTAGATGCGCTTGACGGGTGTATCGACATCTTCAGGGCGCAGCGCATCTCGGCACCGGAGCACGCGGGCAGCACCATCGGCAATGCGAATCCGGGCCGGCTTGTCGCCGTTTTCCAGAAGCGCGCCATTGACAATGAACCGCTCGCCAGGCGCAATCTTGAGTACAAGTCCGGACATCAGGCTACCTCCGCATCCATGCTGTCAGCAGACTGGCGAACAAGGCCGGCCATGACAGTCTTGTTGACTTCAATGAGATCGGGAATGCCTTCTTCGCCGGAGAGCACCTTGAGGCTCGTCTGGCGCACAAATTCGGAGAGGAAGAAGAGGCTTCGCTTCAATTCTTCCGGGAGCGCATTACCAGGCAAGAGAAGATCAGTTGCGATAAGCGTCCACAATTGCTGGTTGCGACTTATGGCGTCGGCCCACTCAGAGAAGGACCGCTTTTCAGGATCCAGCACGTTTTCGAGGGCTTCAGTAATCTGCAGGAAGAGTGCGTACTCGATTTCCTTTTCACCCGCTGTGCGCCGAGTGATCTCGCCATACGCCTTGAACGCCAATGCCTGCAATTCAGCCTCCTGGCAGATGTAAGGAAGCCCGGGGGCATCTTGCCCCCGGGCCTATTGGTTAGATTAGCGGAAGAGCGAGAGCAGAGCCTGCGGCTGCTGGTTGGCAATCGACAGCGCCTGGACGCCGAGCTGCTGCTGGACCTGCAGAGCCTGGAGTTTGGCCGAAGCGGCTTCGATGTCCGAGTCCGTCAGGCTGCCGACGCCGGCTTTCAGCGAGTCGGTCAGCGTGTTGACGAAGTCAGCCTGGCTCTTGATGCTGGCCTGCGACGAACCGAAAGCAGCAGCAGCATCGATGGCGACCTGCAGAAGGTCTTCGATCGTACCCATCGCCGTTTCAGCGTCGGTCGTATCGGCCACGCTGAGCGTACCGAGGTCAGTCAGGATATCAGTGTCGAGGTCCTGGCGCGTCACGACAATGTTTGCAGCCGTCACGGTGCCGTCAGCAGCGCGGTTGAGCGAAGACAGGACGTTCACGTCATCGGTGCTCGTGCCGTCGATGAGGTTGAGACCGTTGAACTGAGCGGCAGCAATAAAGCCCGTGATCAGGTCGGTCTTGGCAGTGATGTCTGCGCCGATTTTTTCGCGGTCGACGTTCTCGCCCTGGGCGGTCACGACGAGCGTCTTGATTTCCTGAAGCGTCTTGACGATCTGCTCAGAAGCCGAACGGGCCACGCCGACGGTCGCGGCGCCGAGGTTCAGCGAGTCAGAGATCTGCTTGAAGCTTTCGACGTCAGACGACATCACGGTGGCAACAGCCCAGATACCGGCGTTGTCTTTTGCAGTGGCAACTTTCTTGCCGGTTGCGATTTCGCTCTGGACGCTTTCGAGGTTGCGGTTGACGTTGCGCAGGGTCTCGAGGGCAACCATTGCGCTGTTATTGGTCAGGATACTGGACATACTTTTTTCCTTGTTGAGAATAGCCGTCGCATGCAGCGCGGCTGGATCGGGTTAGGTTTGTCGTCCTGACAGTGGGGCAAATCCCCGGAACCACTCTAGGTTTCAAAAACCTGATTACGCCCTAAGTTTGAAAGTTGCGTTAATTCGCATCACGCTTTCTTATTGAATGAGCCGATTGCGTTGGTAAACGACATCTGAGCACCATCGAACCGGTATGAGCCAACATGCGCAGATGAGCTGATGGCCTCGAGCCGGTTGACGGCGTGCCGTATGCCATTTCGTATCGCTTCCATGTGCGCTGCATTTTCCTCCGCCAGCTGAATGATTGCTTCGATGGCCCGCCGAACGCCGAAGGGAGCGGCCGCGACATCCGTCGACTGCAGAAGGGATTCAAAATCCTGGAGCGCCAGCATCTTCTCTTCGATCAGGGCTGCCGCGCCTGCGGCCTGCCCCGTCAGCAAAAGCTCACGCTCATGCTCGAGAACATCGGCAAGCCTGACGAATACCGGATCTGTCATGGCTGTGTTCATGCCGGCGTCTCCTGTGCGGATGGGGCCTCAGGACCGAGCTCCACCTTCTCGGCCAGCCCCATCGGATGTTTCTCGGCAAGATCCCTGGCAATTGATTCCACAACATAGCGGGAGAATGCAGATGCTGCCTCCCCTCCCCCTTGCGTGAATGCCTTTTCCAGCCCGGCATGGCTCAGCATTTCAGCCCAAAGCATCTGCTCGAAACGGACCTTGATTTCCGAAGCCTGCTTTTCCTCCGGAGCCTTGAGGATTTCCGGAGCCGCAGAGCGAATGGCGCCGGCGTCAAAGCTTAGTGAGGCTGAAGGTATCATTCCTGGCTCCCGGCGCATGATCCGTGCACGAAGTTACCAAAATGGCGCGTTCGATTAACGCATATTTTACGGCGCATGGTTGTAGTATCGTTAACGACAGTCGAACGGATGTTAGATGGCGATCGCGCTCGAAGCAGACTTCAGAAGCCTCAACACATCCCTGGCCGCCGATTCTCCGGACCGGAAGCCGGCAAAGGCGGGCAGCGGCGAAGCTTTCGCCAGCAGTCTTGCGCGCGCGCGGGATGCTGAAGCCGCCGACACGCCAGCCGTATCGCCTGAAGCAACCACCGCGGCCATGGCGCTTGTCCTGCCGGCTGACATCGCCGGGCCGGCTGTCTTGCCGGAGAGCGACCTGGTCGATGCGGCCGCGGCCGAACCCCTGGGCGCAGACGCTGCCGCAGCCATCCTGAAGAGCGAGATTGTCTTAGACCGGCAGATTGTCCGCGAAGGCGTCGAAGCGCAGGCTGAAATCGCTCCGGGCCAGGAAGCAGGCACTGACGCGGCCTCACCGCCGCGCGTGCAACCAGCCAGTACAACCGAAGCAACAGCTTCTGCTGCCGCCGGAACTGCCCTGACTGCTGACAATGAACCCCGGCCCCCGGCCGAGGAGATGAGCAAGATTACTGCGCAGGCCGCCGCCCAACCTGTGCATCATGTGGCCGATGCCAGTCGCGCGCCCGTGCCGGCGCCGACCGCTGCCCCGGACGAGATTGTGGCAGCCCTGCCAGCGATTGCAGCCGTCCCCGGCGCCTCACCGGCGCCCGCCTCAGCGGCCTCAAAGGCGCCGGTCGCCCGGCAAACCCATCAGACCGAAGCGGCAGCGCAGCCCGATGCCTCCGCGATCTTGCCGCGCAATGGCGAGCAACTCGCCCCGCCGAATGCGCAGCTTGCGGAGACCGAAGTGGCTCCCCTACTGGAGATCTCCGGCAAAGGCGCCCCGTTAGATGCCGCCGGCCTGAACAGCACAACCGTCACCGGCACACAGACACTTGCCGCCGTCGCTGCGCCGGCAACGCCGCAGGCCACCGCTGCAACGCCGAGCCTGGTCCCCAGCGCGCCAGCCTTCGCCGTTGTCACCGCCTCCCCTGCCCAGATTGTCGATATCGTCACCAAAACCGCCGACGACGGACAATCCGATCGGATCGTCGTCCAGCTGGATCCGCCAGAACTCGGCCGGGTCTCCATCGACTTCAAATTCGATGCACAGGGCCTGCAGCAGGTCACGATCACCAGCGAAACACCTGAGGCCATGCGCCAGCTCCGGCAAATGCATTTGGAACTGGTCCATAGCCTTGAGCGCCACGGCATCGGCAGTGAGAATCTGAGCTTCCAGCATCAGCAGCAGGGCTCGCCGCAGTCGCCGCCGCAAAATCCCTTTGCGCGCGCGGCCGCACTCGGCGATGTCGGCGCGGCCAGCCTGGCTGTCAACGCTTCAACAGACTCCATCCCTGGCGCCCGCACCCTACCGGGCGGCCGTCTCGATATCCGGCTTTAGGAATTCCAGCATGACCACCGTCAACACCAGCTACACGGCGCCGCAGACAAACACGAGCGCAACGACAGCAGCACCAGCGATGGGTGAAGAGTTCCAGACCTTCATCAAGCTGCTGACGGCCCAGATGCGCAACCAGGACCCCCTGGCTCCTCTCGACTCGACCCAGTTTGTCGAGCAGCTCGCGACATTCTCGACGCTCGAACAACAGGTGCGCTCGAACTCGGCGCTCGAGTCAATGGCGACGATGATGAACGACATGACGGGCCTGCTTGCGAGCCAGTGGCTCGGCCAGGCCGTATCGATCGAGGCGCCGCGCCTGCCCTACACTGGCTCAAGCGTCAATTTCAGCCTTGAGCCACCCGCGGGCACCGAGCGCAGCATCCTGACGATCAAGAATGCCGATGGCCAGGCGGTCTGGACGGAAGAACTTGATCCGGACTCGGATGTTCATGCGTGGGACGGCCGGCTGCAGTCGGGGCTGACTGCCAAATCGGGCGAAATCTTCGACTTCAGCATCAGTCACTATGGCGAGAGCAATCAGCTGCTCGGCAAGACGTCTCCGCATGTGATCACGACTGTTACATCGATCAGCAGTGAAGGCGGCGTCCTGATCGCCAACACGGCGGCCCAGTTGGCCAGTGAACTCGGCAAGGTGAAGAAGATCGGGTGAGCCTGGCTCTCTGGACCTCATGAAGGCCGCTCAGAGATCCTGCTTCGCGAGATCCACGATCAGCACGTTGTGAATGCCGGTCGACATCACGCTCTTCAGGTTCATCATGACCATGCTGCGGATGGACTCGTAGTTCTCCACGTCAGTCATTGATTCAAACGTCTTGCCATCATTGCTGATGGTGATCAGCGTCGTCATGATATTGTCCCGCAGCTTGGGTTCCATCTCGAACAGCTTCTGGGACATGTCTGCGTCGGCTTCGAGGTTCAGGTTGATGATCACCAGGCTGGTGACACGGCCCTGACTGACGACCGGAACCACGAACTCACGGCTGAACTTGAAGTAGATGACGCCGCCACTTGCGCCGCCTTCGGCGCCGTGCCCGTCACCGCCGGACTTGCCATGGCCGTCAGCCTTGGCTTCCTTCTTGTCCGCCTTCTTCTCTGGTTTGGCGTGATCGTCCTTCTTCTCGGCATGCCCGCCTTCGGACTTTTCCTCGCCGTGCTTTTCAGCCTTTGGCTCGCTGCTGCCCATGGAGCGGAGGAAATGCCCCCCTACCCCACCTGCCACGATGCAGGCGATTGCGATGATGGCCGTGATGATGTTCTTCATGGAAGACGCCTAGAAGGGATTGTACCGGTCGAGCAGTTTCGGAATGGCTTTCATTTCGGTGTTGGCCGTCGCTTCGCCGCTGCTCACATACGCAATCTGGGCATCAGCGATCTTCTCATACGAGACCGTGTTGGTGCGTGTGATGTCCTGGGCACGGATGACGCCGGCAACTGTCAGGTAGCGGACTTCATTGCTGACCTGCGTCTGCTGATAGCCGCGGATCACGAGGTTCCCGTTGGGCTCGATGCCGACAACGCGGGCGGCAAGCGTAAAGGTCACCTTCTCCGCCCGGTTCACGGCGCCCGAACCGGCGAGATTGGAATTGCGGTCATACTCATACGCGGGCGACAGGGAGGCACCGCCGGGCAGGACACCGTTGGCCCATTCCGGAAGGCCGAGGAAGGAGTCTATGTTCATATCCTCGCTGGAATCGCGGTTGCGCGTCAGCGAGCTCTGTAGGCTCGCCTTGTCATTCATTTCGACAACGACGGTCAGGAGGTCGCCAACATCCTTGGCGCGGCGCATGCTGAGCAGCGAGTCTGACGAAGTGGCCCACAGTGAAGCGTTCTCCGCTTTGGCCACATCGCCGACATCGGTCGCCCAGGGACCGGTATAGGTGTCGAACTGCGCCGGGGCGAGCTTGACGTCCTCGTGCGGTGAGCTCGCGCAGGCTGTCAGGGCGAATGCGGCGAGAGACAGGGAAGAGATGCGTTTCATTGTGCGAGTACCCATCCGTCTGCCTGGACAACGCCTTGAACCAGCTGACGGGATTGCAGGTTCAGGACGGATACGGTTTCGTTGAGGGCGGCTTCGCCCATGGCGCGGCCGGTGGTCGAGATCTCGAGCGGGCCCTTGATGTACTTGATCGTCACCACCTGATTGCGTGTCACGAGACGGGCTGGCCTCGTATTCTCCAGAGTGATCGGCTGGCCTGCATAGAGGGTGCGCTTCACTTCGCGTCCGGCGAACGTGTCATAGGCCTCGGGGCTCTCCCCTTCCGGCAGTTCAGCATTCGAAACCGTGACGCTGTCGCCGGCACGGATCACTTCGGCGGCAACGAGGGAGGACGCCCCGCTGAATGTCACGATGGCCCCAAGGCCGAGTGCGGCGAGCATGGACATGGTGCTACCTCATTCTCGTTGTGGCGGCCATCATCTCGTCAGACGCCGTGATGACCTTGGAATTCAGCTCATAGCCGCGTTGGGCCTCGATCAGGTCCGCAATCTCCTTGACCACGTCCACACCGGAATCTTCAAGGAAGCCCTGCCGGATAAATCCTACGCCTTCCGTACCCGGAACGAGCCGGTTGGCGGGACCGGAGGCTTCTGTTTCGCGGAACATGTTGTCCCCCAACGCCTCGAGGCCCTTCTCGTTCACAAAGCGGACGAGCGAAATCGTGCCGATAGGCTGGCCTTCCGTACCATCGGCAAAATAGGCAACCACTTCGCCGTCCCGGCTGATCGAGATGCGGCGAGCGTCTTCCGGGATCACGATCCCGTCTGCCAACGGGAATCCGTCCATGGTGACGACTTCGCCGGTCGGGCTGCGATTTAGCTTGCCGTCGCGGGTATAGGCCGGCTCCCCAGACGGCAGCGTGAGTTCGAGGAACCCGGCCCCATCAATTGCGAGGTCCAGCTCGGCATCTGTCTGGCGCAGTGCGCCTTGCGTAATCTCCATCGACACCGTCGACGGACGCACGCCGGTGCCAATCTGGATCCCGGCTGGTACCACGGTCCCTACCTGGGAGGTGATCGTGCCCGGCGTCAGATACTGCTGATACATCAGATCCGAGAACTCGGCGACGCGCGGGCGATAGGCCGCCGTGCTCATGTTGGCGATGTTGTTCGAAATCACGGTGACCCGCGTCTGCTGGGCCGCCATCCCGGAGGCTGCGATCTGCAAGGACTTCATGGGGTTCTCCTCAATCCTTTGACGTTAGCGCTCGCGCACGGCGCTGATGAGCTGGGTGATGCGCTGGTCTTCACGTTCCAGCATGGCCTGACCCGCTTCATAGGCGCGCTGGACCTCGATCATGCGGGCAACTTCGAGCACCGGCAGCACATTCGATTGCTCGAGTGCGCCCTGGACGACATTTGCCTCTTCAAACTGTGCGAAGCCTTCCGGCGCCGCAAACAGCGTATTGGAATCGCGCTGCAGCTGGCCCTGCGGAAGCACGACACCGACGCGGTCAATCAATTGACCGTCGGCGGAAATCGAGCCGTCATTGCCGATCGACACGTTGGAGGCTTCTTGCGGAATGGTGATCGGGTTTCCGCCCGTGCCCAGCACCGCATTGCCGAAGGGATCGACGAGCGTGCTTTCCGGCGACAGCTGGAAATGGCCGGCCCGCGTCAGACGAGGTCCCTGCGCAGTCTGGAGCACGAAGAAGCCTTCGCCCTGTACGGCGATATCGAACTGGCCACCGGTGAATTTCAGTGAGCCCTGTTCCATCTTGAAGGCGTGGCCGGCAAGACCGCCCATCGAGAGAGAATCCTGTGAAGGCCCCGTGCCGACAAGGAACTCTGCGAAGATGGCGCGGTCGGTCTTGTAGCCGGTGGTGCTGGAGTTCGCGAGGTTGTTCGCGACCACCTGCATCTCCTGCATCAGGCCTTGCTGACGCGTGAGAGAGGCGTAAATGGCGTTCGACATCTAGGGTGCCCCTCCGGTCATCTGTTCGAGCGACTGGCGCGAGCGGTCCAGTTTCCCCGGAATGCTCGACATGTTCACGCGGCCGGGAGCCGCTGCTGGCGGACTTGCCTGCTTGAGGCGAAGAACCCTGTCCACCCGGCTTTTCTGATCTTTGTCGGTCAGCTTGGCTGCTGCCTGAAATATCTTTTCGGATACAATCCAGCGTGCGGCTTCTGCATCCTGCTCAATCAGTGCAAGGACGGTCTCCGGCTCCAAGGTCAGGCGGGACTCATAGACTGAGAGCTTCGCCTTGTCCTGCGCGTCGATAGCGGCGCGGGCAGCGATCAGGGTGATCTTCTGATTGGCGGGATAGCGCGCTGCGAGGGTGAAGACTTCGTCGACTTGCTTCTGCCGATAGGCGAGAACCGCGCGCTGCTCAGCAACCCCTTCCCCACCTTCCGCCTTGTTCGCCAGCGCGTCGCCGAGCGAGCCGAAGCCCAGCCTGACAGCCACAACGGTCGCGGTTTCGTAGAGTGCGGCTCGTTCCGGTGCGGCGTCCAGCAGTCCCGGATCCTTGATCAGGGCTTCGATGGCCGCAAGATTGTGCAGCGACTCGTCGCTCGCCAGATCCCGCTTCAGGCTGGCGGCGAGATGGTTCGTGAGTTCAGCGCGCGCTTCCGGGGACTGCATGCTCGGCAGCTCGGCCAGTTTTAACATCGGCACGTACATCGAGGCATTGCTCATCTCGTCGAGCACGAAGCGCAGATCGTTGCGGACATCGGCGTCCTGCTGGGCCAGCTCGATCCGGTTGACCATGTCATCGATGAGGATCTCGCGAACCGCCGCATTTACCGGCCGTTTGTAACGCACGAGCGCAGACAGGGCTGGCTCCTGGAAACGCGCCTGAATCAGGAACTGACCGATCAGTTGCTCTGCCTCCGGATCACCACTGGCAAGTTCAAGGACGGCCTTGGAGAAGCGCAGCTGAGTCGAGTTGGCCACTTCTTCTTCTGTGAAACTGGCGAACAGAAGCTGAGCAAGCGTGCGCTCCCCGAGACCGTCAAGCTCCGGAATGGCGATCATTGCTGCCCGGTCACGCAGTTGCAGCGGCAGCTTGCGAAAACCGGTCAGGTTCGCCTCGATCAGGGGCGCGGCCGATCCGTCGCGTCGCGAAATCAGAGCCAGCCCGAGCCAGAAGCCCGCTTCCGGATAGCAGGCCGTCAGTTCACTGAAGTACTCGACGGAAGCCGTGCTGCGCCCATCCAGAAGGTCGGCCAGGTGGCGCAAGGCAACGGCGTCCTGGTCTCGTCCCGACTTCACCGTCATGGCCGCTTCGGATGCGAGATCGAGAGAGAGGTAAGCGCGCGCCAGCGTGAGGCCGGGATTGCTGCCGTCGCCGGTCTCGCCCGCCACCGGCGAATCTTCCCGGTAGGCGTAGATATCGTGATAGCTTGCGAGCGCGCCAAAGGCCTCGAAATCAAGGGGATAGGGCTTTGAACAGTCAATCGGACCAGCCTCAGGCGGCGGCGCCGCTTGCGCAGCGGCAGGCTCCGTGACGACCGGAAGCTCCTGCGCCGCTTTTCTGTCTTCGGCCGCCTTCGTGCCAACAGGATCGAGCAAGCCCTCATTGACGGCCTGCCGAACGAATGCGCCAAGTTCATCAGAAAGTTCGGAGCGGCGCGCATCCGCCGCCGGCTCCTCCGGATTTGGCTTGAGCGCAAGCCCTGGCGGAGCCAGGAGCATGCTTCCGACCAGGATCCAGACGAAACGCCTCATGCCGCTTGCTTCAGCTCCTTGAGCCGCTGTTCGATCTCGTCAAACGACGGGCGCACGCGCGACGGAGCATGGCGGCGGGCCACTTCCACACACATGTTGACCGGATTCTTGTGGAGACTGGACACCAGCACTTCACCGATCATGGCGTAGAACGTGTGCTCTTCCATGCGTGTATGCTTGACGCGGGCGGCAAAGGGGCCAACCACGCCATAGGCAAGGAACACGCGTGTTCCTTGCCTATGGCGTGGTTGGCCCCTTTGCCGCCCGCGTCAAGCATACAC
>VYLT01000305.1_pt1 | contig 11780 bp, 8 predicted proteins | sample 5114261 | NCBI WGS metagenome assembly VYLT01 (sample SAMN12291815, study PRJNA351875) | freshwater metagenome | isolation source: freshwater lake | place: USA: Michigan, Little Long Lake | collected 2011-07-12 | reverse complement strand
AGGAGTCGGACGCCCGCGCGCGGCAGGGGTCGCCGACCTGGGTGTACCGCTTTGATCTGCCCTGGCTGGCGGATAGGGGCAAGTGGGGCGCTCCGCATACGGCCGATATCGGGTATGCCTTCGGCAATCTGGACCGGGCAGGCGCGATGCCGGGTGAGGCCGCCGCCGCGCGCCGGATCAGCGACGAGCTGAGCAGCGCGCTCATCGCGCTGGCACGGACCGGCTCGCCTGAACATGCGGGCCTTAAGGCCTGGCCGCGATACAGGATACCCGCGCGCGAAACGATGATCTTCGGAGCAAGGACCGGAGTGGCGCGCGATCCCCGCAGCATGGAGCGCGAGTTGTTTTCCAAGGTGCCCTTCATCCAGTGGGGCAGCTGACCTGCGCAAAGGAGACAGGCGATGAAGATGATGGCATGGATGGCAGCGGCCACATTGGCGGGGTGCGCGGTGACGGGCGCGTCAGATGTTCGAATCACGGATCTCGAGCCCGGCGATGTGCCTGAAAAGGTGCGCGCTCTGGCTGAGGGCGCCGCTCAAGGCTTCCGGATTTCCGGCGCGCAGAAGAAGGAGCGGGGCGGGCGGACCTATTTTGATGTGGAAGGAAACTTGCCGGATGGCAGTGAGCTGGAGTTTGATATTCTTCTGACTTCTGCAGGTCCCGAGATTGTGGAGACCCAACGCGACATCGCCTGGGCCGACGCACCTGACGCGGTCCGGACAGCGGCGCCAGAAGTTTCACCGGCGCGCGTCATAGAAAGTACGCAGGCGGACGGCACAGTCATCTACGAGCTGTTTGCGCCTGGCATGCCTTCGGATCCTGCGATCGAAGTTGCGCTTGATAGGCAAGGAGTTGCCCGCGTGCTTCAAGAGCGCTGGCCGCACTAAAGCGCGCGGTACGTCACCTTCCGGACGAGTGCGGCGCCGCCGCCTGCAGCATATAGTGCCGGGCGAAGACTGAGAAAATCTCCGTCGGTATTGTGGTGATATCCGGACACTTCCATCTGAACGCCGTACTTCTCCCATGTCGAACCATCCCGGCTTGTGTGGATCGTGACGATGTGACGGTCGTTCCGGATGCGTATGAACAGGCGATTTCCCAAGTCCTCAAACGCGCGGCCGCGGCGCTGGCGGCCATAGCGATGCATGACGAGCCCGTTTGCGTCAAAGCCGAGGCCTGCATAGAGGCGCTTCGAATAGAAAAGCAAAAGTCCGGCTTCTGTGCGCTCGCCAAGTTCAATGTCGGCTTCCACTTCATAGGCAAGATCCCCGCAGACAAAGCAGAGCGGCGAAGCGTCGCCTGGGCTCGTCCCTTTGGCCGTGAGCGATAGCCCTTCCGGCTGCAGATTAAATCGCTCACTTTCATCCGGCGCCGGGTTGTAGAAGGCCCAGAGTGTCCCGAGGCGATTGGACGAAAAATCATCGGACAGGGGCTGCGCGTGCGGATGGCCGGAAGACGCGACGGGTTTGCGCAACGGCACCGAGAGATCTCCCCCCTTGGCAAGCGGCCAGCCGTCTTCCGTCCATTCTACAGGGTCAAGCAGCATCTGGCGGCCCAGGGTCCAGAAGTCGTTCTCGTAGCCGTGATAGGCCATCCACCAACCACCGTCCGGTGCCTCGACCAGCGTTGCATGGCCCCGCGACCACCACTTTTCGCTGGCCGACCAGGTGCGGACGATGGGGTTGAACGGACAGTCTTCCCACGGACCATGTATCGACCGCGATCTGGCGACGATCACCATATGTCCCGTCGGCGGGCCTGCTGTGCCGCCAACAGCAGTAATGAGATAGAACCAGTCCCCGCGCCGCGTGATCTTCGGGCCCTCAGGCGCAAAGGCCTCGACGGTCCATGTGTCGGGGTATCGCCAGGGATCATAGACATGCTCGACCTCTCCGGCGGTCGAAAGGCCATCATCGGTGAGGCGAACGCGGTCTCCGCCGGAAAGGAAGAGATAGCGCTTTCCGTCTTCGCCGACTGCGTGCCCGGGGTCGATGTGCCTGGGTAGCTTGAGATCGACAGGTTCACTCCAGGGGCCTTCGATGTGGTCGGCCCAGATGACATAGTTCGAGCGATAATCCGGAAAGCGGGCAGGGATGTAGAGGTAGTATCGGCCCTCATGCTTGCAGAGCTCGGGCGCCCAGACGGAGCCGATAGGAGTCTTGAGTGCGGCGGTGACGGGTGACCAGTTCACGAGATCCGTTGATTTCCAGATGACCAGACCTGGATAGGCGTCGAACGTCGAGAACGTCATGTAGTAGGTATCACCGTCGCGGAGCACAGTCGGGTCCGGCCGGTCGCCTGAAAAGACGGGGTTGAGGAAAGTACCGTTTCCGAGATCAGCGCGGCGCTGGCCCTCAAAGCCGCGCGGCCAGTCGAGATGCGACCAGTCGGCACCGGACGGCGATATCAATCCTTCTTCGGGCCAGAGCGCCGTTCTTGTGGCCGCTTCCAGACGGCTGGCACAGGCCTTCAGAGGCAGGGCGGCGAGGCCAGAGAGGGCCATGCGTCGGGTCAGCTTCATTGACGGCTCCATTTCAATCGGTATGCGGACAAAAAAGCCGCCGGATCGGGGGGCGATCCGGCGGCTAGGGATGGCGCGAGTAAACCGGCGGAGAGAGGGGCTCCACCGGTGCCGCCTCAGCCTTTAGTAGCGGTACCGGACGCCGACGACAAATTCACGGCCGGTATGCTCATAGTTCAGGCTGTTCTGACGTTGGCTGCTGATCCAGCGCTCGTCATAGACATCCGTCAGATTGATCGCCTCGAAGGTCAATTCAATCTTGTCCGTCAGTTCATAGGAAGCAGACATGTCCAGGTTCAGCGTCGCCGCCTTGCCTTCGACATCGTTTCCGCTCGCCGCCGGAACGAGCGTAAGGTACTCATCACGCCAGCTGCTCGAGATGCGCGCTTCAAACGGGCCGCGCTCGTAGTAGAGCGTGGCCGACATGGAAGACGGAGACTGGCCAATGAGCGACTCGGTCACCGTGGCGCCGGTCGTCGGGTTGATGATGTAGTCGAACTCGGAGTCAATCTTAGTATAGTTCACCAGACCGCCGAAGCCGTGAAGCTGCTCAGGAATGAAGTCAAAGTTGAACGGCGTTTGAAGCGTGACTTCGAAGCCGTTCAGCACGCCGCCGGGCGTGTTGACGAAGTTGGTCACGACGAACGGGTCGGCCGGTGTTACGCCCGGACCGAGCAGTGAGTTCGGGAAGCCCGTCTCCGAGTAGGGGATCGTGCGAACCAGGCGCTGAGTGAAGCTCTCGATGTTTTTGCGGAACAGGGCAACCGAGAACAGGGCCTCGTCATAGGGATACCATTCGAGCGAAAGATCCACGTTGTTGGACTGGATCGGTTCGAGATAGGGGTTGCCCGAGGTGAGCGAGAAGCCGGGCGGGCTGGTGTCGATCGAGCCGCCCGGTGTCAGCGAGGCAAGGCCTGGGCGGGCAATCGTCTTGGCCGCCGCAATCCGCAGGACGACGTCGGCCGATGGTTCGATCACGACATTGAGGGCCGGCAGCGTGTTATCGTACTTGAAGTTGGCTTCGACAGGGGCGCCGCTGAGAATACCCACGGACGTCAGGTCGGTTTCGACATAGCGGACACCGACGTTGCCGCGTACCGGGATATAGCCGAGGTCGGCGTTCCAATCGAGCTGCACGTAGCCGCCGGTCGACTTCTCGACGGCGCTCCGGGTTTCGCCATCGAACCGGGTCAGGCGGAAATCGCCGAAAGAGTTCACGCAATTGCAATCGAAATCCATGATGGCATTGAGCGCGTTGAGGTCCGGGATCACCCAGGTTGCTGGCGTGCCAGCCGGCAGGTCCATGCCGCTACCGAAGTTCGACACGAGTGTTGTGTACGCCGACTGCGGAATGCCTTGGGCCGCAAGGGCGGCGGTGGTGGTCGCGCTGACCGCCTCATTTGTGCGCCACTCCCGGACGTCGAAGCCGAACTCCTTATAGGAAGCGCCGCCGCTGAGCGTGAAGATGTCGTTCACGTCCCAGGCCAGGTCGAGGCGGGCGGTATCATAGGAGTTGACGGTCTTGTTCGGGCGTTGACGGATGATGGAAGCGTCGCCCAGTGCGGTGCTGGACGAAAACACATAGTTCGCTGGGTTCGTCACGTCGAAGGCATAGTTGAACGCCGGCAGGTTCGGATCAGAATAGTCGTAAGAATATCCGTCCACATCATAACGCTCGAGCGAAATCGTGGTCTGCTGAGGGTTGGTGCCGATGGCGCGCGAGGCGCCGGCCAGACCCGAGATCCGGACTGTATCTGTCAACTCGGATTCGAAGCTCAGCGAGTTCTGGAAGAACTCGGTTTCAAGAACGTCGATGCGCTGCTCGGTCCGGATATCGACATCATTGAATGTGCCCTGAACCAGCGTCGCATTGTCGTCGACACGACCCGAGACAAGGTCGACCGTCCGAAGGCCCTGGACACCCGTTTCCCGGGCGAAAGAAATGACTTCGAGAAATTCTTCGTTCCGCGTCTGGTCGAGTTGGGCGTAGAGCGAGTCGAAGGTAATTTCGGTGCCTTCCCACGGTTCGACCTGGAATGCTCCCGTGAGTCCAAGGCGTTCACGATCATAGCCGATGCGGCCATAGCGGGGGATGCGAGGATGTGCGCCGCGTGCTGCCGCTGCGGCTGCTGCCGGCCCGGTCAGGACCGCGCCGCTGGCATCCGTTACGGTGCCAACAGACTGATAGCAACGCGTCGTGTTGACAAAGCCGGGGCCGGCGCAGCCATCGTCGGCCGGCACGCGGAAGCGGCCCGAGCTTGAGCCTTCTTCGAACGTATTGCGCGTCGAATAGGCGACCGATACCAGCGCGCCTACGCGGTCATCGAACCAGCGGTCCGAAATCAGCGCGGTGAACCGGGGATCTGTCTTTTCCGACAAGTCATTGTAGGAGGCCTGCGCGCCGGTTGCGAAGGTGAAGCCATCATAGTCGAACGGCTTGGCGGAACGCAGCTGGACGGTTGCGCCGAGCGAGCCTTCGTCGACTTCTGCTTCCTGCGATTTTGCGATCTTTACGCTGGTGAACAGGTCCGCCGCGAAGACGTTGAAGTCGAACTGCCGGTTGCGGTTGGCGCGGCCATCACGGCCACCCGTGGTGGCCAGAGCTTCCATGCCGTTGATCTGGACGCGGACGAAGTCCGAGGAGAGGCCGCGCACGTTGATCGAGCGGCCTTCGCCGCCGTCACGGTCAATCTGGACACCGGGAACGCGTTGCAGAGCTTCGGCGAGATTGAGGTCAGGGAAGTCGGCAATGTCTTCGGCGCTGATCGCGTCGACGATCCCGGTTTCGTTGCGCTTGACGGCGATGGCTTGTTGCAAGCTCTGGCGAAAGCCGGTCACGACGACCGTTTCCTGGCGGGCTTCGCTGTCTTCAGGAGTCTCTTGCTCCTGAGCGTTGGCGCCGCCTGCAAGCAGGCCGACAGCGGCCGCTCCCATGAGCAGCCGGAAGTTGAAACTGGTGTCCCTGAAACGCATCTTTGCTCTCCTCCCAGGATTGAGCGTTGTCATCTTGGCGGCCGCCTGCAAGGGAGGCCGCTCTTTATGTCACCGGTAGCATAATTAAACATGCTACCGGTATCAATTAATTTTCTTTCGATCCTGTCATCTTCTGGTTCCATTCCCGAAAGGTGTTGCAGAAAGGTCGCCCGGCTCAAGCCGGACGTTTGTGGGCAGTGTTGGTTTGCTGTGCCATCGCGGGGGCGGCGGTGCAGGTGATGGGATCCATTCCGGCCATCTCGATGCGCGCCGTCTGACCAGCGCGAAGGGGATGGACGCCGGTTACAGCGCCCGTGGTGATCTGCATGCCGCGGCGAAGCGGGTGGCCCTGGCGCGCGCAGATCTCGAGCACCGCACGGAAAGATTCCAGCGGCCCGCCGGGAATGGCAGAGGCATCTGCCGCGCCGTCTTCAACACCGTCGATCAACGTTCGCAACCGCCAGCTTGAAGGGTTTGCAGTGCGCCAGGACGGGATCTCGCCGCCGAGGATCAGTCCGTTGTTGTTGCCAAAGTCCGAAATGGTCACCAACGGCCCATGGTCGTTGATTTGGGCGAAGGGGCTGGAGGCAATTTCGGCGCCAAGCCTTGCATTTGCTGCTATTTCAGATGCCTCCGCGAGGCTCCAGGTCGTTTTGCCGGCCGGCGCATCCTCGCCGACTTCTATAACTATTTCGCCCTCAATCGCGCCAAATCCGCCGCTGAACAGGAAGACGTTTCCGGCCGGCTCGGCGGTACGTGTCAGTTGCCGGGAGAAGATCGGGCCTGCGAGCCTGTCGGTGCCATAGGTGGCATCGAAGGGGGCATTGATCCGTCCGACCTTCCAGCCGGCCAAGCGGTCCGGCCAGATGCTGATGGCCTGCGTCTGGATAAGGTAAGCCTCGGCCAGGGACGCGGGTAGCGCGCCGGGATAATCCGACAGCGGACGGCCCGCGAGACGCGCTTCGACAAAGGCAGCGGCCCGCACATCGATGGCGGGGTTGCCCGGGCGTCCCGTGAGGTGTGTACTTGCCATTCCGTTTCGTCCCTGGTGGCGGGGAGCCCTCTGTTCGGGGGCCGCCTGCCGCGTTGTTTTTATGCCTAGCCTGTTGCTGGACAGCCTTGGAAACCGGTGTCATAGTCTTCCGAAACGAGGATGTGTCAATCAATTTCTCGATTGGCCCGTCCAGAAAAATCACTCAAACCGTTTTGGGAGGATCAGATGACCGCGCAACTCTACCGGGTGATTGCAGCCTCAGCGGCACTGGCCGCCTTGCATTTGACGGGCTGCGCTACGCCGCCTGCGCCGGCCTCCGGCGAACCGTTGCCGGCGCTGGCCGCAACCTCCTCATCTCCGGCCGGGCCAGTCTGGTTCTTCCCGGCCATCGAGTGGCAGGCGATCACCGATGGCGGTCGCGGCGGCGAGATTGTCCGCGTCACGACGCTGGCGAATGACGGCCCGGGCAGTCTGCGCGAAGCGATTGCAAAGGACGGCGCGCGGATCATCGTCTTCGAGGTCGGCGGCGTAATCGACCTCGAGAAGCAGACGATCTCGATTACCAATCCGCACCTTACGATCGCTGGTCAGACGGCGCCCTCGCCAGGCATCACGCTGATCCGCGGCGGCATCGACGTGAAGACCAATGATGTGATCATCCAGCACCTGCGTATCCGCCCCGGTGACAATGGCGAAGCGCGCGGGACCGGCTTTTCGGAAGATTCGGTCTCCACAGCGAGCGCCCACAACCTGATTGTCGATCATTGTTCGCTGACCTGGGCGGTCGATGAGAACCTCTCTGCATCCGGCCCGCGCTTCACTGGCGCAACGCCAGAGGAATGGCGCGCCGGTACGTCTCGCAACATCCTCTACAGTCACAACCTGATTGCGGAAGGTCTGGCTGATGCGACGCATCCCAAGTTTGAGCACTCGAAGGGATCGCTGATCCACGACAATATAAGCGGTATCCTGATTTACGGTAATCTGTATGCGCACAATTATGAGCGTAACCCGCTTTTCAAGGGCGGCGTGCAGGGGCAGATTGTCAACAACTTCATCTACGATCCTGGCCAGCGGGCCGTACACTACAACCTTCAGGCCCAGGAATGGGGCGCCGTGCCTTTCCAGACCGGCCGGATGGACATGATTGGTAACGTCCTGCGAGGCGGCCAGTCGACAGCCGCCGGTTTGCCGCTGGTTATGCTGGGAGGAGACGGAGACCTGGCGCTGCATACGCGCGACAATATCGCGGTCGACTGGAAAGGAGATCTGCTACCCGAGCGTGGCTACTATACCACCGGACGCGCGAAGATTGTCGATGCGCCGGAGGCAATGCCGCTGCCAGAGGGCCTGCCGGTTCTGGCGGCCGAGGACGTGGAACTTTTTGTCCTGAAGAATGCCGGCGCCCGCCCCTGGGACCGGGATGGCCACGACGTTCGCGTGATTGCCAATGCCGCCGAAGGGCGCGGCGAGATCATCGACAGCCAGACCGAAGTGGGCGGCTATCCCGTGATGGCGCCGTCCTACCGGGCATTTGACCCGGCGCTCTGGGACCTTGAAACCATGCTGCCGAAGTCGCCTGAAGCGCTGGACGCCAGCCAGAAGGGCCGGGGCACCTGAGGGGCTGACAACGGGGGACAACTTGCCAAATCGCGGTGTCCGCGCGAGACAGGCTTCTGGCAAGTTCTCCCGTTGCATCAAGGGCCTTTTGTGACCGACCTCCCTGACACCGACCAAGAAGCCGAAATCGCAGATGCCCTGCGCGAAGCGGCCGCCTTCCGTCAGACAGGGCGCGCGACGATCAACGACATCGCCCGCATCGCGAAGGTTTCGAAGAAGACCGTCTCTCGGGTGATCAACGAGAGCCCGCTGGTAAAGCCGCGCACGCGCCATCTGGTAAAAGTGATCATCGCGGAGCTGGGGTTCACGCCGGATCCGCAGGCCCGCGCACTGGCGCTGCGCCGCTCGTTCCTCGTCGGCATGGTCTATGACAATCCGAGCCCGCAATACGTGGTCAACATGCAGCGCGGCATTCTGGACGGGCTCGAGGAGACGGACTTCCAGCTCGTGCTGCGTCCCGTAAACCGGGCCGACGCGAACTACTGGCACAGGCTGCGCTCCTTCATCCAGCAGCACAAGCCGTTCGGTCTGATCCTGCCGCCCTCGGTTTCCGAGGATGAGGAGCTGGTCGACATGTTGCGCGAGCATGAGGTCGACTATGTGCGTATCGCGTCGGTCGAACTCGACACCCCTGCGCGCATGATCCGGACGCATGATGCCGAAGGGGCAGCTCAAGCCGCCCGGCACCTCTGCGCTCTGGGGCATGTGGATATTGCCCACATCCAGGGGCCTGAATCCTTTCGGTCCGCGCATGAGCGGCGCAGCGGTTTTGTTCGCGGCCTTGGCGAATCGGGGCGCAGCCTTCCAGCCGATCTGATTGCCGAAGCCGGCTACACCTTCGACTCGGGACTGCAGGCGATGGAGCGTCTGATCTATGCCAAGCGCCGGCCGACGGCCGTGTTCGCTGGCAATGATGAAATGGCTACCGGCGCTTATGTCGCTGTCCGGAAAGCGGGCCTGCGCATACCGGAAGACATCTCGATTGTCGGGTTTGACGATACACCGATTGCTGGCCGACTCTGGCCGGCCCTCACGACCGTGCGCCTGCCGATCCGCGAGATGGGCAGGGCGGCCGCGAAACTCTTGCTGGACCAGGCCGCCGGCAAGGCGCCTGCCGAGACCATCAGCTTCTCGCCGGAAATCGTGGTGCGCGATTCTGCGGCGCCGCCGCCGAAAGCTGGCTAACCGGAAAGAGGGCCGACAAGTCGCTTGCGGTTCATTTGCCGAGTTGATATGACACCGGTTACCAAAATCAAGAAACGCAGGGAGCACCTATGTTCGAGAAAACTTTCCACGCCACCCATCCCGACATGATGGAAGGCGCCTCGAACGACGACCTGCGCGCCCGGTATATCGTCGCCGGCCTGTTTGAGGCCGATGCGGTGAAGCTCAACTATTCTCACAACGAGCGGATGGTGATCGGCGGCGCGATGCCGGTGAAGGGCAAGATAGCCCTGCCTGACCAGACTGAACCGGCGTCTGCCGCTGGCAAACCCTTCCTCGAACGGCGCGAACTCGGAATAGTCAATGTCGGCGCAGGCGCCGGCACAGTGACGGTCGACGGGGTCGCCCACTCCATGGCGCCGCGGGACGGGCTCTATGTGCCGATGGGCTCAAAGGTAGAGTTCGCCTCGAGCGACCCCAAGTCGCCGGCGAAGTATTACCTTGTTTCTACACCTGCGCACGTGCGCTACGAAACGGTGAAGCTGTCGGTTGAGAAAGCCGTGCCGCTGGAGCGCGGCTCGCTGGCCGAAAGCAACAAGCGGGTGATCTACCAGTATATCGTTCCGGCGACGGCCAAGTCCTGTCAGCTGCTCCTTGGTCTGACGATCCTGGACACCGGCTCCGTCTGGAACACGATGCCGCCGCACCTGCATGACCGCCGCTCGGAAGTATATTTCTATTTCGGCCTGGGCGACAATGACCGCGTCTTCCATTTCATGGGCGAGCCGGACAAGGCGCGCCATCTGGTAATGAACAATGACGAAGCGGTGATCTCGCCGCCCTGGTCTATCCACATGGGCTCCGGCACCAAGAGCTATGCGTTCATCTGGGCGATGGGCGGGGAGAACCTGGACTATACCGACATGAACGTACTTGACATCTGCCAGCTGAAATAGGGGCAGGCGATGGCGTCGGCATTTGATCTCATGGGCAAGGTGGCGCTTGTCACCGGCGCAAATACCGGCCTCGGGCAGGGGCTCGCCGTCGGGCTCGCCGCTGCGGGCGCGGATATTGTCGCGGCGGGACGTTCCACACCATCTGATACCGAAAAAGCGGTGAAAGCGCTGGGGCGCAAGTTTGCTTTTGTGCCTGCAGATTTCTCGAAACCGGCAATTGCGGGTGACGTGGCTGCGAAAGCAGAGTCCGCCTTCGGGCCCATAAACATCCTCGTCAATAACGCCGGCACGATCAAACGCAACGACGCGCTCGACTTCACCGAGTCTGATTGGGACGAAGTGATGGACGTGAACCTGAAGTCCGTCTTCTTTCTGTCTCAGGCCGTGGCGCGGTCGATGGTATCTTCCGGAGAAGGCGGCAAGATCATCAACATCGCTTCCATGCTCTCTTTCCAGGGCGGCATCCGGGTGGCGAGCTACACGGCGTCCAAGAGCGGCATCGCGGGCCTCACCAAGCTCCTTGCCAACGAGTGGGCCAAACACGGCATCAACGTCAACGCGATCGCGCCCGGCTATTTCGCGACCAACAATACCGATGCTCTGAGGGCGGACGAAAAGCGCAATACCGAAATCCTCGGCCGCATTCCGGCAGGCCGCTGGGGGCAGCCGTCCGATCTTTCAGGCGCGGCCGTGTTCCTTGCGTCCGGCGCGTCGGACTATGTGCATGGCACTGTCCTGGCCGTCGACGGCGGCTGGCTCGCACGGTAGATCGGGAAGGGAGGGGCAGCGGCATGGCGCGGGTAGTGTGTTTCGGCGAATTGCTGCTGCGCTTCACAGCGCCAGGAAGTGAACGGCTGCTTCAGTCCCATGTCTTCGATGTCTGTGTCGGCGGGGCGGAGGCAAATGTCGCCGTGTCGCTTGCGAATTTTGGCCACGACGTGGCGTTCGCCAGCGTGGTGGCCGCCAACCCGCTGGGCTCGGCCGCGCTGGGCGAGCTGCGCCGCCACAATGTCGCCACCGGCCACGTGCTGCGCTCCTCGAAGCGAATGGGCCTCTATTTCCTCGAGCCCGGCGCCGTGCGCCGGCCCTCCGGCATTACGTATGACCGCGCCGGGTCAGCCTTTGCCGAGGCTGCGCCGAATGCGCTGGATTGGGCAGACATCTTTCCGGGAACAGACCTTTTTCATATATCGGGCGTCACGCCCGCCATTGGTCCCAAAGCCGCCGAGGCGGCGATCCGCGCCGTGAAAGCCGCTAACGCAGCGGGTGTGCCCGTGTCGTTCGATGGCAATTACCGCGCGCTCCTCTGGGAAGCTTGGGACGGCGACGGCCCGGCGATTCTGCGGGAAATTCTCGCCTCCGCCACCTACGCCTTCATCAACGAGCGCGATATTGCGCTGATCCTCAAGGCGCGGTTCGAAAGCCGGGAAGGGGCGTTCGAAGCCGCATTTGCAGCCTTCCCCCGCCTGAGGACTATCGCCGCGACGACGCGTCAGCAATCCTCCGTGGAAGACCAGGCCATTGCCGGCGAACTCGTCACACGCGACGCGCG
>VYLT01000303.1_pt1 | contig 11825 bp, 9 predicted proteins | sample 5114261 | NCBI WGS metagenome assembly VYLT01 (sample SAMN12291815, study PRJNA351875) | freshwater metagenome | isolation source: freshwater lake | place: USA: Michigan, Little Long Lake | collected 2011-07-12 | reverse complement strand
TTTTTGCTTACCTCCACCTTAATTCCTTCTTTCAAAACTATACCTATCAATCGTTTCCCCTTTTTTTAAGTTTCTTCTCTTTTTGTTAAGAAAGATCTGACTAATGGATAGCTTGATAAGGGGGGTGCCGATAGGCGGGGGGAGCCCCCTTAATAAGGGGGGCATCTGATGATTTTTAACGCCTGCCTACTTAACTTAATCGGGCCTTGGCAAAAATTTGTCTGGGAGTTAGGGTTAAATCGGGGAGGAGAATATCGCTAATTTCGTCATCACCTTTTTTAATCGCTGGGGGTGCGTCGGGATAGAAAATCGTGATCTGCTTGGCCCGGGGATCGACGATCCAGACGCGACTGACTCCCGCTTTTAGGTAGGCCACGGCTTTTTCGCTCAGGCTGCTGAAGGATTGTTCAGGGGAAATAATTTCGATGACTAATTCCGGGGGAACGGGACAAGCTTCATCGGTGAGGGGAATGTCTCCTAACCTTTCAGAGGAAATGTAGAGGAGATCGGGAACGGGACACCAATCTCGATCGTTTTTGCTTAGGACGATCGCCCATTCGATTCCCACTTCTCCCCGTCCTTGATTCCAGTGATCGAGTATAGAAGATAAAGCCAGAGTTAAACGAGAATGAAAGAATTTCGGTGACATTTTCGGGATCGCTTCTCCATCGACTAATTCATAGGTAATATCGCCATCGGGTAACGATAGAAATTCCGGTAAAGTGAGGGATTTAGAAGAGATAAGAGTCATGGTCAATTTTTAACCGAAGTGATAGGACAATCGAGCGGGAATTTTCAGATCGGTGCGATCGCTTATTTGGTAATATTCCCCGCGCATTCGCACATTACGGATTAAACTAACCGGTGGCATATTGATCACATCGTAGCCAATCACCTGATGGGTAAGAAATAGCACCTGAAGGTGTCGTCCGGTGAGAAAATTCGGATAGATCGGCGATCGAGGTGTGAGATTGAGAACGAGACTGTAGGGCATTAACTTAATCGGGCCTTGGCGAAAATTTGTCTGGGAGTTAGGGTTAAATCGGGGAGGAGAATATCGCTAATTTCGTCATCGCCTTTTTTAATCGCTGGGGGTGCGTCGGGATAGAAAATCGTGATCTGCTTGGCCCGGGGATCGACGATCCAGACGCGACTGACTCCCGCTTTTAGGTAGTCCACGGCTTTTTCGCTCAGGCTGCTGAAGGATTGTTCAGGGGAAATAATTTCGATGACTAATTCCGGAGGAACGGGACAAGCTTCATCGGTGAGGGGAATGTCTCCTAACCTTTCGGGGGAAATGTAGAGAAGATCGGGAACGGGACACCAATCTCGATCGTTTTTGCTTAGGACGATCGCCCATTCGATTCCCACTTCTCCCCGTCCTTGATTCCAGCGATCGAGTACGAGAAATAAAGCACCAGTTAAACGAGAATGAAAGAATTTCGGTGACATTTTCGGGATCGCTTCTCCATCGACTAATTCATAGGTAATATCGCCATCGGGTAACGATAGAAATTCTGGTAATGTGAGGGATTTAGAAGAGATAAGAGTCATAGTATATAGTTTCTAGTGTAGTGAACATATCCCGCACAAGATAAAAATCAATCTTGTGTTAGAGCCTTAGTGTAGTTAATCACTACTGATCTATCTTTTGTGGGGTTATACTGAAGTCTTTCTTGATAGCCATTTGATCTCCATTTAATAAAAACTCCAGGCAAGTCTTTAAACCCTAATTCATGATCATAAGAATAAGGCTCAAAAGAATCATATATGGCTCCCTCCTGAACTGCACGGACTTTGATCACCATATCTTTACTGTATGCACATCCCCAATATTTTAATGGTTCTAATTTATATCGAGTTTCTTCCTTGTCGTAAATCCATTCGTAAACATCCACATTAGCATACTGATTTATATAGTTGCCTTCATCATTTTTTTTCAGAATCAAACGATCAATCGGAACTTGAATTTGAGGAGATTCTTTGACAATTTTTTCTAAACTATCACCCTGCTTACCGTCATCATATACCAAGGTAACGGATGGAGTCCAGCTACGGGTAATTACCAATCCTTTTTCATGAGCAGATTGACAAGTGAGATCGGCATTATAAACATAGTCTTGCAACATGGAAAAAAGCTCAACGACTCGATAATCATCAATTGTCTGTTTTGTAGAAACACAATTCAGGATCGGTTTCGGATCGAAGTTTTGAGCGTGCAAGTCATTAAGGGTTGTTTGATAATCTTCTAGCTCTGTCTCGCTCAAGGTATTGACAAATTCTGGAATATTATTGCCAACGACGATAATTTTTGCATCTTCAACATCACCTTTTCGATTGCAACGTCCCGCTCGTTGAATTAAACTTTCTGGGTTACACATTTGAGTAATCAATCTGGTACTATTTAAATCACAGCCAACTTCGATCGCACTGGTAGTAACCAGAATATAAGCTTGGTCTTTTTCATCTCTTTCTTTTAATCTTTGATAAAGCTCTGTTCGAGAATAATGTGAAGTTTTGGGAATATCTGACAAACGACCGTGATAAAGAAATAAAAAATCATTTTGTTCTTTAGACTTAATATTTAATTCGCTTTTGATGTTTTCATAAATCTCTATCGCATCTTTAACAGTTTCCACGGAAACGATGATCCGATGACTTGGATTAGAGTGCCATTCTTCAAGGGCGATCGAGATCAACTTTTGTTGAAAATTTCTCGAATTTGTTAGATCATAAGCAATATCATTAACCCACTTAAACTGTTTCAAATTAGAATAGTCTTGCTTCAAAATTTGCTTGTAAAAATTATTTAGCTTCTCTAGATTGTCCTGAACATCAATGTAATCGATCACGTTATCCGCAAGATAATCTAATCTTTCCAGATGATTTTGTGATAAAGTTGCCGTCATTAAAACAAGCGAGCGTCCTGCTTCATACAAAGCTTTAACCAAACTGCAAAAGTTAGTAAACGAAATATCATCATAGGTATGAGCTTCATCAAAACAAATCAGTGTATTACCATGGTGAATTCGATAGGGAAAGATGAATGATTTTTGCTTATCACCATAGCCAAAGTATCGATATATAAATTTATCAATCGTTGTTAAAATAATATCTCCTTTGTATAAATGTCTTCGAGAATTATTGCTAGGTTTAACTTCTCCATCTAGATAAACATATCGATTCATTTCGGTTCCCGTATCTATCACCAAAGACACTTCACGTCCCTTGTATAAGAGTGAAAATTGTTTTAAATATTTCTCACATCTCTGTTTTTGATCTTCTAACAAACTTCGTGCAGGTAGGGGTATAATCAGGCGATGTCTATCTTCTTTTGTAGATAGCATAGCTAAAAAGGGAATAATAATCGCTTCAAATTTTCCCACTCCTGTAGGAGCTTTAAGGATAAAAGCTGGATGTTGAGTTTCAACCATTGTTTGAAAGACTTCTTCCTGCATTGGATTAGGTTGAAAATTCGCTAATTCTTTATACCAAAAAATTGCATTTTTTGATTTTTCTGGAATCGGTTTAGTTTTTGAATTAGAAGGCTTGATAATGGCAGTAATTGCTGGGTCTTCATTGATATTATGTTCGTTTTTTTTCCACCACTCTTTAACAAGAGTATTCAATTTACCTTCTAATTCCTTATCTTTTCCATTTTCGTGTAATTGTTGGAGTTGATTTTTATCCTCCTCTGATAAATTATATGTCCACGAACGAAAATTTAAAGTGATAGTTGGTTCTTTAAAAGGATAGGGATCGAGATAAAAAACACGGTGTTTGCTATCTTCGGATATACCTTTAGTTATTGTAAAATCCATAAATGTGCGAGATTTTGCCTGTTCGTCGTCTCCAATAACACGACAAGCTAATTCCGCTTCAATTTGATCGCACATTTCCAAAATATAAAGTTCTTTGGCGTATTGTAAGGGGTCTTTAGAGAAAATCTTCTGATATTCAGGATCTTTTTTTAATTGATAGGTATCCTTGATAATTTCCTTAGTTGAATAGTCATGATGTCCTCTCGCTAGAGCTTGCACCCAAAGATTTTGTGGTTTATCTACTTTAAATCGATGCCCTTTAAATGAATAAGTATATTTTGTAAACTCTCCCTGTTTATTAGTTTCAACGAGAATTTTGAAGGTTTGTGGTTTAGCTTTGTCGTGTAAATTGATTCCTTCAATAACTCGTTCTAAAGAAAAGTTGTCATCTTGCCATTTTCTGGCTAATTGTCTAACATTACCTACATGATTACCCAGGGGTTGAAAAAGAATTTTATCAGGAGCAATTGTAGGTTCGCCTGGAAAAAACACGCGGCCGAATTTGAAAAAAGGTTTAGGGTTAGATTTAGACATTAATTGATTCTCCTTGTAAAAGTTCCACGAGTGCTACAGGAATCTGAAGATTTCCATCCGTATAGAAATCTAAAGTGGGTAAATGATTGGCTTTTTCGGGATAGTAAGCGGCAACAAAAGGAATAAAACCATTAATAGGCGATCGCTCTATGTCGAACAATCCCTTATCCTCATCTTGTGTCTGATCTGCTGACCATTCATAACGATAGAGATTATAAATATCACAACGATTAATTAAGGGATTTCGCTGTATTAAAGCTTCCATTGGAACAATAGTTGACGGGTGAGCGGAAAGAATCTTTCTTTGGAGTCGTATAGGTTCAGATACCTCGTCAATCACCGCAAATCCTTCCTTACCAATTTTACATCCGACTCCTCGTAGGTTAGAAAATGCCTCTAGACTAGACTCAGATTCACTGACAACATAGCCGATTAACTCCTCAGCGATAAAATATTCCCAAGTATGTAACTGAAAGTTTTCTCGATCGCCATCAATGTATAGTCTAGAAAAAACATCATGGTTAAACGATCGAGTTCCTTTGCGATGAGTACGATGGACTCCAGACCATTTATCTAGGACTGGATAGGCTCCTAACGCTACATACTGACGAGGTAGGGTGAAATAAGGCGGATTTTCCTTGTTAATGCTGGTTTCAGGGATATCTAATCCCTCGCTTAACATTACTATCCGTCGGAGAAACCCAGAAAAAGTAGTCGGTGGGACGAAGGGATAGGTGGCGATATTGAGAATCGATCCAGGCAGTATGCGAAATGTCATGGCCGCCGTTGGGATAATCTTAAAGGTCAGGCAATACATGATTTATGCTTGTAAAACCGTATCGACGAATATTGCGGAGTATTCTTGTAATTTGGCTAACGCTTCATTGCCTATCCAGCGATCGAAGTGCGCTTCTTGAATATGATTAGTAAAATTAGTTTCAGGATACAGTGCCAAATAAAGGAAATCATTGATCGCCTTTTGCGGGTCGGTTTCCGAGGGAGAAACGATTGGACGCTTCCCTCTAGGAGATAAATATCTATCCAAAACCAGAAGCGGGGTACGATCGTCCGTTTCCGCAATAGCAATTCCTTTAGGATTTCCTGAACCTATGCGAGGTAATGAATCCAAGAAAGCATAAGCGACAGCTGAAAAGTCTTGATCGGTGATACTCAGAGCATGGTTATAAACGGGATAGAGAATGCCGGGTTGATTGTATTCTCGTCTAAAAGGTGTGGGAGTTTCATCATTTCGATTGACCAATAAAGCGGGGTGCATTGCTCGTTGTTTTTCGACCGGGTAAATCTCTTGTATGGCAACACCTCCACCATGAGTTACCCGACCGATTAAAGTCCGTTTTCCTGGATCGAGTGCGCCAAATGTAGCACAAATCGGACAAGTGGGTTCAGCACAGGTTTTGGGAATTCCGCATTTTTGCTTATCTCCTAGCAGCTCTCCACTTTTCACAGGAGACCACAGTAAACAACGTCGTTCAACTCCGCGCCTTTTAGTCGGAGAAATATAACATTTTTCAATTTCTTTACCATCTTTTGTACTCAGTTTAACAATTTCAACTAAGTTAACATTAACCTGTACTTCATGTCCTAAATAAAGCTCTTGAGAGCCTTCGAGAATGGCATAAATATCAAAATGCAATCTAGGTTTATTAGCATCAGTCTTAGGTAGTCCAGTCGTCACTTTAGATTCGGTAACCATCGTTATTTATCTCCTTTAGATGAAAGTTTACGAACCAATTCAGGAAAACGCGTATAAAGAGAAAGTTTTAATCGATAAGTGAATTCCCTCCAGTTTTTATCTCCTTGTTTATCCGTATATAGAGGATCATTTGCAAAATAAGTATAAGCATTTTTAATATCGTCAAGAGTAAGATTTAACGATGCGACACCATCTTTTTTTACTTCTATATCCTCGGAAATTTTAAGCTTTTCAAAAATTAATTTTCTGGCTTGATCGTAAATAAAATATGTGTCTCTATCTCGCTTGAGAGTGGCTTTGATTTTAGTACGGTCTTGATCTCCAATAGAGGCATAGTAGGTGAAAAAATGCTCATCCTTTACATTTTCAATGATTTTGCTAATTTCTCTGGCAACTTCTTTTTTGATTTTATCGATAGTTTTTTCATCTAAATTATCTTGTTCTTTTTTTCCTTGCTTCCGTTTTTCTTCCATCTCTTTATCCTTTTTTATAAGAAATTCAGCCCATTCTATAAAGGGATAAAGTAAGCCTGTTAATGCAGCTACATCTTCATAGATTTTAGCTCTTTTAGACATTGTTGTTTCTGACATAAAATAAACTCCTTTTGATCGTTTTTGATTTCTCACGTCTTCATTGATTTGTTTCCAGTAGAGTTCTCGAATACTCTCTAACCATATCTTGTTTTCAAATTTGAGATTGTAGTCGGGAACTCCAGATACAATAAATTCCGCCAAGTAAGGCATATCTTGTTGTACATAACGAATAGCGTCTCCTAGTTTAAGATTTATTTTTTGTTCATTTTTTTGTTGCTGGGTTTTAGCATCTTTAAGTTTAAGATTTATTTTTTGTTCATTTTTTTGTTCCTGGGTTTTAGCATCTTTAATAATGATGTTTTGATTATATCCCTCCATTATTCCTTTAAGCAAAATTAGTTGTCTTCGCTCTAGCTTATCTGGTGTACTTTTTTGTAAATATAAATCGATTTCCCAATCCGATAGAACCTCTAAAGGAAGTTTAGAAGCAATCTTGGCTAAAGCGTACTGCTTTAATCCTAATTTTTGAGAAGCGATATCACCATTGTTAGTTTTATCTTTTTGAGAATTTAAAATAATATATTTTCCCGCAGTAATATCTAGTTCACCAGTAGTTAATCCTCTCAAGTATTCTTTTAGATTATATAATCTAACTCTATCATCATAGCCAGATTTTTCTCGAATAGGCTTGAGTCGTAAGATAATACTATCATCCGTTACTTTTAAGGGTGAGGCAAACGATAATACAGAACAAGAAGAGCAAATGAAAGGTCTATCTTCACTAGAGGATGATTGACGACGTTGAGACGGTCGCTCGAACATAAATCTAGCTACTCTCCACCGCGCAGTTTTAGCATCTAAAGTTACTCCGCAAGAGTAACAAAAATCTTTACCATCGTCTCCCGCTGTCCTTGCTGCTAAAGTTTTTGGGCCAATCGTTAAAAGCGGTTCTGGAATGGTTTCGAGTTTCGGATTTTCTAACAAACGATACATCTCTAATATACATTGAGTGAAAATATCGCCACGAGTCGAGTTAATTTGTTCTGTGGCTGTTTTGTTAAAAGATTTAGCGATCGCTTGAATTGGCTTCAATAGATCGGTTTGTTTTTGTTTTTTTATAAACTCAAACGGATTTCCATCCGATTCTTCTAAAAGTCTCCGCTTCTCCTCGATCGATCCTTCATGAAAAATAATTTGTGACTCTATTTTATCCTTTTGCTTCTGTAATTTGCTAACTTGAGCTTTTGACAAACCAGTTTTTTTCAGTTGCTCATCAAGGGTTCTTATCTCATGATAAATAGCTCGTTGCTCATCTAATAATTTAGACAAAACTTTCTGAAAATAATCTCTGTATTTTTTAAACTCTTTAGCTTGCATTTCTTGTTTATCTTCTAGCTCCTTTTGGGTGGATTTTAAATCCTTCAAGCTAAGTTCTCCAGATTCAATCGCTTTAATTAGCAGATCAATCTTTTTCTGGCGCTGATTTTGGCGATCATTGACTTGCTCGAAAACGGCTAAATATAAAGCGGCTAACACCTTGGCTTGATCTCTAGTAATGATCGGAATTTCTAGGGTGCTAAAACCTCGTCCCGCTAATGTAACACTTTTTAGCATTGTCATAAAAGTTTGCATTAACCCTGATAGCTGATATTGAAAGTCTCCATAGATAGAAAAAATAACTTTCTCGATAAATTCTATCCAAAGTTCCTCAATATTATTCGATTGTTGAGTTTGTGGAATAAAAATCTGCACATGGTAATTACTTTCATGCAGGGAAACAATCTGATATTTTTTCTGCAAAAACTCTAAAAACCGATCAATCGTGCTTTCATGAGTTAATTTTGCCTGTAGCTCTCCCGGTGACGGTGATTTGTACACAAGCTGTATCCTACCTATCTCTCGTTCTCGATAAAAAACTTGATTTCCCTTAAACGTGGGTTTAATGAACTCGCTTTCTTTTTGAGGTTGAGAAAGTCGTAACTGTCTAACCAATTTAGGACGATCGAAGGTTTGGGCGATCGCTATCGCTCTGGGATCGTTAGCTAAAGCGGAAATTAATGTCGAGTCGGTTTGAGGGATCGCATTTGCGGTCAAAGCACTCAATAAGATAGTAATTTCAAGTTCGCTAATCTCTTCCGAAGTCGTAATCGCTTTTGTATCTTGCTCTGGAGGAACATTCTCGAAAAGTGAAAGTTGTTTAATCGACATAGTGCTGTCCTTCCTTGATTTCTTATTTTGAGGGAGTAGGCTGAAAAGTGCCTACTTCCGCTCTCTAGAGGCGTTATTGCCGGGATTCTAGGTTAAATCAGCGTAAATTCTGACTTCGCCTTCAGAATCCAAGACTGGAGACTGTTTAAGTTCTTCGATCTCGCGCCAAAGACGCTCGATTTGGTGCAGAAGATGCTCGATTTGCTGATAAATATCGTCCAAATTAGCCATTACTGACCTCCGTTTTATTGACATGGGTATCCATCTGGAGTCAGCTTTGCTATAATGCAAGGCAGAAAAGTTTAATCATATAGATAGCCGACTCCAAACGGCTTCTTTTAATATCGCTCACTGTTCACGTCGTAACGAGTATGAGGCTACAAGAGCAAATCATTCTCTTAAGCATATCATGGTAAGATGATCGATTACTGAACCCCTGATACTAAGAGGGATTGAAACGTCACAAGTAGTGAGGCTACTGTTTAGCCTTTTCATCGAATCCCTAATAGGGATGTGGAGGCAGAACAAGGCGGGGTCTTTGTTCTACGAGGTTATCCATACTACTCTGTCTCCTTTTATTCACTCCCGCTCTCTGCCATTCTAGATCGCCTGAACTCCCTAGACCGATGTAAGCGGGTACATCCTTCCGAGTGCTATTGTCCGGATTCTCGACAGAAGGCCCTACGGGTGCGGAACCATCGACGGGGGTACTCCCCCCTCATTTCCTCTTACCATAGCTTTTTGCGCTCATTTATCATTACAATATAGGTAGTATAGCGCAAATATTCTAAAAATGCAAGTATATTTTTAAGGTGAATCGCAAAAAAGAAACAATTACACTGTCAATTCCTCCCGGCACGAAGGAGAAGCTAGAAGCGATCGCCCGACGTTTTAACATCTTTTGGGGGAAAAGTCCTAGTCCATCGGGTCTGATCGCCGCCATCGCCGAAGGGGAACTGGAGATCGGTGAACCTTTTACCCTCTCGGCAAAGCGGGTCGAAGCGATCAAGAAAGCGATCGACCGTCTGGTGCGATCGGGTCACATCGAACCGGCCCAGACTCTTTCTAATTTTCTTTTAGAGAGGGGAAATCTCTCCCCTCAAGAGCGTCGGGAGATTTCCGAACAGGTGAGTCAGTACGATCGCGATTGGCGGCTCACGGTGGAGCGCTATATCCATGACCGGCAAGCTTTTCGGGTAATGTACAAAAATTCTCAGGGACAGACCCTAGAATTTACCGTTCGCTGTGCCGAGATCATGTTTCGGGAAAAAGAATTCTATCTGGAGATCTGGTGTGAGGAAACTGAGGACCTGCCAGAAGAAGATCAGCGAGACTTTCCCGAGCTTGTTCACAATCGCTGTCTTAAATTCTCTCGTATTCAAAGCCTGATTCCGATCGAAGAACCATGGCGAGACAGTCTCGATTTTATAGAAGTACAATTACAGTTAGAAAAAGATCTCGTGAAGGCTTATGAAAGGAAGACAAGGGATATCGACGACCGAGAGGTAAACGGAAAGAGAATTATAACCCGTAAGGTTTCTAGTCCTTTTTGGTTTATCCGGGAGATTTTACCCTACGGGAATCGCTGTATTGTACTTACACCAGAGTCATTACGCAATCGGATCAAACAAATGTTATTAGATCTTTGCCAACAGTACAAATCGGGGTAAAATTTGCGATCGCTGTTCACGAGGATCGGTTATATCTGGACTTCCCCTTTGACAAAAGGACATAACCTTTGCTGTATGAGGGATTAAGAGAATTTCTGATATCCTGTTACCGGGTACAAATTAAGGAAACCTCCAATAAATCTAGCGCCTAAAGTCCGAAAAATATGCACGGGAAAGTTCTCTTGATTCCGTTTTCGGTGGTGATTCGGTAGTAGTGATGGAGGCTTAATCCTTTGCTTTGCTGTGCATTGTAGTCATGGATAAAATACCAAACAGCGCCAACGTGATTCTCCATTTTTTTAGAGAAAGATAGACTCTCTCTCACCAGCCGAGAAATCCTTTGTCGAAAGGTATTATTTAATCTTTCAATATGATTAGTTTGACCAGTTTCTTTCCCCACGGCTCGATGACGTTTACTCGGAATTACTGTCTTATAGAACTCCCAAAAATCTGTGTAAGTAACAGCACATTGTCGGTAAACACCTGGTAAACTGGATCCAAGGTTTTTTGGCTGATTGACGACTCCTATCTCCTAAATAGCAACCAATAATTTCCCTTGTTTTTCTATCAATTGCCAGCCAAATATACACCTTTATCGTCTTAGAAAAAACCAAAGACCACATCTCATCACATTCTCTGACCAATTTGCTTTTTGATTTTTCCGAAACCTTTACTTGACGTGGGACAGACGCAAGTTTATTGTTGACATAATTTTGTAACCATGACCAACTTACTCCAGTTACTCTAGCAATTCCTCCTAAGGAAATTCGTTCGAGCAAGAGTTTATCAATTAATTGTTTGGTTTCGTCAGAGACGGTTTTATTAGTGGGATTGCTCACCAACTGGCGACCACAATCTTTACACTTACGTTTGGGTTTGCCATTATGTGTAGAACCATTTTTGATGGTATGGCAAGAACCACATTTAGGACAAAGAAATATTGAAGCTGGTGAATCTTTTGTTAGAAGATTATGTTCTAAATCTTCATCGCCATCCAACTAAAATTTAATAATTCAAGAGAAGATTTTGATAGAAAAAGCAATCATAAAAAGCAAATTCTTGAATCATAAAAAGCAAATTTTTTACATTTATCAGGTAATTATTTTTATTAGTCAATATTCTACACAACTCAGGCTAGATAAGCAAGGTAGCTCACCACTACTATCGGATCACTACCCGGCGAGGTATCGATTCATGAGGTTTAATTCGTCTATTGCGATCAGAGGTTGAATAGGGAGCATCTCACTTATGCAATGAGTATTAATACTTATAGATGTCAACAACTAGAAAATCTTCAACTTGATCACAAAGAGAAATGAGATTATAATAGTTATAACTGACAATT
>VYLT01000302.1_pt1 | contig 11860 bp, 7 predicted proteins | sample 5114261 | NCBI WGS metagenome assembly VYLT01 (sample SAMN12291815, study PRJNA351875) | freshwater metagenome | isolation source: freshwater lake | place: USA: Michigan, Little Long Lake | collected 2011-07-12 | reverse complement strand
TCCCGCCCACCCCGTCTGTCGTGATCGAACCAATAAACCGGACGTTCGGATAAATGGTCACGCTTTCTTGCGTTTGGTCCGGTCGGTGATAAAGGTTCAACGCATGTTTACCCGTATGCTGGAAAGCAGGCAGTAACCGGGCCAAGTAACGTTCGATTCGTGCCAGATTTGCTTCGCATAGATGGATAAAGAAAATCCCTTTTTTGCCGGTCTTCCAATCGTGTTCGGCCTGTCGCAAACGTGTGAGCAAACCCGTTGCCCCCATAAGATAGCGTTCTTTCGTGGGGTCGTATTTGCCCAGAAGTTCCAGATCGTCCTTCCATGTCGGGACGACTTGAATTTCCAAACTCCCGTTTTGATGACCCAAAGCATTGGCCAAAACCCGATTCGCAAGGGCGTGCGGATAACCTGCGGGACCTGCGAGAAAAGTAAACGGGCTTGTCTTCACGGAGAGATAAAGATTGGTCGCGAATTCATTCGAGATGGTCCAACCTTGATGACGATACTCTTGCACAATCGAACCGATTAACGGGTGTTCGTCGGTTACGGCATCGAGTTCTCGACTTGGTGTAACGGGTTGCACTTCGGGAAGCGAAAACGGCGCCACTTGTTTCGCAACAGGTACGGGTGCTGGCGTGGCCGATTCTTGCACGGGCATAGCAGCAGGAACGGGCATGGGTACGGGTATGGCGTTGACAACCGGTCGAATGGCTTGCGAAACAACGGCAGCAAGAGGCCACTCGTTTTGCAATTTTTCGACAAGGGTTTTGACCCCGTCGTTCATCTGCTGTTCGAGCGATTTGATTTGTTGTTGAACCCCATTCTTTTGGGCTTCGAGTTGGTCGAGTTCGGTTTGCGATGCTTTGAGCTTCTGGGCGATCTCACTCTTGAGATGATCGGCCTTTTTCTGAAGGTCGTAGTTCTCTCGCAGAAGTTCCTTCTTGGTGGTTTTGATTTCCTCGTCGAGCGTTTTGGCCCGTTCTTCCATGCGTTTTGCGACAAGCTCTTGCAGGAGTTTTTGACCCGATTCGGTATCCAAATAACGATTTCCCGCTTGGATGCGTTCGGCTTGGAGGGCATCGATTTGGTTCATCAACAACGAGATTCTCCGACAGCGTTGGCGGATAACTTCGGGTGAGGTCTCTTTCAGATAATCAGGAGCATTCCGTAGGGTCTTGAGGACTTCGGGCGGGATTGGCGGTGTTTTGCTCCATTCGACAAACCAGTCGATCAGCTTTTGTTGCGGAAGCCGGTCGTGCATCTTGTCGGACTTAGCCGTAAGAACTGGCCCTAACAGAATGTGGATGGGGTTACGGGCGACAAATTCGTCGTCAGGATTTTCGTGAACGTAGGTTCGCAGTTCGAGCTTGTATTGCGACAACTGCTCCTCGGCGAATTCCGAAAGCTCGTTACTATTCCCGTAAGGCTCCCAATCAATCGATTCTATCACCCCAATGACTTCAAGTTTGCGATGCACTGCCACACGTCGCAGAGGGCCATAGATTTTCTTTCCGACACGGGCAAAAAAGATCGGCAACACATTCTGATGAGGGTTCCGAATCACCCCTTTGGGTTCGTGCGGGTCGAAACTATTCACATCCAGCACGGAAGCAATTCGCGTATCGTAAGGGACACCTGCATCGGTGATGGCATCTTTAGCGAGAGTGGGTGTTTCAAACGCAAGAAACTGCGATTTACCCGGCGTATATTTTTCGTTGCGTTGCGGGTGTAACAAAACCCAATCCCATTCCCGTAATGCTCCACGATTCACCAAGAACACATAGCCCGGATCGGGAAAAACCTCGCGGGGATCGTTCAACATTTGTTGTTGCGTTGTGCAATAAAGGGGAATCGCACTGCCCACATATCCTCCGCGAGGGCCGGTGCTAGTCCAACCGGTCACAACCGCTAAAAATTCTTCTTTAATGGGGTCCACAATCATGGTTGATTCTCTGGGAAATCGTCATTCGTTCGAATGACTATTCAAGGGTGTGTAATAAGATAACCGGCACAAGTCGGAGCGCAAGACTACGGCAAGGGGGTCATCGCAACGGGTTGTTGTTGGGTAAAAAATTAGCCTTTTCGTTGGCACCACGGAGCGCCACACGGAGGACCAACCCCACACCCTCCCCCCATCGGCAGAGGAGTCGGAGAACTGCTCGAAACTTGAGCCGGAACGCTCAAGAGACGAGAAAAAGTGAATTGCTGACATTTCGGGCATTGCAAATTTTCAGAACCAATCGATTGTCGAACCAATTTTTCTTCACGATGCTGACACGTCTGACATTCGTATTCATAAAGCGGCATAAGATCGCCCTCGTAAAACTCGTTGAAGAGATTATAGGCGAGAGTCGGGAATCGGGAATCGGGAATCGGGGTTCGGGGTTCGGGAATCGATCATCGCGGGGCGATCTGTGGGGCCACCCCGCGACGATTCACTTTCTGTCTTTCCCGAATCCCAATTCCCGAACCCCGATCCCAGACGCCCTACTTCTCAAACCGTGCCTTGAGTTTCTCCATCAACTCTGTTTTCTTTTGGCCTTCGAGGGCGTCAAGCATCGCTTTTTGGGCGTTTTTATCGGTCACGTCGATCAACAGGGCGTCCCATGCGATGGTTTCGGCTTTGGCAAAGTCTTTGGCATCGAGCAAGAGGTTAGCAAGACGCAAACGGCTCTTGAGGTCGTCGGCATCGTTGGCGACCTGTTCGCCGATCACGTCAATCAAACGGGTAGTATCTTTTTGTTTTTCGTAGATTTCGATCAACTCGCGTAGCCAGTTACCATCGACAGGGGCGACCTTTCGGCCTTTCTCGAAGATCGTCGCAGCTTTTTCGAGGGTCCCTTCTTTCTTGTAAATGCGTCCCAATTCTTCCAATAGTTTCGGGTCGGTTTCGTCTTTCTTTAAAGCCCCTTCGATGAGCTCAATCGCCCCAGCACTATCTCCTCCATTCAACAGCAAGCGAGCTTTGACAAGCGATGCCAACGGGTGACCTTCGGACTTTTTCAAAATGTCGTCCACCAGTTTACGGGCTTCAGTGGACATTCGGCGACGTTCGTAGGCGTCGGCAACACGGGCAGCGAGATCAATATCGTCGGGTTTGGCTTCGTGGGCTTTAACAAGTTCGTCGAATTTCATCGGTTTTTCGGGCGTTGTATTCGGGCGGGCCGAAATACCCTTCACCTGCTTTTCGACGTAGGCTTTGTAGCGTTTCTCAAATTCGGCTTTATCAATCCCGACACTCTTGGGGAGAGCAGCTGCGTCGTCGAGACCTTCGCCGTATGCTTTCAAGAGTTTGGCAATCGCTTCAATCCCAAAGGTTTCGATAACGAATTGCACATAAAGGTTCGCTTGACAGTAGGCCAAGTTCCATTCGGCTTGGTTACGAGGTCGCACAAACCCTAATAAGATCGTATCGAGGGTGAGTAGGTCGTTTTTCTCGAAGCGTTCGCGTAGGATGACATTCCAAATCGGCGGGCGATTTCCCCCTTCTTGGCGCACCGCTAAACCCTCCGTCAACCAGTGCGGGCATTGGAAATCGGTCTGAGCAAGATTGAACACATGCACAAGCTCATGCCGAATCACACGCCCCCAGTTGAACGCTCGCGGGATGCCTTTACCTTTCGGCGAAACCATTGTGACCACTCGGCCTGTGCAAGCCCCAATCGTATGCAGATCGGGTAACCCCACAGTGCGACCGCTAAACATTTCGTGATTATTGAATAATTCGATGAGCGTTCGCCCTTCGGGTTCAAAGGCAAAATCCTTCGCCAATTTGGTGTGCATGTCCTCTAGGTATTCGGCCAGAAACTCGGCAAGGAGCTTATCGTTCTTGGGGTCGAACTTGATCGTATAGTTTTTGGTTTGCAAAGTTTCGTACTTCGCAAGGTGATCCAGAACTTTACGAGAATTAGATACTCGCACATTAAAGCTATCAAGCTTAAAGGCTTCGTCTAACTGCTTACGTCCCTCCTCTTCCTTTCCGATACGAAGGTAAAGTAACCCTAACGCTGTTTTAGGTCCTGCAAGGTCCTCACGAAGCTCAATCGCCTTTTTGAGGAAGATTTCCGAATCGCCATAAATACGACGATCTTCGAGGGCTAGTGCCAGTTCGTGGTAAAAGATACCCGGTTTACTGTTGAATTTCTCAACCTCGGCGACGAGAGTTTTTACGGCTTCTTTCTTGCGAGCAAGGTACTCCGTCGCAGCAAGTTTACCGTAACAGGCTTCGTCCTTCGGGTTAATTTTGAGGGCTTTTTCAAGAAGTTTGCGGGCCTCGGTCAGGTCACCCCCTGCAAGTCGAACTTCGGCTTTGAGTCTCAGTGCAGAAACGAGCTTCGGGTTGATCTCAAGGGCTTTATCGGCGTTAGCTTCGGCCTCTTTCATTTCGTATTGCTGAAAGAAGATACGCCCTTGCCCAACGAATGCGACGGCGGCTTTGGGGTTAATCTTCAGGGCATTTTCGTAGGCTTCCAGAGCTTGGGGACGGTTGTATTTTTCCAAAAGAATATCGCCAACCAAGACCTCCGCCTGCCAATAGTTGGTGTTCGACTTGAGGGCATCGGGGGCGATTTCGTTGATGATAAACCGGAACTGGGCAGGGATGACATTTCGGCGAGCATGTTCGGCACCTGCTAACCCGACAAGCACAAGCTCTGCGGGATTGGTAATCGGTTTATCGTCCTCGTCACGTTGGCTGTACGTTTTAACGAACCATTTCATCTCGGGGTCGGCCCCCTTCAAATCACCGGATTCTCGGAGGATTCTCGCACGCACCCACCTTGCAAGGAATTGGTCATCTTTGGCTTTGATGGCAGCTTCGGCATCTTTCTTCGCATCGTCCCACTGACCTAATGTAAAGCGAAGATCGGCCCGCTGTGCGAGTAAGTCGGGTTGCTCGGATTTTTTCTTGAGGGCTTCGTCTAACACTTTGGCAGCTTTGTCGTACTCACCGGTAAGGGAATGGACTTGAGCCAACCCGACAGCAGCACCGACTTGGAAAGCCTCGTCGGTCAGCAGCTTCTCGAAAGAGGCTTGAGCTTCGGCAAGGTTTCCCCGCAAGAGCCGTTCTTCGGCTTCGCTCAACGGGGTAGCCTTGACTTTAGGAGGGTCTTTCTTGGCTTGCCCCCAACTTACGGAGCCAACGCAGATTAACAAAAGGAGGGTAAAAACACGTTGCATATTCGATAATCTCGGCGAAAGGGGTCACTCTGTTAGGATAGTGGAGATTGGGCTTGATTGTTAAGGGGATTTGGTTATCTGAGAGAAATTCTTGTAACCCGTTTGTGGGGACAGCAATGCGCCGACTTGTATGGATGCTCTTGATCGTCGCCTTTACCCTAACAGAAACGGGCTGCCGTCGCTGGTGTCGCCCCTATCGAGATCGTGACCGCGATTATTACGACGATTGCGACGACGACCGCCGCCGGGCCCCACGATACGCCGACAGAGATCGAGATAGGGATCGGTGCGATGACCCCTGCGACAATCGCAATCGGGGAAGATACATCCCCAATAATTGCCGCGATTGATGTGGATTGTTTTTCGTTTTCGGGTCGCCTGAGTACAATCATTTCAGTGGACATAAAAACCGAGAAAAATACTTTACCCAGAAGACTCAGCGAGCTGGGAGCGTAAGCGACCGGAGCGTTTGTTCATACGCTGAACTCCGGTCGCTTACGCTCCCGGCTCGCTGAGTCTTCTGGGTGTATCTCGATTGTTCCTCTACCCTCAAACCTATTGGCAATACATCGAGCATTATTTATGCGTTCTAATCAGGTCAAAGCGAAACTCAAGGCAGGGCAAGCCAGTTGCGGGACGTGGCTTTCTTTGGGCAATCAAACGGCAGCAAGATTCCTTGCACGCACAGGGTTCGATTGGTTGACCGTCGATATCGAACATAGCCTTGTTGGAATGGAATCCACCGCCAACATTTTCGGAGCCGTTGCTGACGCCGGTTGCACTTGCCTTGCACGGGTTCCTGCCAATCGACACGATCATATCAAACGAGTGTTAGATAATGGCGCGCATGGCGTAGTTGTGCCGATGGTCATTACTCGTCAAGAAGCCGAAGATGCCGTTGCTGCGATGCTTTATCCTCCGCGAGGAAATCGCAGCGTTGGCGGGAGTGTGCATGCGTTGAACTTCGAGGCCACTGCAGCGGAGTATTACGCCCGTGCCGATGACGAACTCTTGATCGTGTTGCAGTGCGAGCATATCAAAGCAGTCGAAAATTTTGAATCGGTCTACTCAGTCGGGAATGTCGATGCCGTTTTCGTTGGCCCCAACGATCTTGCTGCCAGTATGCGTTCACCCGATGGCAAAGCCCCTTCGGGTGCTGCGATGAAGGAAGCTCTCGATCACATCTTGAAAACATGCATCAAAATGGGGATTGCACCGGGTATCCACGCCATGAATCCCGAAGAAGCCAAAATACGCCTCGACGAGGGCTGGCGATTTATTGCCGTTCAAAGCGAGTTGCGATTTATGATGGAAGCTGCTGCAAACGCCCTCAAAACGATTGGCCTGAGTCAGACAAGGGAGATTGCGAAGTATTAGTACCCCCTACCCCTGAACCGGCATGCAGACCTGTTCCAGCAATTTCTCGCAGGTGTCTTGCATGATGTCGGCAAGGTTCGGGAGGGGTTGACCTTCGGGGAGTGCTTCCTTCACGCAGGCAAGCCAACGCGGGAAGCTGTAGAGCATCGCCAATTCTTCGAGCGACATCGGTTCCAAACGGGCATGATGATTTTTCTTGGCAGCTTCGGTCCAGATCGTTTTGCTCTTACCCGTCATGGTCAAATCATCTTCGGGGCGTAAGAGAATCAAGTGGTCGATGATGCTGGGTTCGCTACCCATACTCGACAATTTGATTTCGAGGTCTTTCGGTTTGCCTGCCCCTTTTGCAAGGAACAAGCCGATACCCACTTTCCACGGCGGTGCATCTTTGCAAGCCCAATGTGCGATACTCATCACGCCATACGTCGGGTGTTCTCCGAAGGTATATTCCGGCACGACGTGTTGCAAACGCCATGGGCCGAACTTCACCCCGTGTTCGTGGCACACTTGGAGGAAGGTTCCGAGTGCCGATTGCAGTTCGCGTGTGGCGCCGGTGAGAGCTCCATCCGGTTGCAGTTTGCGGATCGCCGAACGGTGTTCTTGTGCCCAAATCTCCATCATCTGTGCTGTGGAAAGCGTGCCACTCGAAGAAGTTGCGTTCGGCTCTGGGGCGGGCATGAGATTGTCACTCGTTCCCATATCAGGACTTTGAACGATCTCGACTGACTTGGGTGTCGGCGTTTCTGTGATACGATTCACCGGTTCGCTTTCGGGTTCTGTGTAATTCGTCGAAGGAACTTGCACGGGTTCGGTTTCTTGGCCGTAGACCAAATGATCGAACAAGTGTCGGCATTGTTGGAGCATATCACGCAGAGTCGGTTCGGTTTGGGCAATCCGTCGCACTTGCTCTTCGGTGAACGGATACAGAGGATCGGTGTTGAACTCACGAACATCGGGTGCAAGGCTTCCCAAACGGGCTTCGATCACCCGTTTCGCCAACTCGACCGAAGGAACTTCGAGACGCAGGGCCTTGATCGTGCCTTGTCCGGGAACGTGAACCGGGTTGTTCAGACGATCTTGAATATACCCATCCAACGACGGGACAAAGCGATTCCATAATCCCCGTTCTGCAAAGATCAGGAAACAAAGGCCGTCGATTTGGTGCATCACTTGGACAATACCCGCAAAGAAAGTCTCTGCGGTCTTGTGGGCATCGTCACTGCGACGGGCGAGCAGTAAATCTTCGAGTTGGTCGAACGCCACGACGACGGGGATTTTCAACGCGCGGAAAACTTCCATTAGCACTTTGAACAAGTTGAGAACCAAGTCTTGTCGGCTTGGTTTCACTTGGAAAGGCATTTCGACAAAGTCATGCGTAAGGAAGTCCGCAAGTTTGGCCTCATCCTTCATCAGGTACGCACGCGAGAAACCTTTGTAAACTTCGCGTCGCATAAGCCCGGCTGCATTGTGAGCTTCGGTTTTATCAACGTATTTTTCGATCAAAGTAAGGGCATGATCGACCGGTAATCCCGAATTCGTGAGGGCTTGGTGCATCGGCATCAGACCTTTGCCAAGCGTGCCATGACCGACGACTTGTTCGACAAGCCATTGGGTCCGTTCTTGTGCTTGAGTTGCACCGAGACCGAGTTTACGCCCGAAACGAGCTAACCCACCGACAGGGAAGAGATCGAGCTTTTCGTCTGCCGTGAGTGACAAAAGGGCATTGCCCAAAAGCCGACGCACGACGTTTTCGCCGAGGTAATCGAGCGGGCGTACCCCTCGCTGTTTTCCGCCACCCAAGAGGGTATCGATAATTTGGAACAGCAGATATTCGAGAAAATCGGCATCCTTTTGATAGACCCCCGGAGTCACGAGCATTTGCCATGCACCGTCGGCTCCGTGTTTGATCGAGTGCAAAAGGTGAGTTTTACCCGCCCCTTTGTTTCCGAGGATCGGCACGACTTCCGAATGGGTCGTCGGATCGTAGCGATACAGATCGACCACGCTGAGAAGGAGTTGACGTTCGTGTGCGTAAAGTTCGGGCACATGGAATCGGGCACAGACTTCATCATCGGGATTACGGGCAAAGTAATTGCGGAACGGATTACCCGAACGGCGAAGGCCATCGAGAACCCGTTCCGGTTTGGTGCTGGGCGCAGTTGCGGTCGTCATAAGAACCTCCCTGTTCAAAGATCAGACGATTATGGGGCGGGGTTATTTTTCTGTATGTACGGGCGTTATCGAATGCTCGCATAGTACGCCACTTCGTGACCTACGAGCAGAGCGAACGCCGGTTCGGGAAGCGTGTAGAGCGGAGCGGTCCACGGGTGCAGGTAAATCACGTTATCATCATGTAATTGGCGTAGGGCGTCGTGGAAGGCGCCGACGCTGACCCGTCCGGCTTGCTCAAGCCTCCGATAGAGCATGGGTAAAGGAAAATCTTCGCCCGAACGGGGTTGGGCATCCCATTCCGCAAGACGGGCTTTGATGTCGGCAATCAGTTCATCGCTGGCCGCCGAGATACGCGGACGTTCTGGAATTACCAATCCGTTGGTCATTGTTCCATTCCCGTTACTGGAGTTCGTTGTTTGCAAAAGTTGAACAAGAACCTCACGCACACCGGCGAAGCTCTGTGATAATTTTTGGGTCTGGTCTACAAGGTCATTCAGTTGACCTTCTCGCCCTTCGATAGCCCGAAGAAAATCTTCGAGGACTTCGCGTGTGTTGGTGGATTGACAGAGGAATAACTGCCCCGCTTGAGTTAGCTTGGCGACCTCTCGCGTTTGCTTGCCTTTCGTTTCGGTGACGACTTCGAGTAACCCGTCGGTACGGCATTTTTCGGCAGCTGTGCGTGCAGGGGCGGTGTTCGCAAACAACCCCTCTTCGGACTTGGTACTAAACAAGGGGACTCCTTCCGGCTCAGTGGCGGCACGAGCAAGGGCCATTGTAATCAATCGTGAGGATTTATCAGCCAAGGGTTCCCCTTGCCCTTTGAGGACACGAACAGCAACACACAATTGGGGGATATTACCCGCTAACCCCAAAATCGTGCAAGGTCAAATTAGGAAGGTTACGGGGAATGACTTGGAGGATAGGCAGGAAGAGGAGGAATTTGTGAAGCGATTGGGTGCATGGTTACCACTCAATCCGCATCCAGATGTCGGCTTGACGCAGCATATCAATGCCTTTTGAGGTGACCTTTGTCTTCTTGACGTTCAGGTAACTCAGTTTGAGTCCCTTGAGATGAAGTAAGCCCGCATCGGTAATTGCCGTATTCTCCAGAGTCAGGGAGCTAATCTGGTTGCCGACAAGTGCCCGTAAGTCCTCATCCGTCACCTTGCTATCTGGGAGCTCGATTCTAAACCCACCAAGAAATGACCGCACGACCTGACCTTTATTTCGCAGAACCATCTCTGCACATTCTCGGGTCAGTGGAGTATCTTTCTTGTCATTGACGAGGGCATTAACAAATTCATGTTGCATCCGGAGCTGCTCCGCCTCGGCCCTTGCCTTGCGTGCCTCTTCTTCCAGACGTTTTTGATTCGGATCGACCTCAACCCGTTCTGGCTTCGGGTTGCTCGGTGGCTGCTTTGTTGGGGTCTCCCAGTAATAGCTGAGATACTTCTTGGGGAATTCGTATTTGAAGCCATAGTGACAAACAAGAAATGTACCCACCATCAAAACACCCCCAACGCAATAGGCCACCACAGCACGTCGAAAGGATTTCAACCCGATCCAAGTACCAACAAAGGGAACAAGGCACGCCAGAGCGCTAAACGTCCACATCTGCCCCTTGTCCCAATTCAACTCGATAAACTCACGAACCAGACAGATTATCAACGCCCCCGGTGCGATCAGCACAGCGACCGCAATTGCCAGAACGACAAGTACGCCGATTATCGCCCCTCCAGAGCCATCGCCCCCAGAATTCGAGTCAGAACCACCCCCAGACGACCCGCCAGAGTTGGAAGAATAGTCGCTGTAGGTGTTCCTATTTCCGTTGAGTTGCTCCAACTGGTAACTACACGGACTGCCTGCATCTGCTGCATCACTCATCGCTTTATCCTCTTCTGTCCTTTACTATCCGCTATTTAACCGGTTTTCCCAAGTGTTTCTCGATGAACTCGAAGGTTCCTTTGCCGTTGATGACGTGCCCGCCGTCAAAAAACTCAATCTCGGTTCGCGAGGGTATTTTTAGCTTGGTGTAGAAGCGTCGGACTTTGGCGTATTCGTAAGCGACCATCTCGTCAATCCCGACACCGTCGTCGTGTCCGCGTTCAACCATGAAGGGGCGAGGGGCAATGAGATAGGCCATTTCTGCATAGTTAAAGGTTTCACCGAGATTGAACTCGAACATCTCATACTCGCCGGTGAACATATAACTCAATGGACGTTCAACCGTCACATTTTTACCGATCCACTCGTTGAAATCACCAGAGCAGATCGAGATTTTGTATTTGGGGAGTACGGCAGGGACTCGCATCGCAGTCTTTCCCCCGTAGCTCAGACCATAGAAACCGATCTTGTCTCCGTCCACGTTCGGAAGGGTTGCAAGCCAATCGAGTATTCTTTCGTGTTGGCGAATGATGAACGAGAACAACGAGAGTTTGAGCGGGTTCGCTTGGCGTTGAAGTTGCCGGAATTTATTCTGGTGAATGTACGGGTTTTGTGGTGCAAATACGATGTAACCCAGATCGGCAAGTTGTGTCCCAAACGAGTTGTAGTACTGGGTCTTCCCTTTGGGGTTGCAAATATCGGTCGGGCGACCTTCGAGACCGTGTTGACAAACGACGACCGGACGTTTTTCGTCCTTCTTCATCCCCTTTGGTAAACACAAAATGCCGTAGCAGAAAACGTCGTCGTAAAGGTCAAGGGTCACCTCGTAGCCGGTCCATTTGTCGGTCTCGTAAATCACTCGGCTCTTGGGGTTCATGGGAAGTTTTGAGGCAGGCAGTTTGCCGATAATCTCTTCCCAGAAATAATCTCGCATCGTTTGGCACGATTTATCGAAAGCCTCGGCAGAGGATTTATCGACCTTCGACCAAAATTGGTTGCGTGTGCGGTCACTGCGATGCCACGTTTTTTGCACAAGATCGACCATACCGTCGAACTGGCGTCTCATTATTTCCGGCGTGCGGATTTTCAGAACCTCGGTGAATTTGTCGTCGAATAAGGGCTTTTTCAAATCGTCTTCGGAATATGTGTCAACAAGGGCTGGAACGAAACCCTTGATTTCTTTCAACCGATCTATCGCTCGTGCTTTCGGGTCAGCCTCATCAACGAGTTGGAAGGGAAATTTTCCCTT
>VYLT01000299.1_pt1 | contig 11895 bp, 9 predicted proteins | sample 5114261 | NCBI WGS metagenome assembly VYLT01 (sample SAMN12291815, study PRJNA351875) | freshwater metagenome | isolation source: freshwater lake | place: USA: Michigan, Little Long Lake | collected 2011-07-12 | reverse complement strand
CCCTCCCGGCAGAGGAAACGCGAGCGGTGGTTGTCCTTGGCATTGTCTACCCAGCCCGTCAGCGTCGGGTCGACCAGGTTCTGCGTCACCTGAACCCACATCGGCGTGATCGGATATTCTTCCATCATCAGCGCTTCGGCCTGGGCGAAGATCTCGGCCCGCTTGGTGAGGTCCAGTTCCTGGTTCGACTGGTTCAGCAGCGCATCATACTCGGGGTTCGCGTACTTGCCGTAGTTCTGCTGGCCAGTCGTCGATTGCAGCAGGTAGAGATAGTTGATCGGATCATCGAAGTCCGCAAGCCAGGCGGCATCCGACACCTCGAAGTCGTTCTGGCGAAGGCGGGCGTAGAGCACCTTGGTGTCCTGCTTCACGATTACCGGCTGCACCCACGGCGCAATCTCGGCCCAGTTCTGCTGCGCCACCGGGGCAACCTTCGGATTGTCACCGGTCGAGCGGTGAATGAACTCGAACTTCAGCGGATTGTTCGGGCCGAAGCCGGCCTCTTCCAGCAGGCGTTTCGCTTCGGCCAGGCGCTCGGGGCGTGGCATCTCCTTCCAGCTGACCTGCGGGCGCGGCACCTCATAGTTCGACATGCCCGGCGGCACGAAGGCATAGGCCGGCTCAAAGCCCGGCGTCAGCACATTTCGCACCATGAACTCGCGGTCGAGCGACAGAGAAAGCGCCTTGCGCACGCGCACATCGTTGAACGGCGGTTTGGTCTGGTTGAAGGTCCAGTAGGTTACCAGCAGGCCAGGCGTCGTTCGCGGCCAGCCGGGAAACTTGGCCTCTAGCTCTGCTTTGCGCGGTCCCGAGAAGACATTGTTGATATCCAGTTCGCCGGCCGCGATCTTGTTCTCGTAGGCCGCTTCGTTCTCGATCTCGAAATAGGCGACGCGGTCGAAGCAGGCTTCCGCCGCACCGAAGCCGGTCGGGTTCTTTTCGGAGACGAGCTGGTCGCCGGTGCGCCAGTAGACGAGCTTGTAGGGACCGTTGACGACGATGTTCTCCGGCTGGATCCAGGCATCGCCGAACTGCTCGACCACGTGCTCAGGAACCGGATAGGTCGTGTAGTGCGTCAGGAGGCCCGGCAGGTAGGGCGCCGGATACTCCAGCGTCAGTTCCAGTGTCTTGTCATCGATGGCGCGCGCGCCGAGCTGGTCCGGCGGAAGTTCGCCAGCGTTCACCTTCTCGGCGTTCTTGATCAGCCAGAGCATCGAGGCGTACTGCGAGGCGATCACCGGATCCTGGATGCGGCGCAAGGCGTAGACGAAGTCGCTCGCCTTCACCGGCTGGCCGTCGGACCAGTTGTAATCGCCGATCTTGAATGTCCACACCGTGCCGGTCGGGTCCGTTTCCCAGCTTGTTGCCATGCCGGGGATCGGCTTGCCATCCACGCCATCCGTCGTCAGGCCGATCAGCATGTCGCCGATCACGATATTCTCCCACTGGGCCGAGGACTTGTGCGGGTCGAGCGTATCCACCTTGGCCGAGATGCCGCGCCGCAGGGTCGGCACGTCGCCCGGCTTTTCTTTCGCCCCTCCGCCGCCGCAGGCGGCCAGGGCAAGCGCGGCGAGCGCGAAGACGGAAGCGGTGAGAACCGAGCGGCGAGTGGTCATCGAAAGCATCTCCTGATCGCAAAAGGTGTCCCGCGCGGTTCAATTGCGCGCGTTCGGCCGGAATGGACGAAATTTCTGGCCCCTTGCTGCCAGACGTCCAGCGGATTGCAAAGCCTTAACGCGCCGCGATGAACAGTCGCTGACCGGAAATCAGGCGCGCTGGGACACAAGATCAAACTTCGAGCGGGGCGTGGGCGCCGCATCGGGTGTCACCACGAGGCCGCGTTCGATCAGGTCAAGCATGTGGCCGAGTACGCTCATTGCGGCGGCCGGGTGGAGGCGCTGGTCCACATCCTTGTACATCCGCGTCACCATTGCGGGGATCGACGTCTCGCCGCCGCGCAGCTCGGCAAGGATCGCCGCTTCGCGCGCCCGGCGGTGGGCAGCGTACTCGGAAATGAACTCCGCGACAAAGGCCTTGCCGCGCACCGCGTCGCCATGCGTTGGCCACAGGATGTCGAACCCGCGCGCCGCGATCTTGTCGAGGCTGCGCATGTAATCGCCCATGTTGCCATCCGGCGGCGCGACGACCGTGGTCGACCAGCCCATGATATGATCACCGGAGAAACAGGCATTCTCTTCGCGCAGACCGAAGCAGATGTGGTTGGCGGTATGGCCCGGCGTCTCGATAACATCGAGCGTCCAGCCCGGCCCGGAAATCACCGCGCCGTCGCCAATTTCGATGTCCGGTACAAAACTCAGGTCGTCTTCGCTGCCGAGTTCGTCCTTCGCGGTATGGATGCCGCGATACAGCGAATAGGTCTTGCAACCCGCCCATGCGGCGAGCGGCGCGGCCAGCGGCGAGTGGTCGGAGTGGCCATGCGTTACCAGCACGTGCGTTACGCGTTCACCGGCGAGAGCCGCTTTCAGCGCTTCGAAATGGTCGTCCTGCATTGGCCCCGGATCGATCACGGCCACATCGCCCTTGCCAATTATGTAGACGCCGGTGCCCATGTAGGTGAAGGGGCCCGGATTGTTGGCAATCACGCGGCGGACCAGCGGGGATACCTGGTCAACGCGGCCGTATTCGAATTCGATACCGCGGACGTATGGGATGGCCATGTGAAGAGGAACCTTCAGTTAACGGACGGATCCGGCTCTCATCGTTTCTTCGGTGCAAAGGTCTCTGCGAAGGCACGGGCCATGCGGCGTGTTGCGCGCAGCTTCCCGCCCAGTTTCAGAGCGACCGGCGGACCCATGTCCGTCTTGTTCGCATCGACGATGAAGATTCGTCCCGTCGACCGATCGCGTAGGACATCCACCCCACCCCAGTCGAGCCCGATTTCAGCAGCAAAGCGCTCTATCACGCGAATTTCATCAGGCGAGTAGCAGTTGCGTGGCTCATCGAGCAAAACTTCAACATTCTCGTTGAGAAAGCGGCGTTCCAGCGGACGGCGCTTGCGGAAAACCACAATCGGTGTTCCGCCCACCAGGCAGCAGCGCAGGTCTTCGACCAGCCCGCCGGGGATCTCGTTGTCGATCAGGCGCTGATACGCCTTGCCCGGAACCGCCTCGTCCAGCGGCCCTTCGATAACCCGCCCGTCATGCGCGGCATTGGCTTCCGACTTCTCGACCATCCGGCCGCGGAAGGTCAGCGGGTCCACCAGAAGCGAATCGCCGCTGGCGGTTTCAAACGCAGCGGCGACCCGTGTCTTGGAAATGTCATTGCACCCGAAATTGATCAGGCGCGCGCCCGTCTTCACCTGCGGCGCGCGGTGCCCGGTCTCGGTCGAATCATCGAACTGCATCACGATGTCGGCCGCAGAGACGTCCTCGACCAGCTTGGCGCCGGAGACGTGCATCACAGACCAGATGAAATACCAGGGCCGCGGCTTGTCGGGATAGAAGGCGATGGTCGGGCGTTTGTGCCCGGTAATCAGGCGCCAGGTGCGCCAGTTCTGGACGAAGAAATAGAAACAGAACCACGTAAAGACGCTGTGCAGGAGCGCGATGTCCGGCACGATCCGCGCGCCGGTTTTCTTGACCAGGATAACGCCCTGCTCAAGCTTGAAGTCATCGGTCCACATACGGCCTGACATGTACTCTGCTCCCGGTTTGCCGCTTGCGCTGGCCGGATCCTCTACAGGACGTGACGCCTCGCACGCCTCGGCGTCCGCTTCAACTCCCGCTTTGTGGCGCGACTGTGTCAGCCGCCCGGTCCTACAGCAGTTCGCGCAGGCTGGAGAGGTCGTATCCGGCCCCCGCGGCCGCGTCGATGATGTCGTCCCCGGCGCCCTGACCGGCATGCACGAGGGCCCAGGCCGTGATCGAGCGCGTACCCGTCCGGCAGTAGGCCAGCACCGGTTGCGGGGCCTCGTTCAGAATATGCCCCATCCGCTCGACAATCTCCGGCGTCGGCGCACCGGAAAACGGCAATGCGGCGAATGTCAGCCCCAGGGATTCGGCTTTCGCGCGAATCGCGCCCATGCGCGGCTGGTCTACGCCGCCTTCCCCATCGGGGCGATTCGCAATCAGCGTCTTGAAACCGGCCTTGGCCACGGCGTCCAAATCGGCTTCAGTAAGTTGCGGGGCGACCGCGAAATCAGGGGTCACCTGACGGATATCGGCCATTTGTGTGCTCTCCTCGAGTGCAGCGTGTCGCTTGATCGCTTCGCGCCTCAAGCTAAGGAATGTAAAGGCCCCTGCCAAGCGGGCGTTGCCGCCCCGAACGTTCAACCTGTTGTGTCCAGAGGCTTTTCACCAACGTGTCTATGCTGCAACGCGCTTTCCGCAGGATTCCATGGGGCTATACGCTAAGGCGGCTCCTGATTGCCATCCCCACGATGCTGGCAATCATCACCGTGGCCTTCCTGATGATGCGCGCCGCCCCTGGCGGCCCCTTCGACGGCGAACGCAAGCTCCCCGCCGCCACCGAGCGCGCCATCGCCGAGAAGTTCGGCCTCGATAAGCCGCTCCACGAACAATACCTCGACTATGTTGGCGGCGTACTGCAGGGCGATTTCGGCCCCTCCTACAAGACCCTCGGCAAGAGCGTGAACGACCTGATCGCGGACGGCCTGCCCGTCTCGCTGACCATCGGCGCGCTGACCATGGTCATCTCCCTCATCCTCGGCACCGCCCTCGGCATCTTCGCGGGGCTCAGGCAAAACTCGGCGGCAGACTTCAGCGTCATGGGGGTGGCGATGGTCGGCATTTCGGTGCCGAGTTTCGTCATCGGCCCAATCCTCATCTTGATCTTCGCGCTGGGTGCCGGCCTCTTCGCGGTCGGCGGGCTCGGGACCTATCCCAACATTGGCATGAGCTGGCACAACCTCACGCTGCCGATCATCACCCTCTCGCTCGCCCAGATCGCCATCATCTCGCGCCTGATGCGCGCCTCGATCATCGAGACGATGCGCGCCAACCATATCCGCACCGCCCGCGCCAAGGGCCTCTCGGAATGGGACGTGATCACACGCCACGCCCTGCCGTCCGCCCTGCTGCCGCTCGTCTCCTATGCCGGCCCCGCGATGGCCCGCGTGATGACCGGCTCGGTTGTCATCGAGAAGATCTTCGGCCTGCCCGGCCTCGGCTCCTACTTCGTCGACGGCGCCCTGAACCGCGACTACACGCTCGTGATGGGCGCGATCATCGTCTATGCGGGCCTGATCATCCTTCTCAATCTCGTGGCCGACATTCTCTACGCCATGCTTGATCCCAAGGTGAAATACGACTGATGGCGCACCTCGATCCGGTTCTTGATCCGACTGGCCGCGTCGAAGCGGTCAACCTCGCCATCCAGGGCGGCCGCTCGCTGTGGGACGATGCCCGCGCGCGCCTCCTGCGCAACAAGGCCGCCGTCGTCTCGATGATCCTGTTCGGAATCATCGTGCTGATCGCCGCTTTCGGCCCGCTCGTCTGGGTGCACAATCACGAGACCATCTCGGACCTGCGCACCATCCCGCCGACCTTCGAGAACTGGCACATCCTCGGCACCGACCTGCAGGGCCGCGACCTCTTCGCCCGCCTGTTGATCGGCCTGCGCATCTCGCTGATGGTCGGCGTGGTCGCCACCATCGTCAGCCTTGTGATCGGCGTCACCTGGGGCGCCGTCGCAGGCTATCTCGGCGGGCGCATCGACAACTTCATGATGCGCATCGTGGATGTGCTCTACGCCCTGCCCTTCATCTTCTTCGTCATCCTGCTGCTGACCGTCTTTGAACGGAACATCGTGCTGATCTTCGCTGCCATCGGCGCGATCGAATGGCTGACGATGAGCCGCATCGTGCGCGGCCAGACCCTGTCGATTAAGAACAAGGAGTTCATCGAGGCCGCCCGCGCCGCCGGTGTCTCGCAGGCCGGCATCATCACGCGCCACATCCTGCCGAACGTCATCGGCCCGGTCGCCGTCTACGTGACCCTCACCATCCCGGTCGTCATCCTCGCCGAAAGCTTCCTCTCCTTCCTCGGCCTCGGCGTGAACGAACCGCTGACCTCGCTCGGCGTGCTGATCGCCGACGGCGCCGACATGATGGAAGACAAGCCCTGGATGCTGATCGCCCCGGCGGTCACCATGTCGGTCACCCTCCTCTGCCTCAACTTCATCGGCGACGGCCTGCGCGACGCGCTCGACCCGAAAGAACGCTAGAGCAATTTAACGCGCGTTCCGTTTCAGTTCAGCCCGCCGGCACGCTGCCGCCCATCCGCTCACGAGGCCGGCATGGCAAACGTCAAACGCAAGGGTCCGAAATCGACCCGCTCGGGCCGCCTGCTGTGCAAGCCCCACAAACGCCCAGGGTGCGAGGTGCACCCATGCGCCGCGCGAAGCGGCGAAACGAAAAGTGGCCGGCGTGGACATCCGCGCCGCCAGCCTCTGCCCCCTCGGTGCAGGCTGACTAATCTGCGGCCGGCTCGCCCACCCGCCAAGGCGGGAAGCGGCGGTTCTTTCCCGCAGTGTAAAGACAAACGCGGTTGCCTGCCGGGTCCCTGAACCAGGCCTCGGTCCAGCGCCAGTCCTTGCGCTCCGGTTCGCCCAGCGGATGGATGCCGTTCATGCACCGCCCGCCGACCTCGATGAACACGTCCTTGACCTCGAAATACACTGCCGGCCAGTCGGTCGTCAGTGGCGCGTCCACCTGATGGATCGACAGCGTCGCCGGCTCCTCGCCCTCCTCCGCCGGACACTCGAAGCGCGCATAGCGCGGCGGCGAGTCGACGATCAGCTTGAGGCCAAAGCGCTGCCACCAGGCCACGCTGGCGTCATAGTCGGTGCAGGGAAGTGTAACCTGATTGAGGCGCATGGAACGGCTCCTGAGAAATCGCGTTGTCTAGATGCCAGTCCGCCCGGCCGCCAGCAAGGCTGGCCCTCCCGGCCCGGATGGCGGTAGAAGGACGCTGCGGCAATGCCGCAAGGGAGAACGCACCATGAAATGGCAAGGCGGACGGCGCGGCGGAAACGTTGAAGACCGGCGGGGCCTCAGCCCCGGCGCAGTGGTGGGCGGCGGCGGGCTTGGCGTCATCGTCATTGCGCTGATCGGCTATTTCGTGTTCGGCATTGACCCTTCGCGGACGCAGGCTGTGCTCGGCGACGGCGCGCAGGTGACCGGCGAGCAGCAGGCCGGCGCCCTCGGCACCCCGGCCGATGAGGCCGGCCTTTTCGTCGATGTGATCGGGGCCAATATCAACGATGTCTGGGCCACCGCCCTGCCCGGCTACACGCCCCCGGCCGTCGTGCTTTACGAACAGGGCACCAGTACGGGCTGCGGCTTCGGCCAGTCTGCGATGGGTCCCTTCTACTGCCCCGCCGACCAGACGGTGTATCTGGACCTCTCTTTCTGGCAGGAAATGGAAGCCAAGCTCGGCGCCTCCGGTGCGGAATTCGCCCGCGCCTATGTAATCGCCCACGAATTCGGCCACCATGTGCAGACCCTGACCGGCGCCTCGCAACAGGTACGCGAAGCCCAGCAAGCCGCGCGTAGCCAGGAAGAAGCAAACCAGTATTCCATCGCGCTCGAGCTGCAGGCTGATTGCTATGCCGGCTTCTGGGCGGCCAGCGCCGCCACTGTCTCGAGCGGCGCCGTCGCCCTTGAGCCCGGCGACATGGAAGAGGGCCTGAAGACCGCCAACGCAATCGGCGACGACATGATCCAGCAGCGCATGCAGGGCCGCGTCACCCCGGAAGCCTTCACCCACGGCACCGCAGCTCAGCGGATGGAATGGCTGAACAAGGGTTATGCGTCCGGCGACACGAACGTGTGCGACACGTTCAGGTAGGCAGAGGCTCAGGCGCCACTACCGAGACGGCGACCCACTGGTCGCGCAGCTCGGCCATGCCGAAGATGGTCATGAAGCTGATGTCGGTCGCGTCGCGTCCGGCGGCGATGCGCACGAGGTTGCTTTCGCTCGCCATCCGTGTCGGGTCGATCAGATGCCAGGCATTCGACAGCCAGACTTCGACAACGGCATGGAAGTCTGGCGGATCAAGTGCCGGCGCATAGGCCGATACCATCCGCGCCGGGACGCCCATGGCGCGCGCGAAGCTGATCAGCATGTGCGCATAGTCCCGGCACACGCCCCGGCGCAGCATGAACGTATCCGCCGCCGTGGTCGTCTCGTTGCTGGCACCCGGCGTGTACGTTATGTTTTCATGGATCCACTGCGCCATGTTCAGCACCAGGTCGCCGCCGTGCGCCCCGGAAAAGCGACTTTCGGCAAACGGGGCCAGCCGGTCAGATTCGCAATACCGGCTCGGCATCAGATAGCGGATAACGTCGTAGGAGAGTTCGCGCCGGGGCGTCTCCGGCAGGCCGGCAATGTTGACCGGCCCGCGCGTCACCTCGACCTGCGCAACATAGGTCAGCAGGATATCGCCGTGCGCGCGCATCCACTGGCGCCGGCCCAGCAGCTCCGGACCGTCGGCCCGGGTCAGAGCGGACGGCGGCGTCACGATAAGCTGGTCAGACACGATCAACTGGTCCTGCGAGCGGATCGCTTCCAGAGACAACAGAACATCCGCAGGCTGATAAAAGTGGTAGTTGAGCGAAGCCTGGATCTTCACGCGCATCGGCGAGGTCCTGTCGGAGAAAGGGTGGGAACAAAACGTTTCGTGCATAAAGGCGCCTGGCAGCCAGTTTCGTTGCATGGCGCCGCAAAAAGAGACCGCGCAGACCGGAGCGCATTTTCTGATGTGAACGTCAGATGCGAACGACTGAAACCGGTGCGATTCTCAACATCCCTCCGGAAAGTAAAAAGGGCGGCCCGAAGGCCGCCCTTTGCCGTCTGGATCAGGTATCTAGGAAGCTTCTGAGCTTCCGTGAGCGGCTCGGGTGCTTCAGCTTGCGCAGCGCCTTGGCTTCGATCTGGCGAATGCGTTCGCGGGTAACCGAGAATTGCTGACCGACTTCTTCGAGCGTGTGGTCCGTGTTCATGCCGATGCCGAAGCGCATGCGGAGCACACGCTCTTCACGCGGGGTAAGGGAGGCGAGCACACGGGTGGTGGTCTCGCGCAGGTTCGACTGGATGGCCGCGTCCACCGGGAGCAGCGCCATCTTGTCCTCGATGAAGTCGCCGAGGTTTGAATCCTCGTCGTCGCCGATCGGCGTTTCCAGCGAGATCGGTTCCTTCGCGATCTTTAGAACCTTGCGGATCTTCTCGAGCGGCAGGCCCAGCTTCTCGGCAAGTTCTTCCGGGGTCGGCTCGCGGCCGATCTCGTGCAGCATCTGGCGCTGGGTACGGATGATCTTGTTGATCGTCTCAATCATGTGCACCGGAATACGGATCGTGCGGGCCTGGTCCGCGATGGACCGGGTGATCGCCTGACGGATCCACCAGGTTGCATAGGTCGAGAACTTGTAGCCGCGGCGGTACTCGAACTTGTCGACCGCTTTCATGAGGCCGATATTGCCCTCCTGGATGAGATCCAGGAATTGCAGGCCGCGGTTTGTGTACTTCTTGGCAATCGAGATCACGAGGCGGAGGTTGGCTTCCACCATCTCCTTCTTCGCGATGCGGGCTTCGCGCTCGCCCTTCTGCACGGTCTGGACAATCCGGCGGAAGTCGTCGATCGGAATGCCGATCTCGGTTGCAATTTCGGTGATCTCGGCACGGACGATTTCGATTTCGCCGCCTTTGCCGTCGATCAGGCGTTTCCACTTGGCTGAAATCGCGCGCACACGCTCAGACCAGTTGGGCTCAAGCTCGCAGCCGATATAGTTCTCGAGGAATTCCTTGCGCGGCACGCCGTGTGCGTCGGCGAGACGCATCAGCTTGCCTTCGAGGCCCATCAGCTTCTTGTTGATCGCATAGAGCTGCTCGACCAGCGCCTCAATACGGGCGTTGTTGATGTGGATCGTCTTGAGGTTCTCGACGATCAGCAGCGACAGCTCGTCATACTCGGTCTGCGCCTTCGGCGTCAGGTCCTTGCCTTCGAGGCGGCGGCCGACGAGGCGGTCCTGCAGCTTGCGGAAACGGCCGAAGCTTTCAGCGATCTCGTCGAGCTTGGCGAGTACGCCCTCGCGCAGCTCGCCTTCCATCGCCGACATCGACATCGCGGCCGCGTCGTCTTCCTCTTCCTCTTCCTGCTGCTGCTGGCGCAGGCGCTCAGCTTCGACCTCGTCGATCTCTTCCTGGCTCTGGCGCTTTTTGCCTTTGACAGGAACGACCGGCTCGGGCGCCTTCTCCTCGATCACCTTCGGTTCCGGCGGCGGGTTTTCCGCGCCGTAGGTGGCTTCAAGGTCGATGAGGTCGCGCAGGAGGATGCGCTCGTTCATCAGCTCGTCGCGCCAGACCATCATGGCTTCGAAAGTCAGCGGGCTCTCGCACAGGCCGCGGATCATCGCATCGCGGCCAGCCTCGATGCGCTTGGCAATCGCGATCTCGCCTTCGCGGGAGAGGAGTTCGACGGCGCCCATCTCGCGCAGGTACATGCGCACGGGATCGTCGGTACGGTCGGAGCCGCGCGCGTTGCCCTTCTTGGCGAGGACCTTCTTGTCCTCGAGCTTAGTAAGGGCCTTGCCCTGCTCCTCAGCTTCTTCTTCCGTCTCGACGACGGCGATGCCCATCTCCGAGATCTGGGACATCACGTCCTCGATCTGGTCCGAGCTCATATCCGCATCGGGAAGCAGCTGATTGATTTCATCATGGGTGATGAAGCCGCGCTTCTGGGCGCGCTTCAGGACCTTTTTGACGTCTGTCGCGTTAAAATCGACAAGACCCGCTTCGGTTTCTTTGTCGTCTTCACCCTCGCCGTCGCCGGCTGTGTTTTTTTTCTTCTTCGTGGCTGTCGCCATAATCCGGTTTCTCCCTGGCGAAGGGGGCCGCCTCTTGCCGCCCCACGCCTCTTGCCAATCGCCCTGCCGTCAGCTGTCGCTGCGTTTTCCTGCTGCCTCGTTCATACGGGCTTTGAGGGCCCGTCGCTCCGCGACCATCTGGTGCCTGCGCCGCCAACCCGAAGGCGACGTCGAGGCTCCCCCGCTCGCATCATCCATGCCAGAGCCGAGGTTTTCCTGGCCGGGACGCCCGGCTGCCACATATTGCTCGAGGGCGATCAGCCACTCCCGTGCCTCGGGCCCATCGGCCGCTATCTGAGACGTTACGGGATAATCTTTGAGCAAACTGGCAGCACGCATGAACCCAGTTTGCGTTAAATGGGCGGTCAGTATCGCCCGGTCAATAGGCTTTCCGGCATTTGCCATGTCGAGAAGCAGATCGCGTATTTTTACCACATCCGGGTCCGCCAAAGCGCAGGCCGCGAGGGTTTCGGCCCCCATGGCCAGCAGGAAGGGGCTGTCGATGGCCCGGACAAGGGCACCGAGGCCGCGCAGCTTGGCGGGCGCGCCCTTCTTGAGTTCGGTCTGGGCGGGCTCGCCTTCTGCGGGATTTTGTCCCGATCCGGGGCGGCCCTTCCTGTAGCTGGCACTGCGCTTTGCGTCCCTGAGGGCCCACATATGGTCGCGCAGACGGGACTTTAGATCGCGCTCGTAGGCAGCCTTAACGCCGCCATGCCGGATCTGGCCGCAAGCAGCCATCAGGCGGGCTTCGAGACCGGCCTGGCGCTCGGGCGTGTCCAGCGGCTCGGCGTCGCGTTCGCGGCGCCACAGAAGCTCCGACAGCGGTAGCCGCCGCTCGATCTCCTCACGCATGGCGAGGGCGCCGCGGGCCCGAATCAGGTCGTCGGGGTCCATGCCGTCCGGTAGCAGGACGAAGAAGATGGACCGGCCCGGCTCGACGAAGGGCAGCGCCCGGTCGAGCGCGCGGTAGGCGGCGCCGAGGCCGGCGCGGTCACCGTCGAAGCACATCACGGGCTCGGGGCCGGCTTTCCAGATCAGCTGCAGCTGTTCTT
>VYLT01000296.1_pt1 | contig 11956 bp, 8 predicted proteins | sample 5114261 | NCBI WGS metagenome assembly VYLT01 (sample SAMN12291815, study PRJNA351875) | freshwater metagenome | isolation source: freshwater lake | place: USA: Michigan, Little Long Lake | collected 2011-07-12 | reverse complement strand
TGTGACCGACGGGATTGGCTGGGCGCTACCCGCTATTTCGATGGCTTACTTCCGGTACCGTGAGCATTCCCCAATTCAAGGCTTGATCTTGGTTGTATTGTTTGCCGAGGGTTAATGCAGTGACGGCTTTGGCGAACTCGTACCCCAGATAGAAGGCGTGCGAGGGGTCGAGTTTGGGATCGGTTGCTTGCAGTCGGGCGAATATCTCGAACGGGTCGGCCCCGTGCAAGTAAACACTTCCGTTGAGAATGTGAATCTCCCCACGTTCGGCGAATATCCGGTAATTTCGATCCGTGATAATCTCCGCTAACTCTTTCAAGCCCTGTTCACCCATCTCGGTTAGGCGAACGTCTCGAAGCATCACTAACCTCGGTTCCAGATGTTTCGGCAATACCCGATTCTCGATGGCGTAGTGAACGAGCTTACGGGCAAGGTCGAACTCTTGCACCGCCGTGCGACACCAACCAATAACTTCCGTTGTCAACACGCTGCCGATGCCGATCTCTTGGCAGAAACCGGCCAGCATCACGTTCACCCCTGCGGAATCGACGTCGGTTAATTCCGTGAGGTTGCCTATCCCCATCATCAATTTATCCGAAGGGTAACGCTGACGGGTCGCTAGATATCGTCCCAATGAATTGGCAAAGCCAAAGCCGACAGGTTCGAGAATGGGGTCCAAGCGAAAGGGTACCCCATCTTGAAGGAGAATCTCGCGTGTGCGGTCGAGGGAGTCGAGGTCGTTGGGGGTGTTCGGGATTGCAACGACCTCTGTGCCGTGATGCTCAAACCATTTCTTGGCCGTGCGACAATTTTGCTCGTTTACGCTCAAAACGAGTTCGGCACCACTTGCAATCGCCTTTTCGACTTCGGCCGAATTAAAGCTATCGACCGAGACGCGAAAACCTTCCTTCTTGAGAAGCTGCACAACGTCACCCACACCTTCCCACGTCGAACCGGGGTCGCATCCTAAGTCGATAAGGTCGGCCCCACTGAGGCGATATTTTTCGGCGAGAGCAAGGATTCGCTCGGAGGTCATGCTCGGCGCGTGGTTTATCTCTGCGATTATTTCAATCGAATATCGGGATAAATCAGGGGGAATTCTCGACCCGCGACCAAGATAGCTCGGAAGATCACGAAGATCGCGTGGGCCTTTTTCGATGGTCATACCCGAAGAAAGGGGAATCGCATCGAGTTCACCGCGACAATAACCGGGGAGAATGACCCGTTGGACATGGGGAGGAATGGAGAGTTTACGAGCTACCCAATCGGTTGTGAGCAACGCCGCGACAGTGATGGGTAGCACGGCCACTTCGAGTTTAAGATCGGCATCTGATTGCAGGTCTGCGACAACCCGACGTAAAGCAGGCTCTGCAAGTTTACCCGTCACCAGAAGGATTGTTTGTGTTGCGTTCATGGTGAAAGGTGAAGGGTGAATAACCTTGTGATGATAGCTGAATCCATGCCGACAATTCACTATTCATCTTAGGAAGATATTGCCGGAAGCATAGAAGTTTCAGGTTGTATCGATTTTGCGGATTTCTCTGGCATTTTCTTGCATTCTGAACAAGTCGTCCTAGATATTGTGTGTCGTCGGGGCGGTGATAAAAATGACTGCAACGACGGACCAGAAAGGGGTTCCACGAAAGTGAAACCCCACAACTTTTTTTGAGACACTTACCCGTTCCGAGGGGGGAACGGATAAGTTCGTCAAGTTGAGTTTTGGGAAGGACGGGACCTGAAAAACAACTTGACACCGGCCTCCGAAAGGGGGCCGGTTTTTTTTGCGCTTTGGCGAATACAGAACTAGAGCAACTCACCCATTCTGATTAAAGTGAGGTTTCCACATTTCTGCGAGTTGCTACCCTTTACTTAGACCCTCTCTGGATTGAGTATGACTAGCGGAAAATACTTTGTTGGTTTAGATGTTGGCGGAACGACAATGAAAGCGGCTGTGGTGACCTCTACGGGTCACCCCAAGCCGAGCGTGGTGCTTCCGACCGAAGCCTACAAGGGGCAGGAGCATGGCCTTTCCCAAATGTGCAAAGCCGTCGAACAAGCTACGAAGGCTGCCGGTCTGACACTTGTGGATATTTCGGGAATCGGCGTTGCCACTCCAGGGACGATGGACATTGCTGCTGGGATTATTCTCGATCCTCCCAACCTCAAACCGTGGCAGAACGTGCCTGTCAAACAACATGTGCAAGACTTCTTCAAAATCCCGACGGCGTTTCAGAACGATGCCAACGCTGCTGCCTTCGGCGAGTTTTGGGTCGGTGCCGGAAAGGGGACTAAATCCCTTGTCATGTTCACGTTAGGAACAGGGGTCGGCGGTGGGATTATCGTGAACGGGCGTGTCGTTGAGGGTGAACATTCGCACGGCGGGGAGATCGGTCACATGAAGATCGAGATGAGTAATCCTCGGCAGTGTGGCTGTGGGCGTTACGGGTGTCTCGAAGCCTATGCCAGCGCCACTGCGGTTGTCAAACGAGCGCAAGAGATTGTTGCAACCAAGATCAAAGGCCCGTCGATACTACGCGATACCCTTCAAGGTTCCACCGAAGAGTTACCTGCCCGTGCAGTGTTTGAAGCCGCAGAGAAAGGCGACGAGTACGCCAAAGAAGTAATCGACCGTACCGCGTTTTACCTTGCTGTCGGCACAACAAACGTCATGCACTTGATTAACCCCGACATGATTGTTTTCGGCGGCGGAATGACCGCAGCGGGTGCGGGATTCCTTCAACAGATACGAAACTATGTAGACCAACTGGCGTTTCCCGTACCCGCTGAAAGAACCCGTGTGGTCTACGCCTCGCTCGGTTCCGATGCCGGATTCATCGGCGCTGCGGGGTGCGCCAAACAGATGGTACTGGATTGATCGCCAGAAGTAGCACACGCGGCTCGCGTGTGATTGCTTGCAGTTGCAGTTGAGATTACGAAGTACCCAGAAAGGAACGCTATTCAAAACACACGCGAGCCGCGTGTGCCACTGTGTTGAGAGACCTTTTCCGATGCCGAAGTTAAGTGCCATCCAACTCGAAGAATTACAGGCCCAATGGACCGATGCGATTGTCGTTGTCGTGCCGACGATTGAAGAACTCAAACGCTTTGAAAAACGAGTTGGGCGTGTCGTTACGGTCAACTGGACGGGCAAAGCCATCGTCGATTTTAACGATGGTGGTTGGTACGACATCCCCGCCATAGAAACCCATCTCACCAAACTCGCACCCGACGACGAACGACGCAAAGCCTACGACGCCACCATAAACAGCGCCCAAGCCAAACCTGCACGGGCCTGATTCGTGTGACGTGGAGCGTGGTACGTTGGATACCCAATCTCAGAGGAGTTTCCCCATAGTTCGCCTAGCCCGCCCGTTGGGCAAGGGCTAGGCTATTGGGGTGCGCCCTAACGGGCTTGACCATCGCTATCGCTCGGTAAAATAAGGCATTTTCTTGTTTTTGCTCGGTCGAGTCTTCGAGACCAAAGCCCGAAAGGGCGCACCCCAATAGCCTAGCCCTTGCTCGCAGAGCGGGCTAGGCGCTCTCACGGGCCTCGCCTTCGACAATACCTTACCCTTTTGCCTTTGCCCTCCCCGACCCCCGCACCCCGAATCTCGACTTTGCCCGTTAGATACACCCCTGTCGGATCGTCGTTACGTTTCGGGTCCTATCTCTTTGAGGGGAAGTCCGTATACTCTGAAGATAGGGTATGGAATAGTTACTAGGGTTGCATCATGCTTACACGATTAGTCTGCCTGAGTTTGCTTTTTATTCCGATGGTTGCTTTGTCGCAGAGCAAAGGACCTTCTGAAACAGAAGTGAAAGACGGGATCGAGAAATTCAAGACCGAACGGACCGAAGCTGCTAAGAAGTTTTCGGCCGATAGCCTCAAGCGTTCGGAAGAGACCATCAAACGGGCCGAAGATGCCCTCAAAGATGGCTCGCTGAAGGAAGCCTTCCGACTGGCTCGGGAAGCTCGCTGGCAACTCCCCTACGTTCCGAGTGACCTTCCCGAGAATGTGGAACGGGTCATTGGTCTGAACCGGATGCGACACAACGGAAAAGCCACAAAGGTTGTCTTCACCAACGATAATCAGAAAGTGCTTTCGGCCTCGCAAGATGGCAGCGTCCGTTTGTGGGACTTGGGGAACGGTCGAGAAATCCGCCGTTACACCAACAAAGGGGAAGCTCGCGGGCTTGCCATTACCAAAGACGGCAAGCTCTTTGCGGTCTCGTATCCCGACGAAATCCATATCGTGAAAGTCGAAAATATGGAAAAGGTTCACACCCTCAAAGGTCACGAAAAGGTAATCGAAGCTCTTGCCTTCAGCGATGACGGCAAGCAGCTTGTCTCTGGGGGCGACGATACCAGTATTCGTATGTGGAACGTCGAAGATGGCAAGGCGGGCCGGATTCTTAATCCTGATTATAAAACCGACAAAGAAGGCTCGTACAAACAAGTGTTGTCGGTTGCTTTCTCGAAAGATGGCAAGTTTGTCCTCTCAGGGGACGCCGGTGGGCATATTCGTGCTTGGGACCCAGTAAAGAAAGACGATGCGTTTGTTATTGGAAGCGAAGCTCACAAACGCGGTCGTGTTGCTTCGGTGGCGTATGGGAGCGATACCCAACTCATTTACAGTTGCGGTGAAGATGGGGTTGTACTCGTAAGTCCCGGGCACGATGCTGCTGGGAAAGAAGTTGCTGGTATCACCCAGAAACGATTCGATAGCAAAGCAGGTGGCTCAGACGCTGCCCTCACTGCAATGGCCCTTACTCCCGATGGAAACTACTTGCTGACGGGTTCGGTTGATACGACCATCCGCGTATGGGATATCAAAACCTCGAAAGTGATTCGCATTTACCCCGGACACACTGCAACTGTGAATGCTATCACGATGTCTCCTGATGGTCGTACTTTTGTCTCGGTATCGGACGATCAAAGCGTCAAGGTCTGGACCCTCGCTGTTGCCGACGAACACGAAAACTTTGAAGAACATAAAGGCATCGTTTGGTCTTCGGCACTCAGCCCGAACGGAAAACTCATCGCATCGGGTGGCGCCGACCGGACCGTGATTGTCCGTGAAGCTCGCGGCGGAAAGGTCCTCTATAAGCTCGAAGGTCACACCGCTGCCATTACGAAAGTGGCGTTCTCTCCCAAAGGGGATGTGCTGGCGACTTCTTCTGGCGATATGATGGTGAAGCTGTGGGACTTAACCAAAGGAACTTTGATTCGTGACCTGAAGGGGGCTACCAAACCCGTGATGGCGATTGCCTTCTCGGACGATGGCACGCAACTCTTGACCGCCGGTATCGATAAGAAAGCTCGCTTGTACGATGTAACCAAAGATGCTCCTCCGGTCGAGTTCCCCGAGAATCGCTCTGCGATTAGTGCTGTCGCTCTGAAAAAGGGTGGTAAGTTTGCTGCAATCGGTTCTGCCGATGGTCAGGTCCGTTTCTACGATCTCACCGCAGCACCCAAAGAAGTGGGTACCCCAAGCGTTGCACATACCCTCGGCGTGTATACCGTGACCTTCGACGCTGAAGGAAAACGATTGGCAACCTGCGGTGGCGATGGCAATATCAAAATCTACACGGTTGCTCCCACGAATGCCGTCGCGGTTGAATTTGAACTGAAACCCTCGAACAAACCAACGGCATCGGTTCAATTCTCGGCCGACGGTCGCACGCTCGTCGCAGCCGGTAGCGATACCGTTATCCGTATCTTCGACCTGCAAGACAAAAAGGAAATTCGCTCGCTTCGTGGACATGCCGACTGGGTTTCCTCAGTCGCATTCAGCACCAGTGGAAGCAATATCCTTTCATGTTCGGTCGATAAAACCGTCAAACTTTGGGAGGTCGCTTCCGACGAAGCCGCAAAAGGTGTTGGTCACTCTGGCCCGTTGAGCGCAGTGGCTCTCAGTCCCGATGGCAAGTTGGCAGCAAGCGGATCGGAAGACCGCACAATCCGAATTTGGAACACCGAAAACGGGGCCGAATTGCTCGTCTTAGGTCGTGAGAACAACGGCCACCGAGGAAAGATCATCGCCCTTGCCTTCGACCACACTGCCAAGAAGTTGGTCAGCACGGGTGAAGACAACAAGCTCCTCATCTGGAGTGTTGAAACGGGTAAACTGCTCAAGGAAATTAACGATGTCGAACGTATCCCCGTCGTGGTGACAAGCCCGAAGGCCGACAAGTTCGTCGTCTGGAATTATCACAGTAAGACCAGTGCCGACGACGTAGACAATAGCCTCCGTGTTTTCGATTTTGAAGGCAAACGTCTGAGCAACCTTCTTGTGAAAGGGGGCAAGGTCGGCTGTATTGGTTTCAGTGCCGATTGCGAAGCTGCTGTCGTTGGTTTGAACGACGGCTCCGTGCAAGTGTGGAAAATTGGCGAGAAAGACGAGAAGATCGGTGCAGATTGGCCTGCGTTTGCTGCCGGTGGCGTTGCTGATATTGGTCTTACCCCTGATAAGAAGACCATCATCGCTGCCGACGCCAATTGCAAGATTAAGCTCTACGATATCGCAGGCAAGAAAGAGATCAAAGAGATCGAAGCCTTCAAAGCCGTTGGTGATGTGAAGCCGACCCTTGCTGGTTTGCTCATCAGTGCCGATGGCAAGTATTTCTCGGTCCTTGATGCAACGGGTGGCGTGAAGCTCTTCAAGACCTCGGACGGTAGCGAAGTCCGCTCATGGAAGCTCCCCTCCGTCGCTAATGCCATCGCCTTCAACGCCGATAGCACCAAGATCGTCACCGCCAACGCCGACGGCACATTGATGCTGCTGTCGTTGCCGAAGTAATCGATGTCGGTAGTCATCCCCGCCGAGGCCAAAGACCCCGGCTTTTTACGAGTTCCACTTGCTTACTCTGCGTATCCTATTCTTCGCTCGCTCGCGTGAGCTTGCTGGGGTTTCGGAAACCCTTTTGTCTCTCCCCATAAACTCTAGTGTTGCCCAACTCCGCGAAGCATTGACCCAACTTTACCCGAAGCTCACGGGGTTTCTGGAACTCTGTGCGATTGCCGTTGATGATGAATTTTCGACCGATGAGCAAATTCTTTCGCAAGATGTGACCGTTGCCATTCTCCCGCCGGTGTCGGGTGGCTAAAATACCCACATGGTTCAGATTGTGCGAGAGACGATTGATTATCTTCCCCCGATTGAAAAAGTACGCACCCCGCATTGTGGGGCAGTCGTCTCCTTTTTGGGAACCGTGCGAGACTTGACTGCTGAAGTTATCACCACATCGCTTGAGTACGAAGCCCATGAACCGATGGCCTTGAAGATGCTCACACAAATCGAAACCGAAGTGCGTGAGCGTTGGCCGATTGGCGAATTTATTCTGGTGCATCGTTTGGGACACTTAGATATCGGTGAGATTGCCGTTGTGGTTGCCCTTAGCACACCCCACCGCAAGGAAGCCTTCGACGCCTGCGAATATGCTCTCGAACGACTGAAGCAAATTGTCCCGATCTGGAAGAAGGAACACGAACCAAGCGGACGGGCCGAGTGGGTTCATCATGGTGTGCGACCGAATACGCAAGGGGTGGCATCGTGAGTATCCCCCTACCGATATTCGGCCCAACACCTGCAAAAGTTATCCCGCGAGCCAATGACGAAACCCGTCTTATTGACACGTTTGGACGAGTGCATAACAATCTGCGAATCTCGGTTACTGACCGGTGCAACCTTCGCTGTGTGTATTGCATGCCCGAAGAAGTGACCTTCAAAGAGAAATCGGAATTACTCACCTTTGAAGAGATCGTTTCTTTCGTCAAGGTTGCCGCCGATCTGGGGATTAACAAAATCCGTCTCACGGGGGGCGAACCCCTCATGCGAAGGGGTATCTCCGACCTTGCCCACATGATCTGTCAAGTTCCCGGTATTGAAGATGTCGGCCTGACAACCAACGGACTACTCCTCAAGAAACAGGCACGCGAACTTTATCAGGCAGGGCTACGACGTTTGAACGTGAGTTTGGATACCCTTGACGAGGGGAATTTTTTTACGCTCTCTCGCCGTCATGGTTTAGATCAGGTTTTAGAAGGATTAGCAGAGGCCAAGAGTGTCGGGTTTTCGCCAATCAAAGTGAATGCGGTGACCTTCAAGAATTTCTCGGAAGGGGAGATTCTGCCATTGGCTCACTATTGCAAGCAAAACGATTTTGAATTGCGGTTTATCGAATATATGCCGATTGGTGCGGAGGAATGGGAACGCGGAAAAGTGTTACTTGCGTCGGAGATTCAAACCATTTTGGAACGCGAATTTGGCGAGTTAATACCGGCAACGAATAACGATCCACGCAATCCCGCTTTCGATTTCCTCTATCCCGATGGCAGGCTTGTCGGGTTTATCGCATCGATCTCACGCCCCTTTTGCCGAAGCTGCAACCGGTTACGCCTCACCGCCGAGGGCAAACTACGCAACTGCCTGTTTAGCCTTGAAGAAACCGACGTGAGAAAATGGTTACGCCCTCAAGCCTCCCCCATTGAATTACGCCAAGCCCTTTTGCAAACCGTCTGGGAAAAGTGGGAAGGCCACGAAATCAACACCGCGAGATTCCACAAACCCGACCGAACGATGCACGCCATCGGGGGGTAAAACCAACGTGAACCGAAGTCTCACCAGCGAACCAGAGATTGTCAAGTAGTTCCACCGATCAATACCACCGAAAAACGCTGCGTCTTGGTGTTATTGACATCGGCCAGCTTTTTTGCCTATTACCCGCTAATCTAAGTACATAAACTCGTTCGTGTTCAGTGCCAGCAGGCAGTATTGGCGTAACGATTCTTCGTCACTCAACTTGTACTTCGTGCGAAGCTCTTGGATGAATTTGGCATCCTTTTGAATTTCCTTGTCAGTCGCAGTGCGACCCGTTGTGAGTTTGATCGCCCGTGCGATTTGCTTGTTCAGGTCGTTGGGAGCATCTTTATTAAGACGTTTGACAAACTCTTTGGCAGCGAGGTTGGTAAATTCGCCGTTGAGCATTCCGAGCGATTGCGTGGGAACCGTTGTCGTATAACGCACGGGACAAGGTGAATCGGGGTCGGCTTGGTCGTGGGTGATTAACACCGGCACTTGTAAGGATCGCTTAACGTGGGCATAGATACTGCGACGATTCCCCTCTTCGGGTGATGAGGTAGGCCAACCGGCTCCGGGAACCGATTGACCTGCAAGCACTTCTCGCGGAATCTTCGGGTATGTGCTTGGCCCGTACATTTTGCGGTTAAGTTGACCGCTCACTTCAAGGATTGAATCTCGAACCTCTTCGGCGGTGAGTCGTCGCATTGGGAAATGTCCCAACAAGATATTCCCCGGATCGAGTCGATTGACGGTATCTGTGGCCTTCGGATCGTTCGTTTCAACGGCACTGCGACGATAGGTATCACTCATCAGAATGAGCTTTTGAAGGCGTTTGATTTTCCATCCCCCTTCAACAAAGTCGCTCGCCAACCAGTCAAGCAATTCGGGATGTGAAGGGAGTTGCCCCAACTTGCCGAAGTCGCTTGGAGTCGGAACGATCCCCCGTCCGAAGTGATAATGCCACACACGGTTGACCATCACTCTTGCGGTAAGGGGGTTATCTTTGGAGGCAATCCAATTTGCTAACACGGTACGCCGACCGGAACTGCGTGCCCCCTTTTCGGGAGCAGGGATAACCAGTTTAGCATTCCCGAAAAGCTCAGGAAAACCGGGTTCCACTTCGACGCCCGGCGAATGGGGATTCCCGCGAATCATCACATGAGTTTTCGGCGGATTGACGATGCAGTTATTCACCGCAAGGGCAAGCTGCTGTTGTGGGGGAGTTGGTGCTTTCACAAGGGCGCTTTGTTCTTTTTTGATCGCGGTGTACTTCTCACGCTGTTTTTCGTCGAACATCTTGATCGCTTTGGCAACAACTTGGGGACGGTCGATCCCTTCGCTGGCACGTTGATCCTCTGCGGACATCTTCTTGATGACTTCGTTTTCGATAGCTTCGAGTTGTTTCCCTAGCTCGGCGATTTTCGTTTTACGGGCACCTAATTCTTCTTCATAGGTCTTGCGTAAGGCGGGGTCAGTGATGTCTCGCATATTTGCTGCGGAAGCGGGGTTACGGTCGTTGCTGTAGTGGCGAATATCGCGGAAGAACGCTGCGAATTTATAGTAATCCGCGTGGGTGAAAGGATCGACCTTGTGGGCATGGCATCGCACGCAATTCATCGTCGTTGCAAGGAACGTTTGCGAGGTTGTACCGACGAAATCGTCCAACTCGTCGAACACGGCTTGTTTGGGATCGGCAGGTTCGTCGTCCCAAAGACCGAGGCGATAGTAACCCGTTGCAATAATGGCATCGGCATTCTCTTTCGGGAATTCGTCACCCGCTAACTGTTCTTTGATGAATTGATCGTAAGGCTTATCGGTATTAAAACTCCGAATCACATAATCGCGGTAACGCCATGCAAAGGGTTTAGCCCCGTCACGCTCGTAGCCGTTAGTCTCACCGTAACGAACCACATCGAGCCAATGCCGTGCCCACTTTTCGCCATAGGCGTCGGTCGCAAGGAGCTTATCGACTAACTTTTCGTAGGCATCTTTGGAATTATCCTTCAAGAAAGCATCGATCTCTTCAGGGGTCGGCGGAAGCCCTGTGAGATCGTATGTCAAGCGTCGAATGAGGTGCAATTTCTCGGCGAAAGGATAAACCGGCACGTTCTGCTTTTCGAGCTTTGCGAGAATAAAGTTATCGATAGGGTTCGTGACGGAACCTTTGACGGTGGGTACGTCGGGTTTCTTAACGGCTTTGTAAGCCCAGAAGTTTTTAGCCTCTTCGGTAACAACGCCCCCTTTGTGATCGGGTTCTTTCATCACCACACCCGTCCCAAAATCCTTCATGGGGAGACCAGCCTTGATCCACTTGGTGAAGACTTCGATTTTGGCAGCCGAGAGTTTGCCTTCGGGTGGCATTTCGAGATTCTTATCTTTGTAGTGCAATGCTTTGAGCATCAGGCTATCTTCGGGCTTATCGAGCTTCACCCCCGGCCCTGTTTCGCCCCCTTTGATAATCCCCTCGCGGCGAGTTATATCAAACTCCCCTTTGAGCTTGCCCTTCCCCTCGCCATGACACTTCGTGCAATGGGCTTTGAGCAAAGGCTTCACGTCCTGCTCAAAGAAAGCGAGTTGCTCATCGGTAAATTTCGGAGTATCAGCTCCCTGAACGGCAGAGGCAGTTAGTCCGAACACAAGGAGGAAGAGAGAGGTACGCATGAGTAGTTGTTAGTTGTTGGTTGCTAGTTGTCAGTGAAGTCAGTTGCCGTTTGCCTTTTCTAGCAACTAGCAACTAACAACTAACAACTATTGTTGTATCGTCCACACGGTTACGCTAATTTCTTGGATTCGCAGTTTCTTGGGTTCGTTGCTGTGGGTGTTGGCTCCGAACAGGCCGACGTAAATATCGGGTTGTTTATCGAGGTAGGCAGGGTGGCGTATGGTTAGTGTACTACTATTTCCGGCAGTGAGATTCTCGACCGTTTGCGAGTATTGGTTTTTCACACGTCGGAGGGTGATTTTAACGGCATCGCCCGTATTCAACAGGCCGATAAACGCACTGTCGGTATCGATTCCGCCGTTATTATTCACATGGAATTGAGTATATTCGCCCGTGTCTTTTCGGCTAATCAATCCTCCACGAATCACCTTGTCCGATTTCACCCCTGCATAGATTCCGAACTGCCCCACACGACGCAGGGCAGGGATATCGGGAAACAGGACGGAGATTTCAAAATCTTCGGAACCTGAAAAGCCGAGGTCTTTCAAACGCAGACCGAAATACTCCCCCTCGTCCATGTTCACTTGGTGGTTAATGTCGCTATTCGTGGTGACAAGTTCGAGTTCCCCTTTTGGGCGATTTACCGTTAGTCGGCTATCCTTTGCGGGTATCTTTTTTCCTGTCCCCGGAAGGCGATAGGTTAGCCCAGTTG
>VYLT01000826.1_pt1 | contig 11960 bp, 10 predicted proteins | sample 5114261 | NCBI WGS metagenome assembly VYLT01 (sample SAMN12291815, study PRJNA351875) | freshwater metagenome | isolation source: freshwater lake | place: USA: Michigan, Little Long Lake | collected 2011-07-12 | reverse complement strand
GAAACCCCTTACTATCTGTTGTCAAGGTTCAGTTTTTAGCTTGGTTATCGCTTTCTCCATTGTAGCTTAAAGCCGTCCTAAAAGGACGGGGTTTTAACCCAAATTTTCGATAAGGGACTCGCACACAAATAGAATACTAGCTATACAGTCGCTTTCTTTAAGTTCTTCAAGGATTCGCCAGATGATTGGGTACATTATTAGAGCCTAAGTCCTTTACCGAAAATTTCGGTTGAATGCCCCGCAGCAATTCTCACTTTACCCATCTTCTGGTAATCTCCAAAAACCCTGACAATTTATAAATTTTGTAGCTCTTATCTAGGAGGTGGTCTTGCTGCATAAATGCCCTAGCAATGCCATCTTATTTTTTGATAAAAATTTGACCAAATAATCAAAATCAAAAAATTTTCACCATCCATTTAGGGCTGATGAGTTACTCTATTCTCAATAAGCCCTGCTTGTCGCTGTGACTAATTACGATTTTTTAATCTTATCTTATCTAGATATTAAAGCAAGTCCTATAGCATTGTCTCTGGGTCTATGATTTTAAGTGCTTTTCGCACTAGAAATTTTCTCGACCCTATCACCGCAGGTTGTAGAAAAAAAGTCGGTATTCGATAAATACCACTCTACAGTCTATGGAATCAGAAATTATTCGTCTGTTTCTACCTGTATTTTTTGACACACCAGACTTTTACTCTATACTCCCCATCGTCACAGATAGACGAAATAAACGGAGCGAGTGTAATTTATCCAGATACAAAGGACAAGAAAGCGATGATTACTATTGCCGATCCAACCGCACTAGAGTTACCTCTTCTGGGACAAGATGATACTTACAACGACCTGAACATAGCCGAGACAACCTTTTCGGAAATTCGCATCCGCGACATTCAGGGAACTGGATTAGTATCGAGCCTAACAGGGTCGCCGGTGAGCAATGTAGCCGGAATCGTCACGGCGATCGCCAATAATGGCTTTTACCTACAAGACCCCGATCCGGACAACGATCCGCGAACCTCGGAAGGCATCTTCGTCTTTACGGGAACGAGAGACCTCGGTGTAAACGGACTCAATATCACGGTTGGAGCGTCGGTTCGAGTCAGTGGAGAGGAGGTGGAGGAAAGACGACCGCGAGTGAATGTACTCGACGAAGACGGCAACCCGGTATTCGACGAAAACGGCAACCCGGAACTAGAAGACGACCTTACTGTTCTCAGTGTCACCCGGATCCGTGCCAGCTTAAACAGAAACAGAATCGAAGTGGTAAGTTCGGGCAATCCCTTACCCGCCCCCATTCTCATCGGATCGGGAGGTCGCGTACCCCCCAACCAAATCATCGCAGGAACGAACTTCTCCCCTGACACCTTCGACATTCCCTTAGATTTAAATACTGGTATCGGCTTCTATGAAAGCTTGGAAGGAATGCTGGTAACGGTACAGGATACCATGGCGGTCAGTCCGACGATTATCCGACCTACTAGCTCGGATTCAATATGGACGGTGGCGAATCGAGGGGCTGACGCTACCGGCATCAACAGTCGCGGTGGTATTGGCATCGCTCCTGATGATTTCAACCCCGAACGGATTCAAATCAGCGCCACAGGCCTGCCACGAGTTGATGTGGGCGATCTCTTAGGGAATCTGACAGGGGTAGTTGATTACGCCTTTGGTGACTACCGGGTCTTAGTAACCGAACCAGTTCAAGCGACTTCTGGCGGATTGCAGCGGGAAGTGACGAATCTAATAGGCACGGCAGATAAGCTAACGATCGCCAGTTATAACGTGGAAAATCTCAATCCCACTGAATCGAACCCAGGTGGCCTCGAGAGATTCGGCGTACTCGCCAATCAAATCGTCAATAACCTGAGAGCTCCCGATATTATCGGACTTCAGGAAATTCAAGACAACAACGGCCCGATCAACGACGGTACGGTAGCGGCGGATTTAACCTATCAAGCTTTAATCGACGCAATCACGGCCGCAGGCGGCCCTACCTACCAGTTCTTGAATATCGATCCCGTCAATAATCGAGATGGGGGTGCGCCTGGTACTAATATTCGAGTTGGCTATCTCTATAACCCTGATCGCGTTAGCTTTGTAGAAGGTTCCCTCCGACGGATCACCGACCCCATCGCCACGCCCGATAATGATGGTGCTTTTACCAACAGTCGCAAGCCTCTAGTCGCCACCTTTACGTTTAACGGACAGGAAGTGACGGTAATTAACAATCACTTGACCTCCAGACGCGGTGGCAATGGTTTATTTGGCAATGTTCAACCCCCCAATATTGGAAGCGCGGAAGTACGAGCCAATCAAGCTACGGTTATCAATAGCGAAGTCAACGCGATTCTGGCAGATGATCCCAATGCTAACGTGGTGGTTTTAGGGGATTTGAACGGCTTTGATTTTGAAGAGTTCCAGCAAATCCTCAGTGGTGGGGTGCTAACCAATCTTTCTCAAACCCTGGATGTCAGGGATCGCGCCACCTTCAACTTCCAAGGTAACTCCCAAGCCTTAGACCACGTTTTGGTAACTAATAATCTTGCCGATGATGCCCAGTATGACATTGTTCATGTCAACGTGGATTTTGTTGATCAGCCAGCCGATCACGAACCCATCCTTGCAACCCTCAACTTGCCGTTTACCCTGCAAATTCTGCAAACCTCCGATCAAGAAGCGGGTATTCCGGCTTTTCAAGATATTCTTGGCTTCTCGGCGGTGATGAATGCCTTGGATAACCGGTACGCCAATACTCTGAAATTAACTACGGGAGATGTTTACATTTCCAGTCCCTTCTTTAATGCCAGCCGCGATATTTACGATAACGGCACAACGGCTAATCCACAGGCGGATCAAGGGGGCATCGCCGACATCCTGATTAACAATGAATTAGGCTGGGATGTGGCCTCGGTGGGCAACCATGAATTTAGCGGTGGTGCTGGTTCCTTCCTCAACTTGGTCGCCCCGAATCCTAATTGGGTTAATGGACAGAATGGCGGTGTCGGTATCGGCCCCGGAGGCTATCCAGGCACGGCGTTCCCCTATCTAGCCAATAACCTCGATTACAGCCGGGCTACTCTTCCCAACGGTTTAAGCGTGGTCGCTAACGGGGGAGCGCCTTTACCCAATACCCTAACCGGAAGCGTGGTTAAGGACTTTAACGGCGAAAAAGTGGGAATTATCGGCATTGTTACCCCCTATCTCAAATCGATCGCCGATACCGGAGCGATACAAGTAACCACCCGGGATGCCAACGGCAACGTGATTACCGGGACGACTTCCGTGGATGTGCAAGTGGATTCCATCATCCGCAACATTACCCCCGAAGTGCAAGCTTTAAGCAATGCGGGCATCAATAAGATTATTTTGATGACTCACCTGCAAGAATCCCGCATTGAAATCGCTCTAGCCCAGAAAATGGCGGCTTTGGGACTAGGGGTCGATCTGCTCTTGGGTGGTGGTTCTCACCAACTTATGTCCTCGGAAACTGGCGTTCCTCCCTTACGGGAAGATGAAACCCAGCAAAATAACGGACAGTTACTCCAACCCTTTCCTCAAGTTTACGGCGAGGGAGATAACCGGGTTGTTTTTGTCAATTCAGCCGCCAATTACCGCTATCTGAATCAGTTAGTTGTCACTTTCGATTATAAGGGCGTGGTCAGCACCATTGGAGATGATAGCGGTCCCTATGCCACCGATATTGCGGGAGTTGATCGCCTCTATGATGAATCGATTACTACCCTAGATCAAGTTAAAGCTAAAGCCGATCAAGATATAGTTAACATTGTTGATGGGGTGCAATCTTTCGTTAACCAACAAGATGGCAATATTTTCGGTCAAACGGACGTTTTCCTCAATGGTGTTCGGGGGGATGTACGCACCCAAGAAACCAACTTGGGTAACTTAACTGCCGACGCTCAAGATTTCTACGCCGAAGCCTATTTGAATGAGCATAACCTGCTTCCGGGCTTTAACAAGCTCGATATTTCCTTTACCAATGGAGGCTCCATTCGGGACCACATCGGACAGTTTCAAGTGGAACAGTTGGCAACCTTTAATCTGACTACCCTGCCACCTCAAGCTAACCCTGAAGTGGGCAAAGAAGAAGGGGATGTTTCTCAACTCGATATTGCCAACTCCTTAAGGTTTGACGGCGATTTAGTTGTCGGTACAGTCACCGCCACCGGATTCCTGCAATTGGCCGAACACATGATTTCTTCGGTGGAAACGGGGAACGGTCGTTTTGGTCAAATTGGTGGCTTTAACTTTAGTTATGACCCCACTGCCCCAACCGGTCAACGAATTCGCAGTCTGGCCCTAGCCGATGCAACAGGTAAGAGCGTCCAAACCATCGCAGAAAATGGGAAATTAGTGGTTGCTTCTAACACCGTTTTTAGTGTTGTCACGCAAGGTTTCCTAGCGAATGGTGGTGATAGTTATCCCACGGTGATCGAGAATATCAAACGCTTGGTTGATTTTGACGAACCCGATTCTCTAGGAAAGGCCAATCTCCGACCGGGACGGATACAGGATGCCTTTGCGGAGTATCTCTCAGCTTTTTACAACAATAACAACGGACAACAGCCCTTCAACCAGGCCGATACTCCCCAATCAGAAGACAAACGGATTCAAAGCCTCGGTTTCCGTCAAGATACGGTTCTCGATGGTATTACACCTTTGCTGACAAACATTAATGGAACCACCGGTGATGATGTCTTTGACGCGGCTGTGCGCGATGGCAAACAATTTATCGGCAATAACCAACTTCTCAATACGGGAAGCGGGAATGACACTGTAAACGTTCGCTTTGCTGTCGGTGGTAATAACATCCGTACCGCTTCGGGCAATGACACCGTTTACGCAGGAACCAATAACCGTATCGATACGGGTGTCGGGAATGATCTACTTTTCTTGGGGTCTGCCGGTGGTAATAATATCGTCACCGGAGGGACAGGGAAGGATAATTTCTGGATTACAGAAAATGATGCGCTCTTACCGGCAAATCCCAATATCATTGCTGATTACAGAGCAAATCAAGGGGATCTGATTGGTTTCTTCTCTACTAGCTTAAGTTTTGGTTCTCGCGGCACTAATTGGGATTATCGTCAAGCGGGTGCAAATACCATTATTGAAGCTTTTGGACAAGATGTAGCCATTCTCAATGGAATTAATGCCTCTACCTTGACTCAAGCTAATTTCATCTTTAGTTAGGCTCTCTAACTAACTGAATTGAGGGGCGCGACTCATCAAACGCGCACCTTTCAACCCTAATATTTTCAGCACATCTTATTGGATGAGGACAAAATCATGAATTCCTGGCAACGCAACGCAGTGATTACTTCTGGGGTAGTTTTAAGTCTTGCAGTTCGGCAAGTCAATCCCGCTCAAGCGGCTATCGTAAATTACAATCTAGCAGGAACAATAGAAACCGGTTTATTGACAGGAGAAACTTTTTCGGGAACTTTTAGCTATGATAATTCCCTGTTAACGGGTTCAGGCTTTGAATTGTTAGATGTATCTCAAGTCAACTTGAATTTTTTAAGCTCGACTTTTACTGCTGTTAATGCGGACTCTAATCCTACTGTGGAATTTTTAGATGGTATCCTTCTAGGGTTGAATTTTTCAACGTCTAGTTTTACTCCAGAATTCTTGCTAATGCCCGCTTTCGGTGCCAGGGAGGCTACTTTTTCCTATATTGGAACTAATGATAACGGTTCAGGCCCCGTTCAATATGCCCTGGTTCCTGAACCTTCAACTGTTTTAGGAATTATCGCTTTAGGTATCGGCGGTTTTTTGGTGGGTAGAAAACGAGAGTATCATTAAAACTCGTGTTTTACTAATTTAAGCCACCTCAAGTAAGGGCAAATCAAGGATTTGCTAGGGGTTTTGAATTGAGCTATGTGGGAGCATCCCACTTAGGCGATAAGTATTGGTACTTATCGCCTATCAAGTAGGGCGAAAAATCAAAATAATATCGGCAAAATGATCAGGGTAAGCTCTCATCTAATTTGGTATAAATTGTACTTGACAAAGATTTCTAAATAGGGTAGGGAACTCGCTATAGCACCGTCCTGCACCGCCAGTACCCAGACTTAGCCTCTGCTACTTATGTAGGGCTTGCTGAATAATGGTAAAACCCTTTTAAAATAAGGCTTTTGATCTGTTAAAATCCGATGTTCATGCTGCGAAAATAGGATTAAGACCTTCAAAAACCTTGCATTATCCTTCTTTCAGTACATAAACTGGTACAAAAAAAGAGGGCAACAAAGCCTGAAACGACCGGCTACTGACGACCGACGACCGACTCCTAACCCCACCAACAAACTTTTTGCTGCAAACCCTATGTATAACTAGCCTTTGTCTAACTGTTGTTTATTAAAATTAATGGCTGTTCGTTACTCTTTATGCTAAATCAACATACAAGATGCCAAGACAACATACTGGTTCTTCGTTACTTGGTATGGTTTGATCGGGTGGCATAAATCGACTAAATCCTTATCTGGCAAAAGACTTAAGACTTAAGACTTAATTGATTAGTTCGTTCTAGTCGGGTGTTGGGTAAAATCGGTAGCGATAGGCTTTCTCCATGGCTCAGGTTTTAGCATATATTGTGCAAATGCGCTAGTATTTAAACTAAAGCCGTCCTAAAAGGACGGGGTTTGGAACTCAATTTTTCGATGACGACAATAATCGACGAGTTAAGGCAACAATGGCAAGATCGCCTCTCGCAAACAGATGACTCCTTAACCGATCGCCAACAGGATACCATTATCAATTGGTTACTCGGTGAAGATAGCCAACGTTGGGAAAATTTAGATGAGAGAGATTTAGAAATCGCTAAACGGGGATTAGTCTATCTTTGGCAAATTTTGCGGCAACGCTATCTCAAAGTTAGTCCCACCCGCGCCTATCGTAACCTGATCGATCGTCTCGGCGCTTGTGTCACTCTCCGGCAAAAAATTCGCACTTGGGTTTCCTTAAGTCGCGATCGTCGGCAAGCGGTGGCCGATGTCTTGCAAGAAATTATTCAAGAGATGTTAAATAGCGATCGCTATCTGCAATCCCAGTTAGCATGGATCGCTCGTTGTACCAACGATCAAGCTACTCGCGATCGGCTGCTGTTAGCCACCCTAGAGGAATACGCCCTGCGTCCGATCCGCAATCAACCCCTGTTAGCCTATCGTTTTGTTAATTATCTCCGTCGTCAAGCGAGGAGCGGTATCACTAATGTGCCGCGGGAAGAAATGATCCGGATTCTCTCCGATGAAATTAGTGGCGATGAGGGGGAAAATAGCTTAAGTTTACTGGATCAAAATGCGATCGCTACCTACGAAGATGAACGCACTGGCCAAGAAGCGCAAATTCTCCGGGTAAAAGTTCAAGAGAGTTTTGCTAAGTATCTAGAGGAAAATGTTAGTCCGGAGGCGGTGACTTGGTTTAACCTCTATCTAGGCGGCCAAAGCCAAGATGCGATCGCCAAAGAGATGAATATTCCCATTCAACGGATTTATCGTCTCCGGGAAAAAGTTGGCTATCATGCGATTAAGGTTTTTGCCCTCAAGGAAGGGGCAGAATTAATCAGTGAATGGTTAGAAATCAGCCCGAAAGAGCATAATTTTGGCTTAACTCTCAGTCAATGGCAAATTTACTATGCAGCCCTTTCTCCCACGGGTAAAATCGTTATCGATGGCTTAAAAGCGGGTAAAACCCTTGAGGAAATCGCCAGCGAATTAAACTGTAAACGCACGCAAGTGGTCAAAGAATGGACGCAACTTTATCTAAGCGCCCAAAGTCTCAGGACAAAAACCTAATCAGTAATCAGTAATCAGTAATCAGTGATCAGTAATCAGTGATCAGTAATCAGATGCGAGTTTTAAGTGAGTGGTATTCAGTGAGAAGTATTATAGTCATTTCAGATAAGTCTGATACAGTCTAGACCGATCAAACCCTTATCAACTCTGGCATTCATATTCTCAATCTTAATTGAAATGACTATAAATGGCAGTTTCCTACTGTCTTTTCACTGATTTTTGATTTTTGACTTCAAAAAATATGTGGATTATTAGCAAAAAAGTCGGGGTATTTACCCATTATTTAACCCCTACGGGTACATTTACCCCCAGCATCGACAAAGCCAGTAAATTTTCTTCTCGGGAAATGGCGGATATTATGGCTAAAAAATACGGGGGAATAGTCGAGGCAATGAAATAATTATGACCATTGGCATTTGGATTTTAGGTGATCAATTATGGACAGGACAAGCGGCCTTAGCTAATCGTCAAACCTATGCACGGGAAACACCGGTTATTTTAATTGAATCCCACAATCATATTCGACAAAGACCCTATCATCAGCAAAAATTAGTTTTAATCTGGTCAGCGATGCGTCATTTTGCCGAAGAATTAAAAACTTTAGGATGGTCTGTCACCTACGAAGTTGCTGAAGATTTTGAACCGATTTTATCTGCTTGGATTGAACGATTAGGCATTAAAGAATTACAGATTATGATGCCTAATAATTTACCTTTTCTTAGATTAATCAAAAATCTGAATTTAGACTGTGTTATAACCCTAATTGATAATAATCACTTTCTCTGGACTAGGACAGATTTCAATAATTGGGCTAAATCTCGTAAAAGACTATTACTAGAGGATTTCTATCGAGAAAGTCGTAAAAAATGGCAGATTTTAATCGAGGATAATCAACCGATAGGAGGACAATGGAACTTTGATAAACAAAACCGCAAACCGCCCAAGTATGGATTTAAAACTGCTGCTCCTCTTTGGTTTGAACCCGATGAAATTACCCTTCAGGTTATCGCTGATGTGGAAGCTTTAGATATTCCTAAATATGGAAAAATCAAACCTTTTCGCTGGGCAGTAAACCGCAGACAAGCTTTACAGGTTTTGGAGCATTTTATTACTAATTGTCTGCCTAACTTTGGCCCCTACCAAGATGCGATGATAACGGGAAAAGAAACCCTCTGGCATTCCCTATTATCTCCCTATCTTAATCTAGGATTATTAACGCCATTGGAAGTGATTCAAGCGGCAGAAATTGCCTATACAAAAGATAATTTAGCCCTAAATAGCATCGAAGGATTTATCCGTCAGGTGTTGGGATGGCGGGAATATATGCAGGGAATTTATCATTATCTGGGAGAAGATTACGCTAATCATAATTGGTTTGAGCATCAACAACCCTTACCGGCTTTCTTTTGGGATAGTAATCAAACCGAGATGAATTGCCTCAAACAAGTATTATCACAGGTGGAAAATACCGGTTATGCCCATCATATTCAAAGATTAATGATTTTGAGCAATTTTGCCTTAATTTTTGGTTGCTCTCCCCCAGCAGTTGAGAACTGGTTTCATAGTGTTTTTATCGATGCCTACGATTGGGTAATGCAGACTAATGTGTTGGGAATGGGACAATTTGCCGATGGGGGAATTCTCGCCTCCAAACCCTACGCCGCCTCGGCCAACTATATTGATAAAATGAGTGATTATTGTCGGGGTTGTGTGTATAAAAAAAATGAACGAGTCGGGGAGTTTGCCTGTCCTTTTAACTTTCTTTACTGGGATTTTTTGGCACGACATCGAGAAAAATTAAAGTGCCAAGGTCGAGTTAATATGATTTTAGGTCATCTCGATCGAATGTCGGCAGCTGAACTTAATCAAATGCGCTGCCAGTCCAACCAATTAAGAGCTATCAGTTGTCAGCTTTGAATCAGTTATCAGTTATCAGATGCCAGTTTTTAAGTTCACTGTTTACTGTTTACTGCTCACTGAAAAACCCCCAAACCCACTATGATAATTGCTATATGAGTAAATCTAAGGAAAAAAACCGGATTGCCTATCAGGAATTTGGAGATCAAAGTAATTCCCAAGCTTTTGAGCGTTCCATTCCTGAATTACCCCCGAATCAGCAGAATTTGCGAGTACAAACCTCCCGCTCTGGTCGTGCGGGAAAAACCGTTACCATAGTTACAGGTTTTCAATGTCAAACCGAAACTCTGACTAAATTATTAAAACAGTTAAAAACTGCTTGCGGAACGGGTGGTACAGTTAAAGAAAATGCCATTGAGATCCAAGGAGATCATCGCCAAAAAATTCTACAAATTCTCATTGAATCGGGTTACAAAGCCAAAATTAGCGGAGGATAGCTAAAAATCATGATTCCCTCTTGGTTGCTTATCGGTGTCGTGGGATTTTTGGTCGCGTTAGGTGGGGGATTACTTAATTCTCGGGATGTGCGTTGGTTTGCGCGATTGCGTCGTCCCGATTGGTTAACCTTTGAAAGATTAATCCCTCTTATCTGGACAATTATCTATATTTGTGGGGCAATTTCTGCTTATTTAGTCTGGGAAGCGCAACCGGCTAATCGCTGGTTTTTGATGGCTTTTTATCTGTTGGTGGAATTGACTATTACTGCCTATACTCCCGTCACCTGTAAACTACGCAGTCTCAAAGCGGGAACGATTATCGGAGGTACGGGTTTTTTCTTGGGTTGTCTTCTGGCGCTATTGGTTTTCCCTGTTTCTTCTTGGGCGGGCATCCTACTCCTACCCTACCTGATTTGGAGTCCGATCGGTACCTATGTGACTTGGGAAATGATCCATCTCAATCCTAGGGATGTCTAGATAGGTAAAGTGGGATGTGTTAATTTTTAACACATCCCACAGGTCTTATTGCCATCTACCAACTTGAAAATCTAGACTGTTTTTTCCGCTCTAACTCGTTCTACCTTTACCTTGGCAGGACTGGAGCAATCAAGGAAGTTAGGAACCTCCTGACGACAGTGAGGACAATACCAGTAGGCACGACCAACCACAAGGTGACGAAGGGTAATTCCCGAACACATAGGGCAGCTTTGCATGGATTGTTAGACTAATTTTAAACGTTTTTAAAATTGTCCTACCTCCTGAAATAATCCTAAACAAAATCGCCGCTCTTTAACTCTAACTTTAGGTATATTTCCCAGAAAACACCTAGGGATGAGGACGGAAAAGATGGGAATGTTGCGGGTGATAAAGTTGCGATCGAGTTCCTGTAATCTGGTTTAAAGCGGGACTAATTAGATAAAGGGTAGTTCTAGTTAAATTTTCTCGATGGGTTAATTGGGCCATCTCTGACAGGGGGACAACCCAGATTTTTTCGTCGGGCCAACTGAGACGGAAACAAACGGCCACCTGTTGCTCTGGCTGGTAGTATTTTAGGAGTTTTTCCTGGGCTTTGTCAATGTGACGGGCGGCTAAATATAGGCATAAACTGGCTTTATGGGCGGCTAAAGAGGCTAATTCTTCACTTTCTGGCATAGGAGATGCTTTTCCTTCCACCCGAGTTAGAATAATTGTCTGGACTAATTCAGGAATCGTTAATTCTAGGGCCAATTTGGCCGCTAATCCTTGAAAGGCACTAATTCCGGGGATTAGCTGAAAGGGGATATCCGCTGCTGTCAAAAGATGAATTTGTTCTTGGATGGCACTATAGAGACTTAAATCCCCCGATTGCAGTCGCACCACCGCTAAACCCCGACGCACGCGATCGATCATTAAAGGGATAATTTCCTCTAGGGTGATGCTACTGGTGGGAATTAACTCGACATCTTTACGAGTGTCCTCAAGAATCTGTTTGGGGACGAGGGAATTAGCAAAGAGGATAACATCGGCTTTTTGGAGAATTTTATAGGCTTTTACCGTCAATAATTCCGGATCTCCGGGACCTGCACCAATAAAATAGACGGCCGGGAGGAGAGGAGAGGAGTCAATTAAAGTCATACTAAATCCTGTTTAAAAGGGGTGTGGGGTGTGGGGTGTGGGGTGTGGGGTGTGGGGAAGGAAACCTCTTTCATCTGTGGGGGTGAAAATTTTTTCATCGGGACTGACTTCTGATACTAAATCCTGTTTAAAAAGTATAGGATAGAAGGGATGGGGGATGGGGGATGGGGGATGGGGGATG
>VYLT01000295.1_pt1 | contig 11997 bp, 8 predicted proteins | sample 5114261 | NCBI WGS metagenome assembly VYLT01 (sample SAMN12291815, study PRJNA351875) | freshwater metagenome | isolation source: freshwater lake | place: USA: Michigan, Little Long Lake | collected 2011-07-12 | reverse complement strand
CCCGGCTCGTGGCCTTTTTGGGTTCTCCCCGAAGGCTACTGAAACCGTAAAGGCCACGAGCCGGGAGCGTTAGCGACCGGAGTTGATAGCGTAATCAACCCACTTTTCTTTTCTTTTCTCCAACTCTCTACGAAAAACCAGTATAGGACAAAGCCCCGTTGGGACTAAAAGGCAAAGGCTAAACGGTCGGTCGCGGGGTTTTTGGCTTCAGCCCCAACGGGGCTTTGTCCTAGCCGGGGTCTTCGGCCCCGGAGTGCTTCCGTGCTATCACTCTGCCCGTAGTGGTTCGACGTGGCGGACAACGGTTTCGGCACGGGGAATGACAACACTCCCTTGATACCGTTCCCATTCTGCCAAGAAGAATTTCGCTAGTTCGTGGTCGTCGTCCATGAAACCACTGCGACGGGCGGTTTGTTCCCATTGCCGGAGCGTTTCAAACTGACGAGGTAACGCAAGGGCACTGCGTTGGGTGTTCAAACGATCCGCAAGCCGTAACGGGGCTGAGTTTTGCAAGCTCCCAGTCCAGAACGAGATATTCAACTCGCCCGATCCAAACAAACGGGACAACGCACCCAGCACAAATCGCCCTAAATCCCATCGTTGTGTTTTCGATGCAGCCTGCATGTACGCTTGCAAGGTAATATATTGGGCATGCCCTTCGCGATTCATGCGACCCCAATCGCTTATATGTCCCTTCGACCGTTCGACGCTCAACCAACGGGTCTCAAAGAAGGGTTGCAACGCTTCGAGAAAAAAGACGTTGGGTTCTTTGAACAACGGGGCAAAATCCGGCGGCGTGGTTTCTCCATCAAAGTCCCCTGCCCACAAAAGGCGACACAACGGATTCTTGGAAAAAGCATTCGATTGTTGCAACGCTGCGGAGATACCCGTATCAATCGCCCGGCAGGCATCGTAGGCCAGCATGAGGAAGAAGTGATCGGCCATCGTCGGCCCTTCGCCAGACCATTGCCAAACGGGTTTTTCTTCCTTCGGTTTCACTGCCGTTAACCACATCAAGAAATCCAGCACCCCTGCACTGAACTTGAGTGACAATCGTTCCAAAGGCGAGCGTTCCCACAACCGGCCAAAGACGGGTTTTGCCCCTTTGCCTAAAAATCGGTCGCGACGCCATCCCCCATTCCGAACCAGAAAAAGAACACTCCCTTTAGCAAAGGTATCCTTAACAAGGTTAATTGCTTCGGTACTCAGACAGTCGGGGCGGTCCATCCGTTCGGTGACGAGACGGGAAACTAAATCGCGTGGGAACTGCCCGTAGATGTAGCGTGCAATCCGAATAACCGTCGCTTCAAAGCGGGTGACCATTGGGATCAACGGAAGGTTGACTTCGGGTGTGGGGAGTTCTTCACTCACTCGATGCTTTCTCCGGCTTTAGGGGTTTGGGTTGTTTCCATAGCCCTAACGCATGTTTGGCAGGAAAACCGTTGACCGTTATTTCATTTCCACGAACGCGAATTTCAAGGGTATTAGTCATACGCCAACACGGGTCGAGTGGGTCATAGCGTGGGGTCAAAAAATGGACCCGTTGGTTCTGCGACCCGATCCAACGACGCTCGGTTTCTGGTTGCTCCCGATCATACGGCCCATCTACAAGGAGGTCAGTCGCAGTTAAAAGTTCATGCACTTCCGATTCGGGTTTCTCACGAAGTTGCTCAATCGTGAATCCGGAATAGATCATCACACCCAGATTATTCGCTTGGGCAGCCTGTGCAATTTTAGCACCTGCAAGGGCATGTGCAAAAGGTTCCCCACCTAAAAGTGAGATACCTTCGATTTTCTCTTTTTGTTGTGCTTCGAGCATAAGAGAGATCAGATCAGCTACTTGCCAGCCTTCGCCACCTTTGAAAGGAAGAAACTCCGGGTTACAGCAACCGGGGCAACGTAAAGGGCACCCCTGAAACCAGATAGCCATGCGTTGGAATGGGCCTTCTGCTTCCGTACAAGTGACGATTTGTGCGATCCGTGTTTCCATCTTTAATGATACCCCCTTTTCATTATACCCAACGAGTTAAGGGACTACCAGACCGGTAGGCGAACTTTGTTCAAACGGACGCCCCTTTGCCTCTGTCCAGAACCAGTTGGACGGAATCGACATTCGCCGCTACACCACTGGAGGAACCCGTTCAACAATTTGCTACCTCAGAAAAGGATCGTCCAAGTTATGGCCGAAGAATTTCCCTCGTATGACAGCATCGCAAAGCGTGTCATTCAACTTCAACCTGCCGAGATGATTTCTTGGATCACGGGGCTTCCGTTACAGGATTTTCGTTTTGAGAAGTGGATCGATCCGAACTTTCACGAACGCCAACAGGTCGAACACAAGAAATCGAGTCGCAAAAAATCGAGTCGCAAAAAGGAAGGGAGTCTCCGAAGCGACCTTCTTGCAGAAATTACCCGTTTGGATATGGAAGGCCCGCCGTGGGCATGGGGCTTTGAAGTACAAGCAATGGCAGAATACCGGATGGATTTGCGTTTAGATGGCTATCGTGTTCGGAGTGAGTCGGATTTACGTTTTTCTACAAATCCGAAAGATCGATATATCGGGGCAAGTGCGTTAATCAACTTGCAAGGAACAAACGTCCCTCCAACGGATGTGAAGTGGGGAACCGTGTATTCTCGAACTGTGAAATACCCTATTGTCAATTTGGAAGAACGGGATGCCGATACTATTTTGCAGGAGATACGGGTTGGAACGACCCCTTTTGCGGTGTTGGGCTGGATTCCTTTGATGAAAAACGGTAATACACCGAGTATAATTCAAGGGTGGCTCGAACTTGCAAACAATATCCCTGACGATGATCCCGATTTCAAAGATACTCTTAAATCGGCTGTCATCTCATTTTCTGAATTAGTCAAACAAGGTGAAGCGTGGGCAGACGCCCTCAAAGGATGGAACGTCGTGGAAGTCCAATTTATCAAAAAAGCGATGGAAGCTGTGATCGAGGAGAGAGTCGAGGAGAGAGTGGAGGAAGGAATTGAGAAAAGAACGAAAGAAATTCAAAAGGTGAGCCGACAAGAAGGACTCGAAGCGGGTTTGGAACTCGGGCTTAAGACAGGCCGACAAGAAGGCCGACAAGAAGCTCTCATCGAAGAACGTCAAGACGACATCATTGGACTTGGACGCCGATTCTTTGGTGATTCTCCTACCCACGTTGAAGCGATTGAAGCCATCAAGGACTACGACCGCCTGAAAAGAATGAAAGATGCCTTTTTCGACGTCAAATCTTGGAACGAGCTTTTGGCGATTGTTTAACCCTCTTTGATTTAGTTCATCGTTCCCTCGAAACCACTGTAGATTTCTGTGGCTTCAAGAAAGCCCATCTTTCGGTATTCGGCTTCTCGGAGGGGTTCCATAATTTTCTGGAATGGAACCCGTGCTTCTTCCTCGCTCCAACCCTCGTCAAGACAGGCGTTGATCATTTCTTCGGTATGTTCTTCCATCCATTCGCGGAATGATGTGACCTGTTTGGGTTGGACATACCCGCCGAGCATGTAGTTAGCCGTGATGCTGGGTTCAAAAGATTTTGCGTAACCTTTGATTTCTTTCATCAACGGTTGAAACAACGACGCTGTCGATTGGATGTGGTCACTCGCGTCGAGTTCTGCTCGGCCGATGTAGGCAGTACACCAAACATATCCGCGACTCATCCAGCCCGGTTGAAGGGTGGATGCGAAGATCATCAAGTGATGACCGAACGATCCGAGGAACAAGTCTTTTGCAGTGGTTTCTTCGCCATTGGGTAGCTCGACCTTCTCACCCGTTTCCAACTTGGGATAAGCACTCTTGAAAAAGTCGAGTGGAAAGCGAAGCCCTTCGGCCAATTTCTTTGCGGTTGGGAGCTTCCCTTCCGTGTCTGGGGTGACCTTGTCCACCAGCTCCGGATTCAATTCGTAAAGCATTTCTCGAGCGATTTTGTCAACCTGTTTGGGTGTGGCAGCAAGGTAGCGGTCTATGGATTCTGAAACCCGTTCCGTTGGAGTCGTTATCAAAAAAGGACGCCCCCAGATATGCAAATCAGAATCGAACGCATCAGGGACAAGCCACGTCGGTTTCGGGGTTGGCTTTTTCTTCTTGGTGGTTTTGGAAGCGGTCTTCTTTTTCGTTGGCTTTTTGCGTTTTTCGTCGGCTTCAGCGTGGGCAAGGTTCACAAGCCCTAACCCCCATGCGTTTGCCCGAAATCGGACTTGAGCCAATCGCACAGCCTCTTGGAGCAAATCCTCAATATCGCCTTCCCCCTGCACATAGGGAAGCAAACGATCCTGAATCAGTTTCACATCGACGGGATGTGCGCTGACATCGTAACCCATAACCGCTCCTCTGTTCGTTTTGGCCTCTCTTCAAAAGGGGTTGGACGGATTCCCGTCTCGCTCCTATTCTATTAGTGTGAAGTCCTGCCGTTGACCCGTTGGGTTGACTTCGTTCTTTTTATTCTTGGAGACCGTTTTCGATGATTGTTCGCAGTGAAGATCAAGTTCGTCCGTCCCCCGTCTCTGCGGAACTCGTCGATATTGATCCGATTGAGACATCAGAATGGCTCGATTCGCTCGAAGCCGTTCTGAAAATTCAAGGGCCAGAGCGGGCCAAGTTTATCTTGGAAGCTCTCGCACAACGAGCAGGTTCAAGCGGCATCTCTGGCAAACCCGATATTCACACCCCTTACACCAACACCATTTCTCTCGATCAACAAGTGGCTTTCCCCGGTGATCGTGGTCTCGAACGCAAGATTAAAAGTCTGATCCGTTGGAATGCAATGGCAATGGTTGCCAAAGCCAACAAAACCACCAACGTCGGTGGGCATATTGCAACCTTTGCGAGTGCTGCCACCCTTTACGAGATCGGCTTTAACCACTTCTTCCGAGGCCGTACCGAAGATAGTCACGGCGACATTATTTACTTCCAAGGACACGCAAGCCCCGGCATGTACGCACGGGCGTATCTCGAAGGGCGTTTGACCGAAACGCAACTTGTGAATTTCCGCCAAGAACTCAACGCAGGGGGTGGCCTGTCGAGCTATCCTCACCCGTGGTTGATGCCGAACTTCTGGCAATACCCTACCGTGAGTATGGGTCTTGGGCCGATCATGGCGATCTATCAAGCACGTTATGCCCGTTACCTGCGAGATCGTGGATTGACCGAAACCGATGGCACACACGTTTGGGCTTTCCTCGGTGACGGTGAGTGCGACGAGCCAGAATCGCTCGGTTGCTTGAGCATTGCAGCACGCGAGAAGCTCGATAACCTAACCTTTGTTGTGAACTGCAACCTTCAGCGGTTGGATGGGCCGGTTCGTGGAAGTGGAAAGATCATCCAAGAGTTAGAAGGGATATTCAAAGGGGCCGGTTGGAACGTCATCAAGTGCGTTTGGGGTGAAGATTGGGACGATATTCTGAGCCGTGATTCGAGCGGGGCATTGCTACGCCGAATGATGGAGATTCCCGACGGCGAATACCAAGAATACGCCTACGCTGCTAAGAAGGGGAACCCCGGAATCATCCGCGAAAAACTCTTCAACACACCAGAACTCAAAGCTCTTGTTGCTCACCTCACGGACGATCAACTCGCTGCCCTCAAACGAGGTGGGCACGACCCGTTGAAGGTCTATAACGCGTATCGGGCTGCCATGAATTTCCGAGGGGCACCGAGTGTGATTCTCGTCAAGACCGTGAAGGGTTACGGTACTTCGAGCGAAGCCAATAACACCGCACACCAAGAAAAGAAACTTGCCGAAGCCCTTACCCCTGATGAGTACGAAGCCGCCAAAGTCGAAGCCGCCGAGAAAGCGAAGTTGGAGGAGCTTAAAGCCCTTCGACGGATGCGAGACCGGTTCCACCTTCCTTTGACAGATGCCGATATCGAAAACTACAAGTTCTACCGCCCCACAGCAGAAAGCCCCGAAATCAAATACCTGCACGAGCGACGCCGAGCATTAGGGGGATACCAACCCGCACGCAATAACGAGTTTATCCCGTGCGTTGCTCCGAAAGCCGATTCGTTCTCAGGGCTTTTGCAAGGAACCCCACAAGGCAAAGGTCAATCGACCACGCTCGCTTGGGTTACCCTCATGCAGAAGTTAATGAAGGACCCACACGTCGGTAAATTGATCGTTCCGATTGTACCCGATGAAGGTCAAACCTTCGGTCTTCCACCAATCTACAAGCAATTTGGTCTCTACAGCCCTGCCGGTCAAAATTATGTGCCGGTTGACCGAGGAACGATGTCGGAATATCGGGAAGCGGTGAACGGTCAAATCTTCCAAGAGGGGATTAACGAAGCCGGTTCGATGGCGACCTACATCGCAGCAGGAACCTCGTACAGCACCTACGGTGTCAACACGATTCCTTTCTACGTCTATTATTCGATGTTCGGGTTCCAACGAATCGGCGACCTTGTCTGGGCTGCTGCCGACGCCCGTTGTCGTGGCTTTATGATGGGCGCAACTGCCGGTCGAACAACCCTCAACGGCGAAGGTCTGCAACACGAAGACGGGCACAGTCATCTTGCTGCCTTGACGGTTCCTTCCTGCCGGGCTTACGATCCTGCATGGGGATACGAAGTCGCAACGATTGTCGAAGAAGGTATCAATGCGATGTATGTTCGTGGGGAAGAGTGTTTCTATTATCTCACGATTTACAACGAAAGCTACGATATGCCTGCCATGCCTCAAGGCGTCCGCGAAGGGATTCTCAAAGGGATTTACCCTTTCCAAACGATCACCCCTGCCAACGGTGCCAAACACAATGTTCAACTGATTGGCTCTGGCGTGATTCTGCGAGAGGTTCTGAAAGCCGCTAACATTTTGGCCGAGAAATATCGGGTTGCCAGCACGGTCTACAGTGCAACGAGCTACCAAATGCTTCGACGCGATTGTATCGAAACCGAACGCCTCAACCGATTGCACCCCGACCAACCCAAGAAACTCAGCTACGTCGAAAAAGTCTTGGGGCCTACAACAGGGCCGATCATCGCCAGCAGCGACTACATGCGAACCCTACCCGAACAACTCTCCCCGTACCTCAACGGGCGATTGCTTGCACTCGGAACCGACGGATTTGGCCGATCTGCAACCCGTCCAAGTCTGCGGAGCTTCTTTGAAGTGAACGCCGAGCATGTGGTGATTGCTTCGCTCTATGCTCTGGCCGAACGGGGAGAACTGGATCGTCAGATCGTCAAGCAAGCTATCAAGGATTTGGGAATCAACCCCGACGCTCCTCATCCATGGACGATGTAACGTGGTCGGATTCGGGTTCGAGAATCGGGAAAGGTGGGGTGAGCCTGTGGTGTCGTCTCATAGATCGCCTAGTCCTTGCTCGAAGAGCGGACTAAGCGATCTGGCGTAATCCCCAACCACACCGCACCCCTTACGCCGACGCCCGCAATAACCTATCCCTCACTGCAAGCCATTCGTCCCGATTCGGCGGCAGTTCGACGATGATCCTATCCGATCCTTCACGGTCTAACTGGTGAAGGATGCCGTACAAATTCTTCGCAGCTTTTTGGGGATCATCGCCGAGGTTGGTTGCACCCGTTTGCGACTCCTTTTGGAAGATCAACACACCGATACGCAAACCTTGCTCCTGATATTTTTGTACAAGTTCGCGGGAATCACCTTCAACGCATTCGAGCTTCGTGACGGGCGAATAGTGTTTGGCGAGCATCCCCGGTGAGGGAAGCGTGCTTGATGTCGTTGCGGAGGGACGGTCGATCACACCGACACACGATTCAATCTCGGCAATCGAAAGTGCCCCGTATCGCAACACTTTCGGGATCGGGCCGGACGCATCGACAACCGTTGATTCGATCCCTTCTTGTGTTGGTCCCCCGTCGAGGATGAGGGGGATACGATCTCCAAGACTATCGGCAACGTGTTGGGCAGTCGTTGGCGAAAGGGAATTCGAGCGATTCGCCGAGGGGGCAGCAAGGGGTAACCCGCACTCTCTCAAGAGAGCCCTTGCGTATGTGTGCGAAGGAATCCGTATCGCCACTGTATCCCCGCCACCCGTCACGATATCAGGAACAAGGTCGCTTTTCGGAAAGATCAGCGTGAGAGGGCCGGGCCAAAATCGTTCAGCCAACTTCTGCGAAAGAGGCGATACTTCACGTACAAGCGGAAGCATGGCTTCAATGGACGCCACATGAACGATCAACGGGTTCTGGCTAGGGCGTCCTTTGGCATCGTAGATTTTCTTGACGGCGTTTGGGTCAAGGGCATTGGCTCCAAGCCCGTAAACAGTCTCGGTCGGAAAGGCCACAACCTCCCCTCGGCGAAGAAGCTCACTGGCCCACGAAAGAACTTCCGATTGGGGGATTCCTCGGTCGGTAAAAGAAATAATCATACTCATCTTCAAAGCTATCCAGTCAGAAATGATGCGATCTGTCAATTTTCGTTCGACCACCCCGAGCAAAGGAAGGACAAAACACCCATCAACACACAAAAAGGCCATCCAAGCAGCAACAAAAAAAATGAGACCCGGTTCAAGTACGAGGTTCACCAACCAACAGATCACAAACCACTCGAGGACAAACAATACCACAAAAGCAATCGTCGTAAGAAAAGCTATTCGGAGAGCGTACCTGTTTACCCGTTTATAGCACTGGAACGCTTGGGCAAAGCGGATTACTGCAAAGGTAACGCACCACGATGCGAGTAGCAGAACGTACCAATGTCTTCGCAGCAATTCTTCCATGCTCGTTACTTACTCGGTTTCGCACTATCCCCATGCAGGTGGAGAATCTCGCAGAGTTTGCCCAATACCTTGCCTTGCTCATCGACGGTCATTTCGCCAGTCAAGGGAAGATCATTCAAGAATATGGCAAAGTAGAGTTTCTTCCCTTTCGCAGTGGTGACTTCTCCTGCAAGCGATTTGCTGCGTAAAAGGAAACGGCTATTTTGTGTGTCGTACCAAGCAAGGGTACCCGTTTTTCCGCGAGCTTTGCCGACGACAGGGCTTTTCTCGTCAATGGCTTGGGCAAGGGTTCCATCGACACCCAAGATAGCAAGTCCATCGAAGTAGGCTTTACCGGCAGGGGTCTTCGACATTCCTTGTAGCACTTCGATGCAAGAACGTGGCGAAGCCCGATCCACGATATTCCCGCCCGCTCCACCGCCAAAGGTTACCCCTTCGGGATCGACCTTGAGGTCTTTGAGAATTTTTGCTTGATGGCGTAGACCCTCTTCGATGGTATTCCCTTCCGTCTTGATTGCGACCAGTGCAGGGAGTGTGCTGGCATAGAGGTTGTTGCTAACCTTGAGACAAACCTTGACCGAATCCGATAGGGGTTCGGATTCGTATTTGGCGAGGACGGGTAGCTTCTCGACTTCCTTGCGAGTGGGAAGGTTATACTGACGGGGGCGCAAGAGAGGAGCTTCCACCTTGAGCTGAGCTTCTTTCAGGCATTGGATTAAGGCACAACGTGCAAAAAGCGTATGATCGTCTGGAATCAGAATACGAGTGACGGGTGAACTCCCGACCGCAATTGTCCCGCGAACGAAAATTTCATTCACCGCAGTGGCATCAAGCATGACGTTGGAAGGCTTCCCTTTCTCGACGGTGACAACGCTGGAATCGAAGGTGACAATAGGCACAAGTGGTCGAATTTCGATTTTCGCAGGCTCGCCGGCTTTGCTTCCCGGAGTGACCCGAACATCAATCACGTTATCGTTAAAGAGAATCGGTGTGACGGTGCCGGGACCGCTCCCCGTGCTTTGCGATTTCGTGAATAACCGGTCATCAATATAAATCTCCCCCATGATCTGTTTGATACCCTTTTCTTTGAGTTGTTTGGCAAGCTCTTTCAGGGCAAAGTACGGGTCGGAATCGGTCCAGATGGCCGAGGGATTATTGCCGTTCGCGTAAGTGTGGTCGATGTTGGTGTAAAGGGTTTTGCCATCCTTACTGCGACGCCCACCAAAGGTTAAATCACCCGATGCGACCAGAATCAGATCGCCCCACAGCACGCCATCTTTTATTTCACCCGTGTGGACAAGGGGTGTCGTAAACTTGTAATCTGGCCCCAATGTTTGCAAGGCTGCTGCACAGGAGAAGAGCTTTGTCACCGATGCCGGAACGTGCAGTTGGTCGGGATTGCGTTCCAAAATGGTCTTGCCCGATTCAGCATCAACAACGAGATACCCCCAACGAGCACGCTTGTAGGTTGGTGCATCGACGACCTTGAGAAATTCCCTCTCAAGGTCGTCTGCAAAGGTTGTGTTAGGAAGTAGGAAGATCAAACCGACAAGCAATCGCCAATTCATAGGAGGGTGCCTCAACCTCAAAACAAGAACCGTCTTGATTTTATACGATTCTTCTGGGCAATCGGTTGCGTAAAATACCCCGAACGATGTCCAGTGGATATATGCACATGAACCCGTCGCGTTTTATTTTGCCTGCCGTGTTGATCCTTCTCCCCATCGCTTTTTTGGTGGGGATGGGGGCTTTCCATATTTGGGATCGCGGTTGGACCTTCTGGGCGTGGTGGCCGATGGCACTGAGCATGTGTGCGGGTTATGTCTTGGCGTGGCGATTGCAGAAACAATATATTCGTTCTCGTCAGAGTATGGTCAAGCCTGAGTTCTGGACCAATCGAGATCGGCTTGCTGCCGAGATTATCGATAACATGCTGAAACGACCCGTTCCCCAAGAAAAGATGGGCGAAACGCGATTCTATTTCGATACCGTGAGTGAACTGGCTCAACAAATCTCGAAGGTCTATCAACCTGATGCAACCGACCCCATTGACCCTGTCACGATTCCCGAACTTTTAACCGTGATGGAATTGGCGTCGCACGACCTGAATGAACTCACGCAAAAATATGTCCCCGGTAGTCACATGATGTCGATACGGCATTGGCGTCAGACGCAAAAGTGGCTTGGACGGGTGAACACCGCATCGAAAGGTTATTGGCTCGTTTCGACGTTGTTGGACCCTTTGAAAACAGCCGTCCGTTACGGGGCGAATAAGGTGATTACTGGTAAGCCCCTCGACATGCTGCAACAAAACGTCATCAATTGGTTTTACGTCGAATACGTTCAGCAAATGGGTTTTTATCTCATCGAGCTATACTCAGGCCGTTTGAAGGTAGGTGCGACCCGTTACCGCGAACTGACACGCGATTCCCATTTGCATCCCGAAAATGCCACCGCTCCGGAATCTCCTTCGCCCACACCGAGTGCGCCGAACTCGCCCACGAAAGAAGTTCCCCAGAATGTGACGATTGCGATTATCGGCCAAGTGAAAGCGGGCAAATCGTCGCTTATCAATGCCTTACTCGGTCAACAGCTTGCGGTATCGGATGTGCTGCCTGCAACGAGTGGGATTGCACGTTACGAGTTAAAATCGCCGGGCGTTCCCCGCACGTTGACCCTACTCGATACCGTCGGTTATGGTCACGAAGGTCCCACCGAAGATCAGGTCGAACAAACGGCGAATGCGATCCGAAGTGCCGATATCACGATTCTCGTCAGTCACGCCCGTAACGCTGCCCGTGCGGCGGATACCAAACTCATCGAGTCTCTTCAAAAATGGTTTGCCGAACGTCCACAATACAAAATGCCTCCGGCGTTTGTGGTCATGTCGCACGCCGACCTTCTCACGCCTGCCGTCGAGTGGGAACCCCCCTACAATTGGAAAGCAGGTCAACGCCCCAAAGAAATATCCATTCAAAAAGCCGTGAGTGCAACGGGTGAAGTTTACCCGCAACTCGAAGTGATACCCGTTTGCACGGCCTACCGTAAATTGTGGAACGTCCCTGACGAGGTTCTTGCACTGATCGTTTCACGATTAGACGAAGCCCGTGCCGTGAACTTACTCCGGTGTCTGCACGCCGAAGCCGACGAAGGCAAAGCCCAAAAGGTCGTCACGCAGTTGATAAACCTCGCAAAAGCAGGTTGGCAACAGTTGCTGAAGTAGGGTCGGGGGTGTTGAAGAGTGTGACGGGGACGGTGGACGACCTTGACTGGTGTTTTCCCATAGCTCGCCTA
>VYLT01000294.1_pt1 | contig 12004 bp, 8 predicted proteins | sample 5114261 | NCBI WGS metagenome assembly VYLT01 (sample SAMN12291815, study PRJNA351875) | freshwater metagenome | isolation source: freshwater lake | place: USA: Michigan, Little Long Lake | collected 2011-07-12 | reverse complement strand
AGAGGTTCGGGCAAGCGGGCGTATCTGGATCGCAAATTACCTGTGTCCCGGAAACACAGTTCTTTCCGGCGACCAAGCCGCGATGAGCGTTGCCCCCAGTGTGATCGAAGCCAAAGGCGGAAAGGCGTATCCTCTGACGGTTGCAGGAGCGTTCCACACCGAGATTATGAAGCCTGCCGATGAAAAACTTGCGGAAGCTCTGAACACGGTCAACCTCTCAACGCCGAAAATTCCCATCTATTCCAACGTCGATGCTCAACCCCACAACGCCCCTGCCGAGATTAAATCGATCCTCGTTTCGCAAGTATTGCACCCCGTCCGATGGGAGACAACCATGCAAAACCTTCTGGCAATGGGGGTCGAACGCTTTTACGAAGTCGGCCCCGGAAAGGTCCTCGCAGGCTTGATGAAACGAATCGCACGCAAGACCGATTTTCGCAATATCACCGCATGAAGTCGGGGTTCGGGAATCGGGGTTCGGGAATCGGGGAAGACAAGAAAACACTGCTCTTTTGTCATTCACGATCCACGAACCACGACACCCGTCGCACGAATTTGGCCAGAAAATCAAATTCGTGTAAAATGAAAGAAGGTCGGGAGCGAAATACCTTTACCGGATAGTCGATATTCGGGTTTTTGTCCAAAACTTGGGGGTCTTCGGGGTGATCATGGCCGAACCGTCGTGGGTCGTGAAATATCAAGCACGGGAGGCCCTTAAAAATGGACGTTTAGAGGACGCACGCCGTCTTCTCGACGTGCTGATTGGCTCTGGGTATCGTCGCGCTTGGGCACTTCAAAACGAAATCGCACACGGGTATCTCGAACGGGTCGAAAAACACCTCCGAGAAGACCAGATCGATTTGGCATGGCGTGACCTTGCTCTCGCCGAGGAATTAGCCAACGAAAAAGATCGCAAACTCAACAAACTCCGCGAAAACCTTCTGAACCTTGGGGTCAGTGAGATTCGTGCTCTGCTCGAAAGCGGGCAACCGTTAGAAGCCATTCACTCCTGCGAAAGATTACGCGAACGGGTCGCTCCTCCTTCTTCCGTTGTTCAGTTGGAAGAAGCCGCACGCGAATGGCAGGCTGCTATTGAATCGGCCGACCGAGGCGAGTTTGCCCCTGTATTACCCGCACTCGAAAGGGTTCGAGTGCGGCTTGGGGCACGCACAAAAAAGCTAGACGAGTTTCAGAATGCTGTGGTTGAACGTGAGACGCGATTCAAACAGGCATGGCCGAAAATGCAGGCCGCTGCTGATAACAAAGATTGGAAGGAAATGCTTCGCCTAAGCGACGAGATTCTGAGCTTAGCTCCGGCTCATCGCGAATCTCAACAAGCTCGCAATCGGGCTTGGCAAGTGCTGCAACCCGTTCCCGTGCTTCCTCAGTTGAACGGGTTAGACTCTAACATCGGCCAAAATGCTCCGAAAGCCAACCTTGCCGATACTTCTGCCCCTCCGCCACTGCTTCCCAAGCGATTTTTCCTTTGGGCCGACGGTGTTGGTGGGTATCTGGTATGCCTGGGTTCACGGGTAAACTTCGGTCAAGCGGGTCTGGAAGGCTCGGTGGATGTCCCCCTATTCGCCGATATTGCACGGCTTCACGCTGCCTTTGCCCGCGATGAATCAGGATACGTTCTCGAAGCGGGCAAAGCGGTAAGCCTCAACGGGACGATGATTGATCGCGCGGTTTTGCAATCGGGCGACTGGATCGATTTCGGGCAAAGCTGTTCGTGCCAACTGACGTTACCCGTACCGGGATCGCTAACGGCGTGCATGACCTTTCGCGGTGGAAGGCGTTTGCCACAAGCTGCCGATGGAGTAATTCTTATGGCCGATTCGTTAGTCATCGGCCCCGGAGAACAAGCCCATATCCGAGTCGATGACCTGAAATCGCCGATCTACTTGTTACGCGGAAAGGATTCCCTTTCGGTTAAAATAGAAGGCGAGTTTTGCATTGATGGCGAAAACCAATTCGCAAAGGCAAAACTCCCCCGTCAAGGTGCCGTCAGCGTCGCCGATTTTGCGTTCGGCATCGAGCCTGCCACCTAATTTTTGAAACACCCGCCGAACGTAATTCCACGTTTGGCCTTTTCCAAAAAAGGAAAAAATCTATGTTTACGTCTCTCCTGAGTTTGTCGCTCATCTTGGGTGCCCCCACCCCCAAAGAGGAACCCAAAGACAAAGATAAAGCTGTCGAAGGGAAGTGGGTTGTTGTTTCCGTGCAAGGTCCCAAAAAGGACTTGGAAGGGGAAACAATCTTCGAGTTCACCAAAGACACAATCACCATTCACGAACCAAAACGCTCAGAAAAGCCAGTCACTTACAAGATCGATTGGACCAAGAAACCCGCCCAGATCGACATCACAGCAGGGGGTGCGGGAGGCGCACCAGAAAAACTCATCAAGGGGATCATCGAACGCAAAGGTGACGAACTCAAACTGGCATTCACACCCGAAGAAACCCGCCCCGAAAAATTTGAAGGGGGCGGCGACAAGGTTCTGTATGTGATCTTGAAACTCAAACCAGAAGAGAAGAAGCCAGAAGAGAAGAAAACAGAAGAGAAGAAGTAAGCCGCATCAATCTGGATTGTCGCGGAATATCTTCTCGAAGTCGCCCGTCACTTTTTGAAACACCTCTAACATGATCGGGTCGAATTGGCCGGGCGAATTTTGCATGATAATTTGCACCGCAGCATTATGAGCCAACGCTGGTTTATAGGGGCGACGCGAACGAAGAGCATCGTACACGTCACAGATTGCCACAATCTTCGCAGAGACCGGAATGGCATCCCCTGCGAGGTGATCGGGATAGCCTGAGCCGTCGAATTTTTCGTGGTGGTGACGGGTAATCTCAACGGCCGGTTGCAAGAAGTCGAGCGCCGGGTGGTGTTGCGCAATGATGTCCTTGAGGGTATCGCTACCCACAGTGGTGTGCGATTCCATAATCATCCGCTCTTCAGGGGTCAGCGTACCCACTTTCATCAAGACATGATCGGGGACGCCGACCTTTCCGAGGTCATGCAACGGAGCACAGATCGAGATTTGCTCAATTTGGTCGGGTTCGAGGTTATCGGAAAACTCCATACGATTGGCAGCATATTCCGCGAGGATTTTCGCGTATTTCTGCATCCGAATCAAGTGGCCTGTCGGACGTTGATCTCGTTGATCGACCACACGCGCCAGTGCCGAAAGTAGAGCATTTCGGGCACTGGTCGAGTTCCCCGAATACGATTTAATCGAATGTTCGAGTTGTGCGTTCATCGACAGCAAGTGAGCATTAAGCGACGAGGCTTTATCTTGAGCTTTTTTCAACCGGAGCATGTTTTGTACACGGGCTAACAGTTGAGCAACACTGAAGGGCTTGGTGAGAAAATCATCGGCTCCGCGTGCGAGCATCTCGGCCATTTCTTCGGGTGTTGTATGCCCCGAGAACATGATAATCTTCAAATTGGTGTCTTTATGTTCTTGGCGAAGACGTGCAAGGACTTCCACGCCGTTCATGTCGGGCATGGCAATATCGAGCAACACCAAATCGTATTTCTCACCCCCTGCCATGCTCAAACCCGCAGAGCCATTCGGAGCCATATCAACAATAGCCCCTTCAGCTTCAAGGAGTTGCTTGCATAAATCGCGGACTGCATTCTCGTCGTCGATAATCAAGATTTTCTGAGGTTTACAATCGAGTGATTCACCTAACCGCATGGGGATAATTTCGACCGACGAGTTTGGAAGAATTAAACTTGGCGAAGGTCGATCCGAGCGGACAAACGGTAAAAGTGCCTGCATAATCGCCGAAGGATCGGAGTAGCGATCTTCCGGCTTCAGGGCCATCATTTTCGCAACAAGGGCTTCGAGTTCTCCTGAAACATCGGGTAACGCATGCCGGAGTAACGGAGCTTGTGCATTAACCCGTCGCGTAAGAGCTTCAATCGGACTGCCCGCATATGGGAATGGCAGTTTCCCCGTGAGACACCAATAAAGGGTTCCACCCAGTCCATAAATATCGGCACGGATATCAACGGTTGTGGCGTCGCGTGCTTGTTCGGGTGCCATGAAATCGATAGTGCCGAGAATTGTTCCCGGAACAGTCATACGATGGCCGAAGTGACGGGTAAGCCCAAAATCAAGGAGCTTGGCTTGATCCTCGGCGGTTAGCATAATGTTCGAGGGTTTTACATCCCGATGCACTAACCCATATTTATGCGTTTCACCAAGTGCCGATGCAATTTGATAGGCAATCGCACAGGCACGGGCTTGGGTCATCGCCCCTTGTCGGCGAACAACCTCTTCGAGATCGGTTCCGGGAACGTATTCCATGACAAGGTAACGCAGAATCGATTTGCCATCCTCTGCAAGTGATTTACCGGCATCGGTCGCTGCCACGATATTGGGGTGACGCAACCGAGCAACGATCCGCATTTCGGCAAAGAATCGGCTTTCGAGCCCGCGATTATCAGAGCGCGGGGCCGCCGGCAGAACCTTCACCGCCACGTGGTGACGCAGATCGATATGCTCGGCCTTGAAGACAACCGCCATACCCCCTGCGCCAAGACGTTCGAGCATTCGGTAGGGGCCAAGTACAAGGCCAAAGTAAGTCGAGGCTTCAATTCGTCCCGCTTGATATTTCGTGAGAAGGCCGTGCTTCACTAGCTGCTCAATCGCACGAGCATCATCTTTGGATTCGAGAATACGCTTTTGCACTCGTTCGGGAATCGCTTCCCAATCCTCAGCTAAGACAAGGTTCCCGGTCAAAAGCCGGTCAAGAAATTTCTGGCTCGGATAATCGGGCACGGTCGTCATAGGGGGGAGAATCACAGTTCGACCGAGGTTAGCGGCAGAATGATCGATCATGGTATCGCTTCCGGTCCTTTGGGACGCACAATCGGATACGCACCCTCTCTCAAGAGGGAATGCTTAGAAATAAACATCGAAGATGGGCAAGACAAAATTGCGTCGCAGATCCAAAAGCTGTCGCCAAATAAACCGAATTGAAACGGAAATAACTTATGCGGTCGCAAGTGTGAATTTCTTTTCGGAAAAACTGTGACGAGAAAAATAATCTATGGCAGGTCGAGAAAGGAGGATTGAGATACGGAAGGGAAATTGCGGTTGGAATAAAGGTTTTGTTAGACCGGTGCGCAAGCAACGGTTTTTCTGCCTTTAGCCCCAACGGGACTTTCTCTTAGACGGGGTCTTCGGCCCCAGCGTGCTTCGTTTGCTCCAGCTTCTCCTCGGCAGAGCTACCCCTTGCATAAATCGGTTCCACCTTCCACACATCATACGCATACCTTTCCGGATATTCCTTCACCTGTCGAACCATCGTTGCGAGCATCGGCAATCGCACTTCTTCGTCTAATAAACTCAATCCCGCCAGATCAATCCCCTTGATGCTCAGTCCCGGCCCTGTGGCGAACGTGTTTGGGGTGATGTTAGCCTTCCATGCCTCGAAGGTTTCGATCTTCAAGGCTTCGACCGCACTCCATGTTTGTAAATCGTCACGCTCGAAGGTTTGCATAAAGACCTTCTTTTGCAAGGCATCGGCAATCACCGAAACACGCTGCACATCCACGGGCGATTGGAAAACGATTGTCTCAAAAGTTGGTATCGCATAGAGGGGTATCTTCAGCGAATACGCCAAGACCTTTGCAGAAACGATTCCCACGCGAAGGCCCGTGAAGCTCCCCGGCCCTTGACCGACCACGACCCCCGAGAGGTTTTTGGGCGTCCAACCTATTTGAGACAAAAGTAATTGCACGACCTCTGCAAGATCGCTTGAACGACGTTTAATGCCATCTAATTTCTGTTCGAGTATGAGGATCCCATTTTCTGCGAGGCCGACTTGACCGGTCCGTTCTGAGGTTTCGAGTACGAGGAGTTTCTGCGGATTCATATCTTAAATTGTAGAACCCTTTGGAGTTTGAAATGAGTCAATCGGTTATTGCTCACGTTGACGGGGCTGCTCGCGGGAATCCCGGACCTGCTGCCGTTGCTTATACCCTTGCGATTCCGGGAAAATCGCCTCTCGAAAAGGCCGAAACAATCGGCACCGCAACCAACAACGTGGCCGAGTATCGGGCCTTGATATTCATGCTGAAGGGGGCGAAAGAGGCAGGGGTAAAACGTCTCGATGTCCGGTCAGATAGCGAGTTGATGGTGAAACAAATCAACGGTGAATATCGGGTCAAAAATGCCGATCTGAAACCCCTTTTCGACGAAGCCAAAGACCTCATCGCCCACTTCGACGATTTCGAGATTCAACACATCCGACGGGAACAAAATAAACGTACCGACGAACTATGCAATGAAGCTCTCGACGGCGGAAAACCGAAATCAAGTTCCGGCTCAGGAAGTACAAAAACCGGGAAGGTCATCGGCGAAGTGCGAGCCGTTTCCGATGCCCGAGTACGAGACGATTGCATCGAATGCCTACAAAGTGCTGCTGCGGCATGGAAACGCGGCGAACCCGTCCCCAATGTCGAAATGGTCTGGGATCAACTCTGGAGCATCCTCGAAGAGGCACGGGTCTTGAAGACGTAGGCGACCGGAAACAAAAAGACAGTCGAAGGTGACTTCCCATAGCCCGCCTAGTCCGCTCTTCGAGCAAGCACTAGGCGGGCTATGGGAAGTCGCAAGGATAATTCGTGCCCCCAATTCTTTTGTATTCGATTTGAAACACACCCTCCCCTATTTGAGTACACTTACACATTCCTCCTTTAATGGGTGCAACAATGCGATTTCTATTGTGCTTTGTGGTAGTGTTGGCATTTTTCCGAACCGGCTATGCTGCCGACCCTGTCGTCCAACTCGATGTGGTTTATTCCAAAGTCGATAAAGAGGAACTGAAGCTCGATTTCTATCGTCCGGATGGTGATGGGCCTTTCCCGATTGTGATTTGCATTCATGGCGGGGGGTGGTGTATGGGCAACAAAAGCGAGTTCAAAGACTTCCAAGTGAACATGGCGAAAATAGGGATCGCCTCGGCGTCCGTCCAATATCGGTTCATCCCCAAACACAAATTCCCCGCCCAAATCGACGATTGCACAAACGCTTTGAAGTACCTCGTTGTCGAAAAAGCGAAATTCAAAATCGACCCCAAACGGGTGATGACAATGGGTGGCTCTGCGGGTGGACATTTGGCTCTTTTGTTAGGGTTCAGCACAGTAAAAGATTGCGAAATTAAAGGGATCGTAAACGTCTGCGGGCCGATCGATTTTCGGAATTTCCAATCGACCCCGATAGGAGATATCGCCCTTAAAGCTGGAACAAAAATGACCTCTTCGGAATTAGTCGTAGCCTTACTGGGAACTGACGACAAGAAAGCCAAAGTCTACGAAACTGCCTCGCCGATCACATGGGTTCGCAAAGATTCGCCACCCGTCTTGACCCTTCACGGGAGCGACGATGATCTTGTTCCCTTCTCACAAGCGAGTGCGTTGCACGATGCCTTAAAAAAAGCCGGAGTGAAGGAAACCTTAATGAAGATTAAAGGAGGAAATCACGACCTCGGTAAGTGGCCTGAAAAGGATCGTATTGAAGCTCTCACGGCTGCGGTGAATTTCTTCAAAGAACATCTCAAACCATAACGCTATTTATATTCGATAATTGCCGACCGCTTTTTCAATAACCGATCCTTAGTAAATCGAATAATCCCCCACGCTTCGGGAAACTTTGCCACCACACACGATATCCCGTAGAAGAAACTCGATTTTTTACCTTTACCCCGTTTGCGAGTGTGTTGAATTGCCCGAAATGCGCTAACGGGGTACAACAAAAATAACACTATTGATATTCCATACGTCGGCCACACTAAACCCAATGCAATTGAAGGTATTGCAACGCCCCAGACTAACGAACGCCGGCGTTGGGCGATAAAATGCTTTTCTGGTGGTGCGCCGTGCATGTGTGCCCCTAACGCATACGCATATCCGCAACGCACAGCCCGTTTCCACCATTGGGAGAATTTGGTCATCGCAGCATCGTGAATGGTCATCGGGGCATCGATACGCAATATCTTTCCGCCGAGCTTTCGCAATCGCAGGCATACCTCATCGTCTTCGGCAGCAATCACGGTCGGGTTATAGCCGTTAATCTCGCGTAATTTCACGGCCCGTATCATCACATCGCCGCCACTCGCTTTGGTCTCGCCTATCGGGGTATCCCATTCGATATCGCAAAAATCGTTATACATTGTAGCTTGCGGATAGCGTTCGCGTCGCCTTCCGCAGACGGCATAAACTTCAGGGCGTGAATCTAACACTTCTTGGGCGCGGGTTAGCCAACCCTCTTCAATCACGCAATCGCCATCGATAAATTGGATATATTCAACCTGCGGGAATAATTCGATTAACTTATTCCAACCGGAATTGCGTGCCCGTGCTGCGGTGAAGGGAATCGATAAATCTAAATTCACAACCTCGACGCCAAGCGATCCCGCAAAACTAACAGAATCATCGGTCGAACCCGAATCAACATAAACCGTCGGATATTGAGATAACTCAATCGAACGGAGGCAAGCCTTCAAACGCTCCCCCTCATTCCGACCAATCGCCACAATACCAACCTTCGCGTTCTGCCAATCCGCACGATTCGACACAGACACCCTCTCTAAAAATAGTTGTTCGTTATTGCTCACCATTCGGAGCTATTTTTTCGCGTTTGTTGTAATGAAGGAGATACTGTGAAAATAAGGGTTTGGTGATGCCTTTCCTCTCTCCCACAAGGGGAGAGGGGAAAGGCATTTGTCTTCACTGTCCACTATCCACTATCAACTGTCAACTGTCAACTATTCCTACCAGCCCTTACCTTTTTCGATTTTATCCAAGCGTTCCAAGAACTTGTTATTCTCGCGTTTGAGCTTGTCGAGTTCTTCGCGGAGGCGTTGCATTTCGGTATTCACCGGAGCGTTATTTCGCACGGCAGTGATGGCCTTTTTCACGAAGTCTTGAACGAACTCATCGGGGTCGTGGCGTCGGATTGCTTCGAGTACATCGAGCGAAGGAGCTGCGTCGCGTCCCATGTCGCGCAGGGCATTCACGGCAGCCCGTCGGATTGCGGGCATTTCGCCTTCCGTTGTGAGACATAAAGAAATTGCATCAAGGGCTTTCTTTTTCTCTTCGGGAGTCGCAGTGATTCCTTGAAGTAGCTTCACGGTTGCACCCAATGCGGCAACCCGTGCGGGTCGCGTTTTGCCTTTCTTGGTCCATGTGAGAATGGCATCGAGTGCCTGCGGGTCTTTCGATGCTGCAAGGCCGTTCAACACCGCAATGCGGATCACCTCAGCATGCGAATCACGGGTTAATAAGGGTAGTAATTTTTCGACGACACCTGTTTTGGCCAGTTGTCCGAACGAGCTTATCGCAGCAGCTTCAACAAAATAGCTCTTGTCGCCATCCTTGAGGATTTTGGCAAGGCTCTCGGTTACTTTGGCATCGCCCTTAAACTTTGCAAGGTGTTCGACAACGGCTTTGCGAACCTTGTGATCTGTCACATTAATGTGATTTAACAAGGCATCGCGTGAAATATCCCCGCCGGACTCACCCAATGCAGCAGCAATCTCGGCAGCAACGCCCCAGAATTTTTCTTCCTTGAGGGCTTTGGCGAGAAGCTCACGGTCTACGGCTTCCTTTGATTTTCCGAAATAAATGGCAGCCCGAATTCGACTTACAACAGTTGAACCTGACAACAACTGTTTGCTCCACCAATCACGCCCTTTATTTTCGTTGAACTCGGCAAGGACTGTAATTTCCGGATCGATTTCAATACGTTCGGGAGCTTCGGCAATCGGGATAAAGGTAGTCATTTCTTTATCCTTCATGTTTACTTTAGTATCAATCGCTTTTCCACCAATCACAACGCGAATCGGTAATGTGAAATGGAAGGCATCACCCGCTTGGGTTTGCTTAATTGCAAGCCGTACTAATTTCAGATCGGCTTGATATTCGGTGTTAATATCTAATGTAGGGTTTCCGGGTCGCTCACTCCAGTCGTAGAAAAATTGCTCTAACGATTTTCCGCTTACCCGTTCGAGAGTCTTCCGAAGGTCGCTCGTTTCAATCGATTTATATTTATGTTCTTGACCGTAGGCTTTAATTCCCTTCCAGAAAACCTCTTCGCCGAGGGTCGCCCGCAACATGTGTAAAATCCATGCCCCTTTTGGATAAGCACGGGCATCGAACATCATGCGAGGGGAGTTATAACGGCGATCCACAACGGGTCGGTCTTTCCCGCCTGCAATCGCTGATTTTGCTTTGCCGTAAAGGTCGAGTTGAGCGGTATCTTTCCCCTTTTTGTGTTCATCCCAAAGGACTTCACAATAGCTTGCAAACCCTTCGTTAAGCCAAAGGTGTGCCCAATCTTTACAGGTCACTAAATCACCCCACCATTGGTGGCCAAGTTCGTGGGCAATCAACCCGTCGGCATCACTATCTAAGAAGGCCCGTTCGTCGTGCAATGCCCTATCGGTGAGTGTGGTTGCACTGGTATTTTCCATTCCCCCGCCGGTGAATTGTTCTGCAATCACCTGTGCATATTTCTCCCACGGGTAATCGATACCAAATCGCATCGAGAAGAAATCTAACATTTCACGGGTACGGCCAAAGGTACGGCTAATATCTTTTTTGTAACCGGGCGGAACATAATAAGTAACGGGCTTCCCTTTCCAATCTTCTTCGACAACGTCAAACTTGCCTACCACAAGGGTAATTAAATAACTCACATGATCTTTTTCTTGGCTCCAATGGAAGGTTGCCGTCCCGTCAGCGTTCACCTTTTTGGAAACGAGTTTCCCGTTAGAAATCACTTCGTACCCACCTTCAACCGTGACAATCATCTCGCTCGATTGACGTTGACCGGGATGGTCTGCACAGGGTATCCAATATCGATTGGTAATCGCTTCCCCTTGACTCCAAACGGTTTTGGGAATGTTGGGTTCTGCCTTCGTGGGCTTGAAAAAGAATAACCCGTCTTTTGGATCGCGTACCTGATAGGTAATTTTTAATTGACCTTTTTCGTCTTCCTTTAGCTCCTTCGGAAACGTGATAAACAACCGGCTTCCATCGTGTCGGAACTTTGTTTCGGCACCGTTCGCACTTACCCCTTTCACTTCAAAATCGACGGCATCAAGCACCGCATTTTGGGTATTCTGAATGGCAACATAATCAAGGGTTGCAATTCCATCGACCGATTGCTTTTCGAGATCGACCTTTAACTCAAGTTTCAGGTGTTTGATATCGATTTGCCGGTCTTTAGCGGTCTGTAAAGGTTCCCCCTGCCCCGAAGTCGGAGGGGTTCCCGCAACCATGATAAGACAGAAAAAACCAAGTAAGGTTAGCGTGCGTTGTTTCACTTTTTTCTCCAAGATGATGCAATGATAGAGAAAAGGGGAATAGACGGGAATCGGGAATCGGGGTTCGGGTTCGGTTCGCTTTGTCTTCACTATCAACTATCCACTATTTCTTTATCCCTTCCTCAGCAACCGCTATCATCTTTTGGGCGTGGCGTTCCATGTCGGGGAATTTCCCTTTCACTTTCGGGTAATTTTCGAGGTAGCGTTTCCAAGATTCGCGTGCGTTTTGCCAAGAGATTTTCGCTTGCTTGGGGTCGCTCTGGCGAAGATCGGAACGCACGGCCTTTTCGTGAGCCAATTGAGCCAACACAAACGCCGATTCTGCTGCAACGGGCTGACTGGTTTCGCCACCGATGTAGCCAAGCAAAATATCGTTACGCCGAGTGTCACGAAGGGCTTCATCCCGTTTCTGTTTCGCCCGTGCCAACTCGACTTGGTCGCCGTCGTTGGTGGCCCGCACGACAAGGGCTATCAGGTTTTGAATCTCTTCAAGGTTCTTGATAAACTCTTCGGTTTTCACCGGTTGAGTCTCGGCCCGTTGACGATCTCGGTCTGCACGTCCCTTGATCTCGCCGAGGGCAGCTGTCGCCTCTTGGAACTTCCCTTGAACCATCAAATCGCGGGGCGAACTATCAAACCGCAACGGGTCGAACCGGTCT
>VYLT01000293.1_pt1 | contig 12010 bp, 5 predicted proteins | sample 5114261 | NCBI WGS metagenome assembly VYLT01 (sample SAMN12291815, study PRJNA351875) | freshwater metagenome | isolation source: freshwater lake | place: USA: Michigan, Little Long Lake | collected 2011-07-12 | reverse complement strand
GACCTGATGCAGAAAGGGCCAGAACTTGGCTATGCCCTTGAAGAATTGGGAATCACTGTTCTCTCGACCGTTCCGACACTGTTAAGTCTTCTCGAAGGGGAATTGAAAGGGGTGCGTATCCTCATTCTCGGAGGGGAAGCCTGCACCCCTGCCCTTGTGAATAGATGGGCGAATTCTCCACGAAAGCTCTTTAATACCTATGGGCCAACCGAAGCAACGGTGATTGCAACGGCGAAGATTTGCGAGCCGAATAAACCCGTGACGATTGGTAGAGCTTTGCGCGGTTACGAAGTGATTTTGGTCGATAATCTTGGGACAAAAATCTTCCCGAAACAAGTCGGCGAAGTCGGCGAAATTTGGATTGGCGGTGTTGCCGTTGCAAGAGGGTATCTGAATCGGGAGGAACTCACGGAAGAGAAATTCCGCAACGTTGCTTGGGGCCAATACGGGAAACCGATGCGATACTATTGCACGGGTGACCTCGGTTCGTGGAATGCAACGGGTGAGCTTGAGTTTCGCGGGCGTAAGGATCAGCAAGTGAAAGTTCGGGGCTTTCGCATCGAACTCGAAGAGGTGGAAGCTGCCCTGCATAATCTCACGCACGTTCAAGCCTCTGCGGTCAAAGTTTTCCACGATGCCAACACCGGCCCCTACCTTGTGGGGTATGTGATAACCTCTTCGCAAACCCTCACGGAACACGACCTACGCGAACGCTTGCGAACGTGGCTTCCTGCGTATATGATTCCGAGCAAGTTCGTTTTCTTGAACGAGTTTCCTTTATTACCAAGTGGAAAAGTAGACCGCAATCGCTTACCGGAACCAGAGATTGTTGAACATTCTGCCGATGGGTCGCAAGTCTGGGCGAACGAAACGCAACGGCAATTGGGGGAATGTTGGTCGCGTGTGTTGGGGGTTAGAACTATCCATGCGGAGCAGCATTTCTTTCACGATCTCGGCGGGCATTCGTTACTTGTAGCTCAGGTCGTTTCCGAAATGCGAAAGGTCGAAGGTTTTGCTACGCTCTCGGTTGCCGATGTCTACCACCATTCGACGATAGCGCAACTCGCTTACAAACTCGATTCGCAAACGATTCAGGCAAAACCTTCACCCGTTTCTCCAAGCCGAAAGCCGATCTCAAAGTTACGGCATTTCCTATGTGGGTGCGGGCAACTTCTAGCGTTGTATCCGTTGCTCGGCTTCTTTTCTCTCCAATGGATGCTACCTTATCTGGTCTACAGCGACTTTATGTTTTCCGGTTACGATTCTGAGGTTGCAATCGGGGCAGCCTTGTTGAGCTTGCTTGGCGTATTTCCAGTGATGTTACTCCTGTGCATCCTGAGTAAGTGGTTGGTGATCGGGCGATATAAACCCGGAAGCTATCCTTTATGGGGTTTGACGTATTTCCGGTTCTGGTTTGTGCGTTCGTTGTGTGGCATGGCGCCTACCAATTTCCTTGTCGGGACACCCCTACTTTGTTGGTACTATCGTTTGATGGGGGCGAAGATCGGCAAGAATGTTTATCTGGGAACCGATGACCTTGCCTGCTACGACCTAGTTGAAATTGGCGAAAATTCCAGTGTCGGTTACGGGGCAGGGCTACACGCCTACACGATTGCCAAAGGGGAATTACACCTCGGTAAAATACAGGTCGGCGAAGATTGTTTTGTCGGCTCGCGTTCGTTACTCGAACCGGGTTCTCGCATGGAAAATCAGACCGCGCTCGAAGACCTTTCCCTTTTGCAACACGGGCAGACCATACCCAGTGGCGAACGCTGGTTAGGCTCACCCTCAAATAAGATCGGCGAGTATCTTCCAAACCCGCAAACGAATATCAAACCCTCGTCAATGCGTATGGTTTTACTCAATCTCCTCTACGGGTTGGGGTCGCTCTTTTTGCCGCTCGTTGCCATTATTGCGTACTTCCCCGGTGTGCTTTTCCTCAGCGATCAAGCCCGGCATTCAACGGGTTACGGCTACCTTTTGTACGCACCACTTGTTGCTCTTTCGTTCGTGGTCATATTTACAGTTTTGGTAACGGTGTCGAAGTGGCTTTTCCTCGGACGGGTGAAAGCGGGAACCTACCCTCGGCATAGTTTCTATTCGGTGCGACGTTGGTTTGTTAATGGTCTGATGGACCTTTCTCTTGATGTAACAGGTACGCTCTACGCAACAATATATCTGAACCCGTGGTATCGTGGATTAGGGGTGAAGGTCGGTAAACGGGCCGAGATTTCGACGGCAGATTCCATTCCCTTTGATCTTCTCGAACTTGGTCCAGAAAGTTTCCTGGCCGATGCCGTTACGGTCGGAGCAGCACGGGTCGAACGTGATACCGTGATCCTCGGTAAAGTGTCTATCGGTGAAAAAGCTTTTGCGGGTAACGGGGCGGTTATACCTCCCGGTCGCACACTTGGGGCCGATGGTCTGTTGGGGTGTCTCTCGTTAGCTCCGCCCGAAGCCTCTGTACCGGATAGTTCATGGGTCGGCTCACCGGCAGTCTTTCTCCCTGTAAGGCAAGAAAGCAAGCAATTCTCCGAGGCACAAATATCCAAACCCCCTTTGAGGTTATGGATACTCCGAGGGGCTATTGAAGCTGTCCGCGTGTTGTTTCCGCCGACGGTGTTAGTGGTCATGTCGAGCTTTCTGATTAACGTCGTAATGGTGTTGCGAGACGAGCTTTCCATAATCGAGATTCTAGCCGTATTCCCACTCATTTACCTTATCGCAGCAACTAGCACAGTCCTTCTGACGGTGGTTCTAAAGTGGCTTATCATCGGCAAATGGAAATCGACACAACAACCGTTGTGGAGTCACTTTGTCTGGCGTACCGAACTCATTTCGGGACTACGCGAACACCTCGCCGATAGATACCTGACGGGGCTTCTAGTCGGTACACCGTTTATTGCGTGGTACTACCGGTTGTTCGGTGCGAAGATTGGCAAACGTGTCTTCTTGGATACGAACGACCTTTGCGAATTCGATCTCACCGTAGTCGGTGACGAAGCCGAAATCAACGAATGGGCCACGTTGCAAACGCACTTGTTTGAAGATCGGGTAATGAAAGTATCGTGGGTGAAAATCGGAGCTGGTGCAACTATCGGAGGTCGCACTTTGATTCTCTACGACACCGAAATTGAAGCGAATGCCCACATCGGCGAACTCTCGCTGATAATGAAAGGCGAGACGATCCCCGCCGGGAATTATTGGCGGGGAATACCCTCAGTAGTTGACAGTTGATAGTTGACAGTGAAGACAGGGTTTTCGGTTGGTGTATTTTTGCGGAGAAACACCAATCATCACGCATTCAACATTCCTGTCTTTCACTGTCAACTGTCAACTGTCAACTATCAACTAGTTTTCGCTGGTCTCACTATCGTTTGCAGGTTGGCTTGGCCTGCGATTGTAGAGGTTTGGGCGTCGTTAATGTCGCTATGGCGAGAGTAACGGGCGGCGGGAAGTTCGTCGGCAGAGGGTGGGGCCACTGGTGTGACCCAGGGCAGAAGTGAGGAGTAAACCTCTTGCGATGTTTGCGGACGGTCGTCGGGATTTTTCGACATCATTCGTTTGAAGAGTGAATCGAGCGTTGGCGGTATCTCCGGACGTTGAACCCGTGCGGACGGGATCGCTGCCGATTGGTGCTTCATCAATTTTTGGGCAACGGTTCCCCCTTCATAAGGAGGGTGACCCGTTAGCAAGAAATACGCAACAGCCCCAAGCGAATAAAGGTCGGCACGCCAATCAGCCGATGCCGGATCGAGTGCTTGTTCGGGTGCGATATAGTCCGCCGTGCCGAGCAGACCATCTTCGCCACCACCAGCCTTCGTGAGTTCGCCGACTTCCGATGCCCAACGTGCAAGGCCGAGGTCCAACACTTTCACGATACCGGATCGTTCGAGCAGAATGTTGGCAGGTTTCACGTCGCGGTGAATGACTCCGGCATAGTGTGCGACGTGCAAACCGAGGGCCGTTTGGGCGATGTAATTGACCACGCGAGGGATCGCCAAACGCCCATGTGACTCGACCAAGTTTTGGAAGTTGACCCCTTCCACATACTCCAACACCATGAAGTATAACTGACCGTGACGCCCAACATCGTGTGCCCGAATCACGTTCGGATGATCCAAGCAAGCAACAGCTTGGGCTTCACGCATGAAGCGTTGCACGGCAGCTTCCGACTGAGCTTTTTCGGGTGGCAGAATCTTTACTGCAACACGACGACGCAGCATCCGATGTTCGCAAAGGAAGACTTGACCCATCCCCCCTTCGCCGAGTTGTTCAAGCACCTTGTACTTGTTCGCAAGGTAGAAATTCTTCCACTTACCTTGCAGAAGTAAACGTGCCTGAAACGAGGTCAACAAACCATCGAAAACCATGAGTTGAGCGCACTCGACGGCATCGTTGGGGCAAAGACCATTGGCATCTAGCCCACAAACGTAATCGCTCAACTTATTGCCGTCAAGCAGGTCGCTCTTGGCAAGAATTTGGAAGAAGTCGGCAGAGGAAACAGGGGGCTGCATAGCTTTTCTTGGTTAAGAACAAGGACGCACAACACCAAAGGAACACTAGAACGGGTTTGTCAGATTTGTCAGCAAAATCGTCAAAGATGTCACAACCGCTAAATGTAGACCAATACGATTCAGGCGAGGGGAGAAATGAATTTTGATCGGGGGTGAAGTTGTGGGGTTTCTAAGGCGAACTGGCGACTTCAGTCGCGGGGTTTTTACGATGTGTTTTACCCGGCGATTAACATTGCCGAGTCGCCTTAGAAACCCCGCGACTGAAGTCGCCGGTTCGCCTGATTGTTTACCCCACTATCGTCCGCAGTTCCGCAATAAGTTTCTCGATCTCGGCATCGGTTCCAACAGTGATTCGCAAACCGTCGCCGAAGTTGGGGTAGTTCATATACCTCACCAGAATCTTGCGTTCTTTGAGTTTCTCATAGATGGTCTTGTTAGCTATCTGGGGTGATTGACACCAGATAAAATTCGCATGGCTTGGGATCGTTGCGAAACCCATTCCGACGAGGGCCGAGAATAATCTATCGCGGGTGCGAAGGATTTTCGCCTTCACTTCGGCAAGGTATTCCTGATCCAAGATCGCAGCCGTTGCAGCACTGAGACTTAGCACATCGCAGTTGTAAGAATCTTTGACTTTGAGAAACTCACGCACAAGACCAGCATCAGCAACGCCAAAGCCAAAACGTATCCCTGCAAGGGCATAGGACTTACTGAGTGTACGGGTTACTATCAGCTTTCCCGATGCAAGGTGCAAGCCGTTGCTTGGGGCAAAGTCGGCGTATGCCTCATCGAGAATCACATACCCACCCGATTCGCTTGCTACGCGAACGGCATCGCTTGGCTCGAAGAACGTACCGGAGGGAGAATTCGGATTTGGGATACAAACAAGGTCGGCTTTCAAAGTCCAAGGATTCGGTATCTTCCAATCATCAGTGAATGGGATCGCTTGGAAGTTAGCGCCCTGAATTTCGGCAAGGCTTTTGTAGAGAATGTAACTCGGCGCAAGCGATGCAAGCATTCCCCCTTGAGGGACAACGGCACGGGTAATGATCGTAAGAATATCGTCCGAGCCGTTGCCGATCAAAATTTGTTCTGGTGTAACACCAAGAATCTTGCCCGCAGCTTCGCGGAAGGTATCGCCAAAAGGTTCGGGATACTTTCGCAGGCGTTCGCTGGTCAAGGCTTTTTGAATCGCCTCAAAGACTTTCGGAGACGGTGGGTAGGAGTTCTCGTTGGTGTTGAGCTTGAGATACTCGCCGTCGCGTGGTTGTTCACCGGGAACATACCCCGCCATCTTCAAGATACTGTCTCGCATGGCGGATTAGTGCCCCTCACGGGCGAGATTCTTATTCCATGCCGGAATCACAACCCGTAAATCTTGTGTTCCGTTTGGCACGCATTGGCAACTCAAACGGCTATCGGTGTCCACATCGCGTGCGCTATCGAGTTGGTCTTCTTCGTCCTCAGTGGCTTTACTGCAACTCGATCCCCCTTCGGTCACCTTGACGTGACAGGTCGCACAGGCACACACGCCCCCACACGCATGGTCGATCTCAAGGCCCGCACCCTCGGCCAAATCGAGTACGCTTCCTTCCAGACCAATACGCCCGTAGGGTATCTGCTTCGGGTCAACGACAAAAATTTTCTCTTCGCCTGTCTCTTCAACGACAAAAGTAATTTTGAACGGAGTTTTCGCAGGCTCCGCAGACGACGCACCAATATAGGGATTCACACCCGCCATAGCTCTCTCAAGGTTAAATCGCAAAACGCCACCCAGTTATTATTACGCAAACGGGTAAGCGAAGGGAACAAACTTCCGTAAACTAAGTGAGATAAATGAGAAACGTTAGGCGAACCAGCGACTTTAGTCGCGGGGTTCTTTGCGAAAGGCACAGTTTGTTGGTTGCGCTATTTACCCAGCGATTACCATCGCCGGTTCGCCTGACTTTTCTGGGAAACTTTTAGTTCACTGATTTTGCAAAGAACCCCGCGACTAAAGTCGCCGGTTCGCCTTGTTCTGCAAGGAGAATTTCACGAAATGGAAACGGCGTTGGGTTTATTACTGTTGTTTCTGCCGATCCTCGGTGTGTTTGGGTTCATGGGGTATTGCTTCGTTTATGTGCGGAACCACGATTACACTGGAAGGCTTGCCCGTATCTTTGAGGAGAAACCCCTATTCATTATTCCCCGAGGGGAAGCCAACCCGAACGCCGAGGATGTGAAGTTTGCGGGGCCGGATGGTTCGACCCTTTGCGGATGCTATTTCAAAACGCCCCATACTCGAAAGGGTGTCGTGCTGTTCGGGATCGAATACGGTTCGGATCGGTGGTCGTGTCAGTCGTATTGCGATCCTCTTCTTGCTGCCGGTTACGATGTATTTGCCTACGAGCCGAGGAACCAAGGTGATAGCACAACGATTCCCAATTACGTTCCGCTCCAATGGATCACCCGATATGAAGTGTTGGATGCGATTGCTGCGGTTGCCTACCTCAAGTCGCGTCCCGATGCCGACCCGAAAGGAATTGGCCTTTTCGGAGTGAGCAAAGGTGCCAACGCTGGTTTAGCGGTTGCCGTGCGAGACGATTGGGTACGTTGTGCCGTGACCGATGGGGCATTCGGTATTTTAACGGTCATGCTGCCTTACATGAAACATTGGATTGCGATTTATAATCAGAGTGTGTTGGTTCACGGGATGATGCCTGCTTGGTTCTACATGATCTTCGCACGAAAAGGGGTCCGCAGAGTCCAAAGAAGTCGCAAAGTCCGGTTTTTCCACCTCGAAGAGGTTTTACCCAAATGGAAAAAGCCGTGGTTGCAGATTCACGGCGATGCCGATAGCTACATTAAACCTACGATGGCAAAAGACCTGCACAAGCACTGTGCCAGCTTTGTCGAGTTCTGGTCCGTCCCAAAAGCTCGACATAACCAAGCCATCACGATTGCGGGTGAAGAATACCATGCAAAGGTAATTGCGTTTTTGGATAAGCACCTTGCGGGGGTGTAGAAAAAAGCCGGGGCCGAAGACCCCGGCTAAGAGTAAGCCCCGTTGGGGCTAAAGACAGGTGTTTTGGTTTTGTTAGACCGGTGCGCAAGCAACGGTTTTTTGCCTTTTAGCCCCAACGGGGCTTTCTCTTAGCCGGGGTCTTCGGCCCCGGCTGCTTTCAGGTAAGAGAGTATCCCCATGATAAAGCGTTATCTCATTCGGACACTTCGACGGGCGCTCGCTCGTCCTCTTTATCGCCGGTTTGCTCGCTTTGAAGAGGCGTGCCAAAACCCTGAGAAAACTCAAACGGAATTGCTTTACTCCATCCTTGCGAAACATCGCGATACCGGGTTTGCGAAGGATCACCACTTTAACGAAGTTCGCACGGTTGCAGATTTTCGGCACAACGTACCCGTTTCCCCTTACGAGTATTTCGACCCGTATATCCGACGGGTGATGCAAGGCGAAACCGATGCCCTTTTGGGTGATGCCAAAGTTCTGATGTTCGCCCTTACGTCGGGTACAACCGCAAGTCGGAAACATATCCCCATTACCCAACAATATGTAGACGACTATAAACGGAGTTGGAATCTTTGGGGCTTACGAGCGATCAAGAAACATAAGCACATCTTCTTTCAACCCATCGTGCAAATGGTGGGTGATGCGGACGAGTATCGAGCGCCTTCTGGGGTGGCGTGCGGGAATCTGTCGGGGTTCACGGCCCAAGTTCAAAAACGAATCATGCGACGGTTTTATGTGGTTCCGCCTTGCACGGGTAAAGTGAAAAACTCGCAAGCACGAACCTACATTGCCCTTCGCGTCGGTTTACGCAAGCCTCTGGGGATGCTTATGGCAGCGAACCCAAGCACCCTTGTGAACCTTGCCCGTCAGATGGACACGCATAAAGAAAGCCTGATTCGTGATATTGCCGATGGAACCTTGAATAACGATCTCGAAATACCTGCCGAGGTTCGCAAGTCCATTAGTGCGAAGCTCAAACCGAATCGGGAACGGGCCAAGCTTCTCGAAACCTTCGTGAATCAGTCGGGGCATTTGCTTCCGAAAGACGCATGGCCTGCGGAGAAACTGTTGATCGGATGTTGGACGGGAGGAAGTGTCGGGCCTTATCTGCGTCAACTTGGATCGTATTACGGCGAGGCTCCGATACGCGATCTGGGTCTTGTAGCATCGGAAGGGCGTTTCAGTATCCCCGTCGAGGATAACACAACGAGTGGCGTATTAGATGTGACAACCCACTACTTCGAGTTTATCCCCGAAGGCGAAATCGACTCGCCGCAACCAACGGTACTCGGCGCTCACGAATTGGTCGAGGGTCGCAATTACTATATCCTTCCGACAACGTGGGCGGGGCTTTACCGCTACCACATTTGCGATCTGATTCGGGTGACGGGTTTCTTCCACAAAACCCCGTTGATTGAATTCGTCGGCAAAGGAAATCGCTACGCCTCGCTCACCGGCGAAAAGATTAGCGAACACCACGTTACAAGTGCCGTTGATAGAATCTCGCAAACGATCAAACAACCCCTTTCGGCATATTCGCTCGCTCCGGTGTGGAATAACGGCTCTCCCTACTACGGGCTATTCCTTGAAGAGCAAGATACCCGTGATAGTGTCCTTCTTTCTCAATTCGTAAAAGCGTTGGAAGAAGCCCTGACTGAAAACAATATCGAATACGAAGCCAAGAGAAGTAGCGGGCGACTTGGCCCCGTGCAAGCCGTAGTTGTACCACAAGGTTTCTGGCACCGCTGGGACTTGGAACAACTCGGCAAACGTGGCGGCTCCCCCGAACAATATAAACACCCCTGCTTGATAGGGGATGTGAACTTCGCAGAACAATTCACCCCGCAAACACCAAGAACGAAAGCAGCCTAAGTGGAAGGTGCTGGTAGATACGCTCGCTCCTCTTTCCGAATATCGCCCAACTCGTCCACCAGATTTTTTACTGGAGTTTCTTCCTTGCCTGCTGTACACTAATTTTATCTTCCTACGCCCGTTTGTTTTGTCACTCTCCCTCCTTGTAGGTTCCGTTCTATGCGAACCCGAATTTGTAGCCTTTTTCTTTTGCTTTCGGCAAGCTCACTTTGGGCTGGCTTGCCGAGTAACCCTGCTGAAATTGCTAAAGTCGTTGGGACACCCACTTCGGTTGAGGTTCTACCCACCGAGGTTACTCTGAAAGGGCCTCGTGCGACTCGGCAGCTTCTTATCACAGGTAAATATGCCGATGGCAGTTTGCGTGACCTTTCTTCTTTCGTGGTAACCACCTCCGATCAAGCCGATTTGCTTGATATTTCCGGCTCGTTTATCCGTGCAAAGAAAGACGGCAAAGCAACCCTTACCCTCAAAGTCGGCGGGAAGGAACTTAAAGTTCCGGTGACCATTGATAGCGCCCAAGTGAAGGCGATTAGCTTCCGCAACGAAGTGGTTGCAGGGCTTAATGTCGGTGGTTGTAATATGGGGGCTTGTCACGGGACACCTTCAGGAAAGAATGGTTTCAAATTGAGCTTACGGGGGGAGAATCCTGCTCAAGATTTCCGCCACCTCACACGCGACATGGTCGGACGACGGGTAGATCGTCAGAATCCGTTGAACAGTCTCCTTTTGATGAAAGGGTTAGGCCGAGTTCCCCACGAAGGGGGGGCTCGTTTCGGTGTTGATAGTTTGGCATCCGAGTCCATCGAAGAATGGATGGCACAAGGAATGCCTGACGATGTGGCCAATACTCCGACCCTCAAGAAAATCGAACTCCTGCCCGGCAAACGGGTCGCTTCGGCCCCTTCGCGTTGGCAGCAAGTCGCAGTGCTTGGTACTTTCTCGGACGGGAGCGTGAAAGATGTGACCCGTCTTTGCAACTTCTCTAGCTCCGATGGCTCTATTGCCGATGTCTCTGCCACCGGATTAGTCGAGTTCAAACAAGCCGGTGAGGTGGCAGTGTTGGTGCGTTATCTCGAAGAACTTGCCCCTGTCCGTTTGGCGTATCTCGAACCTCGTGAAGGGTTCGTTTGGTCGAACCCACCGGAAGTGAACTACGTCGATAAACACACCTTTGCCAAACTCAAAACCTTGAGCATTGAACCGTCTGGTCTTTGCACCGATAGCGAATATATGCGACGGGTTTACCTTGACCTTTGCGGGCGACTGCCTACCGTCGAAGAGTCCAACGCATTCTTGAACGATGCTGATAAAGCAAAACGCGAAAAGCTTGTCGATACGCTTCTTGCTCGACCAGAGTTTGCCGACTTCTGGGCACTCAAGTGGGCCGACTTACTCAAGTCCAATCGCAAGAGTATCCAAGTAAAGGGTGCTGCTGGCCTTCAACAGTGGTTGCGTGATCGGATCGGCAAAGGCGATGGTCTCGATGTGATTTCCAAGGAACTCTTAACCGCATCGGGTAGCTCGCACTCGAATCCTGCTGCCAATTACTATCGGGCGACAAAGGATACCCAAGCCCTTGCAGAAAACACCGTACAATTATTCCTCGGTGTGCGTGTGCAATGTGCGAAATGCCATAACCACCCATTTGAATCGGTTACCCAAGACGATTACTATTCCACCGCAGCATGGTTCACCCGTATTCGATTCAAGAAAGACCCAATGAACCCCGGCACACCTAACAAGAACCCTGCCGACGGTGCCGAAGTGATTTACGTTGCCCGTGCCGGTGAAGTGACCCAACCTCGTAGCGGTCAGACCATGACCCCCAAGTTCTTGAAGGGGGATGCACCGAAGATTCCCGAAGGAACCGACCGACGCGAAGTCTTTGCCGAATGGGTTGTCTCACCGAGTAACCCCTACTTCTCGAAGGCATGGGTCAACCGTGTTTGGTATCACCTCTTCGGTAAAGGGATCGTTGACCCCGTTGACGATTTCCGTGCCTCGAATCCACCGTGCAACGATGAATTGCTCGATGCTCTTGCAGAGGATTTCGCCAAGAATAAGTTCGACCTCAAGAAGTTGGTGAAGACGATCACCCAATCGCGTACCTACCAACTCTCTTCGGTTCCCACACCGACGAACAAGGACGACAGCAAGTATTTCTCGCGTTGTATGCCTCGCCTCCTGACCGCCGAACAAATGCTCGATGCGTTGTGCGACGTGACCGCCGTGCCCGAACGATTTGCCGGACACCCCATCGGGACACGGGCAATTCAGTTGATCGATGGCGAAGTCAACCACCCGTTCCTCAAGGCATTTGGTCAACCTGCACGCGAGCTTGTTTGCGAATGCGAACGAGAAACCGAAAGTAACTTGGGCCAATCGTTGCAACTCATTAACGGGACAACGGTCAACGATAAACTCAAGAATCCTGCTAACCGAATCGGCAAACTCCTCGAGGCCAAATCCACCGACGAACAAATCGTCGAACAACTGTACCTTGCAGCAGCTTCGAGAAAGCCAACCGACACCGAAAAAGGAATCATCATCAAACACGTCGCCAGCAAACCCGACCGCCGCAAAGCATGGGAAGACGTCCTCTGGGCCATCATCAACG
>VYLT01000292.1_pt1 | contig 12014 bp, 10 predicted proteins | sample 5114261 | NCBI WGS metagenome assembly VYLT01 (sample SAMN12291815, study PRJNA351875) | freshwater metagenome | isolation source: freshwater lake | place: USA: Michigan, Little Long Lake | collected 2011-07-12 | reverse complement strand
TGAAGGCTGCTCTCGAAGGCACTTTGAACTTGGTCGAGTACACCTCGGACAACATTTTTGGCGTTGCTGTACCAAAATCTTGCCCCGGCATCGAAACTAAGTTATTGCATCCGCGCTCGGTCTGGAAAGACTCTTTCGCCTACGATGAAGCCGCCGAAAAATTGGTTAATGAATTTCGTCGAGTTCGTTCTCAATATAACTAACTACCCCTCAAAAAATGTTATCCCGGCCACGACTTCCCTCCGAGGTTCTTCGTGAATACTCCGGTTCAAATTACTGACGTACCCACCCTTCCCACTCGCAAAGCCGAGAGTCACAAAGGGTCATTTGGTAAAGTGTTGATATTAGCTGGTTCTCGTGGGATGGCAGGGGCTGCTATCCTTTCGGGAACAGGAGCACTTCGCGGCGGTGCAGGGTTAGTGCAAGTCGCTTGTCCCAACGAAATAGCACCGATTGTAGCAAGCGGGAACCCATGCTACACAACGGCCTACCTTTCCCAAGACCTTCGCGGGCGATTCGCTTTGGCTTGCTTGAACGAAGTCATCGCCCTTGCCAACGAAGCCAGCGTAATTCTTTTGGGTCCCGGTTGGGGGCGATCCGATAGTCTGACAAAACTCCTCAAAGAAATTATCGAACTTGTCAATCTCCCGATGATCCTCGACGCTGATGCGTTGCATGCCCTTTCCGAATTACCCAAAACGATTTTGCATAGCCGAACTTTGCCGACGATTATCACTCCTCATCCGGGTGAGTTTGCCAAGCTTACTTGGCGTTCCACCGAAGAGGTTCAAGCCTCACGGCAAGAACTGGCTCTGGTCACTGCAAAAGAACGTCATTGTTGCGTTGTGTTGAAGGGGTATCAAACTGTTGTCACCGATGGGAAACAAATTTACCGCAACACGACAGGCAATCCCGGTTTAGCAACGGGTGGAACCGGCGATGTCCTTGCGGGGCTTATGTCAGGGTTATTAGCACAGGGAATCGATCCCTTTGCCGCAGCACAAATTGCGACCTATGTGCATGGGCGTGCGGGTGATCTTGCTGCCGAAGAACTTGGCCAAACGGCTCTGATCGCAAGCGACCTGCTGACCTACTTACCGACGGCATTAAAAGAGAAGGGCGGGTAAACGGGATTATTTGAGTTTCGGGAGTTCTTTCTTGAGATAGTCGGCTCGGTTCTTGTAGCGTTCTTTTAGCCCTTTGGCTTCATTTTCTAGAAATGCTCCAGCGTTCTTATCGACTTTGGTATTCAATGCTTCTTTAGTTGGTTTGACCCATTCGTCGATACGGTCGTTGATGACTTTCAGATCAAGATGTTTCTCATAGATTTCTTTGAGTTTGGCAATGTAGAGTTTCTTCCCCTCTTCGTGATCCAGAATCGCACGCGAGAGCATCCCTTGCCAGCCGTGCCACAATCCTTCGCCCGTGTTTTGCAAAAGTTGGTCTTTCCCGTGCGGGACCATTACGGCTTTCCCGCCGTTAGGTGGAAAGTAGATGCGATAATTATTTCGATTGCGGTGATAACCATCCCAATCGCACATGACTGTTTGAAGGGCAGCATCGGCAACGAATTTATCGACATCGAGTAACTTGGAGACGGCTTCGTAGCGTTTTTTAGCGTCCCCGATTTGGCAGGCTTTCGCAAGCTCCTTAATATCTTTGCGTTCGTTACCCGGTCCATCGTTGAGCTTCACGTTCCCGTTATCAATATCTTGAAGGAAGCCCCCATCGTAGAGATTTCCGCCGGTTGCTTTGGGGAAATTGCGTTTCACAAAATCGCCATCGTAGCCCTCTTTGAGAACATACAACCCCATCTTGCGCCCGTTGAGGGTCACGATAGCATGACCTGCACGGGCGGTTGGTAAGCCCATCTTCAAAGCGATTTCGGAAAACATGATTTCGTTCATGTAGGTTCCGTCCTGCACCGAGTTATTCAAGTGGAATTTATCGAGACCTTTGAAGGTTTGACCGGCTTTGAATTTATCGATGTTTATGGTGAGGGCAGGGCGGTCGTCCCAGCCTCGGAAGGAACCGGCAGCCCCTTTCAGATGGATACCGACATCCTCAAATTTCTCGTCGCCGATTTCCATTTTGCATTTAACATAATTGCGTGGATCGCCTTTGAGTTTTTTCAGTTCGGGTTCGGAAACATCGATCTTGATAATCTGCACGGCGCCAGGTTTGAACACGTCGGCAGACTTATCGACTTTCTCTTTGGGTTCGACTTTAGTATCAGGTTTTTTTTTCGGATCAACCTTAGGATCGGTTTTTGGTTGAGCGTAAATCCCAAAAGGCAAAAGAGCAATAATCGCACAGGCGATAAAGTAACAACGAAACATAAGCAAACATACCTCAACGGGCTTCTTTTATTATAAGGCAATTTATGTCGGTTGGGTAAGTAACATGCGTTGAGAAAACACGAAACCTTCACACAAATTTTTTACCCATGTGTTCAAGCCTTCAAAATCTGATACCCTCAGAAGCGTTGAAGTAATAGCCTCACCCCGTTTCTTAACATTTTTTGACTGAATCGGGACACAAACTGCACGCAGTTACAGCAAAACGAGAGTAGATTTCTTCACTTGAAGAAGTTTTTTCGTCGTAAAAAGCCGTAAAAACAAGCGATTTGCGTTTGAGTAGGTGTTTTTTGGCACGCGAGTCGCTTAGTCTTTACCACCGTTGGTACCCTCCCTGAATTGTCACAAGTCCCACCTTGTGAATCTCACAGATGGATTGACCTCCCATCCCTCTGTTTTTCCTTGAACCGTACTGGAGGAGTCAGATGACTCGTACTGCTCGCTGGACAACTGTTGTTTTAACGCCTATCGCCATTGTTTCGCTCTTGTTGGCTGCGTTCCCCTCATTTGCAACCGATCTTGGTCTGGATGTGTGGAATGTCTCCGAACTTGAACGACAGATTGAAGAATGTAGCCGAAACAGTGAACGATATTCACGCGAAACCAAATACGCTGACCTTCGCGGAAGCCTGAAACGTGATGCCACCACACAACTGATTCGCGGCGAACGCGATTTCGCCTCGACAGTGGATTACTTCGAGAACCTGAACAACGAAGACGAAAAATCGATGCAATTCACACGACGATTTTTCCCCGCAAAAAATGATCGTTGCAGTTGTGCTAAACAAGTGCTTTGCTATGTGAAAAATTCCCCAGAGATTGCTTCGCCAGAGGTGATCGCCCACCTCACCGCAGAGTGCGATGAGTTTATCGGCGATTCTGAAGCCAAGTAACCTTTTCCATTCGGTGCCTGCTCCTTCGCAACTCGATATAATGCCGGAATGAATCGGTTCAACTTCTTTCAACTGATCGGCGAATTTATCGTCTTTATCATTCGGGCCACGATTGGACTTATTCAATCGCTCAAGTCGCCGTTTGAAATCATCAAAATACTCTACGGGGTCTTACTCGGCGCACTCCCTCTGGGGTTTGTTGCAGGGGTCTGCCTCGGTGCCGTGATCTGGATGCAAACGTCAGCAATTCTCCGACGGACCGGAAGCGATAGCCTCCTACCGACGGTGCTTGCGGTTTCCGTTTTGCTGGAGTTAGCTCCACTTTGTGCCGGATTGATTATCGCTGCCCGAACGGGTGCTAGTCTCGCTGCGGAACTCGGGGCAATGCGACAGGGTGAACAAGTCGATGCCCTCACCCTAATGGGATTATCGCCCGATAAAATCCTTGTTGGTCCGCGTATTTGGGCTTGTATTATTGCCCTGCAACGATGCACATTTTTATCGCTTTCGTTGCGATCTTTAGCGGGTATGTTGCCGAAAATTTGGTCTCTTCCACCACACGGCTACGCTATTTCGAGGCATCGATAAAGGAGCTACGGTCGGCGAATATGTTTAACCAAGTGATTGGTGCTTGGTTGAAAACCTTCGTGTTTGGGTATTGGGTTGGGATTGCCGGTTGCTTTCACGGGTTGCGTGCAAGTGGCGGTACGGAAGGTCTTGGAAAAGCAACCACGTCTGGGGTTGTTTGGTCGTGTTTGTTAGTGCTTTTGGCGGATGCTGTTGCCGTAGCCATTATCCAAAGTGCTTTTCAATAATCACTATCAAGAAGAACCAAGCCGTCCGCCAAACCCTGTTCGTTGTTGGCCCTGATTCGCCTTGTATAGGGCAAGGTCCCGTTCGAGGATGGCTCGGTTTTCTTCTCGCAGCCGTCGAATCTCCCCGTTTGCAAAACGATTTGTAGCAAGCAAATCGATCAATGCGATGAAGGCGATCAAGGCAACGGAGACTAAAACCGAGATCCAATAGCCAGCCCACCACTTCAAGAAAATTTTATCTGCTTCGGGACGCTCTTCGACCGGAATCACACGATCACGGGGCATGATTCGTTCAAACTCGGTGTGCAAACCAAAAAGGCTTCCCCCAGCGAGGAACGCTCCCAGCAAGATCATCAAGCCGGCGTTAAGCAACCGTCGATAAGCACGATTGCGAAGGTACGAGCGTTCCGTTGAGGCAAGGACTGGGCCGTAGCGAACCCGTCGAAGTAAAAGCAACGCATTCGATCCTGTAACCACAGCAATGATCACAAGAACTGCCGTGATTACCCAAAGGAAGATCATGTCCGACTCTCCAAAGCCTATCTTCTATGAGTATGACAAGTTTTTCCGATGAGAAACAAGTGACTTTCGGATTTTTTCAAAATTGCTTCAAAAAAAGGAGACTCTGGCATTCCATTACGCTTGGATCGAACCACGTCGGAATCGCTTGTAACCGTAACCGAGTGCCAACAAGGGAATCCCTGCGAGGAGTAACAGAGCCGAAGAAGGCTCTGGAACCATGCACGGAACAGGGGTTGTGGTATCGGTGATGTTACTATCCATGATACCGTCTCGTTCGCGGTGGGTTTGCGCAGTGAACGAATCGGTCGTGCTGTGTCCGTACCGAGAGAGGGCCGAGAAACCGGTAAATTCTTGGGGTCCGGTAATCATCGCCGAACCGGTGTAAGTGTAGCTTAGGTTAGCGACGCGCGAGCTATCGTCTGGAAGGGTTCGGTTTGGGGTCGAGCCGACGCTTGTGGTCGAAAAGGCAAAGCCTTCGGGTGCGGTGCCACTCCCTGCGACGAACCCATTGAAGTCGTACACGGTGAAGTAGTCGCCCGTTTTCAACACGGTATCCGATTGAACGAGGACATCATAAGTCCAACGGTAGTAGTTCCCTTCACGGGTTACATCGACATTGATCGGGATGATGCCTGCTTGTGTTGGTAACACGGTCAAAAGCATCAGGGCTGCTGTGAACAGAATGCGCTTCATCTTACCCCCTCCTTGGGGAAAATTCAGGTTGTCGTCTGGATCGAAGGAGTTGCGGTTTGCACCGGGGATTCAACCCGATCAATCGATTATCCCTCGTATGGTAAACAAGGAGGTCTAAACTGGTCAATAGGGATTTTTACGACTTGGTAAATGAGGAAAGATAGAGAGGGTTTTCAGTTTAGGCATGAATATGAGAGGAAAGAGGTGAGGGTGAGGGTTATTCGATTTCGGACGTATCTTGCTCAGGTATATCGACTTCGGACATTTCGCAGCCAACGCACATCACGAAACCACAACGGGGACAACGACTTTGCCCCCGAGTTTGGTACGCCGCCCCTCCGCAAACTTGGCAAACCAGTTGGGTTGTGCAGGTTGTGGTTTTGGGATCGTTTTTAAGTGTGGTTGAGACCATACCCTTTCCTCCATTTAATATATCTCAAACATAATCGAAGGAGCGGGGTTCTCAATCTCAGTTGTGTCGAATAATCGGAATAGTCCGGTTTTATTGAGTCGAGAAAAGAGCCTTTTGATGGGTCTTGAAAAAGGTCTGATAAAACACAAAGGGACCACGCTTTGCGTAGTCCCTTTGTATGTGGAGTTGTTGTTTGGTTCAGGCGATTGATAGACTCAATCGTCTTCTTTCTTGCGAACCATTTTGAAGATGAGTGCAAGCACACCCAAAACCACAAGCATACCCGGAATCCAGATATACCACTTTTCGGCGGTCCAATCGAGAAAATCGGCTAGAAACACGGAGTCTCTCCCAAAACAAAGGTCAGAAGGTTATCAGAACGGTTTTCCCAAGAGGGGAATAAATGCGGTTTTATGACCCTAACCCTTGAGTAGCAAGGAGCTATCCATAAAAGTCAAAAAAATTCCTCGAAGCAAAGAAGTGAACTTGCGGTTAAATCCAATCCTCGGCACAATGCCAGAGTGGATTATCAGGTTGCTATCGACGTCTTTCATGGTCCGATGGACCTGTTGCTTTACCTTGTGAAGCGACAAGAGGTCGATATTCTCGATATCCCTGTTGCAAAAATCGCCGACCAATTCAAGGACTATCTCGATGCCCTTGTCCTGATTGATCTGGAAACGGCAGGCGATTTTCTGGTGATGGCTGCGACCCTCACCGAGATCAAAAGCCGAATGCTTCTTCCTCGCAATACCGAGACACCCGAAGAAGAACACGACGACCCACGACGCGAGCTTGTTCGCCAACTGGTTGAGTATCGACGTGCAAAGGACCGGGCAGGGCAACTGGAACAACTGGCATCGGAACGTCACTTTCAAAGCGCACGCCAACCTTCAGAGGATGAAGGCGAAGGGGGAACCTCTCCGCGATTCCGAAAAGTCGAGATGTGGGATTTGATCAGCGCCTTCGCCCGATTGGTCCGAGAAACCCAAACCAACGAGCCGACACACATTATCGCTGACGATACCCCTCAACACGTTTACGAAACGATGGTTAAGGAATATCTCACTTCCAACGGACGATCTTCCTTGCGAAACGTCCTCCAACCACCGTATACCCGCGCGAGATTGATTGGCTATTTCCTTGCTCTGTTAGAACTGATTCGTCACGGCTTTGTGGTGTTGGATCAAGATGAACCTTTCGCAGAAATCTACATGGCACTTGCAGCGTAAAGAGTGGACAGTGGATAGTTGACAGTGAAAGACTACGGCGCGGTAGTCTTTCACTGTCAACTATCCACTGTCCACTGTCCACTATTCCCTTGTTGATTTACTTCTTCCCTTGATGGATGGAACTCTAACGGATCGGCCGGCATGCTTGCCGTCATGGCAGCGCCGAAAACTACGTTAGTGGAGTTGTTCCAGACTCGGCGCTGCCATGACGGCAAGCATGCCGAATAGCCGATCTGAAACAGAGTTCCTCCTGATGGATGGAAAGCGATATTCTCGAACGACGCAACATCGTTCTGCTGTAAAACAGCGAGCTAAATCAACACCTTCTTTTTAGTGGGTAGTGGGTAGTGGATAGTGAAGAGAACTAACGCACGCTTTTGTCTTCGCTATCCACTATCCACTCATTTGGTTAATCGACTTCGACCCTAATGGGACGGAACTCTAACGGACTGGCCGAACGGGAAGCGTTCCGCCAGTTAGCGAAAACTACGCTAACGGAGTAGCTCCAGACTCGCTAACTGGCGGAACGCTTCCCGTTCGAATAGCCAGTCTGAAACAGAGTTCCTCCTGATGAATGTCTAGCAAATCTCTCGAACGACGCAACATCGTTCTATTGCAAAGCAATGAGCTCGATTAACCCTTTGTTAGTGGATAGTGAAAAGCAAGAAACAATCTTCTTTTGTCTTCTGTCTTCACTGTCCACTGTCAACTATCCACTACTTCTTCTTGCCTCGAAGTTCATTCACCAATTCTTTGGCTTCGTAGACTTTTTCGAGGGCTTCGATGATCCCTCGGCTATCGACGCTGACGGCACGGGATTCGGTGTCGTCGTAGATGAAGTCCAAAACCAGCGATTGAATGTTACCGTCGAAGATAATCCCGATCACTTCCCCTTTGGCATTGATAACGGGGCTACCGCTATTTCCGCCGATGATGTCGGCGGTCGAAACGAAGTTAAACGGTGTCTTGAGATCGAGTTTGTCTTTCTTTTCTTTCCAACGTTTTGGAAGATCGAACGGGGGTTTGTCGTCGTGCTCTTTGCTGCGTGCATAGAGTCCCTCGAAGTTCGTGAAGGGGGCAACTTCCTTGCCGTTCTCTTTGTAACCTTTCACCGGTCCATACGAAAGGCGGAGCGTGAACGTTGCATCGGGGTAGGTGTTTGTGCCGTCGAGTTTGAAGCGAACCTTAGCGATGGCAGCAGCGGCTTGACGTTTGGGTTCTTCCACTTCGTTCTCGAATTGTTTGCGGAACTTACGGGCATCGGCATCGACCAATTTAGCCAGTTCGACGAGCGGGTCTTTGGCTTTATCGAGAGCTTCCTTTCCACCTTTGTACATTTCTTTGCGGACTTTGGGATCGCGTAACTTCGAGCCTGAGATTAACTCAAAGGCGCGAGCTTTTGGTGATTTTCCTGCAAGTACCTTCTTGGTCAGTTCGTGATTAGCCCCGTAGGTGGTACTCAGGAGGGTGAGCGAATCGGTGAGCTTCAAGATTTCAACGTCTTCGTAAATCTCTTCATCCGAGAAGAGTTGGAATTCCAACGAAGGCAAGCGAGCTTCGCCAAATTCCCGCAGACGTTCGCCCGACGGTTTGGGGAGTTCTTCGCTGGCACGCAACAGAGTTTTGGCAATCCCGTAGGTTGCACTGTTAAAGCCGATTCCATTTTCGTAGAAATTCATGCTTTGGGCAATTTCACGACGAATCTTTTCGGCCTTTGTGATGGTTTCAAGCCCTGCGAGTGCAGCTTTGCAATCGGCATCGTCGGGGTTCTTTTTGCAGAAATCGACAAGGCGTTTTTCTTCTTCGACCTTGCGAGCAAACAATACGGGGTCGAGCAACCCGCCTAATCCACCCACGCGAGCTTTACGCGAGTTTTGCACGCCGAAAAGATCGTCCTTGATACGACGACGATTTTCCTCAGTCCGTTCGCCCCACGAAGAGTAAAGCACTTCAAGACGATTCAAACGCGAAAGAACGTAGGGGTATTGGTAGTCTCGCAGATATTCGAGTTCGGCAATCGTGTTTTGACGATTGGTTCGGCCGGGGTGTCCCGAAACGAAGGTAAGTTCGCCCTCTTTGGCACCGTTTGGCGACCACGGGAGATAGGCGTTGCTGGTGTCTACTGGTTTATTATTCTCGTACACGCGGAAGAAACAAATATCCAAATCGAAGCGAGGGTACTCGAAATTATCCGGATCGCCCCCAAAGAACGCAATCTGCTGTTCCGGTGCAAAGACCAAACGAATATCGGTATATTTCTTGAAGGTGTAAAGATGATATGCCCCGCCAGCGTAGAGGGTGACCACATCGGCACGGACGGAGGCTTTCTCGTTGGCTGCCCCTTTCTCAATTTCGCCAATCACCTTACGGCGAGCAGCGCTGGCTTCTTCAGGTTTCATACCATCTTTGACAGCAGCATTCACATCAGCGGTCACATCTTTAATGTTGATAAGGACGTTTAGCTCAAGCCCCTTGCAAGGTTTTTCTTCAGCAAGGGTGCGAGCATGGAAACCGATTTTGAGATAATCGTTCTTCTCATCGGAGAGCTTTTGCAGATCGTCGGCACCAACGTGGTGATTGGTCATTACAAGACCATTCGGCGAAACGAACGACCCCGATCCACCAGAATTGAAACGCACGCTGGACAAACGAACCCGATTGAGCCAATCTTCGGTCACATCAAAGCCGTACTTTTCTTTGATGCGTTGTTTGGGTGGGTTGCTGAATAACCACATCCCCTCATCGGCGTGTAACTGAAAAACGGACATCGCAAACCCCACAACCATTAGGGAGGCGACCCGAAGGAAGCATTTCATGATGCAACTTCTCCAAGAGAGAAAAACCATCGAGCGAAGGAAAGGGGATTTATACGAGGGATACGCCGAGTGTGAAGGGGAAAGGTCGGAAGCACCTCAGACTTTTCCCTCAGCAAAATTCCAGCGAAAAGCTAAGCCCACACCAACGAGACTCCCGTAACATACGTTCAAAGACCTAAACACAAGAGACATCCCCATGCGATTGCTATTTCTCCTGAGCCTGACACTTTGCGTAGCCCACCATGCAAACGCAGCTCCCGCACCGAAACCCGATACCAAAGGCAAGCCGCCGTTCCCCGAAGCGGTAATGAAGGCATGGCAGGACGCTGGGGCGAGGGTAGGGTGGTGGGATGGAGAGGGGATAAATCATTTTGTTGGGAAATCTCCTGACGAAAAAACGATACCAGTGATAACGATAAATCACGATGTTGGTAATATCGAAAAGTTACCCCTCCCTGAAAACGATTTCGCTGTGTGTTTGGAGCTAATGGTTATCGATCCGCCGTTACTGAAGCGGCTCGCAAGTTGGAAATCTTTGAAGAGAATTTATCTTGAACAGGTGATTTGTACGACAGGAACTTGGGAATGTTGGAAAGACTTGGTACAAATCGAATGGATTGGTTATTCGGGGAACCGGATAGTTCACGAAAACTTTCCAGAGGATGCCCTCAAAAGTTGGAGTAGCCTTCCGAATTTAGTAGGACTGCAATTGAATTGGGTTCATCTCTCAACAAAACAGATTGATGATCTGCTCAAGTTAGAAAACCTGATCGATTTTCAATTCGCAAGTCGGAAGTTCGATGCCAATCGATTGCTTGGTTTGTCAAAACTCAAACGTTTACGATCACTCAATTTACAACTAAAGATTGAGAACACCGAATTACTCAAAGAAATCATCAAACTCAAGGATTTAGAATCCCTTGACCTTGAGTTGAAAGCTCAAAAGCCTAAAGAGATATCTCAATTATTAAGTCTCCAAAAACTCAAGCGATTCTATATCGAACACGAGAAGATCGATTCCGAACTTGTCGAAACACTTTTCAAGATGGAACAGCTCGAAACCCTTTCCATTTCACAAAGAGAAAATGAATCGGTGAATGTTGGCGGATTTAAGTTTCACAAAAATCTGCTCGAACTGAATATCGATTCGATAGGTCTTTCTGAACAAGGTGTCGAGCAGATTGCTGCACTTCCGAATCTGCGTAAGTTAGGATTGCGGTACATCAACATTCCGAAGAACAAATTCACAGACCTGGTTCGACTCAAAAAACTGGAAGAATTAGAACTTTCGAGTATCTCAAGCCTTGATGACGAAGCAGTTAAGGGGATTGACTCCCTCGAAAATCTTCACAACCTTCGGATACATGACCAAAAATTATTGAGCGACACGACCCTTTCAAAAATATGTAAACTCCGACAGCTTGAAACACTGCACCTCTCAGAAACGAAAATGACCTGCGAGGAGGTTCCCGAGATTACCAATTTGAAGTTGCTAAAAAGCTTATACCTGTCGCAGATACCCATCACCGACAAAGGGTTCTCGTATTTCTGTCAACTACCCAATCTTGAAATTCTTCGAGTGTCTAATTTGATAAGTTTGAAGTGGGAGCAATCTCAAAAATTCGAGCAACTAAAGAATCTGAAACGCCTTGTTCTGCGAAGCACACCCTTCAACGATTTGAACCTCAAAGAAGTTGCAAAAATCTCTTCTCTCGAAATTCTCGATCTTGATTCAACAAAAGTAACGTTCGAGAATATGCTCGAATGCGTCAAACTCAAAAATTTACGGGAACTCGATATCGATAGTAGAACCTTGACAAATGAAGGGTTACGCTCATTGGGAAAAATCCCAAACCTTCAGAAGTTAGTAATTCGGACTATCGGCGAAGAGAAAACGATCAACGATGAAGGATTTCGTCACCTCACGCAGTTGGGTTCGCTTATCTCCTTAAAGATTGAACACGGGTCACTCACTCTCAAAAACATTGACAACATTAGCAATTTCAAAAACCTGAAATCAATCGAACTTGAGGATTGCGGAATAGGAGATGCTGGGATAAAGTCGATCTCAAAGATTTCGAGCCTTGAAACCATCCAAATTATTTCAACATTAGATCAAGACGAGCCTATCACCAATGCTTCCTTGAAAGAACTTAGTCGTTTACCTCGAATAAAAGGATTGAGGTTGTCGTACTCAAAAATTACTCTTGAAGATGTCAATGAACTCGGTCAGCTTTCACAACTTTTGGGTACGACAACCTCAATCCTTTTATT
>VYLT01000291.1_pt1 | contig 12016 bp, 8 predicted proteins | sample 5114261 | NCBI WGS metagenome assembly VYLT01 (sample SAMN12291815, study PRJNA351875) | freshwater metagenome | isolation source: freshwater lake | place: USA: Michigan, Little Long Lake | collected 2011-07-12 | reverse complement strand
ATCAACCGGACAGGGTCACGGGTCCACATCGGGGCCGTCATTCTAAGCCAACGCTCACCCAATTCGCGTGCTGTTGGTGTCGAAGATTTGAGCAGTTCATCGAGTAAAAGCCAATTCGGATTCGCAGGATCAAAACGTCGTTCAAGCTCACTGACCGCAAGGCTTACGGTTGGCTCGTAACTTACCCCGACCATTCCCGTAAGTTGTCGCTCGGTTGCTTGGTGGATCAAGTTCGGGTGTCGTCGCACTATCGCATTATGGGCAAACCGTTGAACCATCTCCAATTGCGACCCTGCCAAGAGAGTCAAATAAGCATTCGGTTTCGCATCCCACAATGCCGGAAAATTCTCCTCACGAACATTCTCACCCTTCGGCGGGTTCATGTCGTTTTGCCGACGATACCGAAAGCTGAGTCTGCTAGAGTTCAGCACAAAACGCTTGCTTTTCCCGTAGACCACGCGATGCAGAAGATAACACCCCGAATAAAGGTGATAGAGACCCGTTGGCAGAATCTCATCATCCATCGAATAACGCAGGATCGATTCGGCAGCAAATTCGGAATACTTTTCGGGGCGATGCTTGGCAATCTGCCGCAAGTAACGCCATGCCAAGCGACGGGTGTAAATCTGCGTTTTGCGAGAGAAGATTGGCGTATTGTGTTGGTTGCCATCGAGACCCGATTTGACCGTGTCGATAGTCCCGAAACTGGTTCGGCCAACCCGTTCGATCTGGTGATAGAGTTTCCCGAAAGTCACCGCATCTTCACGCAGCATTGCCCGTTTGAATACGCTCTTAAAGTAACGCCAAAAATTCGGACGATCCAACTGCATCCGATCCGAGAGGACATAAACCATCTCGACCGTCATAGGTGTGCCAAGTTCGTAAAGGGTATCGAGTGCCAAGCCCTGTTGCTCTTCAGGAAGGTTCAACACCAATTCCGAAAGCTCATTCACACGGGTCGGATGCGGTTCGCTTTTGAGAGAGGATTGAATCGCCCCTCGCACGGCTTCGGGCAATCGAGCAAGAGCATTTTCTGTGACCCGTTGTAGCCCAACTTCGTCGCCCAAATTCCAAAGAGCTTCGACCGCAGAACGCCGACGCGACAGCAGCTTCCGTTCCGCATACTCTCGCAAAACTGGTATCGCAGAGGGGTCGCCGCATCGCCCTAACGCATCGAGATACGCACAGACTACTTCGGGCCACTTAGGAAGGCAATCCAAAATAATCGGTACGGCTTCTTTGACCTTTCGCCAACCGAGGTGCATTGCAGCCCGACTTGAAACCACACCGACAGGGTATTCCAGTTTTTGGAAAAGCTCAAACCATCCCCCCGGACGATACCCCTCCGCAAGATACTGATTCACAAGGGTATCGAACGCTTCTTGAAGTTGCTCTTCGGGGTAAGGCCCGTAAACCGTCCCTTGCTTCAACGAACCTAACGTTTTACCCAAAGCCACCTGAATAAGCGACTGCCCCACCTTCTTCGTTGCAGGCGAAACCGAAAACACCGCCACTCGGTCGGCCTTTTGAGGGTGGTATAGTTGAGTTGTTGAAGGAACCATAAAATCGACCCATTTGTGATTGGAGGAATCTTAGCGGATTCGCAGCAAAGAAGAAATGTCAGAAGGAAAATGTTTACACACATCCTCGCGGTTTGATTGTCTTCGTTGCAGAAGGGGGATACTTGCCGAGCTTTTCTTTTGGTCGAATGGGACGGCGTACAAATTCCCCGCCACAATTCGGACATCGATTTTGCAATACCCCTTCGACACACGTAACGCAAAAGGTGCATTCAAAAGAGCATATTCGAGCATCGTGAGAATCCGGCGGAAGGGGAGTATCGCAGCATTCGCACGAAGGTCTTAGTTCAAGCATAAGGAGTCTCGATAGGTTAGGAGGGATATTTTGACACCGTAGCAAAGAAGGGAAGTAGAAATTCTGGTTTTGAGGAAGGATTGCTTCTGTAAGATCGGAGCGCAAGCAACGGTTTTTTGTCTTCCTTAGCCCACCCACGCAAGCGGTGGGGCGACGCCAGTGGAGATAACGGCTATTCAGAAATCTCTTTTTTCGGTTTTTGGTAATCCCCAAAGTCGCTGCCTCCGCCCCACCGCTTGCGCGGGTGGGCTAACTACCGTTGCTTGCGCACCGGTCTAACCTTTGCATCTCCAACTTACCTTTTCGTTGTTTTTGTGACCTATTACCAGAGTACATTCTCTTAACGTAGCATTTGACTCCTCTTCTTTGCTACAGTATCGATATTTTAGAGAATATACCTCATTTTTAGAAACGCGGATTGTCCAACACGAACCCAGAGTACACTAACTCCCTCGATCCTCTTCCTTTTTTGGTGGGCTTATGTCAACTTTTTCGCGTCGAGAATTTCTGTTATCGGGTGTGGGTGGGCTTTGTGGGGTTGCTTCCATTTTTGGGGCCGCTCCGAGTTTGGCGATCTCCCCATTCGAGGCGGAGGTAACTCCTCCGGTTGGTCATCCTTGTATGGGTGGCGGTATTGCTCCGGTATCGGGGGTGGATGATCCCCTTTTTATTATCGGGTTTGTTCTGACCGGTTTGGGTAAGCCGATTGTGTTTGCTTCGATTGATTGGTGTGAAATTCGCAATGATGCGTACGATGCGTGGCGTGAGGGAATTGCGACCGCAGCAGGGACTGAAGGCAATCGAGTGATGCTCACCGCGATTCATCAACATGATACCCCTATCAGTGACCTCAAAGCCCAGAAACTCTTAGAAGAAAGTAAAGCCAAGGCGTCAGTGTGTGATCTTGATTTTCATGCGAAAATTATCAAAAACGTGGCAAGGGTCATTACAACCGCTCTAAAAATATCGCACAAGGTAACGCATATCGGAATGGGTCAAGCGGAGGTGAAAGAGGTTGCGAGCAATCGGCGTTATCTCGATGAGGATGGCAAGGTGCGACACAATCGCATGAGCTTTACGAACGATCCCAAGATACGAAAGGCGGGTGACGGGTTGATCGATCCTTTTCTCAAAACGCTCAGTTTTTGGAATGAGGATAATCCCCTGCTGGCGATGTCGGCCTATGCCTGTCACCCGATGAGTACTTACGGGAAGGGTAAAGTAACCGCCGATTTTCCGGGCGTGGCCCGAAAACTACGCCAGAGCGATACACCAAAGACCGTGCAACTGTATGTTTCGGGTTGTTCTGGGAACGTTACCGCAGGAAAATACAATTCTGGTCCTCCTGACAATCGGGAGATTCTCGGCAAGCGTATCCACGCTGCTATGAAAACGGCTTGGGAGAAGACCAAGAAAGTACCGGTGACGGAAGCCGTCTTTCGTAACGTGGAACTGAAACTCGAAGCCCGTGAGGATTCGGGTTACGACGAAACCAGCTTGAAGAAACGCCTTGCAGACGATCCCAAAGGATTCGGGAAATGCCTTGCTGCAATGGGGCTGAGTTGGCGTAAACGGGTGGCAGCATCTCAGGCGATTGATGTCCCTGTACTCGACTTTGGCAAAGGGGTGATCTTGCTTCTTCCCGCAGAATCGTATGTGGAATATCAGATTGCTGCCCAAGAGCTTCGCAAAGACGATTTCGTTTTTGTGGCAGGGTACGGCGAATGTGGGCCGGGTTATATCCCTCACGAAAAGGCATGGGAAGAAAAAGATAGCAACCTCAGTGATTGGTGTTGGGTCAAACCCGGTTCTGAAAAAATTATGAATGAAGCAATAAAAAAAGCCCTAATTGGATGAATATCTGAACGATCTTCAAATGGAAACGTACATCAATAAATGGGGGATTCGCTTGCATCAACCAAATTTGGGAAAAAGTGACGACATGCAACAATCCGTCAAATGGTGGGTGGGACTCATCTTCTTTTCGTTGGCGGTAGTCCTGCTCGATTACCTCACACGACAATATACTCTCTTCCCTATTTTCTTCGTGTTTCCGGTCTTGTTTGCGACGTGGCGTTTAGGGTTAATGGTGGGGGTCGGCTTTGCTGCGGTCTTGTCTGGGTTTCGATTTGCGTTAATTGTATTCGATAACGAATCCGATTTTTCTCTTGCTCCGCAAATCGTAAACATGTTTGTCCGTTTCGGGGTACTTTGTTTATTGGCAGCTTTGACACATCGTGTCAAAAAATTACAACAACAAGCGCAATACGCCAATGATTTAGTTCAATCTCACTTAAATGCTGTTAATAAAGGGGCACGCGATGCCTTTGTCACTTTCGATTTATCGGGGATTATTACTTCTTGGAATAAAACGGCGGAGCAGTTATTCGGTTACGGTTCGCATGAAATGGTAAGCCACCCTGTCGAAGGAATTTTTCCGGCCCTGAAAATCAGTCATCTTCCGAAAACCAGTTCTTCGATTAAGCAACAATTTGAGCGTCTGGAAATTGAAACCGAGACCAAACACCGCAACGGGTTGATGATACCCGTATCCCTTACCCTGACGGCCATTCAGAACACAAGCGGGTTAATTTCAGGATATATTGCGATTATTCGAGATACCTCGGATAAGAAATTGATTGAGGGTGTGATTAGCGAAGGCCGTGAACGCTTTGAGTTAGCCCTTGAGAATGCAGGTCATGGTTATTGGGATTGGAATGTCGCAACGGGAACCGTTTACCTTGATCCCGCGTGGAAAGCAATTTACGGATTCAAACCAGACGAGCTGGAATCCTCTTATGCGAGTTGGGAAACGCGGATTCACCCCGAAGACCTTCCCCGAGTCTTGGAGTCCTTGAGCATTCATCTCAAGTCGCAACAGATGCGCTACGATGTCGAGTACCGAGCACAGAAAAAAGACGGCACATGGATTTGGCTTATCACCCGAGGACGAGTGATCCAACGGGACCGCGAGGGGAAACCGTTGCGTATGATTGGTACGGTTCACGATATTACCGAACGCAAAGAATCGGTCGATGCCCTGCGACTACAAGAAGAACGTTTCCGCAAAGCATTCGACTTTGCTCCGATTGGCCTAGCACTGGTCTCCCCCGAAGGACGTTGGCTTCGAGTCAATCAGCGAATCTGTGAGATTGTCGGCTACGCAGAAGAGGAACTCTTCAAAATCGATTTCCAAACCATCACACATCCAGAAGACCTTTCTGCCGATTTAGAATTCGTGCAACAACTTCTGAAAGGTGAAGTTCAAACCTATCAAATGGAGAAACGGTATTTCCACAAAGAAGGGCAAACCGTTCACGTTTTGCTTTCGGTGTCCCTTGTGCGTGATAATGCCAATAAACCCCTTTACTTTATCTCACAAATCAAAGATATTACTGCAAGCAAATTGGCTGAAGATCAACTCAAAAAGAATCTTCGTGAAAAAGAAACCATGCTCCAAGAGATTCACCATCGGGTGAAGAACAATTTAGCCGTCGTTGCAAGCCTTTTCTATCTACAATCACGTTATACCCAAGACCCAAACACTTTGCGTATTCTGCAAGAATGTCAAGATCGGGTACGCTCGATGGCCTTAGTTCACGAACGGCTCTACGGGGCAACGGACCTTGCGAATATCAACTTTGCTGATTACACACGCGAGTTAGCGAACTCACTCCATCGCAACTATTCTGTCTCGGTTGGGGCGATCAGATTACAGCTAAATCTGGAACCTGTTTCTTTGAATATCGACAAGGCGATTCCTTGTGGGTTGATCCTCAACGAGTTAATCTCGAACGCTTTTAAGCACGGTTTTCCGAACGGGCAGGTCGGTGAGATTCGGGTGAGTTTACTCCAAACACCCTCGGGTGAAATTACCTTGACTGTATCTGATTCGGGGGTCGGAATACCAGAAGAAGCTACTCAAAATACAAAACGCTCGCTTGGCATGCGATTGATCCATACATTAACCAAACAGGTGGACGGTCAAATAATCTTTAACAACCAAAACCCCGGCACGGAAGCCAAACTTACGATGGGAGCCTACCATGCCCAACCCCTCTAATTCGCTTGAAAATTTACGGGTTTTGGTCATCGAAGATGAAACCCTCATTGCCGAGGAACTGCACGACCGGTTGACGGAACTCGGTTGCCAAGTTGTCGGCACAATCGATTCGGGTGAGGCAGCCCTTCGGCAACTCGATCAACTCGATCCCGAACTTGTCTTCATGGACATTCGGCTCAAGGGTTCGCTCGACGGGATTCAGACTGCCGAAGTCATACGCCAACGCAAGCATCTACCGGTCATCTTTCTAACATCGCATTCGGATTTCGAGACACTCAATCGGGCCAAATCAACCAATCCCGTCGGCTACGTTCTGAAACCCTTTCACGAACGCGATTTGCTGGTAGCTATCGAAATTGCCATGAACCGCCACAAGCTCGAAGAACGCATTATCGAAAGTGAGAATCGTTACGCTGCCACCCTTGCGAGTATCGGTGATGCGGTTATTGCAACCGATCTCGAAGGCAAAGTGACGTTTATGAATTCGATTGCTGAAGCCCTTACGCAATGGAAATTTCAGGATGCTGTCGGGACACCCGTCGAACAGGTATTCCCAATTCTCACCGAGACAACCCGCTCTGAATTAGAGTCACCCACCAAACGAGCCATACGGACCAATAGTATCGTTCTTCTCGAAGAACCAAGCGTACTTCTGGCAAAGAATCGTGACCTGATCCCGATTGATGATTCGGCAGCCCCTATTTTGGATAGTCGCAATCGGGTGTTAGGCGCAGTCGTGGCCTTTCGGGATATCCGGCAACGTCGACTGGCCGAAGATGCTCTGAAACGAGCCGAAGACCAACTCCGGCAATCGCAAAAGATGGAGGCGATTGGTAGGCTTACGGGTGGCGTCGCTCACGATTTCAATAATCTTCTCACCGTTATTAACGGGTGTTGCGAACTGCTTCTGCAAGGGGAAAGTCTCGACGAGACCTCACGCGAGTTGGCGGGCGAAATTCGTAAAGCGGGTGAACGTGCTGCCAGTATGACACGTCAACTTCTTGCCTTTGGTCGGAAGCAACTCCTCAATATCAAACGGGTGCAACTCAATCAATTGGTCGTTGATATCTCGCGTATCCTCGCACGCCTGATCGGGGAAGACCTGACCCTCCACATCGATACCAATAACGAACCCTTGCCCATCGATGCTGATCCTTCGCAATTAGAACAGGTTCTATTGAACCTTGCTGCCAATGCCCGTGATGCCATGCCCAGCGGGGGAACTCTTTCGATCTCCACACACAACCTCACGTTGACCGTGCCAACACCTTCGATTGAACAAGATATTCCAATCGGTGATTATGTCGTCTTGAACGTGACCGATACGGGTACGGGCATGGATGCCGAAACAGTCGTGCAGATTTTTGAACCGTTCTTCACCACGAAGTCTATGGGAGTTGGTACGGGTTTGGGTTTGGCGACAGTCTACGGGATTATGAAACAACTGCGGGGACACATTCAAGTCGAAAGCCAACCCGATCAAGGAAGCACGTTCCGACTCTATTTCCCGATTGCATGCGAAGAGACCGATACAACCTCCCAAGAAGTTACGCCCCCACGTTCAACGAAATCGCGAGGGTCGGAATCGGTGCTGCTTATCGAAGATGATGAATCGCTTCTGAACCTGATGGACGAAGTTCTGCGAAACCGAGGCTATCGGGTGTTTGTCGCTCGCGAAGGTTTGCAAGCCCTTGAACTCTACGAAAAACATGCCAACGAAATAGGTCTGATCATTACCGATGTCGTCCTTCCGGGGCAAAGTGGCCCAACACTGGTGAACGAGATTCGCACGAAAAAAGGCGCAAGTATTTCGGTGCTTTATCTGTCGGGTTATAACGAAAAAGTAATTCGTGAGCATGGCGGGTCTATCGAAGGGGCTGCGTTCTTACCGAAGCCGTTCACGTTCGACGAACTGTGCCAAAAAGTCCGAGAGGTTCTCGATACGAAACGAACGTAAGAGCATTTTGCAACCTTCATATAGCTTTCACACCTTTTACTTCAACGCCTGAACAATTCTTCACATGGTTTGTGTAGCATACTCCCCTATAAGGGGAAAAATATGCTCACACGTTTGAGTATTCTGTGTTGTTTATTGGTTTGCGTTGCCCTGACCGGTTGCAGCAAAAAGCCACCGCTTTACCCTGTTTCGGGAAAGATTACCCTCGGCGGTAAAACTTACCCTCGTATTATCTGTTATTTCCGACCCGTCAAAGGTCTTGGTAACGAATCGAATATCGGCGTTGGTGAAGTCGATTCGAGTGGAAATCTGTTTGTCCGATGCGGTGCCGGAGAAGGGATTGCTGCGGGCGAGTACCGCGTTACTTTTTCGTGTATGGTTACGCAATCGGGGACAGCTGTGGCTGGCACCGATAAACCCGACGACGACTCTTCTTCGCGTGTTATTGAATTAGTTCCCGCCCCTTACGACCCTAAAAGCGATTTGGATTCACCTGTTCGCTTTACCGTTACACCGAGTGGGAATGTCTTTAATTACGATATCCCAACCTCGAAACCTTAGTTCTGATCCTTCCTAATTTTGGAGATAGAAATGAAATCTCGTCGCGGATTTACCCTCATCGAACTCTTGGTTGTGATTGCAATTATTGCAATCTTGATCGGGCTTTTGTTGCCTGCCGTTCAAAAGGTTCGCTCGGCTGCGAACAAAGCTCGCTGCTCGAACAACCTCAAGCAAATTGGTCTGGCGATCCACAACTTCGCCCAAAACAATAACGATCAAGTGCCGATGCTCGGCGAAGCCGAAGAAGGCGGACACTGGACCGCGTTTATCCTTCCGTACATGGAACAAGATAACATGTTCAATGCCATGCGATTTGGTAGTACCGACTTCGCACGGGCTTCGGCATCGACCCCGTTGATCACTTCAACAGACCCCATCGACCGACAAATTGCCGCTTGCGGAACCGTGATTTCAAGCTATCGATGTCCCGCAACAACCGCACCCGAACGAGTGTTAGACGCTTCGTGCTACGCCCCGCCGTGGTTTGCATGGCGCGTACCGGGTAACTATTTGGGTGTTGTGACAGGATTGCAACCGCACGACTTCAAACCAACTTGGGGATGGGGGGCGTGGCCCGGCGTGGCAGGTGCTTTGCACGTTTCGGAATTGGACGGTATGTTCACTGTTCGTCCGCGTGGAACTGGCGGCCGAGAAAATCGCGTTGCTAATGGGGGAATGGGGAGTTTTGTTACTCTTGCGGGTGTCATGGACGGGCTTTCCAATACGGCTATGGTCGGTGAAGCCGAAGGGGATTACTCGGACCTCGCCAACATGCAGCTTCAAGAAAACGGCAACGCCGGTCGAAAAGATCACTACTACATCGGTGGCGATGATTACGACAACTGGGAAGGAACCGACTGGTCGGAAATGGGTGGGTCGCTTGCGGTTCGCATCAACTACAAGCCAAGCAAGAAATGCGGTACCCCTGCCATTGCAGGAACCGATCTCGATTGCGGTGCTTACGAAGTCAGCTTCGGAAGCCGTCACACTGGCGGGGCTAATTTCGTCATGGGCGACGGCTCTGTCCGCTTCATCCGCGATTCGATTTCACCAGCTGCCCTGAGCGCACTGGGAACCCGTGCCGGTGGTGAAGTGAACCTCAGTAACTAACACCAGAAACAACAACCACAAAAGCAAGAAGGGAGGGGGTAAACCCCTCCCTTCTTTGTTGGTCGACTTCAAAACCTAGGCGGACGGAACTCTAACGGATCGGCCCCCTACGGGTGTCCCGGAAGGCGAACGAAAACTACGTTAGAGGAGTTGTTCCAGACTCGTTCGCCTTCCGGGACACCCGTAGGGGAATAGCCGATCTGAAACAGAGTTCCTCCTGAAGGATGACTAGCGAATTTCTCGAACGACGCAACATCGTTCTGTTGAATATCAACAAGCTCGATCAACAAGGATAGCTTATTCTGAATCGATCAATAGGCCACAAAAAAACGTCAACAGCTTTTGCCATCCTATGTTTTCACGCCTATTTGACTTCTTGAACGAGGCTTACGGAAATAGAATAATCCTCGACTATCAGAAACTCCGATTTGCAAAGGTGACCTGTCGCAAAAGTGAAGTCTGAGAAATGGTTTGTGTACATCCTGCATTGTGCGGATGACACTTTCTACACGGGTATCACCAACGATGTAGCCCGTCGATTGGAGCAGCACAACGAGGGCAAAGGGGCACGATACACTCGTAGCAAAAAACGCCGACCCGCAAAGGTCGTCTACCGCGAAACCCTCCCCAGCAAAGGGGCCGCACTCAGCCGCGAATACGCCATCAAGCAACTCACACGGGCCAAGAAAGAAGAGTTGATAAGCTCGAAGAAAAAGGGAAAGAAGAAGGCTTAATCTTGGTCGAGTGCTTTGAGTTCTTCTGCCAACTTTTGGAGTTGTCCATCTGCTATTTTCTGATGCTTGATGGCCATATCTACATTCGCTTTCGCTATCGCCTCTTGCTTGATTGCCTCTTCGTATTGAGTCGTTGCCATTTCCCGTGCAATCCGTTCTTGCTCGGCGAGTCGGGCTGCTCGGTTTGCGAAGAATCCGGCGGTGCTGATCCCCGTGAGGAGTAGGATTACCACACTCACGACACCAATTTTGGTAATCGTTTTGCGTGTCGATTGCTCTTGCTTGTAAGCCCCTTTTGCTTCTTGCAATTGCGATTGAATCCCCTTGAGGTGTTGGGCAAGGGCATCGGCGACCTTTGGGAAATCGTCGAGACGTTCTTTGGCAATTTGCTGCAGATTGCTGACAATCGTATCGGGATCGATAATATTTTCGTTCAATCGGAAGATTAACGAATGTGTATCGAGAATAACGGGTTCAGGCATGGGGTTGGTTCCAAACTTAGGCCAACACTTCTTTCACGACGTTGCCGTGTACATCGGTGAGGCGGAAGTCACGTCCGGCGTATCGGTAGGTGAATTTCTCATGATCGAAGCCTAAGAGTTTCAGCATTGTGGCATGAAGGTCGTGGACGTGGACTTTCTTATCGACCGCAGCAAAGCCGAACTCGTCGGTTGCACCAATCGCTTGTCCCCCTTTCACTCCGCCCCCCGCAAGCCACACCGAGAAACCCCAGTGATTGTGGTCGCGCCCGTTGACTTTACCTGCGTTTGAACCGGGGGTAGGTAGTTCGACGGTTGGTGTGCGACCGAATTCACCACCCCAGAGGATCAGCGTTTCTTCAAACAGGCCGAGCCGTTTGAGATCGTCCATGAGGGCGCCGATACCCTTGTCTACTTCGCCTGCAAGCCGGCGGTGATTCACTTCGAGATCGTCGTGGTTGTCCCACGGTTGACCTTCGCCGTGCCATACTTGCACGAAACGCACGCCCCGTTCAATCAGCCGTCGAGCAATTAGGAGTTGGCGTCCTTGTGTGGTGTTGCCGTAGGATTCTCGTATTTTCTGAGGTTCGCGTGTGATGTCGAAGGCTTCGGAAGCCTCACGTTGCATTCGATAGGCCAATTCAAACGATTGAATCCGTGCTTCGAGTTGTGGATCGTTCGCACGGGCGTCTTGGTGTTTTGCATTCAAACGGGCGAGCAAATCGAGTTGGCGTCGTTGGTCTTCGGGCGTGTGTGTGGTACTTTTGATATACTCGATGAGCTTATCAACGTCGGTGTTCTTCGTGTTGATGTAGGTACCCTGATAGACCCCCGGCAGAAAGCCTGCTTGCCAATTTTGCGATTCTTGAATTGGGTAGCCGTTCGGACACATGGCAACAAAGCCGGGTAAGTTTTGATTCTCCGTACCGAGGCCGTAGGTCAACCACGAACCAAACGAAGGACGTGGAAGGCGTGCATCCCCGCAATTCATCAAAAGCAAACTTGGCTCATGGTTCGGAATGTCGGCGTGCATCGAACGGATAACGCAAATATCGTCGGCGTGTCGGGCGGTGTTCGCAAAAAGTTCCGAGACTTCAAGGCCTGACTTGCCGTACTTTTGGAACTTGAACGGTGACGGGAGGGCAGCACCGGTTTTACGTTCGGTCGGTTTATTGGGCGTCGGGAGAGCTTTACCTGCATACTTTTGCAAACTCGGCTTCGGGTCGAAGGTATCAAC
>VYLT01000290.1_pt1 | contig 12062 bp, 9 predicted proteins | sample 5114261 | NCBI WGS metagenome assembly VYLT01 (sample SAMN12291815, study PRJNA351875) | freshwater metagenome | isolation source: freshwater lake | place: USA: Michigan, Little Long Lake | collected 2011-07-12 | reverse complement strand
GGATTGTACCTGATTTTCTATCCGCGAAACGATGTGAAACTCTTTTGGGATGATCTTGCGATCAATCTTCTCACCCGCAGTTGGACAGGCGAACTCCCCGGTTGGGTATTGATTCTGTTCTATGTTGCATGGGACTTCTACGGGCTATTCCTGAACGACAATTCAGGCATCGCCTATTTCTCGCATCTCGTTGGCTTTGGTTGTGGTGTGTTGATTGGAACGATTTTGGTTAAAGGAAAATGGATGCATTCCGACAAAGGCGAACAGAACCTATTCGAGTGGGCATCAGGCGTCGAACCTGCCCGCAGGACAAGAAGGTAAACGAGAATCTAACTCGGAGTTGTGTTTGCCACTGTTTGTGATACCATAAACGGTGGATGTTTCTGTAGGAGTCAAAATGGTATTAAACGCATTAGACCATTATGTCCACGATATTCGAGATACGCAAACTCCCCTCTCTGCGAGTGAGTTGGAAAGTCTGATTCAACGGGCCAAGCAGATTCTTGCGGGTGAGCTCGAAGCAGAACCGATGGAGATTCCGGCTCACATTCCTGAGTTTTACCGCAACGATTTGGCCGATAAAGTTCCCCCACCGACCGAAGCTGCCATCCAATATCAAGCCGAGTTCAGTGCGTTGGGTTATCATTTCAAAGGGACACCCGTTGCACATACCCGCAACGCAAAGGGGCAAATGGTTATCCTTGCGGTTGGCTCCGAGCAAATCTATGCTTTGTTGAAGGGTACAACACCGCAAGAACATACGCAATTTCTCGTCGAAGCAACAGATTTCTAAATTTCTAACCCAGAAACTACGATGCCTCCTTCAAACTCACTACGCCAACCAGCGTATCGTTCCGTGCTATCAGGGCCATTTGTCGATCAAACTTCAACGCTTGGCATGATCGGACTACGTTCTCGAATTGAACTTTGGATTGGTCGTGACGGGACAGACCCACCTGTTCCGGTTCCTTTCATCGTCGATTCAGGTGCTTCGTATTCGTTTATCGGTCTGGAGTACGCTATCGGTCGAGGGTTACCCGTTCCCCCAGAGGAAGCCGAAGTCGATTTGCAGTTGCAAATTGCAACGGGGCGAAGCTCATTTCGCGTTCGTCCGGGTCGAATCAAGGTTTGGTGGACAAGGGAACTCAAAGGGTATCACTTCGATTGGCCCGTTCTCTTTCAGGTCGATGCCCCGTTGAGCAGACCCTGTATTCTCGGCTTGGGTGGCGTACTCAAAACCTGTGACTGGCATTTCACAAGCAACTATTCTTACGATGCCCCTTACGGAAGCCTGACGCTTACCGATACTCGGTGATTCTTACTCGCGCGCTAACCCCAAAATCCTTCACGAAATTTTCTCTCCCTTCCCTGCCCTTTTCCTGTGTAAAATATCCTTACCTTTGTTTGCCCACAGTTGCGATTCTTCATGATTATCTATCCGGCGATTGACCTTCGTGATGGCAAGTGTGTTCGTCTGCGTCAGGGCGATTACAATCAAGAAACGGTCTTTGGTGATAACCCTGCGGAGATGGCGAAGCGTTGGGTGAGCGAAGGGGCTACGGCGTTGCACCTTGTCGATCTCGATGGGGCCAAAGCGGGCAAGCCTGTCAATAGAGAGGCCATTCAAGCGATAGTGAAAGCGGTGTCGGTTCCCTGTCAGCTTGGCGGGGGATTGCGAACCGAAGAGGATATTTTGGAAGTTTTTTCGTGGGGGGTCGAACGAGCCATTTTGGGCACAAGGGTATTGCAAGACCCAATGTGGGTACGCGAACTTTCCCAGAAATTCCCGAAGAAAATCGTCCTCGGACTCGATGCCCGCGAAGGAAAAATTGCCACACACGGTTGGCTTGAAAATAGCCACACCTACGTTTTAGAAGTGGCTGCCGAATTTGCTCACTTACCACTTGCCGGAATTGTGTATACCGACATTAGTCGGGACGGCATGATGGCTGGACCGAATACGAAGGGGCTTGCTGAATTGGCTCAAGCAGTCCCTCTTCCCGTGATAGCATCGGGTGGGGTAACCACTCTCGATGACATTAGTGAGTTACTTCACTGCGGGTTGGCCGGTTGCATTATTGGCCGGTCGTTGTACGAGGGCCACATTTCATTACAGGCTGTATTGGGTTTAGTGGCGAGTGCTGCTGACGATACAGCGAAGACGACTTCCGAAAGGTGAACCCGTGACTAGCGTTGCCGTGACTTCGGATAAGGACAATCCCCGGTTAGCTCCCATGCTGACTGGGCTGGGGGTATAATCGGGGTCGATACTGCATTCGATAAATTTCCGTTCGATTGCAAGCCGATCCCAAGCCTCGACACACTAACGAACTGGCGATCTTCCGCGAAGCCGCCTTCATGATTTAGGTTTCAGTCGTTCCTCTCAATCACGAACGACCTGAGTCAGGAGGGTTAGGCATGTTGAAGTATCACGCTCCAAACATTCGCACTGTGGCTTTAGTGGGCCACCGGGCCAGTGGCAAAACATCGCTGGCCGATGCCATGTTGCACAAAGCCCATGCCGTCGAACGTCTGGGTAACGTCGATGATGGCACCAGCGTTTCGGACTTCGACGATGAAGAACATCGTCATCACTTCTCGATTGATACCACCGTATTGCATCTCGAACACGGCGGAACCTTTATCAATCTCTTAGACGCGCCCGGCTACCCCGATTTCGTCGGGGCTGCCCTTGAAGCTCTCTACGCTGTTGAAACGGCTGTTATTGTCGTTTCCGCAACAAACGGTATCGAAACGAACACCCGTCGCATGTATGAGGAAGCAGGCAAACGCGGTTTGGCCCGTATCATCGTCGTGAATAAGTGCGATGCTCCTGATGTTGATTTCGCTTCGGTTATCGATTCGATCCGTGAAAGTTTCGGCCAAGAATGTGTGCTGTTCGATGCTCCGGTTGCAACGGGTTCGCAATTCTCCGGCGTGGTGAATTTGCTCAAACTCCCGACCGATATTCCCAAATCGTGTCCTATCGATGCCGTGCAAGCTCACTCGAATCTTCTCGATGCGATTGCAAGCGGTGACGATCTGCTTCTCGAAAAATACCTGAACGAGGGTGATCTTTCTCTCGAAGACCTTGAGGCGGCTATCCCGAGGGCTGTGTTCGAGGGGCGGGTGGTCCCCATTTTCTGCACGGGTGCGAAACTCGAAGCTGGCATCGACGAGCTTTTGACCGCACTGGCTACCTATTCACCCGCTCCCAATCATGCACGCCTTCGCCTCGGCCAATATCTTACGGGGGTCAATGGTCACGAACACGCCTTCGAGGAAGCCGACGAGAACGGCGAATTTCTCGGCCAAGTCTTCAAAACGGTGAACGATAAATTCGTTGGTCATCTCAGCTTTATTCGTGTCCTTTCGGGGAAAATGGACTCCAAGCATACTCTGATGAATATGCGATCCGGCAAGTCATCGAAGATTGGTCACTTGTACATGATTCAAGGGAAGACGCACGAACCGGTGCAAGAAGCCTATCCGGGTGACATTGTGGCAGTGTCGAAAGTCGATGATCTGCAAATCGGTGATACGGTCTCCTTCAACAAGGACGCCCCAAAGCTGCCTGCACCCGTTTTCCCGAAACCGATGTACGGCCTTGCCGTCGCACCGAAAGCTCGCGGGGATGAACAAAAAATCTCGATGGGCCTTCACAAGATCGCCGAAGAAGACCCGACCGTGCAAGTCACGCACGACCCGCAAACACACGAAACCATTATCAATGGCGTATCTCCGTTGCATCTTGATGTGATCTGCCACCGGTTAAAGGAACGCTACGGTCTTGAAGTTCTCACTCACGAACCGAAGGTTCCCTATCGTGAGACGATTCAAGCGAACGGGGAAGCGGACTACCGCCACAAAAAACAATCAGGTGGACGGGGGCAATTCGGTGAAGTGCATTTGCGAGTCTATCCTTTACCCCGTGAAATTACCTCGAAGGAGCAACTCGAAGCGGAGTTCGCCAACAAAAGCCGGTTCGAGAAAATGCGTTCGGTCTCTTACGATCCCGACTACAACTTCGCGTTCATCGACCACATCGTCGGCGGAACCATTCCGAACCAGTTCATTCCCGCCGTCGAGAAAGGTTGTCGTGAACTTCTCGACCGAGGGGCATTGGCAGGGTATCGCGTGCAAGACCTTGCCGTTGAAGTCTACTTCGGCAAAGACCACCCTGTCGATAGCTCCGAAGCGGCCTTCAAAATGGCAGGCAAACTCGCACTGCGAAAGGCCATCCAAACGGCACGCCCCGTCTTACTTGAGCCAATCGTAAGCCTCGAAGTCACCGCTCCTTCTCGATTCACGGGCAACGTCCTCGGCGACCTCAACACTCATCGCGGACGGGTCGAAGATCAAGACACTCTCCCCGGCGACCTCACTGTTATCAAGGCACACATCCCCCTTGCCGAAGTGATGAAATACGCCGCTCGTCTCGGCAGCATCACGCAAGGACAGGGTGCTTTCTCTATCGAGTTCTCGCACTACGAAGCTGCTCCGTCAACCGTGCAAGCCCAAGTCGTCTCGAAAGCAAGCGTGCACCACGATGACGAAGAAGAGTAGGGGGGAGGTGTTACGAACATTCGGGATGAGCAATTAGAAAAGAAAAATGGAAGTGTAATGATTAGCCGGATTGCGCAAGCAACCGGCGATTACTTATGTTTCTCGTTTGCTTAGATGGTTCCCCACTCGACTCGAATCTTTCTTTCTGAGCTTTCATTTCTTTCGGAAAAACTCGAAGTATCCTGACGCCTAAAGCCTTCGCCGGTTGCTTGCGCAATCCGGCTAATCTAATCACTGGTTTTTCTGTTCCTTTTTGTCACAGATCACGAACATTCTTGCAATCTCATTCCCAAATTACGAAAGGGCGTCGATGACTTCGCGGGTGACGTTTTTTCCGCCCGTGAAGTTGGTGTGCAGTGCCCATATTGTGTAGATCGGCCCCCACGGGATACCCCACCAACCCATGACCATTGAGAGCAGCGAGAAGCCTAAGCCTTTGCTCACGGGGTTTTGGTTCCCCTTCACAAAGTAGATATTCGACGATTGCTTTATCGTCATAACAAGCACCGAGATACAGTATTCGTACATGATGAATCGACCGCCGCGTTCAAGCTCGTCGTTTAATTCATCGACCGTCATGCCTTCGATACCAATGATTTTCATAGGGCCACCCAAAGAGGGATAGAGATTATGTTAAGGTTGGTTAGAGTAACGAATTTCAAAAGGGTGTCAAGATCGGTTGCTTCACCCCGATTCGCGACCCAGAAATTTTCTCAACTTCTTTCTTGCGTTTTGTTTCGGTTCTGGCTATCCTTAATTACAACTTATTCCCGCCATTTAACTCTCCTTCGGGTTCCAGTATGCTTGTTCTCCCCGGTTTACCCACTCGCGACACCTGCGACGGCGTGACGCGACGCGACCTTTTACGGGTCGGTGGATCGGCCTTTTTGGGCCTCACTCTCTCTGATCTTCTCAAACCCAAAACTCATGCTGGCGAATCGTCGGGCGGACCCGGTTTCGGAAAAGCTAAGAGCGTCATTCTGCTCTATTTGCAAGGGGGACCAAGTCACCTCGACCTTTGGGACCCGAAAGATAACGTCCCCGAAAAGAATAAGAGCGTATTCAGCGCTATCGAAACTAAGACCGTTGGGGCCAAGTTTACCGAGAACCTCAAAAAGCTCTCGACCGTGACCGATAAGTTCACCCTCATCCGGTCGATGAGTTACACTCCCGTCGGCTTGTTCAACCACACCGCAGCGATCTACCAAATGCTGACCGGTTACACGACCGATAAAGTCTCGGCATCGGGGCAACTCGAACCACCAACCCCGAAAGACTTCCCGAACTTTGGTTGCAATATCGTGCGACTGAAACCGCCGACAGACCCCGTACTCCCCTTCGTGATGATGCCCCGTCCCCTGCAAGAATCGAACGTGATCGGTAAGGGCGGTACGGCGGGTTTCTTGGGCAAAGCATACGATCCTTATACCCTCTATCCTGCCGGTGGCGACGGCGATATGGACAAAATGTCGCGTATCAAAACCGACGATTTGCAACTCCGAACCGATGTTCCCGAAGCCCGTCTCACCCGACGTGCCAGCTTGCGTGAATCGATTGCAGAAGGGATGCCCGAGATCGAAAAAGCTGTTGCCAAACACGACCTCAAAGAATACTACGGTAAAGCTCTTGGTCTGGTCCTTTCCGGCAAGACACGCGATGCCTTCGACCTCACCAAAGAAAAGGCCGAAACACGCGAACGATACGGCAAAAACACCTTCGGGCAATCGTGCTTGTTAGCTCGTCGGCTTGTTGAAGCTGGAACCCGTGTGGTCGAAGTGAACTGGCCCGAAGTTGCCAACTCAAGCAACCACTCTTGGGATACCCACTCCGGTCTCTCGAAGCGGATCAAAGACCAAGCAGCCCCGATGCTCGATACGGGTCTCTCGGCACTCATTGCCGATCTCGACGAGTCTGGCCTGTTGAAGGAAACCCTTGTGATTGCGGTCGGCGAATTCGGCCGAAGCCCACAACGTGGGGTTAGCACATCGGGCAACGATAACTCGGACGACGGACGCGACCACTGGCCATACTGCTACACCGCAGTCATCGCAGGTGCAGGCATCAAACGCGGTTACGTTCACGGTAAGTCGGACAAAACCGGCTCCGCCCCGTTGGAAGCACCCGTCCACCCAACCGACCTCCTCGCAACGATCTACCACGCCGTCGGCATCGCCCCCGACACGATTGTGTACAACCACCTCAACCAACCCCGCGAACTCGTTAAGGGCAACGTGATTTCAGGCATTATTGGGTAGGTTTTGTTGGGGCTTGAACAAACAGATCGTCTAAACTCAATTAACACGGAGAATTGGAGTTTACAACGGTCACGGTCGCCCAACGCTTCCGTCTCGCCTCTTCCTGAACCACGTCACACGATCTACTTCCCCACGATGCGGATGTTCTTGAACTCGATATCGGTTGTGGGGTCGTGGCCTTGAAATGAGATGGCCCCTTTGGTTGTCTTGCAGCCTTGACGGGCGTTTTTATCCTCTTTGCGGTCGTCGGTCCAACAGGCGACGGGATAACCATTCACCCATGTTGCTAACGTCTTGCCGTGTGCAATTACGGTCATCGTAAACCATTCTTTGTCGTCTGATACAACTTTGCGAGCAGCTTGGCGCCGGTAGATGGCGCCGGTTCCGAAGTCAACGGGCTTTGTGCGGTCTTCCCCTTCCCATTGGTTGCGAATCTGAGCTTCGTACCCTTGTTGATACTCGTCGGGGATACAGCGAAAAAAGACCCCGCTATTCAGGTGCTTGCCGTTGGTCTTACAATCGAGTTGCAAAATAAAGTCGGCCCATTCCCCTTCCGTCTGAAGGTCGCCCGGCCCGTCGGTAATGCGGATCGTGGCGTCTTTGGTCACTTCAAATTTCGACTTATACTTTTCACCTTTGTTGATCTTCCAACCGGATAAATCTTTCCCGTTGAAGAGCTTCTTATCGGTTGTGGGTGTGAAAATAAGGTTGCTCAATCGTAGGACCTTTTTCTCGGCAACGGTAATGCGAATTTTATTCCCATCGACACGCTCGATACCCAGATCGAGCGCCCCTGAGAATTGCGATTGAATGGAATCCCCTGCCCAACCGAAAGAATACTTCGACTGATTTTTTCCTTGTCCGTCGGTTGCTTCTGCTGAAAAATTACCCGCAAGGAAACCGATGTTGGTCGTGGCAACGGTTTTCTTTTCTCCGCCCAGCACCAACGCTCCGGCCTGAACCTTGTGATCGCCTTCGATTGTCCAACCAAAAGATGTTACGCCATCGAATAGAAGGAGCGAACCAGCTTTGATCTGTTCGGGTGTTAAAGAGTTCGGTTTCGGTGGTTCTGCACCGACGACACAGAGTAAACCAACAAGTAACGAAGAGAACATCTTAAACCCTCCAAAGAGATTGTTGTAGGGAATCGGAAGGTAACAGGTTTTTTACTCGTAGGCAATCGCTTCGGGTATGTTCATCTTCACGGCCCTTGCTGCGGGGAGCACCCCTGCAATCAGTGAGGCGATAATCGCAACGATGGCAATTCCGCCGGCTTCGAGCCATGGAATTAACATCGGGAAATAGAAGCCCGATTCTTCCCACATCACCACTTTGAGCAAGAACCATTCCATCGGGATACCCAATAAGAATCCCAAGAGTGTGCCGAATGCTCCCATCCAGAAGGCTTCTGCAAGCACGGTCTTCATAATCTGGAAACGGGTTCCGCCGACCGCTCGGAGTAAGCCGAGTTCGCGTCGTCGTTGCAACACCGAAATCAGCAACGCCATGACCACACCCAACGCAGCAACGCTTGCGACAATGAGTTGTTGCAAATACGCCACACGGAAGATACGGGTAATCATTCCACTGAGGTACAACGTGACCGACTCTTGATTCTGAACAAGCACGGCCTCTCTGGCGCACAGGTCTTCGAGGGCTTTATAAGCTACGGGGTCGTTCGGTTGGTTAAAGAAAACGTGATAGAGATCAACAAAGGGATCGTTAAAGTATTCTTGGTATCGTTTGCGGTCGATAAAGATCGTTCCCCTATTCCATGAATAGTCTAACCCTGAGCCGATAATCGTGAGTTGCAACGGCCCTTTCGGACTGGGGATCGTAATTACGTCGCCGGGCTTCTTGTTGTAACGCACCATGAAGTTATCGGAGACGATGATATTATCGCCTTTGGTAAGCTCGTCGATACTCTCCAACCCGCGAGGCCCACCCGTTACCGCACGGGAATTCATCCCCTGTTTGTACTGCTCGCTATCCAAAGCAATCATCAGAATAAAAGCCCCTTCGTATTCGGGGCGAGAGTACCGCAGACCGACGACGTTTTGCACGTTCGGGACTTCCTTGCGAATTTTTGCAGCAATATCGGGTGACATTGTCGCTTGCGAGCTTGTTGCTTGGGCAAGATCGCCACGCAGAATATAGGCATCGGCTTTCAGGATCGTATCAAGCCATTCGGTTACGGGGACTTGGTTACTGCGACCCACGCCGGAGGTTTGGAACATCAAGCAGACACCGGCAGCGAGTGCCCCAATCACGACCCCCGTTCGACCGGGTGAGCGAACGAGGTTATCGACCGCAAGGCGACTTTCGATGCCGAGGAACATTCGCACAAAAGGAAGAATGAGCTTCGCCAACACGCTCAAAAGAATCGGCATCGAGAGAAATAGCCCTGTCAGCAGGAAGAATAAACCAAAGGTCGAGCCGAGTTGCGGGGCAATCTGTTTGCGGAACGAGAGGAAAATAATCCCTGCACTTATCAGCACGATGATCGAGATACGATACGTCCATACCAACCACCCGCCATGATGATCGGGAGCGCGTCGCACAGCATCGGCAGGCTCATCACTCGCAGCTTGCAGAGCAGGTACGAGGGCAGCGAGAAGGGCGACTGCAACCCCTGCAAGTAAGGCGAATCCGCCAATCTTTGCATCGACCGTTGGGCGTGGCATTTGACCACTGAGGAAGACCGTATCGAGTTCTTTGCCGAACTCGTTGATAACTAAATCCGACATGAATTGCCCGATAGGGATACCCATGAGCGCACCAACAAGCCCGATAAACATGGCTTCGAGAGCAAAGAGCATTGCAATCTGCGGACGACTGGCACCGATGGATCGCATGACGCCAATATCGTGCCTTCGCTCGGCAACGGTTACGGCAAGGGCATTGTAAACGAGGAACAACCCGACCACCAAAGCCCCCAGTGACCCCACATCCAACACCAAACGGATACTTCCAACAATTTCATCGGTCGATTTGCGATTCTCCGTCGGAGTGCGAATTTTGGCTCGATTTCCCACAACGGCAGCAACTTCCTCACGTACAGTTTCCAGAGGAACCGTACCATCTAAGAAAAGGTCGATGCGATTAATACGGGCAGCAGAACGCTGTTCAAAATCGGTCTTCTGCAAACGGGTGAGCTTGGCTGCAAGTTTGACATCGGTGATAACAAGTTGATTGGCATAGGGTGTGAGCGGATTGTCTTTATCGACATCGAGGATTGCCAGCACCAGAAACTCGACCGAATCATTGGAGTAACGTATCTTGATGGGCTTGAGGTCGTCCCAACCATTGGCTTTCAGATCGTCGTAGGCAGCCCGCGAAATCGCCATCCAGTTACCCAACATGGCAACGGGATTGACCATCGTGATTTTGAAAGGGGACTTGGTTCCTTTTCCTTCTTTCTCGTTGCTTTGAAGTTCTTTGCCAAACTCGTTGAGATCGGCCCCGAACAGAACGGCAGGGCGTTCTTTTGCTTCAACGATGGACACCCGCTCGAACACAAACGGGGCGACTTTCTTCACCCCCGCAACCTTTTTGTTTTGCAGGTCTTCGACGATATCCCACGCCACGCCGACCTCGCCGTTAGAAACGTAGAGGTCGGCAATATCAACGGGAACGGTGCTATCGTAGGCAGCCGCTTCCATACAGCGATTCATCAAGCGAGAGGAAACCAGCGTCGCTACCCCGAGTGCAATACTCAGGGCAACGAGAATAGCCCGATCCCACCTCTGCCAGAGATAACGAATCGTCAATGTGCGGAACAACGCCCCCATTCAATCCGACTCCTTAGACTTTTTCCCCTCTCCCCTTGTGGGAGAGGGGCAGGGGTGAGGGGTAAAGCTCAGTTGCCCCAGAAAATTTTTTTGGTCATCAGAAGACTCAGCGAGCCGTGAGCGTAAGCGACCGGAGTTCAGCGATAGTTTTCACACTCCGGTCGCTTACGCTCACGGCTCGCTGAGTCTTCTGGTTTGTGTATCTTTTCGGGGACATCCCACAGTCGGCCCCCTCACCCTGCCCCTCTCCCACAAGGGGAGAGGGGCAGGGTGGGTCGCTTTACCTAAATGTATTTCAAAATTCGCCTGATTACTTACTGTATACCCCCGATAGCACTTCTTCTTCCGCGACGACGCCGTCGCGGATGTGCAAGAGTCGGTCGCCGTATTCGGCGGCTTTGCGGTCGTGGGTGACCATGACGAGGCAGCGTTTACCAGCTTCGGGGAGGGATCGCAGAATCTGCAAAATCTCAAGCGATGTTTTCGAGTCGAGGTTTCCCGTTGGTTCGTCGCACAAGATGGCTTCGGGTTCACTGACAAGGGCACGGGCGATAGCGACCCGTTGCATTTCCCCGCCAGACATTTCTTCTGGGAAGTGATTCGCCCGATGGCCCAAATGGATTTTCTCAAGGGCTTCCCGTGCCTTTGCGAGTGCCGTGCGACGGCTGACCCCGTCGAGCATGAGTGGGAGTGCGACGTTTTCGTCGGCTTTGAGTGTGGGAAGGAGATTGAAGAATTGGAAGATAAAGCCGATTCGTCGGCGTCGCAGAAGGGAGCGTTGCCGATCCGAAAGGGTTTGTAGATTCAATTCTTGAAAGATCACATCGCCAGTTGAAGGGGTGTCGAGTGCGCCCAAAAGGTGCAACATGGTCGATTTACCCGACCCGCTCGGCCCCATAATCGAGACAAACTCGCCTGCTTCAATGAGCATCGAAGCGCCACGAACGGCATTGACGGTACGCGACCCTTGGCGGTAAGTCTTCGTGACGTTAATCAGTTGCATCATTCGCGTATTTCTCAGAACCTTTGAGAGGCAGGACGATATCCATTCGTATTAGTAGCAGCTATTCTACGAATTCAAGCTACTTTGTTCACCCAATCGGGAATAACGATTCTCCCAAAAAGATCACTTGGGATAACCGCCGAAGTTATTACACTATTAACAACGATACCCCGCAACCAGCAAAGCTGTTTCGAGGGGTTGGGATTGAGGCATCCGTTGGTGAACCCCATAGTATCGCCTAGCCCCCCACTCCTCCCGTTGGTCGTCGAGGGCAGGGCTATACTGGTTTTTCGTAGAGAGTTGGAGAAAAGAAAAGTGGGTTGATTACGCTAACAACTCCGGTCGCTAACGCTCCCGGCTCGTGGCCTTTACGGTTTCAGTAGCCTTCGGGGAGAACCCAAAAAGGCCACGAGCCGGGAGCGTTAGCGACCGGAGCAACACTCCAAT
>VYLT01000289.1_pt1 | contig 12063 bp, 3 predicted proteins | sample 5114261 | NCBI WGS metagenome assembly VYLT01 (sample SAMN12291815, study PRJNA351875) | freshwater metagenome | isolation source: freshwater lake | place: USA: Michigan, Little Long Lake | collected 2011-07-12 | reverse complement strand
TCCCGACGGTAAAGTTCCACCAAAGTCTGTCGCATTAACAGGATTATTACCTGTACCCGTAACAGTCCAGTTAACGGCATTTGTTTCTGTGGTTATACCAGAACGAGTGACTGTGAAATTAAAGGCTTTGTTGCCCGAATTTCCTTCAGTTTGAGTGACATTTGTGGGGGTAATGGCTAGACTAGGAGGAACATAACCAACTGCAAGTCCATTGAATTTGAGACTAGCAACTCCTGTGTCCGTTTGCGGAGTGATTAAATAGCGTCGATCATCAGATAGGAATTGCAACTTACTATTGATATCATAAGGATTAACCACTTCCCAGGTTTTTCCTGCATCAAAAGAAGTTTCTAGTTTAAATGCAGCCGTGTCAAAATCAACAATTTCCAAAAATTGATCTCGTTTTATTCCTTGAGGGATAACTTCAAAAGATTTCTGTTTTGGTTGGACTGTAAAATTAAAGCTCTGGCTCGTGTTTTGGTAGGTGAAGTTATTCGCTTGGTATTGAATATTGAAAGCAAAGTTTTCTGAATATCTTTCAACTCGTTCTCCGACATCAATACCTTTATTTTTAGCTTCTGTGATTTTCTGCTCTCGCAAAATATCAATGTTGTCTTGAAACTGAGTGAAAGTTTCGGTAACTTTTCCAGTTTGAAAATCTTTTAGAAAAAGCTTTATATCTCCACCATATTCATTAGAGCGGGTGAGAAAATGCTCGAAGAACTGAATAGCATCACCATGAGAATCCTTGAGATAAAATTTATTCATCTCCGGTGTAAATTCAACATCTATATGGCCTAAATCGTTCTTACTTGTGCCATAGTGTCCGAGATTAAAAAGGCTTGTAGCTTTTTGCAGGACACTATCATTAGTGAAATTGCTACGAACAACCGTGACAGAATCCGCATCAGAAATATCCAGTTTGTCACGAAGATCGGTAATTTGCAAACCAAAAGTTTTCTGATCAAAAGAGGGAGCAGCAGGATCAAGAGCGATAATTTCTTTGATTTTTTGACCTGATGATTCCGCAATCATACGACCAGCTACACCAACAACATGAGCACCTAAACTATGACCAACCAAATGAATATTTTTAGGATCAATTCCTTGTCTTAAGAGATAGTTTCCTAATGCTTCACCAACCAATTTAGTATTTTCTGCTGCTCCTCGATAAACCCCATCATCAAAAGGAGTCAAAAAAGAACCAGTTAACTCACTCCAGTCCACAATCACAAAATTGGCATCACCAACATTTTTTTGTAATAGGAAACTGGTATCAGTTAGCCATTCTGAACCAGAATCTGTAAGATATCCCCCGACAATGACATAGGTGGGTTTATTAGGATTAACTTGACCGTTTAATGCTATGAAATCAACATCTTGTTCGCCATTATTAGTCTTTAACTGGGCGGTTTCTACAGTTTCAAAAGCCAGAGTTTTCAACACTTTTTTGTTGATAGCTTTCTGACTTATTTTGAAAAATTCGTGACGTTGCAAAACATCATCAACTGTTGTTACCCATGTTGTGAAATCAGATTCTTTAATGGCATTAGCAATACTAAAACCAACATCTCCGACCGCATCAATAATGTTGACTTTTTTGGCAAATTTTCCAGATTCAACATCAGAAATAGAACGCATTGAACTGATGGCAATTACTGTGTTGAAAATATTAGAAGAAGCTGTTAACCAATCCCCTTCTTGAATAGCTTGAATTGAATTGTTGACTAGTCTAGGTATTTTTTTAAATTCTTTAATGAAATCGTCACTCAGACCAGCTTTACCTGCTAGATCAAAACCCTCAATTGCCATAGAAGTTAAGCGACCAATGCCATCAATAAATGCCCCAAGTGCATCTCCAGATTGGGCGTATTTTAAGGTTTTATAACTTGAGTCAACAATGGATTGAAACTGGGAAATATTGTCTTTCAGTGCAGATGAAATATTCATATCTCCCACATACATGGCGACTGCATTTATGGCGTTATATAATGCTCCAGACCAGTCTCCATTGTAAGCTGCTGTCACTGCATTATTAACTGCTTTGGCAACTGCTAAACCTATTTTAATGCTTTTAATAGCAGCATCGGTAAGCGCAATTAATCCCGCAGAAGACCCCGCTGTTACTACTACACTAGCGATCGCTAAAAGTGTACCTTGACTTTCCAAGAAAAAGTCAATAAAAGTTTTCTGCCTTGCTTCGCGTTCAATTTGACGTTGTTCAAGGACATCATTCAGCATCGTCCTGGCTTTTTTAGCCGTTTCTATAGAGATAGAATTTGCATTTTGAGCCAGACGAACTTCTGCAAAAATTTGTAATAGCTCATTGCTAATAACCGATTTATCTTCTAAGAAATCATTGCGGGTTTCAATGGCAGTTAGTAGTTGATCAACAGCAGTTTTTAAATTAGTTTGTGCGGTATCTAGTAAGTCTTGATCGTCTTGTGCTTCTTCAACAAGTCGATTAAGTTCCTGTTGATAGATTTTATTTTGCTCAACTAACTTATTAGTCACCACTGATAATTGCTGTTCAATTTGTGTCGCTTCTTTTCCTTCCAACGCACTTTCAATATTCTCTCTTACTTCTGCCAATAAAGTACGTAGTTCTTGAGGGATTTCAGGATTTATTTGCAAATTATTCAGTTGCTCTTGCAAATCAATAATATGTGCTTGATGATCTGTGCTTTCAATGATGGGATTAATTTCTAGTCCCAATTCACGTCCAATTTCAATCAAAGAGTCTTGTAATGTAGAATAGGCATCCTGTTTTTGATAAACTTCAATTTTGGTTAGTAACTGCTGTTTCTGATAGGATTTGACCAGAGCATCTAAGGATAATTGTTCTCGAAGAGATTCATTAATTTCTTTAGAGAAACTCTCTGCATATTGCTGTTCTAGCCTTGCCAAATCAGCATTTAATGTTTGAACTTGAATTAAGTTATTGATGATGATTCGGGTCGGTTCTTGTAACGCTTCTAGGGTTTCTTTGCGGGCTTCTATTTTATAAAGAGTCTGACGTTGAACATCACTAGCTTGTTCTAAATTACCAATTGTTGCCAATAAGTTATTGTATTCAATTTGTGCTTGTTGAATTTCACTTTCAACTAATGTTTTTTGTCCTTCTGCGTGTTTAATAACTGTTCCAGCATAGTCTGCATTGGCTTCAGATTCCCGTTTTAAAGCACGATTTTCCATAAGTGTTTTACGGAAATAATTAGCCAATTTACGGTCTGCTTCCGTCGCAATACCACCACTCCAAAAGTTTCCAGTATCCGTCATTAAATCGCTGAAATCTTGGAAATAAATGTCAGCAGCTACTGCTAAACCGCGTAATTTTGCCGTTTCTAAAAGTTGTTTGGCACGAATTTCGCCATTTGCAACCATTTTCTCCAGTAGTTTAATTATTTCTGGAGATTTATCGTCAATTTCATCTAAGGATTCTTTGGCTTTTTGAAAATAATCCTTGCGGTCATTAAAGTTAGCAATTAAATCCTGTAAAGTTTTATGGGAATCTTGAACTGCTTTCAGGTTTTCATCATTTAGACTATTGAGATAAACGGAAAATTGATTGAGGTTTTGGGTTAAAACCGTACTACTATCTAAGGCATCTTCTGCAAAGCTTTGTAAATCGCGTAAAGTTGTTTTTGCTCGATCTAATTGCTGATTTAATAGCGTAAATTCTTTGCCACCATTATCAAAATAAGCGTCAACTAATTCTAGCTCTTGTAATAAGAACTTATCCTGTGCATCTAATGCTTCTCTATGTTCTTCAAGTGCTTTCAAACGATCTTGTAAAATGCTTTCATTGTATCGAAGATAGTTTAAAGCATCTTTGAGAAGATTCTGTGTAAGAGAGTTAATTGAACTATTATTTCCAGAACGGAGGAAATCATATAGTTGCTTTCTGACTACACTTACACTTTCTAACTCAACTTCTAAACTTTGATATTTGAGAGTAACCCAATCACGAGAAGTGTCAATATCACTGAGAATAGCCAGATTTTGCCCGCGATATTGAGCTTTTAAAGGAATCACTTCGTCGTAAACTTTTTGTAATTCACCGACACTATTTTTGAAAGTATCCCACTGCTGTTTCACGCTGCTATAAGCATTTTCTGTTTTTACCTGAGCGTTAGTAAGTTGAGTATCTAAATTGGGTAAAAGCAATTCAAATTCTTTAACTGCTTGTTGATATTCTGGCGTTTGTTTATTAGCAATATTGATCAGATTAATGCTGGATTGTAATTGCTTTAAGAAACCTTCTAAAACATCAGCTTGTTGATTGGCTTGTCCCCACAATTGATTAATAGTGCTGGCTTGGTTGCGTTGGTTTAATAAATCACTAGCAACTGCCGTCGAAGTAGAATTTGTAGTTGGTTGTCCCAATCTTTCCAATGCTTGTTGACGAGCGGCTTTTGACAGTTCAGTGAATTTTTCATAATACAGCCAGTAGGTATTGATATGAGTAATTTCCACTGAAACTGACTTTTTACCCAAAAACCCCCTGTGGAAAGTTTCACGGGTTTCTGTCCATCTCTCTCCATCAGGAATTTTTACACCAAGCTGGTTGGCAAATTTTTGTTTTAGATCATTATGTTTTTGCAGATATTCAGCAGCCACTGATTGATAAAACTCTGCTGTTTTGAAATGAGCATTAGCAGAGGCTTGTCGCCAATTAATGTCGCTTTCTAATTCATTTAAGGTTTGTTGACTTTCGCGGTAGTTTTGACGAATTTCTGTTAAGAGTTCAACAGCGGTTAATTGACTAATTCCAGCGATATTTAACGCTTTTGTAAAGGCAGTTTCGACGGATGCGATCGCACTAACAATAGATTGATAATTCTGACTTTTTTCAAATGAAGTTTTTAAATTATCATCAGCCTGTTGGAGTTGTTTTTCAATCTGTAAACGTTCCACCGTAGTGGCATTAAAATCAAGTTCAATAATCCCTTGAAATTTTTCTTGATTATTAGCCGCTTTCCATAGACCAAACTGATTCATAAAGGCATAGTCTTTACCATTGCCATTAGTGCGATCACTCCAGTTTTCAAAATCATCAACTTGACCGTCAACCCATTGCCATTTACCTTCTTTATCCTTATCACTATAGCCAATCCAATAGTTAGTTTGATTATTTGCCGTACCATCAGCATTAAGACCAAAAATCCGTTTTAAAAATTGTTGTTCTCCAAGTCCATTAATAGTGACAAGATTCCCCCCAACAGATTTAGCAAAATCTTGAATTTCCTGCCATGTTGCCGCTTGTGGACTGAGGAAATAACGATTTTCCAAATTTTTAGTGTTAATTTCTCCATTAACGATTAAATCTTTAATTGTTACATTTTCTTGGACTTCTATTCCCTCTTTTTGGCTAATTTTTGCTTCTTCATTGCTACGAGCTTTGTACAAAATTGCTGCATTTAACAAAGCTACTTCTTTTTCGCTTATCTCAATTAGTCGTGCTTCAAGTTCACTATTTTTACTTTCAAAATTGGAAAGTTCTGTACTTAATGATGTAAGTTGTTGAATGCTTTGTTTGGCACTATTAAGACTTTGAACAGTCGCATTATCGAGATTTGCAGTAGTTATCAAATTCTGGATAAAGCTGGTTAATTGAGTGATTCCTTTGGTTAAATTATCAACACTCAAATTGTCTTTTTCTAGTAATTCTTGGATCTGAATAAATTTCAGAGCTTGATCGGAGAATGCTAATTCTTTACTAATGCCAGCAATTTTGTCATTTAAGCTATTTTGAGAGCTAATTTTTTGCTTAAATGAAGTGATCGCATTTTTGACAGAAGTAACACTATCATTAATCGCACCTAGACGTTGTTCTAAAACAGTTTGGATGTCAATTTTTGCATCTAAATCGCCACTAGCTCGTAGATAATTACCCAAAGCTTTTGGCAGTTTAAATTCAAATGCTTTGAAAAGTGCCTGAGAACTTTCTGCCAATTTTGTCAAATTTCCATTAATGTATTTACTTGCCTGATCAACTTCTTTGAGAATTGTTTTTTGCTTTTCAATATCTTCAATCACTTCATTATGGATAACTATTTTCAAATCTATAACATTGGAGCGGGAAATTTGACTATTACGAGTTACAAGATCGGCTTTTTCGGCAATACTAATACGACTTTGAATCGTCTCAATAACTTCTGCAAGATTCTCCTGTTGAATAAGACTGCGAAGACGATAATCAAATTGAATTTCTTCGACTTCTTTCTGTGCTTCCTTATGAGCTTTATCAAAATCAGTGATAACTTCAGGATATTGCTTGTTAATGTATGTACCAAGCTCTGATTTTTGATTTGTCAGAAGTTGTTGAAAATTCTTGATAAACTCCTGAACTAACTTAGGAGCATCATTAATGCTTGTGCTATTGACTGTATTTCGTAAACTATCAAGGGAAGGATTAAGCGAGTTTAGAAGAGTGTTTCCTCCATTAATTTCGCCATAGAATTTACCAACTGCTGGTTCGATAACTTCTGTGAAGAAATTAATATCTTGCTCCGTAACTAACAATCCCAAACTTAATAATGACTCACCCAATGATGCTTGGGAAGTCAACGAAATATCAATATCGTTAAATTCCCCTTTCAGCGTTGCAAGTTTTTGGAAAAAGACATTAGATAGGTTCAATAAAGCTTGAGTAGATTTTGTAATATCCGTTCCCAAGCTATTGATTTGAGATGTATTGTTACTGATTTCACTATTTTTATTGGGAATTAACGTATCTGTTAACTCAGCTATGCGACTGTTCGTGGACCGAAGTTGACTTGCTAAATCTGTCTGGTAAAAGCTGGAGTTATAAATTTCCCGCTCATATTGTGTAATCAGACTTTTTTGAGCAGTCAAATCGTTACTAAATTTGAGTAAATTAGAAACAGCAGTGCTATAATTTGCGATTCTATCTTCTCTAGTAACAAGCTTATTTTGTTGACTGTCCCATTTAAAGAAACCACCGTCCACTGTTCTGATACGATTAACTTCACCTTGCCAATAGTTTACTGAATAATTTATGTTAGATAAAGCAGAGTTTGCCGAATTTAACTGATTATTCAAAGTGACTATTTTACTAGATGTCGTGTTAAGCTGTCCCTGTAAATAAGACGCTTTACTGACAAGATTTGTCTTTTCTTCATCCAACTTAGCTAAATCACCTTCTAAAGTAATACGACTACTTTTTTTACTCTGAAATTGATTATCCAGATTTACCTTGTTTTTGCCCTCATTAACCAATCCCGAAAAATCAGAGTTTATTTGACTCCAAATACTTTTTATTTGATTAATTTCTTCAGTGAAATTTTCTTTAATAGTATCAATTTCAGCTATAGCATTGGGAACCAAATAAAGACGCTTTTGGGTAAATTCTAACTGTTGAATATATCGCTGTAAACGACTTGAATCAGTTGAATTAGCTGGACTAAGCAAAGTCGCTTCAGTTAACCATGAATTTACTTGAGCAATTTGCTGGTTTAAATCATCATAAGAAGTCAACGAATTATCGCGTCGTTCTTGAATTTTTTGCAAATTATCAGCAAATTGTCCAAGTGGCAAGTTGCTATTTTGAGGAGGAGTTGCTCGAAATTCTTGGAGCAATTGATCAAAAACCACTTTGCTGTTATTACCGATAAAGTCAATAGTTTCTCGCCGATTTTTTGCCCAAACAATACCAGCTTCCAAATCCTCTTGATATTCTTCAATCGGAGCTTGTAAATCTCCCAAATAATTACTATTAAACGACTGTAGTTTATTCAAAAAAGGCGCAGTAACATTATTTGCGAGTTTCTCCCAATCGGTATATAAATCTTGATAAATTAGGAGTTCGGCATTATCTAAAAAGTAGTGACTTTCATTGCGTAATAAGGCTTTCCATTCCTTTACTAAAGTTGTGTTCTCTTTTAACAACTCTAGAAGTTTTTGTTTATTGGGATTAATTTGACTAATAATCGTTGAAATGCTACTGTTAACAGTGTTTATTTCTCCTTGTTTGCTAATAATAGCATTGTCTTTTTGAGCGATATCACCATATTTACTGGTAATTTTGTTTTGATACTCAGAATCCTTGACATTTCGATTGTTTTCTAAAGTCGTTATCTGAGCATTCAAAGTTGAAATTAAATTGACATAAGGTGTCCATGCTTTATCACGTAAGCCAGTGATATTTGTCCGAACTTCAGTTAATTTATCACGGCTAAGTTGAGCATTTACCTGATATATCAACAGAGTTCCTTTACCACCTTGATCATCGTAGCTAGGATCTTTTATGTATTGACCAATATTGTTATCTACATCAATTGAATTGTCATAATCTTTCTTGAGATTTAAACCTCTTTGATATACCATTTTGTTGATAAGAAGATCATAACTACTTACCAATTGGTCATAAACACCTTGAGCCGCAGCCAGAATACTATTGATTTCATTAACTTCGCTAGGGGTGATTCCTGAACCCGAATTTATCAAAGATTCATAGGAAACCGCATAGGTTTTCAGGGTGTTTAATTGATTTGTAGCCGTATTAAATTTGGACACAAAATCGTCAATTATCTGTATTTTTTTGTCGTAAACTGTTTTGGTGATAGATTTTTGTTTCCATCTATCATACAGTACATCTTTTTGTGTATTCAAGCTAGTTACAGCATTACCAAAACGGGTAATAATTCCTGCTATTTCACTAGAAAACTGCAATAAATCCTTAGCTGGGTTATTGGAACTTGTGAAAAGAGCCGTTATTTCATAACGATTATTTTCTGCGGCTATATTGCTATTAACCTTGCCAATTTCACCATTGAAATAAATTACAGATTGGCTTTTTGCGTCGTTTAAAACGGATACTTCTGCTGTCAACTCTCCCTTCGATTGGTTTAATAAATTAAGTTCATCATCCTTGGTTGTCAATGATTTCTCATTATTTGATAAACTTTGTAAAGATGGATTGAGTTGTGCAATGATCAGTTCAATGGCCTTTTGATTGCTTTCTAATTTTGTTTCTAAGGACTTAAATTGCTGGAAAGCTTCGTCTTTTTGATCATTGATAATTTTCCGAAGATCGTCTTCAGAGTAAGATTGTCCAGGTAGCACTTTGAGTAAAGCTTCGATTTGCTCGGCGTTATCAGTCAGTTTGCTGAGTTCGTTGTAGAGATTTTGTGTGGTAGTAGTCATAGTTTTGCTCCTGTTAAATAATTTAGGGTGTGCACAATGGAAAAGGTAAAAATTTAGGGTTCTTCGGTTTATCTTATCCCACATTCAGCACTTGATGATGTGAGTATATATACTTAACCAGCTACTCCCAGCCGATTATTTTGCCAAACTTTTATTTATTGAAAAACAGCTAACACCATTGCAGAGTAAGTATTTCAGGCTTTTCTGTTGTCTATAAATGATTTGACGGTATATTGGGTTCAAGTCCGACTAAGCTATTGAGAGGAGTATCAATTCATCCAATATCTCCCCCATGAGAGATTTAGACAAAAATACTTAAATAGCTGTAAGCCTTTCTATGACTGGGTTAGGTTAAATAAAAAATATTCAAAATAACCTGCTGGATGTGGGATCTTATGCAATGGACGGGGTTATAAGAGATTAAACCCTTATAGAGAAAGACACTTGGCGATTTTTGTCAATTGTTTTTGATCTAGAGCGAACTAATCAATTAAATCTCTCGCCAGATAAGGATTTAGTGGATTTATGCTCCCTATCTAACCATAACAAGTAACGAAGAGCCAAATTTAGTTGATTATTTGAGTTGAGTATTTAGGGTTTGCTGAAAAAGTGTATTGGTGGGGTTAGGAGTCGGTCGTCAGGAGTCGGTCGTTTCAGGCTTTGTTGCCCTTGTTTTTTGTACCAAGCTATGTACTACAAGAAGGATAATGCAAGGTTTTTGAAAGTCCCAATCCTAAGGGTTAGCGGGAAAAGTGCCAGTGCCGGTAACTGCCCAGTTAACGTTATTGGTTCCCGTGGTGATAACCGAACGAGTGACGGTGAAGGTGAAAGCTTTACTGCCACTGTTGCCCTCGGTTTGGTTGGCATTGGTGGCGGCAATGGCGAGGGTGGGAATTGCGGGCGTACTCACGACCCACAATTCATTACCGTTAACCCCGTCAAAAGCAGTGAAGAACAGGGTATTGCCCACCGCCGTTAGATTGCCGGAGTAGGAGCCAAAGGAACCGGGGCGGATATCTTTGACCAGAACCGTACCGGCCGCCGTGCCATCGCTTTTCCACAATTCAGGACCGTTCACTCCGTCATTGGCATTGAAGAACAGGGTGCTGCCAACCGCCGTCAGATTGAATCCGTAGTAACCCGGATTGATATTCTTAACTAAAAAAGGAGTTGACATGATTTTTTCCTGAATAAAGGGTGAAAATTAAACAATTAAATAGTCGTGCAAAATAAATTTCCTAGTGAAGAAAGGCACTCATGCAAGGGGCAAGGGGGGGGGTAGATTTGTGTCATTAATTTTGCGCGCGGTACTTAAGCCGGCAAAGAAGGGTATATCTGGCTGAAAAACCCCAGATGTCTGCAACTCCGACAAATCTAAGGTTTCAACAAAAGTTTTATTCTCTCCCTTTATCGCCAGAAAACTCACCTCTAATTGCCAACTTCCTGCCAAGGCGGCATTTCCTACCCGTCTGCTGGAAGCCGCTATTTTTGCCCTGGTAATTTGGGACAATTTATTAATAAACTCTGTCCCCCCATCTCTCGCTGCGACCTGACAACCGTACAGTAGAATACGATTAATCTTTGCCCAATTCTGTAACTGTTGGCGGTAATCGTAAATATTTGTTAAATTAAGTTGACAATTCCCTAAATATAAGCATCCAGGCGCACCATGGGAGACCAGGTGAATGGTGGTAATCTGGGGATTTTGTGGTAAAAAAGCGGTGATTTGTTCGATTCCGTCTTGATTGGGAGAGATAATAACGGTGGCGATTCCAGGGATTACCCCAGCTTGGAGACTTTGATAATCGGTAATACCAGCATCAAGGAAAACCACAGTATTTAATTCGGGTGCGGTTAAACGCTGATTTCTCGCACTATTCACCTGATTAACTTGACTCAAGCCATCAGATTGAGCGAAATTGAACAAAACATCGTCAACAGCAGGAAGGCTCGGCAAAAGGGGAGAAGTCATGACGCTGACTGGAAAGGATGACTGCGGCTATTTTATTCAAACAATCCCCAATCTTTCAAGACCACTGTAACAGAAATTAATATTGCAAGAAAACGGGTTTCTCAAAGAAAACGGGTTTCTAAAGAAGTTATAGGATTGGATTTTAGCCAAAGACTGCTTAAATTCTCCGAGGGAATTAGCGGTAGCTGCTAATTTTAGTAGCTCTTCTAAGATAGTAGGGTTAGTCATTTTGCCGATTATCTCTTCAATTTCTGAAGAAATCTGTCCAAACCGCACAGTTAAAACTGTTTTTATGGCATCTCGGCTTTTTTCTAACGCGCCAATTTCCTTACCAATTTCCTTGCCTATTTCTTTACCTATTTCAATCAAATCAGAACTCCTGATAAAAAACCTAAGAATGGAGAATTAACTGAGAATCAAATTAAAGAAAATAAAGTTTTATCATCTCGGCGAATTTTTGTCGAGCATTTAATTCGAGTTGTCAAAGTATTTGTAAGGATTCAGGTGTCTCAAATGCAGTCACAGAGCGGCTTCTAAAATCTCAGAACTCGCTAAACTAACAGTTTTATTCTCAATAAGCACGAAAATTAAGGCTTTCAGCGTTTCTTAATGAGAATGAGCATTTGTCCATAATTCCCCTAAATGCTTACACAGCAATGGTTTGACTGCTTTTTGTATGACCTGAATCCTTACAAGTATTTAAAGTGGTTCAAGAAAGATTTATAACAATTCTCTGACTTATGAGGTACAGTAGCAACAGTGAGTAAACCAATTGCGAATATCTTTTTGAGTAACTTGTAACATAGCCAATTCAATCCCTTCTATTAAGTCTTTGTAAGTTCTCGCCTTCAGTTTTCTTAACATCGCTTTCACTTTTGACCAAAAGTTTTCAATAGGAGAGAATTCGGGAGAATAAGGAGGTA